>ENA-UOTZ01000035-UOTZ01000035.1-compost-metagenome-genome-assembly--contig:-NODE-35-length-86922-cov-8.998630_pt1 | contig 86922 bp, 39 predicted proteins | sample MGYA00238144_ERZ746983 | MGnify/ENA primary metagenome ERZ746983 (study PRJEB28759, sample SAMN06268863) | compost metagenome | isolation source: single cell | place: USA: California, Emeryville, Joint...
TGGAAAGGCGCAATTGCATTAAGCCATAGCTCTACTTGGAGGAGTATAAAAAGGATTACTTTGACTCGTCAAAAAAGATTAAATAAAGAACAGAGAAAGGCCCTAGAGACAAACTCTGTTGTACTTGCAGTTTCTAGGTTTGATTGATTCAGCTATTATCTTGCTGTAAACTTCGAATATTCCTTTGTTATATTCTGTCTGTTCTCTGCTTTGTGAGGTTAAAAAGAATGATTATGAAAAGTGAATTGGAAAGTTGAAATTACTTAGAGAAGAACTCTATCAATTGAAAAATTATCAAAGGGTAATATCTTATTTCGAAAAATATATTGATAAACAGGAAGCAAAGAGACTTAATTCGTCATTTCGCTGTTAATTAGAGACTCATTAGTTATTTCAGAAAGAATATTAATATCTGGTCATTTCTTCGAGGAAAGATTATAAATTCGCTCTGAATTAATCTGGTTTGTGTGATAGAATTTATTAAAACACCACATCAGAGTATTATGTACAATCTCGTTCATCCTTACTGATCCTAGTTATGCGCATTTCTTTTTTTTTACGGCGTTGAAGCTCTCAGAAAATGCTTAATTGTACATTTAGATATTAAGATATGTCTAACTTGAGAAATAACCACTATTTAATTTCACCGTGGATACCAAGTTCTTCTCTTTCTTTCAAAAACAAATATCTAGCGAAAAAGGTGACATATAACATTCCTTGTTGCTTGATACCAGAGTTCCAGCTCGAAATCCAAGAGATTGTAGTTGGTATTAGCAGCATCTGTTTATATAACAAATTTATTTTTTATCTATTTTATGAGATAGATGTGTTTGAAATTTCTTTCTTATCGGTTTTCGTATTTCTCATAATCACTTGATAAAAATTCGAGTTGACAGAAGACTTAAGAATTCGTAATTATCAAACAAAAACTCTTATCTGCTACTCTTCAATTCTATTGAAACGCCAAAGTATGATATTGTGGGAATATATAGAGTTATTATTATAAGCACAAAAGCTCATATTCAGAGAAATGAAAGAAAGGAGAGATTCCGATATGGAATTTTACCCTCTAAGTTTATTCAGAAGGACTGAGAGAAAATTTTCCAGAATTTTCAAGCAAAGTCCTATCAATGGTTGCTTGTGGTAATTCAAAGTTCCAAAATGTCAAAAAATAGTTTGAACTTGTGATCACAATACTTATGAAGAAATGGTCCGGATTTATTGTAGGTACTTTGATTTGATTGTTTGAAGTCAAGTCTGATGTTTTATTGATCAGATCAAATCCGCGAATAACCTACTTTAATTTTTATATGACTATTGTATTGTCTTCAATGTTTTTACACTAATCAAATTTTCAGGAGCTTTGTATATTATAACATAGAAGGGAATATGCGAAAGAGACATTATTAAAGTCCCTTCGGAACTCCTTAGCAGCTCAAATAGAAAGAAAATGCTTCGAATCTTGCCTTGTATGCTAAATTCTGATATTTTATGTTGATTCTTGTTTAAAAACTCACCAGAATTAAACTTTCTACAGAAGATTGTACTCAATTCTCTTAATTTGTTGCTAGCTTGCTCCTATAAATCAATTTTTCAACGTATCATTTATTCGAGAAAGAATGTTTCATTCATTCTCCCAATGTAAACTATAATTACTATTTCAAATATCTTGCTACTCCAGAAAAATGAAATTATATAGAGTCGTGAACTCGAGTGACGCATAGAAGCAATTATTTTTCCTTCAGAAATTAGCACATGATTTTATTTTTATTCCATTTGCTGTTTTGCTGTATGAAATGAGCCCGACTTAATCAAATTAATACATTGAAATAAAAAACTTGAGCCGAACTAAATAAATCGTATCGATCTTTCATGCTTCGAGACTACGACCTATTCCATTCAGTTGTCAAACTCAACTACAACCAGAAAAGCAAATTCACCACCAATGCAGGCTGCTTCTTTACCACATGCGTTATTTTGATTACATTATCCCAAGTCTTTACGACTTTCATTCCGATCTTGACTTACCGTTCTCCACAAGTGACAATCGATCGAGAAGTGCTCGAAAATCCTGGCTCTCTTTCTCTAAAACCTGATGAATTCGTGTTTGCGGTGAGAATCCTTGACATGGAGTTAAACTCATCATATTATTCTCTCAATATGAGCTACTATAAATATATCATGCATGAGGGAGGTGATTATGAGGAGATTTACACGAAATTCCCTTTTAAAAGGTGCACAGCTGAATATTTGAAAAATTACACTGAGACTTTTGAAGCTCAGGGCCTTAGCGAAGGTCTTTGTCCAGACTCTGATGATTTTCAAATTTCTGGGTCATATAGAGGGGACTACGCAGAGCAAATAGTGATCAGCGTCTCCGCTTGCACGAATGACACAAGAAATCCTGAGATAATTTGTAAACCGAAAGAGGAAATTGACGCCTATTTCGAAGAAGCTGACTATCTCGAAGTAGAATTTTGGTATTCCAACACGATTATTTCTCCTACAAATCACTCGGCACCAGTCAGATATTATTTGGATTTGATGACCTGGCCCATGCTACCTGGTATTCAAGCTACGGATGCCTTATTATTCGTCAATGAACAGGAAATTCTCACTGATGATAATTTGCTAATTCCGAATTGGTATACTAAAAACCAAACAACCTACCAGGTTGACGCAGCAGAAATGAGAGCTCAGCCCTGGAAGCCAAGAGTCAATGATGATGGAGGCGAACTCATCATCCAAATTAGTCTATTAAAAAGCAGCTATAAATATACCACTCAGAGAAAATACCCGAAGATACAAGAGGGTTTGGCTGATGTTGGAAGTGTCTTTAGCATTTGTGTTGTGGTTTTTGGCGTCTTTGCGAGAATGTATATGAGCCGAGTTTATCCTCTGAGAATTGCTAATCAGATATATGAATACGATTTCCCTGAAGAAACACCAAAGGAACCGCGAAAAAGCGAGACGCCCGACAAGAACAAAAGAAGGAAATCAACAAAAAATAACAGAAGAGGCTCTGGAAAGGGAATTGAACTACCTGAAGTTCCCAAAAAGAAAACCATAAGATACAATTTTGGAGACTTTATTTTGAGTTTTCTCCCCTGCATTAAAAGAAGGAAGGATGTATTTGTTCAGAAAGTAGTTGATACGGCTCGAAAAGATATTGACCTACTTGAAATTGTGAAAAAACTCCATGAATACGAGCGACTCAAGAGAATTCTTCTCGATGAAGATGAATTGAAGTTGCTTGCGTATCAAAAGCTGCCAGTAATTAGAGAAAAGGACCCTGAGCAGATCAAATCTGAGTTGATTGAAGCTGAAAAACGGAAAAGCATGGAGCTTGAAGGAAAATCTCAACCAGTAAAACCAGGGATAATAGAAAAATATTGCCCATCACTGAAGTCGAAGGAACCTCCACCAAAGTCGAAGCAAAATCGCATTATAGAGGCAGTAGATATCTGCAGTAGCTATAACCGACTCATGAAGAAGATGAAATTCTCTCCAATTTCTCGAAAGATATTACAATTCATGGACCCTAAAACAAGTGATGCGTACTTTGAATTTGGGATGAAATCAGCTACTCTGTTAACAAAGGCTGGGAAGGAAGTTAAATTCGATAAGGCTTCACAAATGAAGCCTCTTGAAGATCAGAAAATGTCAAAATTCGATGCCGGACTGATTATTTCTAGAAATCTGGAAAGCTATTACTTGAAAAGAAAAAGAAAGAAATCGAAAGGTCAAATGACTGGTGTTTGGAAAGAAAATAACCCAAATAATTCTGAAATTCTTGAAGAATTTTCGGTGATGTCTGAAAAACAACTTTTGCAGCATGAAGCGCAACAACTTGACAGTCTTAATAGGTCCGAGCAATATCTTCTCAGTCCAACTCTCAAACTTCAGCGGAATAACCAAATTGAAACCCAAATTTCTTATCGTTCTCCAGAGCAGCAGAATAATAATGGTCACCTTCCTCCAGTTACATCATTTCCTATAAGTTCTGTAACTCATCGTACTTATCGTAGAAATCGCACTAAACATAGTTCGATTAATTTTCTGGAAGCCCAATGATATCTGATCTCTATTGGAAGAGGGGACGATTGTTGAAGCCCGTCCCTCCTATTCGCTGTCATTTTTTGTTGTCATTGCTGAGCTGCAACAGCAGAGACTGAAGTCAATATTACATTGTATAACCACTATTTTAGTTGAATCAATTATTGAAAATCAATATGAATTGCTATAAGATTAATATTTCAAAAAAAATTATCCAAATTGCATACCTCATTCGAAATGAATTCTTATATGAAGATCGATTTTTATAAAAAGTTTTATCAACTGATTGTCCTCACCAAAGCGGTATTTATTCAGACCAAACCTCTGAACCGATAGATTGGCCTCTGCAAGCATGCATCTTTTTGAAAAGCCCAATCATTTTCAAAATCTAAGAATAAGATGAAACGTGTTGTGATTTGCTCTTACAAATGTAAAAGAAATGAAACGAGATGTGCTCTTCGTAATGCTGAAAATTAGATGGTGTATAATTCTTTTTCTCAAGTCAGAGCTCGGAATGATGCAAATAGGTGAATTATGAGTCCTGAATTGTTGCGAGTTTATTCAGAAACGTCAAGAAATATAACATAGCACAGAAAAAAAGATAGAAATGGTTGATCAATAGAAAGTCTAGACAGAATATCAATGCTCTGAAGAACAAGAAATCTTATCGAAATACATGAAGCTTGGAATCATACTAATCTCTCTCTCTACTTCAATATTTTTTCCAATAGTAATGATTCTTGGAGATGAAAAAAGCTCCTTTTATTAATACTCCCAGCTGTTTTAAGCCATTCAAGCCTTGAGATTATGAAGACTCACAAGAGACGAACTCTGGAAAGAGATCATGCGGTCAAGATTTTCTTAGAAGAAATATCACTTGGCATTTTATTGGCTTGCTAGTGTTGAGTAGTTTAGACTGATATACACTTTGTTATTAAATATCTGTAAATCTTAATAAGAAGGAAAAATGGCTCTTCAGCATGTTTGATCACTCAAAAGACAGGTAAAACAGTGAATTAATTCAGGAGCGATCATTTCTTCGTTCGGAAATGTTCAGTTCATCACATCAAATTTTCCAAATTACTCAAAATACGAATCACTTGCAGAGGTTCTTGGAAATGATACAATTGGTGGAAGACGGCCTTTAGGATTTTGACCTTGTTTTGATGGAGGATGAGGAACTTCGGATTCGATTTGGTTACTTCTCGGAGAGACATTATGAACATTTGTTGGAGTCAAGCTTGTAGTGATTTTGGTTAATTGAATAGCTTTCGTATGAGAATGGAGCTCTTGTTTCAAATTATTGGGAATTTCAGGTTGTCGTGTTTCGGGTTGCACAAGGTGCTTTTCCGATGAAATGGAAAAATCTTCATGATTATTCTGCTCATCCAAGAGGGGGAAACTAGTTACATTGGCCAGATCTCTTGATTTCTTTTTTTGACGTTTGAAATAATAGTTTTCCAAATGTTTGGAAATAATTAGGCCAGCTTCAAGTTTTGACATTTTTTGGCCTCGCTCATTCCTTTCGAAAACATCATGGCCTTTGCGCTTAGCTTGCTTTACCCTTTTAATAGAGTTGTATTTCATCCTAAATTCAAAGAACGCATCACTACTTTGCGGATCCATTAAAGTCAATATTTTCCGAGAAATTTCTGATGATCTGACCTTCTGTAGGAGCCGATTATAGCACCTAAAAGAATCTGCAAAAGAGCTGAGAGCATCGTTTTGGCCTGAATTTTTTGTGCAGCTGTTTCCATGTTGGATGACAGAGTCAGATTTTTCTTTTACATTTTGCTCATATTTTGTTGATTTAGCACTGGACTCCGTTTCATTATCATTTTTTCCTCTTTTCTTAGTAACTTTATGTTTCCTTTCTTGAGTATCTCTGCCCTGCTTCGCGCTTTGAAGAGAAATGATTGGTGCTTGGGAATACTTTAGCATCAACAGCTCATCCTCATCTAGAAGAATCTTCTTGAGCCGTTCAAATTCTTGAAGCTTCTTCACTATTTCAATTATATCAATGTCTTTACTCACAGCGCTTATCGCTTCGTTGATAAGAAGATTCCTTTTTCTTCTTACGCAAGGAATGAAACTCAAAAGAAAATCTACGCAATTGTACTTCATCACTCTTTTCTTTGGAAACAATGTCGCAGCTTCTCGGCCGATGCATATATTACCCTCTTTAATGCCTTTTTTATACATATCTTGAAGGCTCAAGCTCGCATTTGTCATCTCAACAGCATGCTTCTTGCCTTTAGAGCTGTTAGTCTTCTCAACCTTCTTAGATTTTGCCATCTCGTTTTGAGTGTCTTGAGCATCATACTCGTAAACATGTTTGGCGATATTGAAAAGATAAGCTTGACTCACATAAACCGCTGCTATTGCCCCGCATACACCAACAGCCAGACTAAAAACACTCCCAACATTCGCTAACCCTTGCTGTAGCTTCGGATATAACCTTCGAGTAGTGTCTTTATAACTACTCTTTGAGATTCCTATGTTAATAAGAAGCTCGCTGTCGTCTTCTAACATTACTAATGGGGTTGGCTGAGATCTCATTTCGGTTGAAACGATTTGATAAGTTGATTGGTTTTTGAGGTTCCAATTCGCGAGCAATAAATTATCATCTGTAATAATTTCGTGCTCATTGATATAGACATTAGTATCAATTGTTTGAGAACCCGGTAGAAAGTGCCAATATATCATATCCAGATAATAAGAGACAGGATTTGAATGATTTGTAGGTGAGACGATTGTATTGGAGTACCAAAATTGTACATATGGGTAGTTATTATTTTTGAAAAAGTCGGCGATTTCTTCTTTAGGTTTACAAATAATTTCGGGGTGATTTGTGTTATTTCTGCATGCCGATATGCTGATCGATATAGCTTCTGCCATGGGATCACGATATGATCCAGAAAATTGAAAACTAGTGGTGTCTGGACAAAACGCATCACCGAAATTCTGACTCTGGAAGGTATCACTATCAATATAATTTTGCATATATTCCAACGAGCATCGTTTGTAGGGGAAGGGCGTGTAAATCTCGTCATATGTTCCGTTGCCGTGATGAACGAACTTATAGTAGCTCATCTGGAGAGATATGAAGGATGAGGATAAATTCAGATTTGGGATCTTAACGGCAAAGATAAATTCCGAAGAGTTGAGAGAAATTGAGCCAGGATTCTTCAGTAAAATGCGATCTATTGTCACTTGTGGTGATTCAAAATTCAAAATCGAGTTAAATGTCAGAATGGCCTGAGATAATGTAATCACAAACACGCAAATGGTAAAGAAGCAGCCTGCATTGGTTGTGAATCGATTCGATTGGTTGTAGTTGAGTCTGATATGCTGATGAAACAGATCGAATCCACGAAGCATAGGAGTCTCTACAGTTTATTTATTCTACTGAGCTGTAATAAATAGCGAATTAAATTATTCCCGCTATTTCGAAGTGATGGTGCAATCTTAGGTGTATTTTTGTGGACAGGCTGAAGTTGGAAAATTGTAAGGCGCACTCAATAAATCTCCAACTGCATATGACCAAAGCTCAATATTTTTTTTTTAATGAGGTCTGCTAAGAGTGGACGAAGCTATTTCTCAGCATAATTGTGCCTCTCAGCTTTTGGCGTAAGTTAATTAATTCAACGCTTTGCCTAGCCTCTTCGTAAGGTAGCCGTGAAAGAGAAAAACTCTTGTTAATATATTCATTTCATATTCTGATAAAAGCGATTATTCAATATAAAGCTCTTAATATGTACTGTCATTTTGAATTGATATTGATCAAGATGATGAATATAAGAGGTAACCCACGAGCAGATAATCATATTCCTTCATTCAGAGTTGAGCGTTTAAGAATTTTTGTTGTGTGTTTTAGAAGTTTTCAGATTTATTCCTTAAAGAGTGCCAGCAATAAACTAGCATATCTTTGTCTGATATTAATTACTATCAACTGTAATATTCACGAATTCTTAAGCTTATTATTTAATCATATCATAATTTGCATACGTTTTTCAGATTCAATTGTTATACGACTCAGCGGAGACTTATCTCTCGGATTCGAGATCTAGCGAGATCAAATAAGACTAAAATCAAAGCATTGAATTTTTACCTTCTTGTTTTCAACGCAGTCTACAGAGTCATAGAAGGTGTATGAAGTCTATTCGTATCATTCATTTCGACCACCGTGCTGTGGTGACTCTCGTCCTCATGCACTATTTTGCTACGTCTCTGCTTGTACTTTCTCAATACGCAGTAAACAACTATTCCTGCAATGATGAAACTTGGCAGAATAATTCCAAATATGACTGTCCCTGCGGTCCAACCTTCATGATGGGTTGGAACAGGCGTGATAGGAGTAGTATTGTTCGAACTCGTTGCCGTGGTATTAACCACGATAACGGTATATGTAACCGCAGGCGACGACCCATCGATTGAAATGTTTCCTGATTTCGACGCCTCGACAACTTTATGCGCAATTTCTTCAAGTTCTTTCTCTATCTCCTCAGTTGTATTCGCCGAAGAATTCGTAGAGCTGCTGAAGTTCACCGCGCTATCAATAACGAAATCGACGCTGACTTGCGAGCCTCCAAGCAATCTTCTTCGTGAAGTCGCCGTAGTAACAGTTTTCACGCTGACTATTCTGATTCTATCGTAAGAAATACCCAAAACAGCGACAAGGCGATCAACCAGCGTACCCGTTCCGTTCTTGGCCCAGAATTCGTCGATACTCATATCAAAGACACCATTCAACTTGACAGAATTCCAGATTTGGATCAGCAGCTTGCAATAGCTGTCATCGACTGGACTTGCTTTCAGCTTGAATTGAATCGTCATGGTGTCGAAATTATAAATATGGTCACCACAATCAGTGCTGCTATTGGAAACCACAGGATCTGGGTTAGTGCTACTGAGGACTATTGGCTTCACGACCAGGTTATTCTTGTCCTCACGCAAGACTCGAATCGAATTAGGCTTTTCGTACTTGATGCTGACGATAATGTAGGGCGATTTTCCTCCACTGAGATCGGTGCCGTGTAATTGGAATCGAAGCTCGTTGGGTATCGTTCCCGTGAAGGAAATGTTATAGGAAGAGTTATACCTCACAAGAGAATTGAAGCGACTGAGTCTTCGCATGCTTGTGTAGAAGCCGTCCCAGGCATGATCCATGTAGGTGTTCAAATCGTTTCGGAAAGTGCCACGAGATGAGACTGAAGTGATGTTAACTGGCGAGAAAAGACGGGTTTCTTTGTCATAGTCGTTGCTTTCGAAAATCAAGTAAGCCCAGTCGAGTTTCCCAGGGCACGCGAAAGAAGTGCTTGTGAATATCCCGCATTCTGTTTTGTCTTCGACGACGCCTTCGTTTACTGGAATGAAAGTAGTGGGTTGTCCTCCATAGAATGAACCATCAACATCCTTGATGAGAATGTTCTTGATACCTGTGCAAGCCCAGCTGCCGCAGTTCTCAACTTGAATCCAGTAGGCAGGAGCAGATGTAAAGTAGATTTTATTTTGAGTGCTCACATTCTGGAAAGTGAAGTCTTGGAAGAAGGTAACCGGTGCGGCGTCACTAGTGTCCTTATTTGACACTACGCCATAGTTGCCTTTACAGCTGGTGCCGGCTGCGTCATCGTAGAAGTTCGCGAGAGTGATGTTGCTGTAGTACCAGTTAGCCATGAACGACGAGGTAGTCTTCTGATGATACCACGGCATATGAGCGGGTTCCGGCTCGTAATCCTTTGCGGCTTCGGTGTAAAGCGGGGTTTTGATACCGTGGAGGCTGTCGCAGGCTTTTTGTCTGAAGTCTTGGCTTGGGTCAAGAGGCGTAACCCCCGCTTTTTGCTTAGAAAAGTTGAAATTTGCTGCACAAGGCTGCTTTGCGAATCCGAGCCCTGCAATCCAAAGATTGGTGATCCTCGCCTCAGCAAAAGTTCCTTCGTTGCCTCCAATTTGTGCATCTATTGCCGATTTTGAATCCGAAAGCAACAGATTTGACAAAATGAGCTGTTTGGTCTTCCAATACGTCGAGAACGACGTCACGAACGCGCCGTAGGCGCGCCAATTTCCGTTGAGAGCAATACATTGAAATACGGTCCCGCCAGGGCTCTTAGCGTAGATGTTATACTCAGAGGAATGAGCGTAGTTGTTGAGGTATCCGTACTGCTCGGGGTCGACTTGGCAATTTTTGTTGGAGGACGTTGAGGTCGCGATGAGGACGTTGTGGTAGTATCCTGCAACAAAGGAGTTATTTTGGATGGATGAGTTGTACAGACCGTCGACTGCGCACCAATTGCCACCAAAGTCTTTGAAGTATTCAGGCGGGATGGTTCCAATGCCTGGGCGGAACTTGCAGCTCATCACAAGATTGTTTGTGAATGTGATATTGTAAGCTTTCTTCGGGAAATACACGTTGTATTTATATCCAGAATAGAAGATCGAGTTGTTAATTGCTATATTGGAAGCGTTGCTGGCCACCATATTCATTCCGTTGCTGTGAGCAACGACACTGTCCTCGATGATTGAGGCGTTTCCGTTCAATGAAATCGATTCGAGATGCAGTCCGGCTCGCTGCATGTCTTGTTGCCCCATTTTCTCGAGCTGAACACCTCTCATTCGCAGCGTACCTCTTTCTTTGACTGGAAGTTTGGTTGCAGGGTCTTTATAGACGAATTCTGTGACATACATCGATCCGCCCCAGTTGTCCTCATCACTGCCTTGAATAACGATGTTTCGGTTCAAATTAGCGACTTCAGCTGAATAATCAAAGTCTCCTTGAGGTGTTGAAACGGGGCTACTACAGCCGTAATGATCGAAGCTGAGTGGCGAGTTAAGCGTGATAGTATCACCGCTGATAGATTTGATGGTATGTTCCTCTGCTTCGGTTGGGTCTTGGTAGCTAGGTGCTATGATAATGGTGTCGTTGACGTTCCATGCGGACGCAAAACCTGGCGTCAAGGTAATGGTAGAGGAATTTGCCACTGCTAGAGCTGCGAGTCGAGTCCAGGCCTTTGGATACTGCTTTCCGTATAAATCGAGAGTTCCAGTGACGATAATAGCCTTGTTTCCGACGTCATGGCTGTCGGGTAGCACTATTCCTGGAGCCTGACGACCTCCGGTCAGAATAATGTTGATTTTATTGGCGTTTATCTCGTTAGCTGTTCGGTTGCCTGCGTAAAGACCGCCTCTCACCCAAATACTCTGAGCTTTCAAGGTGAGAGAAGTTTTATTTGGATGGAACTTCAAATTTCCTTGGATTTCAAGCCTGCCGAGGTTAGCGGTATCAACATCGATGTACATATTCCATGTAGGCTGGATAACGACCGCAGAGCCATCAGCAGGGACCGAGGCATTAGTATCGTTCTCATTGATTTGCCAGTCTGTTTTATTTGACCAAAGACGCCAGCGATCTTCCTTGGGCACGTCATCGAAGCCGGATGGGCAATTTAACTCACAGGAGATAGGCTGAATGAAGATTGGAGTGTTGACTGGCCTTGGAATCGCCGTAAGAGCAGTTCCTTTGGGACTGGTCCAGGTGCCGTTCAATTTACCAGTGGTGTTACCGTTGATTGCCATGTAGAAATATTTATGATCCGCGTCATGGTACCAGTCACCGAGACAGCCAGAGGTTGATGTCCAGCCCAAATCGCCGTTTGTGATGTTCCAGTTCGCTGTTGTGCTAGTGACAGGTCCTTTGTTGAGAGTCATATTTGGAATGAGGGTACCAGCGCTCTGAACGTCTTGCAGAGACAATTTATCTGGCTGGGCGAGCCAGACGTTGAATTTCTCTTTATATTCAGAGGTGTTGAATCTCAGTGTAATTGTCTTATCGTTAGGTTCATATAGTTCTGTCGTATTTAAAGTCAGATACTTCCAATCAACTCCATAGTCTCCAAGGCTGATACCATAAGCATATCCTGTGGCAAATACGACGCTCCATGATTTTCCAGGAACACCAATTACAGTCATTGCGAAATCTGAGAAGGTCTTGCTTGCTACATAGTTCTTGCCAGTGGCCGGATTAATTTGACTTTCGAGATTGAGTTGGTCGAAAGTCGTGATTTCGCCGTCAGGAAGCCTCAACACTTTCATATGGATTCCCAACAGTGATTCCTCGACATTAAAGAAAACAATCTTTCTCAACGTAACCGAGTCGTCACAGACCATTCCATTATAAGTTTCATTGAAAAGATCATATCTGGCCGTACTCGTGTCCCATTCATCATATTTGCACCCAGGTATGCCATAAAGATGCGGATAGAAATATGTAGCCCACCCAGAACTGGCTGAGAAACCGGTTTTCGTGCTCGAAACCAGCGTACCGTCTTCATCTCTCCAGATACCTTTCCAAGGTTGTTGATACTTAATTCTCCACCCTTCCACTGAGTCCGCGAAGGATAAGCCCCTCGTGAAGATCGTTCGAGCACCCGTATCCAACGTTGTTGTAAAATCACAATGAGAGCAGTCTCTAAGCGCTGACGTATTCACAGGGAAATTGTGGAATCTAATATTGGAAATTAAGAATCCGTCTCGTTGGCCACTGACAACCCCAGCCAGAGGCCTCACGAAGTAGTTATTGTATTCCTCCTCTGTATAATTAGAGTTTGCGGACATTCCCACAGCTAACACGTTTTCAACGTACGCACTCTTAGTGAGAATGTCATAGTGAGCGCGTCTCATAGTAATTTCGACGCCAGATTCCCAGTTATCTGCCACAGTGATATTCGAGAATCGAACTACTCCGAGAGTTTCGGCGATGATACCTGATCTCATGTTTTTATAGCCAAGGAAATTCTCGTATCTCGCAGGAATCGGAGGGTTCGCAGATGTTGGGAAGACATCTCCGCATGGATTTGTACGAGGAGAGTGCTCATGGAAAATTCTAAGGCCGTATCTTCCGTTGGAATGGGCGACGTTACCGCTGAATTCAAGCAGTCTCTCTCCTCTTGGGCAGATATTCGGAGTGTATGATGGACCAGTGGGATTGTCTTGGAGATCGAACCAGAAGCCGTAACGGGCTGAGCCTGCTGCGTGGTTGTTTCGGAAGATATTCTTGGGGTTTGTAATCCAGAATGAGGCTGGGGTCTGATCGGTGTTAAGCAAGCTATTCGAAGGCAAGGTCGTTATAACGAGATTGTTTTCAATGAGATTGTAGGTTTCGATAGCGTCTTCGATGAAAATGTTGTGTCCTTTACAGTAGTAAACGACGTTATCGGCGACTGTGAGGTGATGAACCGCATGGATCGTTGTTGCTCGATTGTATGTGTGATGGATGGCGTTTCCTTTGATGTAGCTCTTTGTTACTGTTCCGATTCTGTGGAAATGAATCGGGTATCTACCCAACTGGAACGCTTGTCCCGCCTGTCTAACTTCAACGTAACTGATTCTTCCGACAGAAGATTCGTCTCCTGGCGAGTGAATCATGATATGCGCTCCGTACTGCTCCACTTCTGAGTCGCTGTCTCCTTGAATGATGATATTTCTCGTCAAAAGACCGACTTCAGCCCTCATTTCGAGTTTTTCGCCATTGAACATTTGAATTCCAGCGTAATGCTTATAAACAGCTGGCTTGTTGAGCTTGAATGATCGAGCGCTGTTCTTCTGCACAATAGTGAACTGCTCACTGTGATCATACTTGTGCGAGGTGGACGCGATGACAATGACGTCTCCGACGCCCCAGTCGGTGTCAACGGTCAATGTGATAGTATCACCTCCAACTTCTAAAGCATCCTGAAGCATCGTCCAAGTAGGTACTCTCGGCTTTCCGTGTATATCAAGATAGCCTTCCCTTAGAGCGATAACCTTGTTGCCATAGTCCGGAAGGGCCTTGTCGGTCTTTTTACCGTGCATTGTGATCGTTATCTTCCCTGTCGCAGGTTGCTGCTCAGTACCGATCTGGAATCGTCCTTCGCTGATGAAAATGTAATTTGCATGGAAATCTATGTCCATGTCAGGCTTGAAAATCAGGGCGCCCTTGCTTACAATCAGCGCGTAGACAGTAACATTGGGCACGTCGACGATCAAACTCATGCCTTCTGGAACGATAACGGTTTCTCCGGCGAGCGGCGGAGCTTCTCCTCCCCAAGTGTCGCTGTTGCTCCATTCCTCAGCGAAAAGGAAGCTGATGCTTGAATTTCCAGCGTATCCTTTATCTTTCACCCAAACCTGCACTTGACTCTCAAGGGTGTTTGGAGCTGAGTTTCTGGTAAGTGGAGTAGTTTGACAGACCACGCCTTGTGAGGTTATCGAGGTAACAGTGCATGGGACGCCGCCGATTTTGACTTCTGCGTCACTAAGAGTCGAAGACGCGGAGAATCCGGTTCCTGTGAGCGTAACAGTGGTTCCTCCGCCCAAGGTACCGTATTCAGGGGTAATGTGATTAATAACTGGAGTCAGTGTCTCTTTATAAGTGACTTTGTTAAGAATCTGTCCATTTACTGAGGTGCCGTCATTGTACAGTGTTCCAAGAATGTTCACGGTAACGTTTGCGTTAAATTCGTATTTCCCGCCTACGAGCGCAAATCCAGAGGCTTTAATTTCGCTGACCGAACATTTGCTTGCTCCGGTGGCATCGTAGAGTCGGTAGTAGCGGTAAGAGGTTGAGCAAGGAGAGAGATAGGCTCTATTCGCCTGAGACTTTGTGATGATAGTGAATGTGGTTAAGTTTGTGTAGGATGTTCCATCATTTGAGCCTTGAAGTACAATTGATTGATAGGCTGAGAGGCTTGAAGCGGTTGACGGAACGTACCAATCAAAAGTGGTTACTTGTGGCTGATTGGACGCTCCTAAATCGATTCCGATGAAGCATGCGCCGCTCGAGGTCGAGGTATACCCAGTGGCTGAGTCACCATCGAGAACGCCTGAAGCTCCGCTGCCATCCGCAATGGCAGCTGGAATAGTTAGTGGCGCTTGGTAGTTCCTTGAGACGTAGTACCCATGGAATTCAACTTCCGCAATAGCCCAAGTAGTTGCCGCACTGTTATTGTCAATGAATCGGAGCTGGCTATAAGGGCGTATGTCGCTACATGAATCGAAGGTGATCGTATTCCAAGTGTCCAAAGGCGCGTCAAATGTGTAAAGCGTAAACCAAGTAATTCCGTCATCAGAACCTTCGATGCGAGCGCCTATGAAAGTGGACGCGGGAACTGTGCCGTAAGGCATCCATCTGAATTTGGTAAGTCTGGCAGCAACCGTCGTACCAAACGAATAGCCAATGTAGCAACTTGTCATTGATTTACATTGATAGTACGTATCATATCGCCCGTCGAAAGCTGATTGAGCCGCACCAGCGTTTGCGATAACTGTGCCTGCAAGCAGAGACTCTTTGAAGAGAGCTGCTTTCACAATAGTTTCAGGAGTCAGGAAGGCTGGCACTCTCACCTGAATTTGAGTCTCGGTTCGGTTGACAACTTCAGCGGACACTCCACCGACTCGGACATCAATATCCCAATTGCCAGATGTGTTAGTTGGGAAACTTTGTCCAGAAATCGTCAGCACGTTTCCTCCCACCAGTGAAGATTGAATGGAATTTACCGAGATAGGCTGAGGCATCACGACGATCGTGTTATTTGTGAAATTAGCATACCCGCTATCAGTAGTGTAGGATAGATTGTATACTCCTGCAGGGATGTTTGTGAAGACGATGCCTGAGACTTGAGTGCTGTTTTGGACCGCTGAGCTCAGATCGGCTTTGTAAACCACGGTTTTAGCCAAACCAGTATTGAACAATTGCAAAAACGCTTCAGGAGCGGCTGCGTTGAGGTTGGTACCTTTCAGCGTCAGATTGAACGTTCCAGCGACTTGGTCTTGGTCGTTCAAGCCGCTTGAATTCAAAATCGCAGAAACCTGTGGGGTATTCGCTGCGAAATACTTCATTGGAGAAGAGCCCCATGTGACGGGATTGAGCTTAACTGCGGCCGCCTGTTGAGAGGCAAAGAGTTGAAGGTTCAGCACCGCCCCGTTCGTTTTTGTACCTGCAGCTCTGCAAACGATCTGAGTCGCGTTTGCTGAGATTACCGAGCAGTTGGCATTGTTGACGAGGACAATCGACTGGTCTGAGAACCCTGAACCTTCGATAACGAGATTCGCACCCGCCATCGAAACGTTTTTAGGATTGATATCAGTAATATTCTGATTCACATTCAAAACAGGGGTAATTCCTGTGTAATTTGCGAGTCCAACACCTTTTACGTTCACAACGAGTGTTAGATTAGCACCTGCGACGGAGTTTGGAATCGTAAACGTAATCTGATTTCCTTGAGAGCCTGTGACAGTCGCGTTGACGCCTTGGATTAGGACTTCTGCAGGACCAAGATTCGCTCCGCTTAATGTTATCGTGTCACCGGCAATTCCGGATGTTGGTGAAATAGCGGTGATTTTTGGCGTAGTGGAACTGTCATATTTAAACGTGCAAGTACCGGTGCAGGTCGCCTGTGCGATGAATCTAGTCATGACGACTGCCGTCAAAGGGACATCGGTGGTGCTCGGATCTGCGTTTGGCCTGGTAACGCATTTCATCTGGGTAGTAGAAGTCACTTCAACGATGTCACAGGTGGTTGATCCAAACTGAACGGCGTGGCTTTCTGGTTTTCCCGCTAAGAACTGCTGACCTGTGATAGTGAGCAAAGTTCCTCCGAGAACTGATCCTGAAGAGGGCGAGATCGATGATACTGCGAAGACGTAGTCGAAATTGGCAGAGTTGCTTGAAGACAAAAGAGCCATTCCGCTGGTGCCAAAAAGCACTCGCACTCGATAATTTCCGGTAACTCCTCCGCTCAATGTGCAGAGAATCTGGGTGCTTGTAATGCTGTTCAGGTTGCAAGTTGCGACTCCGGTGTTGCTCGCGTTGTTGCGATCGTCAAGGTAAATTCGGACCTGGTTCGGGTTATTTGTTGGGAAATTCGTTCCTGAGATCGTTAATTGTGTTTTCGTAATCGGATTGGCTTGAGTTGGGGAGAGCGAGCTGATTGTAGCCCAATCTGTATTGGAATAAACGAAGGAACCGATGCTGCCTGTCGCGTCTTTTCCATTCACAGTAATTTTAATCGGTTTCGCTCCAGCGTTACTTGAAGCAGGGACCGTGCAGGTGATCTGGGTATTTGAGAGTGATTTGATAACGCAGGAATTACCGTCGATTGTCACGGAAGTGTTATAAGGGTTTTGTAAGCTGCATCCGAATCCTTGACCGCTGATAACGAGATCTGTGTATCCGGTGGTGGGTCCCGTTGTCGGAGAGATAGAGCTGACGGTTGCCGTGTAGGAAAGAGGTTGAGTCGTAGCAGAATAATTGGTGAAACCGAGTCCTGCGATATTAACGAGGACTTTGTAGGAGCCGGCAGGAATACATGAACCGCTAGGGAGATTGGCCTTCAGAATTTTCTTAGAGCCAGAAGTCTCCAGCGAAACCACCTGAGCCTCCCCAACATCACCTAAAGAAACATAAGTAATATCTTTCGTGGTTAGATTAGCGGCGTTCTCGAGTTCAAGGGTCAGTTCCGTATTCGCATTGGAAGTAAGGCTCACAATGGTCGGAATTTCCGAAATATTGGCGATCTTGTAGTCGCAGTTCATTTTTGTGCAGGCAGCTCTGATATCTCCGACGTCAACGGTAATCTGAGGAACAGTGTGAGCTGTCCTGAGGTAGTGAGCGTTGATTGGATCGAGATATTGATCGTTAGACATATTTTGGAGAATCGTGTAATTAACCGTTGGCTTGCCAATTCCTCCCTTCAGCAGAGTGGTATCAAAACTCGTTGGGCGAGGGACAGTTGTGTTGTAGCCATTGAAAGTGATGATGAAAGTCTGTCCGTGTGATGGTACTCCCTGTACCGATACAGATATCGGTGTTTGAAGTGGGATAACGGTTCTGAGGCCATATTCGATATTACCTGCGTATTCATTGTAAGGAAAAGTCACAGTAGATCCAGCAATTTGGACGCTGAAACTTCCCGTGACCGGTGCGGACGGTTTAACCATCAGCGTTCTAGTGACCTTAACTCCTCCGCAGTTAGAACCTAGACTGAATGGTGGTGAATCTGTCGCCCCTCTGTTCACAAGATAACTGATGTTGTAGTAGATTTTAGTCGCGATCGACAGATCAGTGGTGACGCTGCCCTTGGAGTCATACAAAACTCTTGTTACGTTGGTAGGGAAATTCCATATGGCTGTCTGGAGGACAGAAGCCTCAGCTGTGACACTGACGTAACTTGAGGTTCCTCCTGATTGGTAGTTGAATCGCCACTGGCATTTAGAAGAACTAGTTCCATTGATAGAGATCGTGTAGCCATTCACCTCGGGCGATTGATTTGACACAATTTGCAAGCTCCACACTTCAGGAGGGTTCGCAATAGTGGATTGGTTACTAGGAAGAATAGCTGCTGCCTTCCACTGCCTAACTGATCCGCTGTTGACGTGCCAAAACTGTATCTTTCTTCTTTCGCCTGCTTGGAGGTAAATATTTTCGGACCTTTGGGGGTTGACGCCATCTCCAGGAGTTATATCATAAAAGTATTCATTGTAAGGAGAGTAGGTGTTCTTAGCGATAGTTTTCAAGCCATCGCCTGGCGTCGTCTCCAGCGCAATCTCATTGTAGTCATCGCCAGAGGTAAAGAACCGATGATTTCCGGTGGCTCTTGCGACGAAATAACCATCAAACTTTCGAATGAATTGGCGAGACGACCCGTCATCAGGCAGAGCGGTTGCTAACTGAACAAACTGCGAGTCTGGAGTGCTTTGGAAGGTGAGATTGGGCCTGACGTACCAATAGTCGGATCGATCGTACCAGACGCTTCCAATCACACCAGCGTGTCCCACGAACGAAGTCATGTTGTCCAACTGAGAACCGAATTCAGGAATTTTGGCCTTTATGTAAGTGGAACTTGCCTCGAGGATAGTAGCTTCGATAGTATCTCCCAGCTTGACGCTTGTTGCTTGGTTCAGAGCACTCAGCCCTTTCCCCCAAATTTCAACGATACCACCGAGCCGCGACCCCATATTCGTCGAGATTTTAGTGATTTCTGGCACAACCATTACCTGAACGAATTCTCCATCAGGCGCTTGGAAGTTCGACTTCGGATTGATATTTGCGTTTCCGAGATTACTGATATAGGCATTCAGATCGAAGAAACCCGCCGGGAAATCGCTCGCGATGTTGCATTGTACGAGATTACCTGTCGAACTGATAGTCTCATACACCTTGTTAGTTGTGTCTTCATCGTCCAGGAATTCAGGCAGACAACGAGTTGGCCCTTGCAGGTTTTTGCCTGTGAGAGTGACGCTGCTGACCAATTTCAAACTCTTCACTCTGGTTCTTAATCGGAGTGTGAGAGGTGATCCTGGAGTAACGACGTTAGGGGATATGTCAAATAGGTCTGGAGAAACGTTTTCATTGTAGTAGAAGTAAGTTGAGCTTTGAACGGCGAAAAAACCGTCAACAATGACTTGAATAGCGCATTTTTGTGTTCGGATGATGTTGGGTGTGGTCGTACAAAGGATCATTCTGTCCGTCGTTTGATGGTCTAATAAAGAAGTTACAATGGAAGAAATTCTGAGGAATTATACGGATAACGTTGCAGGGATTCCCACAGATCGAGACCTGGTTGTGCATTGGACCCAGAGAAGAAAACCAGGTACCTTGGATGGTGAGAATCGTGCCGCCTTTGAACGAGCCGGAGGACGGCGAAAACGATGTGATTATCGGTGCGTTGAGGTCCAAGTTGTCACCTTTGGTAGTTAAATAAACGAGTTAGGAGGGTTATTGCTTACTGTGGACACCAAGCAAAAACAAAAAGAGAAAAACAGTCAAGCTGAACTTGAGCTTGAGCATTTTTTGTGTTGTAGATAATTTATTGTTTACTAAGGTAATTAAAACAATTCAAATTTATAGGCGTATCTAAAATTCAACAGCTCAGAGGATTTATTTATTGTTCCTTAGCGTGTACTCGAAGCATTTATTTGGATTTATTTTTGAGAAATAAGTTTTATTTGAGAATTAGCAAAAGTGTTTGTTTCGGACGTTGATGAGGTATGGAAATGGCTCATCACAAATAAAATTTATTGTTGAGCCGTCAATTTGCTTTAACAAATTACGACGGGAAAACTTTTTATCAGAAAATACGTGATTCTTTAGAGGTTTCGACTGAACTTGCTTGTCTTTGGTATAAATGCTACAAAACAAGCAGAGTTTAAAACCGCTGCTCATGTAAAGAGATAGGTTGGTAAAAAAAGGTTTAAAAATAAGACCCCTCAATATGAAATCGACAAGCAAAAAGGTGAAAAAAATCTCTCAATGGTATTCAAACTGTCTACTCGCTGTGCCACAAAGCCTGCCATTCAACAAAAATGAATTTTGACCAAGCCGCTTTTCTCTTGGAGAGAGAGAATTGTTTTAAAAAACTAATTAAATCGTATTGGATCGGGATTTTATGAGAATAAATTTAGGAAGATTTTTTATTGAGTTCATCAGAAACTTTAAAAAAAGGTAGAAGCGATTAAATGAATAAGATGATAGTAAAGCTGTGTTGTTTCTTTTAGTGAGTTGACTTCGGTCACAGGTAATCTCTATCTCATCTTTGAGCAGGCAGCCCATTGCCTCGTGAACCTTTTGTTCGCGAGAAATAAATGTTCTGGATATAAATAAATCATTTCAGAGTAGAAGCCGGGAGTTCCTTAAGAGCAATTCTTGCTGTAGTCAGGATCTTCTTGGGAGACCTTTTGATAACTGTTTTTGAACTCCGCCAGTTAAATGAGTTGTAAAGCTGGCCCTTCGTGTGCGTGCCTAAAGAACACGTAAGTACAACAACTCAAAGAGGGTGATATAAGCTCAATTGACCAAATGAAGCCTTTTTTGAGGAGGATTTTCATATAAAGGCATGAAGAACAACTTTCTTAGTTCTCTCCTTTTTGTCGAACTTAATATCCGGAGGTTGCCAATGAGATACCATTTCATTACTGATATTGATCGAATTAAACTCTTTCCAAATTAATTTAAGCAAAGCATAGAATGTGAAATTAATAATCCGAAAATCGCTTTTAAAGGCGTTATGAAAAGGAATAAGGATGAGAATTCAATATTTTGTATTGAAAAAAAATTCCTTAGAATGCTTTTAAATTTAGTTTTTTTTCTCTTGTTGATGAATCATTAAGGGATTGCCACTATAAGCGTTAATAATATTTTCAATTTTCAAATTTTACCAATTTTACCTTTGCTGTTATTAACTTTTTTGTTTCATATCATTTACCTCTCTGCTTGTATAATTTTCATTTACCTATTTACAAATGTGTTTCTAGAACGGACAGTGATCGGTCTCAGCTTATTAATTCCTCAAATCATTACCAGTACGAATTGGATATCATTATTAACATTCTGATATTGCAAAATTTTCCTGCCTATTTTGGGAAATTTTTTTTTTTTGCAAATTTTTTTTCAAAATTATAATTTCGTTCACATTTTTGTAATAATAATACTAACTTCTTTGATAAATTACTCACGAAAAGTATTTTATGAAGATATGCGACGTTCTTCATTCCTTGGTCTAATTCATAGAAGAACAGTAATTCCTTAGTATTTTAAAGTGTTTGCATGCATGCAGCAAGTCGACAAAAAACTGTTAGAAAACCAAAATACTTCTGAAAAAACTATAATTACCATAAAATACTCAAATTCTCTACTCTAGAGAGGTTTTTTTTTTCGAAGCAACTACTAATAGTTATAAAAGCCTTTTGCGAAAGCTTTGCTTTCCAAAGCAGTCTTGCTTCTTTGACGGGTGACTCCCAATATTACTGAATAAAGAATTCGTTGGAAAGACGAATTAATTCAGCATTTCGAACGCACATAAGTTTTTGGGACTGTCTCCAATCTTTTTTTTTTGTATATCAAATATTTGCCTTAGACCTTTGAAATATATCATTAAGGATGAAGGCTCTCTTAATTTTTCCTATTCTGAGATGGCTGCCAGATTTCTCTTTACTTGACTTACAGGTTGCTGAATATGTGCTTAAGAATATAGAAAGGTTAGATCTTGCCATCTTCTGTCACCCAAGCTAATATCAGTATTGAAAACAAATGCATATGCGATTGAGACTTGTTTTGATCTTTTATATATGCCAGTATATATCTAAACTTTCAATCAATACAATTTCAATGCAAATATTATGGAAATCTTACTTTTCAAATACAAATATGGAGTAAAATAAATCTGAATCATTCTTTCTGCAGTAAATCTCTTAGCATTTGACACCAGGAGCGAACGAGTAGACCTTCTTATCGAGGCAGATGCTGCATGTATCTGCTCTGCCAGTTTTGCAAACGTCAGGATGCGTGCAGATGCACCCCTCAACTGGTCTGTAGGTCACGCATCGAGCCAAACGATCCTCTGGAGTACAAATCTTCACGGCTGAAGCCAAACCAAGCATAACAGCCACGAAAAATGCGATGAGTGAGACGAAAGTTATTTTCATATTCAATTTCTGACTTGACTTTTTTTTAATATTAGGTTAAAGTGGAGTGGAGTGAACTATTTATTGAGGTTTAAAGACTTCCTAAAGGCTTGCCAACGACCTAATTCTCTTCAAATTGTTGTCATCTGTCTCTGTGGGCTAACCAACCGCATTAGCGAGTAAAATAGAATTTGAAATGTCTCACATCAATTACCTATAAATGCTGGTGTGCTGACAGTTTCAAAAGAATATTTTCATAATTGTGATGTATTTCCATTTTATATGTTGATCACTTTGTTGTAAACGAATTCAAAGACAAATTATGAAGGTCTTCTTTTACTAATCTTACGCAAAGATGCATGAATTTTGACTTTGATAACAAAAGTCTACAAAGTTCTTGCTAATAACTTAGCAGTCGACACCTGCGGCGAAGGAGTAGACTTTGCTGTCACTGCAAACGCTGCAAGGGTCAGCCTTACCTTTTTGGCAAACACCAGGAGCCGAGCAGATGCATCCATCAACGGGTCTGTAAACAAAGCATCGTCTCAAACGGTCCATAGCAGTGCAAATATGGGCATTGGCAAGCTTTGGGTCGCAGTTTTTGCCTGGTTCGAAGGAGTAGATCTTCTTGTCATTGCAGACGCTGCAAGGATCAGCTCTATCAGTCTTGCAGACTTCAGGAGCTGTGCAGAGGCATCCTTGAACTGGGTTGTAGACAAAGCAGTTGACGGCAGGGGCTTTCTTATCGCAGATAAGAGGAACTGCCATGCAGAATGTGGCAACTGAGAAGAATGCGATGAGTGCGATGAAGGTTATTCTCATGTTTCTTTCTGAATAATCGTGAATTTAATTATTATAACTCACCAGAAATCGAGTAATTTATATTTGAGGTCCCTTTGCGGTTTCAAATACTGATAATTCTATTCTTTTCTTTCTCATGGTATTCCATTGTTGTGAAGATAACTATGTTCATCGAGATACTATAAATATCAGAGCTCAATTGTGACAAATCATTAACCCGATAAATAATATTAGAAATATGACCTCTTTTTTCTATGTTTTTTGTTTGTTTTTTTTTTTGTATTCGCTAGATAAACTTTATTAATTCATAGAGTTAGTTCTTAATTCATGATGAACCAGTTCAATGGCAGGATATAAAGGGTTAATAATAATAATCCTTATTTAAGGCAAATAGGCATGAGACTTAATGTTTTTGCGAGAGCCTAGAGCCATTATTCTTAGCAGTTGGAACCAGGTGTGAATGAGAAGACCTTGGGGTCCTTGCAAGCTGTGCAACGGTTAGTTTTTGCCTTTTGGCAGACACCAGGGGCAGTACAAAGGCATCCATCAACAGGTGGGGTTCGGGATAAGAAGCATGATCCCACTCGGTCATTTGGACGGCAGAAAGTCAAGTCGATAGTAGGGCCGCAGGTCTTACCAGGTTCGAAGGAGTAGACGTTGTAGAGTGGGCAGACACTGCAAGGATCGGCTTTCGCAGTGGCGCATACGTTACGAGTTATGCATAGACATCCTTCAACAGGGTTGTCCCCGCGACAGAGGGGATTCATGGGGCCCTTGCTGTTGCAAATTTTTGCATGACAGAATGTGGCCACAGAGAAGAATACGATGAGAGCGACGACGACAGTATTTCTCATTTTTTGTTTTTTTTTTGGGATAGATCTTGAATTTATAAATTATTTTTTATGCAAGGAATAAAAAGCAGATCAGGAGCCAATTTTCACGCTCAAGATGAAGAGCATAATTTCATTCGGAATAGAGCTAAAATTCATAAAATGAATTTTCCTTAGTCTTTTTTCAGCAGCAACAAGGCCTTTTTTAACCTTAAAGTTTACAATTGAAATATTTCTTTAGAATGAGTTTGAAAGATATATGAGTTGTAACCACCTAGCTAAGGTCAGGTGAAGATCATATTTCAAGTTTTACACTTCAGAAGTATAGTTTACTTGAAGATTCTCTCCCTCTCTCTGAGAAAAGTGAGTCGAAAAAATTTTTGATATTGGTTCATTGATGAATGAAGAATATTTAAATCTTCCTTGATGTTATCAAAGGAGAAATAAGAAAGCTGTACTACGAGAAGAAGGTAGGTTAAAGTTTGAAAAAAAAACTATTTCAATCAACCAAAATAATATATATACTATTTCTGTAATCGACGATTACCTCAGAAAATCAAAAAGTCCTGGAAATATGCAAAATTTCCAGCGTTCACTCTGATTGTGCACATGATTTATCAGCTTTATCAGCTTTTTTCTAAGAAAAGATAAGTTTCTGAATAAAAACCTCTTTTTTACCTGATTATAAGCAAGGACGTAACATTTTTGGCAAAGACCTTTCGCGTACAAGAGCTCATGTTCGCATAACGTAGGCTTAGCAAATCTGCCGTATTTATGGTAGCAGTTATTGCACATGCCTTTCGCATAGTGTCTCTTATCAGGATGTCCGCAAGTATTTCTCTTTTTCTTACTATAATGGGATTCAGATGAGATAAGAAAGTAGAAAATTCATTACATTTTCTTGGACTTTACGTTCTTTTTGGCCGTTTTGACGGCTTTTGGTTTAAAAACAATAGTTTCCTCGGTCTTTGGGATATCTTCTTGCTTTACTGCCGAATCATCGGTTTCTTCCGCAAGTTCTGAGCTGTATTTTCCATCAGTATCGACTTCTTCTACCTCCTCGTTCTTTACGGGTGAGTTATTGATGACTTTCTCATCATTGTTTGTATTATTTGGAGCGAGCTTTGCTTGAGTCTCAGCCAAGGATTGTTGAACCATTCGAAACTGTAACAACGCTTTCAATTGTTCAGACTGTTGTCTTTGTAGCATGGCCATCGGTGCCATTTGCTGTAAGAGCAAAGCGCTGTTGATCACCGGTTTCGTCATGACAGGAATGTTAGTTCGAAGTGGCCCGTTAAGTAAAGTGATGTCAGTCTTTGGATTGAAAAATGTTGGAGCTCCGAGTCTATTGAATGAGTGTTGGGTCATCACTGGATTAAATTGACCCGGAAAGACACTTGAGAGAAGCTGTTGGTATGGGCTAGGAGAGCTGGATACTGGGAGCATCGAGGTCTGAGCACGAGTTCCATAAAGGAAGATGTCAGTGCTGATTTGGTTGATTTGGTTCATTTTCTTTACGATTTAGAAATAATAATAATTGAAAAACCACGGACTTGCCCGGGTATTTATACCCGAAAGCACCCACGCATAGAAATTTAAAGCATCAATTTGCTTGGATAATGGATTAAATTTATTTTTTATGCCTTTAATTAGAATTTCGATGCAGAATTGCAAACTTGACTAAAAGGGTTTTTCAAAATTTAAATTACTGATAATCGATTTCCGACGTCACTTTTTCATCTCCCAAAATCAACGTTGGCAAAGCATTACTACTCGTAGGATACTAGACAGGTTCCGTAGACTCTATCCATGTGATCAGTTTACTTTTCGCTTGAGCTTTGGCATATATGACATCTCTTTTTGGGAGTGAATTAGTTTACCGGCGCTACAATAATAATACATGGAACGGTCAGTGATTTGATTCTGTGATATTTTTTCTAAATGATTCCATCAATGGAACCTTAGAATAATTTCTGAGAATTAATCGACTTCTAGACCAAATTCGAACAATTTTGAACAATAATAGATTATTTTTTCAAACCGCGTCGGATGACCCAACCGGCTTACTCTGCGAAGGCCTCCTAAAAATCTATCTCTGCCGAGCTTTTGGACAAAGGAGATCTAATGATCATGACCTCTTTCTTACAGAGATAGAAACCCGTCCGTTTTGATTTGTGGAAGTACAGCTGTAAACCAAAGAAAACACCTCGATTGGAAGCATCGAAGTTTTGTCATTATTATTAATTTTTTTGACTCCAATCAAATAGTATTTTACGGAAAGCCTAATAACAAAGCGTAAAATTAGATGTAGGGTTTTTCCACTTAATATATTATGCACCCACGCTAATAAAAACACATTTTGTAACTAAAGGAAGAAGCAGACAGTTCATATACTGTGCGTTTCAAAAAGAGGAAGATAGAGAAAGAATTCCTTACGATGCAGTTCTCGAAGCTGGTAGCATGCGAAATAGTTATGATCCGTACATCTCAGGATAAATAGTACAGAAAATTTTTTTCATTGTGTAACGTCAAAAAACAAAAGAATAAAATTCTGCAGCAGACTCATTCTTGCAGGGAAGCAGCTCTTTGCTTGTTAGACGCTGGGAAAGCCAGTATTGTTTATTACATTTGACATTTATATCTCAAGAATGAAAAAATAGATCTACGCTTTCTTCGAGAAATGAGATGAGAACCGATTCAACATTGCTGTACGTAACACAGAATCACTCACAACGCTCTATTCACAGATAGCATTTCATCATTGATCAAGAGGCTCTATTATCTCTTGGATGGAAAAAGCTGGAAGATACAAAGGAAAGCATAAGATTTTATTCTCAAGCTAATTTTGCGTCGTTAAACAAAAAACTTTTGTTAATATTTTAATAATTCTAAAACTCTCAAAGGAATCGACTTTCGCAATTCAGATGTTAAGAATTAATAAAATAAAATATCAGATACCTTCTCACATTTATTATGTGTTCCAAAAAGAAGCTTCCGAAAATAAACTCAAAATAGTGGGTTGATGCTTGTTTAACTCATAGGATATGCTAAAATTCTGCAGTACACGAAGCTTTCGGACATTTGCCTTGACTGAATGTGTTCATTCCAGGCTTACTTTATTTGAACTATCCTTCAATAAGAAGTATTAGCTCTCTTTAACCATAAAAAAAGGTAAGAGAAAAGGATTGCGGTAACAAGTTGAAGAAATACTAGCTTGTGCAGCTTAATGTCAGCCCAAACTACTCGAGGAAACATAGAGAATCTTAATCAAATCCAATTTTCAAAGTTTGATCACCTTCGAGGGTCATTTTCTTTGTTTAGATAGCTTTTTGACGACCTTTTTGAAAAGTTTTTTGCATGATATGCCTTTGAGATCAGACTTCTAGTTGAAGGGGTTTGAAGGGATGATGGTGGAAATCTGCTACTCGTAAAGAACTTGCGAGAAGTATGCTGAGAGTCAAAAAACCGCGCTGAGCTAAACTACTTGCTGTTAGTGGTCTCTTAGAGTTTCATGTGCCTCTCGTTAGGTGTTACCAATTCAGAAGAAGGGCTTTTCTGAATATGTTCAACATCTTTAGGGCATCGAGAAAATCAAATCTCTAAAAGTTGAGAAAATATGTGCACTCTCAGTACCGAAAGTTCACAAAAGCTTTCAAATAAACCTCATTAGAGGTTAGCCAAGCTCATCCACTTCAATTTCCAACATCTAAACTGAACTAAAGTTCATTCGTCGAAATAGCTCATATCTACTCAAAAGGCAAAATTACTAACCGAAATTGGAAGAACATTTATTAACAGAATTGATATCATCAAAGAATCTCTGTAAACTTCATAGAATAAGCCGAACCTAGAGTCTATACACATAGATATCATGCTGCTAGTTTTATTCTCTATGAAGCTCTCTTTATTAGAAAAAAAGTGCAGAGTCTTTAAAATATGTCTTAGTAAGTATCTTACTAGCTTTATAACCGAGCAGTTGACTCATCTAAGTTTTTATCTTCTTGCTCAATGAGTCTTTGTTGTAGCGCCGCATTCTTCTTTTCTAACTTCTTCATCTCCTTGTAAATCACAAAGAAGAGAGCGAAGAGCATCACGACATAGAAAATACCGCAAGCGATTGCGATAGCTCTTGTTGTAGGGTTGCTAAAGGTTCCCGTCTTAATCTCAAACTGCGACCTTGCAAAGTACCCCAAAAGCAAGTAGCAATGGGACTGAACCAGAGTCGAAGCCACGACAAAAATGTTTAGTTTCCAGAAAGGAGGGTCCAAAGCTGGGAGCCCATAGTACTTCACGAAGTTCGGCATCATGCTAAATCTGATGATACTGATCGTTTTGTATGGACTCGTCTTCAGCATGTTCTTCAAGCAGATGTAGAGTTTATATTTCTTCATATACTGATCCAAGGCCTCTTTGAAGATATACTTTCCAATGAAGTATGCGAATATCGTGGCCAGCTGGCGCGCGACAGCAATGATCAAGAAAGCTGCCAAATAGTTCTTCAGGAAGAAAGCGTAGCATATTTCAGGAATTGCTGCTGAAAAGCCGACCATGAGGAAGACGGTCTCGATGATGATCATGAGACAGACGTTAGGGAAGGTGATTGAGCCGTATTGTTGGCTGAAATCAAGTAGGTAGTTCTTGAATCTCTTATCAAAAAAGAAGAAGACAAAAAGTGCGATAAGGATAAGGCCCCAGATCGTTGAGGTGATGAGAGCGAGCTTAACCCAGATGCCAGAGCGTCTTCGAGAAGCATCTGTGGTGCTGTTGAGGTCCTGAGTGTCTGCGATCGTCGATGTTGGAGATGTGGGAATCATAGGTCAGTTGATATAAAGTGATCCTAATCCAGTTTTGAAGTTTTAATTATTTCCGATAGAATTTTATTTGACCGAATAAATCGATATGAATTCGAACGTGTCTTAATCAGTTTTAAGAAGTAATCACTCTGTTGTAGAGGCTTATCATGGGATTAGAATTCAGATCAAATAGGTCACATTTGCGAGAGGAATCTGATGTGATGAAAGTATGAAGACGAATGGAAATTTTGCGGGACTTTTTCGAAAAATTCATGAATTTTTTTTTTAGGATTCACTAACAAAAAATCGTCGTCAAAAGAAAATCCTCATGCTTACTATGGCTGGGTTGCTGTGCTGATAAATGGGTGAAATATCTATTGCAAATCAGAAGGATTAGAATTATAACGTGTTTCCGGTATTTATAGTTTCTCATAAGTGCTTCGCTGTCTGAATTTTTAACCGACTGCTGGGTTGGTTGTATTTTTCAGTGGAATCAAAGTAGGAAACAGAGTACTCAGCTTTTACTTTGAAAATACCCATAAAAAAGAGTGATTGTAGATTTATTTTTTTTAATTGAATAATGCATTGTCTCTCCGTAATTCACCTATCTATACTGAATTTGGTCATAACTGACTATAGATCTTCTTTATGAGGTATTGAGGTCAATCTGGAGATGGAAATCAAACGGAGAAAACTTGCCTATGTGGCTAAATTAGCCATGATGTGTATGTAAGAAAATCTTGGTATTCATTTAAATACCATTTCTTTTCCTAAAAAACCCAGGAAGAGGCTCTAATTCGCACCTAGCAAACATTAACAGATCTAAGGAAAAGGTCTGCAAAAAAATACCAAAAAAAAAATTTTAGAAAAACAGTTAGAAAAAATTTTCATTAAAAATTGCCATTTCTGGACACTTCTGATAGAATAGAACCAAATCATTGAAAAGGCCGTGCTTAAAGATTAATGCGATAGATAATCGAATTAGCGTTTTAGAACTTGCATTCACTTAAAATCATCATGTAATGGAGCTCTGAAAAAATGAACGAGAAGGTGGAGCATCTGGGAAACAGAAAAATAAATGTCACTCATTACTGCCAGTGATTACGAAAGCACCAAGAGGGCAGAGAAATTTGTTTTGTGAAGTGACAAAATTTTACACACTATAAAGTCAAAGAATCATAACTAATTTTATTTGAGGTCAGCGAGCTGATAGCGTTAATCCACTTATCAGGGTTTTTTTCGAGGAAATGAGACCCAAAAGGATATCCGACAAATGGACAATCCCATCTTCCATTGAAATGTTTCTAGCGCTGGTCTGTCGTTTTCTATCAATCGGTTCGGAAGTTTCTTCCAATTTGCCTCCATCATCGATTTCCCTTTTAGTTTGATAAGTTCAACACGTATTCTACCCAACTTTTGAAGACGGTCGTTGAAATGAAAAACTTTTCGGTACCGGAAATCATTGAATTTTCATTTCCAGCAGTATTTTTCAGCTCAATGTTCCCTGAAAATACAGAAAAAATTTGGAATTAGCCTACAGTAAAGATCATGATGATTTTCTTTGCTTTTCACGCTAGTTCTCTACTTAATCAAGCTCTCGAGACTTCGCTTTTGCAAATGAAGTCTATGAACTATCCAATACTTATGCTTATCATTCCAATGGTAGTTTGAGTGGCCTTAAAGCTCTCTTAAAGGAACAGAGAACGTTATTCCTGGAGTTCTCAGGAAATTTCAGCAGTCATTCTTCGCTCTTTCGATGGAAATTCATCACATCAAGCTAAGCTGGTATTACTTTTTCGAAGATCAGCCTGACTGCTTCGAAATCATCAGTATTAGGTACTCTCATATGTTGCATCGAGTTAATGGATCTCTGAATTCATTCGAGAGTAGAAGACGATTCCTCGGTACTTAAATATATCATCCCGTGGACTTAAAATGCTCTAACGCTAAGTAATTTATTGCTTTAAAATTACCAGTTTTGGATTGTTGAGAGAAGCTCAGTACATAATTTCCATTCAGATTCGAGCTTTGTAAACATACTGCTAAATATTACATTGAGTTTCATTAGATACAAACAACAAAAACAGCTCGACAACTGGCATACAAATTCCAGGGGAAGAAATCATGTAGAGAAAAAATTTGCTCATGACAAAAAATAATCGAAAAACAAGCGGTCTCTTCAATAAGACGACGATGCTACCAAAATTTAATCAAAAACGAAATGGTCATGAACACAATATTTTTCGATTCCTAAGAATTCAAAAGAAGGAATTAAACATGTAAATTAGAAAATAGGCAATAGAGGCAAAAAATGAATGTGATAAATAAATTCGATTTATTAAAAAGCTTTCTATAGAATTTGAATGTCCTTTCTGAACGGAGGACAATACGCTCTTCAAAGCTTAATTGAAGCATTTAAGTATGATTGCTAGCACGCTCTCTCTCTATCGCAATTTTAAGGCTATTTAGTTCGGCAAAGCCAATAAATTACAAGAAACTTTATTTATATTAATACAAACAAATCACGACAAAACCTGAGTATCATGAACCCTCTCTTAACATTTCGATAGGAGATGCACGAAACAGCTTTTTTTCCCTGAATTAATCGTCATTTGGCAATAATAATGTCACAAAAAAAATTTATTAAATTGCACTCTTTCTAATGAATGGAGCCTTTCACAACTCTCAATATCTTCGCAGCAAACAATAGCTTCTCAAAGAGAGATTTTTCAACTACTTTCTATATTACATGAACTCGCATTTATGAGATAAACACGTGCCCTTGTAGTGCAGAGCCCCTTCAAGAGATTCCTTGCGCAATGGAAGGCCATCTCCATCTTACCGATTCTCAACTTAAAGTTCCCTCTCAACTATATTAGGATATTTCAATAATAAATTTTGTTTTCTCAAAGTGCAGCTTTCTTTATGATTCAAGATCACTGGCGTGATCAAACTTTAAACTCTGATTTTATTTAATTATTACTATTTCCAAACCTCCGATGAGATCTCTTAACTTTATATGGTACATAACCTTATTAACTCCAATTCTCGGTAATCAAACCCGTTTGGTTCTCTCGTCTGACCTTATTGGAAAGGGAGTGTGCAAATTACAACTCTTTACAGCTCAAGCTTTCAGATCAACGAGAATTATAATCCGCTTCCATTCTTGATTACAGATGTTAACCCGAACTTCGAGGGATCCGGCACAAAATACACAATCGCAATGTGGGTCAATCATGACACTTGGACCACTGAAAACAAATGGCGCTTGGCAATGAGGATTTCGCAGGCTACCACATCGTAAAACAATATTATTGCGAAATATTAATTAAAACCAGGTCAGCTGAGTTCGGTGAAGGGAGGGTCTTTATGCACGCAACAAATTTAAATGCAGCTCCTACTGTTTCTCCGATGATAGCCGCAAGTACTGGTGACCAGGATGGAGTAACTCCTATTAGTAGTTGGGTAAGAATTTCAAAATTTTGCAGAAAAAATAGCTGATGTTTATAGGATGCCAATTCCCATTTCCCTGCAAGCAAGTGGGTATTTTTTGCTTACTCTGTGGACACCGAGACGGGATCTCAAGCATTCTTGCATATGTATCTTAACACCCCCACCGCAATACTTGGGAACTACTTCGGCACATTTATCAAGACAGGCTTATATACAATCAGACCAGACGCAACAGTGTATATGGGAAAAGATGATTCCGGTAATTCGACATATGTGCCATGCTTCTGCAAGGCTATCGCTATTCTCTACTCAAACACGTTCATTAACAACCAAAACGATTTATCAAAGCTGGCTGGTCCAGAATCAGGTGAACTAAACGCTAGCTTTCAATGCATTTCTAACTTTTTTTCCCCTCTTTATCAAGACTATATCGAAGACTTGACATACTACTCCACGCCTTCGACATCAACCTCACAAACCTTTGTGATTAACCGAAAGGACCGTACTGGCGTTGTTTCTCCTCAAACTGGGCAAAAAGGTACATTCGAGCGTTTTTGTGCCTGTTTTTCATGGATTAATTTACAGGAACCACAAGTGGAACTGGAGACCCGCAGCAAATCCCTCCACCTGGAGGCTTCAACATGTTCAAATGTCAAGGGGACCAGATCTTGCGTTATGCTAATGGAGATATGACGACAGGAGTCTACATAGAATTCATGATAAGGCCAAGCAGCACGGTGTCATCATTGACACACACAATTTTTTCGTATTTTGACAGTTCGACAGGCGTTACTTTCTTCAGAGTGTACTACTCCAAAGCAAGCATGAATATAGTCGTCGAACTAAGGTTATCCTCCGGAACCATGAGCCCTGTGTCTTCTCCTACTTCTAGTCTCACAGGAGGTATATTCCACATTAAATAATTCCCGGCTCATTGTTTTTTCTGCTAGGCGCATGGAGCTCAGTCAAAGTTTCTGTCAAAAGAACATATTTAGTGGGGTTAAGTCCTTATATAGTCGAGGTGAAGGTAGATAGTACCTCACCAGGTACAATGACCTTCTATTCGCCTGGCTCTTCTTCGACTCCCGTACTTGACTCGAGATTTGATTTAACCTCTGTGAACATCGCGACTTGGTGCGCTGAGTTTTCGGGAAGTACTTCGACGGTGATAAATTATGCCACGGCCGATGTTGCGATGTTCCGGCTGGTAAAGACTCCTGGAACAACATATGTAGATACAAGCAGTTCAAGTATTCATTTTAAATTTGATTTTTCATAGTATGACTATCACTTCTAGTTGATTCATGCACAACTGCTCTGGGTTCTTCCAACACACTCATGTTTTGTCAAACATGCGCAACTTCCTATTTCCGACACGAAGACACAACCTGCACGGATGAGTGTCCCGACCAATACACGTCCATCGACTTAGACATATGCGGCAGCCTGTCACCCGTCCAGGACATTGTCCCATGCACCACTACCACGCAATGCTCAAATCCTTTCTTAACTTGCAACAATGCAAACCTAACTTGCTCACCGTGCCAATCAGACGCTGATTGCTCTGACCACATTGGCTATACCACATGCTTGAATGGATTTTGTAGAGGATACAGGCAGATCACTTGGTCTTTTGACGTTGATACGCTAACATTTACTCTCGTCCCTGACGCTGAATTCGTCATCAACAGCCCTCCAATTGATAACTACATCACTCTCACTATCAACGGGAAAGATTTCTACCCTCAAACCCTAAACTACACAGGAAATTACGAAAAAATTTATATCGTGCTGCCGAAAAATACGATGCCGGTGGGAAAATGTGTCGCTGTGGTTACGATACAAGATTTGACCGACGAAACGACTGAAGCTGTTATCCTTCAAACTTCGAGTGAGATTACTGGCACGTATGTCAAGCCTTCAGCCATTGGATACTCTCTGGTTCTCGTGAAGCGCCCTACTGTCTTCCATATGATATTTTACAATTACACGTTCGATACGATTAAAAATCTCAAGAAAAACTTGAAATTCTCCTTCGATGGTTATGCAAATAGCCCTCTCACGCCGAACGATACGAATCTCACGCTGATTAACTCCTACACGCTTCAGATTGAGCTTAATTTCACTGTAAATGAGTCTATTTACGCTCTAGGGCTTACAGTCGATACTACGCAATGGAACTCTGCAAATTTAACAGTGGACCCCGCGCTTAGTCCAACCTTTCAGACCGCATACGTTGAAGTCTTGCCTGATGGTCACACAGCTTTCTACTTCTCAAGAGTTGTCAAAATATCAGCGATAGGAACAGCAGCATTTTGCTTCCTGATCGATCTGCTGACGTCTTGCTCGCGCAGTACGTACGTGCGGTTTTACGCGATGACGCAGCGTATTGCGATCCTTCAGTTCATCAATATTCAATACCACTCAATCACAACGGGGTTCTTCCAAGAGATGAACCTCGATTTTTCGACTATGCCTAGTTTTTTCATTTCCATTACCAATACGACCTCCCTCCAACCTGAGAAAAATGTCACAATCCTTAACATGCCGAATCATATTGGGTATCCCAACGTGTTTCTCCAAGGCTACGGTGGAACAGCTCTTCTGCAAGGAATCGCATTTTTCATAGGAACCTTGCTTTCGATAATTCATTGTATTGTTGCGAAAAAGAAAGTTAGTTGGCTTCCCCATCTCGAAAGGGTCAAGAAAATCTTCGTGTTTAACCTTATCTTCTTGATTTTCTTCTCGACGACTCCGAAGCTGGTGTTGGGCATGTCTATTTTCTTCCAGAACGCCAACTTGTTTTCAGCGTACGCCAGTGGAAGTTTCGCCGTCGGTTGCGTGTACGTGCTTGCGTTCGTTACAGTCTATATGATATTGTACAGAAACGCGAAAAATGAGAAAGACAAGGCAAGTAAGCGGTTCTTTGGCAAGATTGAGATTCTCAGATACGATTACAAGGACACGAAGGCTGGACGTGCTGCTCCAATGGTTTTTACGACAGTTAATTTCTTAACAGCATTGTTCACGGGAGTCGTTGGAGCTTCAGGAAAAGCGCAAGCGGCAATGTTGACGGTTTTCCCGTTCTTCGGAGTGGTGTATTGGGGAATAACAAAAGGGCTGAAGGAAACTGGAGAGTTAGCGATAATGATATTCTCAGAGTCCTGTTTCATTCTTGCCGGGATTTTTCACGCTGTGCTCTCGATTTATGACCTTGATGATCCAACGAGGCTTAATATAGGTTGGGGAATGATGGGTGTGTACGCGGTGTTGATTTGGGGTAATATGCTGTTCAGAGCGTATGGCCTAGTCAAAGGAATAAAAGACTTTATCAGCAAAAAGAAGGAGAAATCCGAAGATGAAGAAGAGGAGGAAGACCCCAAAAAAGCCAAAGGAAGCTCACGAGACAAAAGAGGAAAGGGTAGTCCCAGAGGCGGATATGGCCCACATGATGGTTTTGGTGGCTATGATGGCCCTGGCGGTTATGGCGGTTATGGTGGTTATAGTGGACCCAATGGAACGTTAGCTGTGGACATTCCCGAGTACACTGACTATTACGGCGTGAACTATAACAATGACTTGAGTCATAATAATATGAATAGTAGTGCAGAAGTTGCTCTTAATGATTCGAGAGACATGGAGCCGCAGAATCAAAAATCTAGACTGATTAAAATCGATAAGTCAGCACTTCAAAAAGACGATTTCATGGGAAAAGCACCCCCAATTAACTCTAAAAAGCAAAGCCTCATGCCACAGGACCCGGTGATGTATCCGTCACATGGGCCAAATTTCTTACCTCCACAAGGACCAAATTTCTTACCACCCCAAGGGACAAATTTCCACTCTCCACAAAATCTGGATTATCCAGCCCAAAACCCGGATTACATGCCTCAGGGTCCTAAATACAACAATCGAAAGCAAAGACCAACTATGAAGCCGCAGCATGATCAGAATTACCTGCAACCACCCAATCATATGATGGGTGAAGCTGAATGGAATCCCAATCAGCCTGAATGGAATCAAAATCAACAAGGAATGGATTACAACAACAACCCAGAATTCGATCCGAATCAAGAGCCCAAGCCAAGGATGAGATCACATAGTCGTACAAAGCCGGAAAGAAATCGCAATCGCTTCCTAAGTCAGGGGCCAACAGATCAGATGCTAAATCAGGAAGAACCTGTTCAGATGCAAAAAGAGCCGAAGGAAAGACGACCAACACAAATGGAGCCATCGTATCAGCCAAAAAGGAAGACGATAAAGATCGATGCTGAAAATATAGGAGAACAACCACAGCAACAATTACAACCACAGCAGCAGCCACAGCCGCGAAGGAAGACTAACACCTTCGTTATTGGTTAAGTTTTTATTTGCTTCATAAGTTTATTGATATTTTTGTGTGTGTTAGAAATGAGTGTCACACTCATTGGTATCTAAAAAATTTATAAACAACGAAGAGTAAGATATTATCTTTGTTGGTAATAATTCTGGTACTGCATTCAAACTTATGAAAGTTAAAGGTATGAAATGGAGTTATCACATTTCAGATAATTATATTCAATATTTGTCATTTTAATTCTTTGTTAATATAATCCGTTTTAGCCTCACAGTCAAAAGAAGAGAGATATTTTGATGAAATCGTACAGTGATTTCGAAAATATTACACATCTTATCAACCTGAGGAAGGAACTTACGATTACTATTTTCTCTCTTGCTGAATAGCTGTAGGAGAGCCGTTAATCAAACAGATAGATCGAATTAATGCGATCTATATATCAAAAATTGGTGTTACAATCACGACATTACAAGTACTTCCTTCCAATGATTTGGCCGCGAAACCAAACTCTGAAGAAAACTCTCCATCTTAATCATAGATCGCTAATTAAAGTACGCAAAGTTCCTCTATATTTTGTTCTGAAAGACTCTTGCATTTTTATCCTCTCTCTCTCGCCCTCTCACAGCTTGATCCGCTTATTATTAAAATCCTTATTTTAAAATTAATTGAAATTCAAGCTCAATACAACAACTTCTCTTCATACTGGAATGAGTTCTGAAGCCTGCGGTGCTACTGAGGGTCATTCCGTACTCTCCGAAAAACTGGACCCAGAAATCTTCAAATTAATTTGTAAATCTGCAACATAAAGCCAAATGAGCACCTGAACGTAGAAGGCACACATATTTTGCTCTCCTGACACAAAGTTTGTATTTTCCCAAGGACAGGCTTTTTCACGAAATAAATTGATACTCATCCGACGACTAAAAGCCCTTTAATATAGTACACATTAATTTCTGCTAAAATAAATTCAGATTGAGTCTTGCTATATCGAAGTGATGTGTTATAAAAATTTAATTTCAAGCAAAAAACAGAAAGCATCGAAACCACATTTCCAACATGAAGTCCCCTAAACCTACAACTGCCCACATCTCTCTACGTCCAGAGAAGTCTTCATCCATTTCCAATGGCCAAACTCCTCAAAATCATACCTCTTCCTCCCAAAGGTTCGCCAGTCCGAAGAGATCTGCTGCTCCACAGACCTCATCCGAAGTTAAATCACCCAGAAAGAACAACCAATCGCCTAACCCTGCTCTCCGAAGCTTCGTACACACCGCATCTCCTCGTGAGATCCCTAATGTGCTCTTATCAGCTGGGATGACCAAAACCAATTCAAATTCAGACCAGACATTCTCAGCGAAAGCTGGACTCGTGAAGTCAATTTCCGTTCCTAAGCTTAACCTCAAGGCCAATACGCCTCGCGAAAAGCAAGGCGTTACTCCTCGCGAGAAGAAAGATGCTACTCCAATTAAGCAGAGATACCAAACTCAATCAAATAATCCGTTTTTGAGAGATGGCTACAGACGTATCGAAACTCTGGAAAAGATGTACCCAGAAATTGAGAATTTCCCAGCCAATCCCTTGGAAGTGAACCTGACGCCAAGAGGTGCGATGACGGATCGTTCATCTGGTACAATGAGTAAAGGCCGGAAAGATATTTCAAAAGAACCGTTCAATCCGGCTATTTTGGTGACTTGGAGCAAGAAATTTGAGAAATATCAGCAGCAAATCGGAGACCGAGCAAAGTTGCTCGAGGAAGAAGCGAGAAATCATCACTCTCAAAGTAAAAAGCATGAAGAGACTGCGAATCAGATTAAAGAAATGAGAGTTAATCTGCAAGTAGGAGCCGAGCACTCTGATAAATCGAAGCAAAATAAGGAGGTGGCTAGACCGAATAGCGTGAGTAATAGTAAGAAAATGAATGGATACCTGCATGCTGAGAGAAATAGGCAGAACTTCCTCGAGAAGAAGAAGGAAGAGCTGAACAAGGCGGAAGAGGTTGCTATAGAACGTCTCCGAGCCTCACTAAATGTTGAATTGCAAGCAAAAGAAGCTTTAAACAGACTTTCAGCAATGAGAGCTTCGCAAAACAACCTAGATCGTACAAAGACAAAGGCACCTCCAAAAACAACAAGAAAGTAATAGACTTCAAGTCGGCTTTAATCTATTTCCTTAAGTTTTAGTAATATAAAAACATATTTCTTTTCTCTTAACAGTTTCGTATGTCATTAGAATAATTGCTATTGAATGAATGGATTTTAGGGAGTTTACAATTGCATATTAGAAATTCTTTAACAATGTTTCTTTAGTTTCTTCAAATCAAATGTGTTTTCTCTTTAAGTTATGGAGTTGTTCTATCATCAAGGTAGTGAGTAGTTTTTAAATTACTTTGTTTATAGCTGCAATTAGCTCGTAAAGCAAATTCCAAGGTTTTCCAAACTTTAAGCTTTCTTCAGCCAATTCCGAATGAAGAAGTATATTGACCATAGTAGTATTCATGAAGCTCAAATTTATACATACATCCAATTATACTATATTTGAAAACAGTTGAATCTCTTTTTTCAATTCTCCAAAGGGGCTCGTTGATTTATAATAAGGAACATCTATCTCTCTTGAGGTTTTTGCTCTGCGCGGTCAGACTCATTGGAGAGAGTTAGTCTCTTCCTCTTTCCGATAGTGATCAACGCTGTATCTGAAGACAGCACAGTTTTCTCAAGACAAAGCATTTAACGACCAAGGATAGGTTGAAAATCAATTTATTTAGAGTGGAAAGCGTCAACTACCAACTTCAAAGAAGTCACACTCTTTTTGGAGGAATCTAAAAAAAGAAGCCAAAATTAATTTTAGAATGTAATTTGATCCTCAAAGAATATCTTTATCGACGATCTTTTTGAAATTTTCGAATGGAAATTTTCCAGACATCAAGCTGATGTACTAGCTGACTTACTTACAATGAGATTTCGTCAATTAATGAATACTCTCTGCACTCTCAGAATATATTCATTCTTCTACACCAGCAGTTCTACGATTTCAGATAATATGCCCAACTTTCTTCCATTCGAACGATAAAAAAAAAAGCTTCTCTTAAGAAATAGAAATTTAGCTATCAATTGGAAATGCCTTTCGATTTATTCAGTAATTATTTAAGCTACCTCAAAAAAGAATCGGAGCTCGACCGTGACTCCTTAAATTTTTGTGAAATTACAGATGTTCAAGCTCGCTCAGAAACTCTCTCGCTTTGGTTGGAACTCCATCCACAATTCCGTGCGCCGCCGATTCTGCACTTCTGACATTCCTCCCATGCCTTTTGTTTTAGGAGAATCATTTTTCGGCCGGGAAAAAGAACTCGATCGTCTCGCCCGAGAGATTTATAAAAAGCAAAAATCACTATACGTTTTAACTGGACCTCCAAACTGTGGGAAATCTCGATTAATGTCTGAGTTTTTATACCAGCATATGGGAGATATTTTCGCGGTGACTCTAGATCTTCGCGGTGTGAATCTCACCTCTCATAAAGATTTCATGGTCGCCTTGGAAAAAGCCCTAAGGAACGGACTAAAACTATTGGAGGAGATAACCGTGGATATTTCCACTGAGACAACCCTACTGGGCTCAACGAAAATGACTCCTTTGGTTTCAAAGATCGCTGAGAAAATTTCGAAATTTTACCCAGATGTCCAGCCCGTACTCCATGTTATTGGAGTGCAGTATGAGAACGCGACTCATCTCGTGCAAATCATGGATAAAATACTCGAGTTTGAAGCGAAGAGCAAAAATATTTTGAATTCTGGAGAATTTTCTCTCGAAGTTCTCGATCAAATCATCGACGCTTATTGGAAAATTTTCAGTCGCATCCCTCAAGTCTCTCTTCCAAATCCCGATCTCAATCAAGAAAAAGAGGAAAATCTCGGCCAGCTGGAGACGCATTCAGTCAGCGAATCTGAAAATGAGTCTGTGGCATTAGCGACTCAGGAGCTGCCCTCAAATAATATTGCAACCAGTAAGCCAGGCCAGTTTTTAATTTATATCGATGAAGTAGGGCGACTTGCTCCTCTCGTCTCACCGGATGTGTATGACGGGAAGGTGGTGGAGGAGAATATTTGGAATATTGACAGTCTCTTTGCTTGTCTCATTCGCAACTCGAAACAGCTGAGGAAATGCAGCATTGTTTTAAGCGCATCGGATTCCTTTTTACCCACTGTAATGGAACGTCTTCCAACGATTCGGACGCATGTGAATGCATACAAGGTGCTCACTGTCGGGTGGATGGACGCTGAATCAACCCGGAAGTACCTACTCGATGTGTGTAAGCTCGATGATGATTATGCGCAAAAACTCCAGGATGTCTTTGGAGGTGATATAATGTCATTAAACGACGCAATAGAAGACCTTGGGACCACCAAGCCTGATCCTGAGGTTGTTGATAAGTACCTGGAAGGCAAAATCGCTGCTGCCAGACTTGATATAGAGCCTTCGAAGTTTGTTCGGCAGTTCGGTAGCTTAGTAACTCCGGAAGTGCTTGACGCAATAAATGAATTGTATAAGGAGCTTGTGGAGAAAGGGTACATTGAAAAGCAGGACGCCGAGGATCGATTCGGAATCGATGTCATTTCTACGCTGATAAAGTTGAACGTGTTCTATGAAAGAAGACCCGAGAACATCAGCGACGACATTCTGAGTGAATTGGCGAGCAAGGTTATATTTACAGCCAATTCTCCATTACATCATAAAGCGATTGCCAATTACGTGAAGGACCTCGAGGGTGTTTCCAAGTCGACGCAGCAGGAATCTTTGGTGTAGTTTGGATGCCGAAGATAGATATTTTAGATGTGAAGCATGGATTGTTAAGGAATTTTTTAGGAGAAATCCTGGCGTTAATTCAATTTCAAATTAAGTTAACTTGACTGTACATATATTAAGGCAAGATGTATTATAATTCTTGAGACTTTGAAATGTAGTAAGTGTTAATCAAACCGTCAGGCTAAAATATTCTCCATAGTTGTCTCCACCTGAAGGAAATTATGCTAACCAGAAGCTTTTTCGAGATTTGCTAAGAATAATTGCTCAGACGACCCGAATCTCGGATTTCAGTAGCATCATTTGAAAGAAGATATCACTATTCATTCAGCAATAGACTTGAGTTTGTTTGCGGCTTAAATTTGGGAGAAATCAAGCCCGGATTTGTAAAAAGAAAACTCGATAACTCTGAGGTAGATACAAAATAAAGGTTCGCATGCAATCTAATTCACTGGCCCTTGAGGCGATGAATCGGACTCAAAATTATGTAACAAACACATATTAAAAAAGAAAAAAGAGCTATTATTCGCATCATAGACGTATTGAAAGTCTCGGGGTATTCGTTAGGTCTGAACACTTTACCTAGGACCTCCACAGGCAAAGCTTCGCCATGTGAAGTTAACTTATTCCGTCGCCGCCGCCTTAATTGAATATTCTTGTGGGTCTGATAGGCTTTGGTATCATAATTCCCTGCCCAAACGCTGGGTTACTTGAAAGGCTATGTGCCTGCTTCGATTTGTTTTGGTCCGCCTCCATGGAGATTTCTTGTCCAGTTGAGAAACTTCCAACCAACACCTTCTGCTTGGAAGATTTGGAGGTGTGACTGAGACTGTCACTGGAGTCTTTAAAATCATCAGGCTCTGTGTGGAAGGCCTCTTCATTTTTGAATATTTGCTGTTTGAGAGGCTCTCCTCCATGTAAAATTTGCGTTGGAAGAATCAGCGCTGGACCCACGATCAATGGCTCGATGCCCATCCTCGAATTGAACCATTCTCGAGAATTCGCGTCCCAGAAGCTGAGCATGCTTTGAATGGCCTCTTTATTCGAGAGCAATTGGTCCATTTCCATGTTTGGGATGACTACATTCGTCGGAGCAATAAACTGCTTTTTGCTGACTGGCTCTTCGATTTCACTCGTCTCGGATCTCTCAGAGTCCTCCTCCACTTTCGTTTGGGTCTGGCCAAGATGAGTTCTCATATGTTTATTCAAGCTGGCTTTGTAGTAGTAGCTGTTTCCGCAAATCTCACAGATAATCTTAGATCGATCTTCCTAAAACCAGAAGTAAGCCAATTTATCCATGGTTTGTCATGCTTTACTTTCGTTTGGTGAACCAGCATGTGCTGCTTCAGGTTCGAAGAGGTGCTGAAACTCTTTTCGCAGACACTGCAAGCATAAGGTTTCTCTCCTTTGTGTACTCGTTCATGTCTTCTCAAATTGGATACCTATTCACAAATGCGTTTAATACACCTAGATGATGGAACTTTGGTTATACCTGAGTAAAAGTTTGATGACAGGTTTGGCATTCATAGGGTTTTTCACCCTTATGAATGAGCTCGTGCTTCTTTAGGCAGCAGTAACTATTAAATTTTCTTCCGCAGGATGTCTCAGAGCTAATGAATCGTTAGGAGATGTTCGCAGAGGACGTAGTCGTTACCAATTGTAAGGAAGATTCTTCTTGTGATGTACACGTAGGTGATAGATGAGTGCCTTTTGATCTCTAAATGAGCGACTGCAGGCAGAATTGGTGCAAGTGAATGGCTTGATGATCTTTTTCTCGGTTTTGGTGGACATTTCTCTGCGCGGCAGAGGAAAACTGATTCTTGTATTTTTGAATTAAAAAGGAATTATTAAATTAAGCTTACAAAAGTTCCATTTGAAATTTGAAAGATCAAGCCAGTGAGTCATAAATGCTTTTTCTCCTTTATTTTTAATTAAGGACTCAGTGCGAGTTCAAAATTCAAAATTGAACTCATTAAAGGCACTTTGCCTAGAATGGAGATCGACTCCAAAAGACCTCTGTATTTTTTAGAGAAACACACTAATTTGTCTGAAAATCGATAGCTCACTTCAGCCATCGCTTCGCAAGCGAATAATTTCTCCATTTCATTGTTGTTGAGGAGTCACAACTCCAGCACTTTTTGAAACTATTTCGAAATTAAAAAATTCATGAACGCTCGTAATATTCAGTTCTAAAATGGAAAAAGTCATTTTTGGGTTCATTTTGCGGTTATAAGCGTTTAACGCCTGCAAAGTGAAAGTCAAGGAATTACTTAAGATTCAAGGAATTCAAAGGAATTTCAAAATGAGGGAGGAAATCATGGGCTTCATCCCCTTGCATCCACGAATAGCCAATCTTGAGCCTAATAGTCGAAATTTTAGTTATTATGGGAAAATGCACAAAGGAAAAGTTCTTTTAGAATTCTCTAATTCGAATTAAATGTCTAATTGGGCATTTGAGTGTAAATCCAGACTCCAAAAATATCCGAGATTTTTTTTTCTACGATTCGGTAAGAGAGCGGTTATTCATAAGCTTCTTATCCTGCTAACTGAGACTTCTGAACCATTTCGCACGAAAAAGGTGCTTATCCAAATATTTGACAAATTTGTCACGAGACTGATTACTGTCTCTTGAGAGAACTACTCACATTATTTACAGTTCATGCGGGCTAAGTACTGCTTCTCATGCTTCAATAAAGTAGTATTGTGGGTCAAATTTGAGTATTGGATCAAATTCTATAAATATCAACCATGTTCTCATAAGTGGCAGAAAAATGCCAGAGCTGGCGACGGTGAAGAGAAACTTGCAGGCATTCATCGTGTTTTTGGTTGTTAGCCTAAAAAGGCAATTTCATGAGTTTAAAATTAATATCTAGCATAAAACCCTAATTCTTGCAAAATTGAACTTCTTATGTCTAACGAAACCAGTTCAATTAAAAATTTATTTGTGAAAAAAACCCTTCGTCATACAGATCTTACTGTTGGTATATTTTCCCTTGTGGGCAGGTATTTTCAATATTTATTAACTTAAAGTGCAAAAAACCCTGGGGTTTTTTGAAAGAAGAATTCGCATTTGAGAAGTCATTGATCTTTTTGACTCATTTCTTATAACTCGTTATTCGAATGATGAGAAAATAAATTCAACTTAGAGTCTCACTCACAACCTGCTAAGGTTCAGAGCTCAAATGTAATTCAAGAAAATAAATTATCATTGATTTAATATAATGTCTACTTTTCCGTCATATCTCTTCATATTATTGTGAATGTTTTCAACATTATCTTGTCATCTAGGCATTTCTTGGTGGGATTTCTAATTCATTATAATAACATAGCTTATGGGATTAAGTGATAATGCCCATGAGCATTTGGAAATTGTTGAGAGGAATGAAAAACATTTCGCTATGATTTACTAAGAAATATATTTTATCGATTACTAAATTTAAGTTTAATAACTGGAAAAATAGCAGCATACAGCGATACCTTTGAGCAAGACACGTGTGTGACAAAATTTTTCAAAGAAAATTTTTTATGTATATGTAGATTTAATAAACAGGTGCTAAGCACCTTCATTTTTATAAACTTGAATTCTGCACCTGAACACTCGATGTTTTGGTTTACATGAAATAATTAATCAGGGATATAGGTTTCCATTGTTGGTCCTTCTCGCAACAGATGAGATACTTCCTCCCAGAAGAATGCCCTTTGCTTCACACTCATCATCGCCATTGACATGTCAAACTTTTTTCAATTTATTAGCGACTTATAATTTAATAAAAAGCAGTTCTTACCATTCTGCTCCTTCTCAAATAATGCATATATACTGGATGATAATCCACCATCTTATCCAGACTATAATCAAAAGTCGACCAGGGATCGGCTCTCGCAACCAATAATTCAATAATAACCTAAATATTAGATTAGCCATCAGTTTACACTCTCAAATTCTTCTTACTGGGAGATTCCTGGTCTCGACAGCATAATAAAGCGGTGTTCTTCCTATCTGTAAGACACGAGATTAATGAGGCTCAAGGCAAAAACAGAAACATACTATGTCTTTTGCATTGACATCAGCATGATACTTTAGAAGCAGCAATATGATGTCCATAAATCCTCTTCTTGTGGCCCAATGAAGCGGCGTCATGTGTATCTAAAAAGCAAACTTTTAATCTCATCAATCGTAGCTGAATTCTACATGATCATATTCATATACGAGGTATTTGTCGTGTAACAGCATCTTTTGCACGATATCGATCTGTTGGAACTTGACCGCCAGGAAAAAATCAATTGAACCTGGTCGTCCATAAGGCTTCTTGCTGAAAAAACCATTCCTTTCAAGTAACTGGATCATGAAATAAAATTTAAAAGGAAAAAGCAAGCATCATTTACGATCTGAGGTGAGAGATTAAGCACTTGCAGCTTTCGGAGTGCATACAACAGCCTTGCTCGAACGATTCCCCATTTACTTTTCTTCTTGTTGAGACTATGCGCTACAAGCACCTCAGGCATAATGAGTGGACTTGGTCGCTCTCTCATATGCTGAAAGGCCATCATATTGTGCAGTTTATGCCTCTCGAAGGGACTAAAGTCTTCATCATCAAAGAATTTCTGCATGATTTTTTTATTTCCAAAAACTTCCTCTTGCTCGAATTTTTTCATCTGTTCTTCAATTCGAAACCTCTCATTCAATTCAGTGCCTTCTGTATCAATTCGGGATCTACGCATTGATTTTGTCACTGACTTCGCGAATGACTTCGTCCCCTCAAGCCCTAAGAAATCAGAAAGCGAGTTTGTTGATTGACTGCGATGAGTTGATAGCCGAAAAGCTGTTTGAGTTTTGGCAATCTGAATCTCGTTTCTCGTGGCCCGGTCAGTTATATCTCTCCTGCTTCCAGCAATGCTCTGCAGAGAGGGCACAGAGCGTTGAGAACGCTCAGTTATCTTCCTCAAACCTATCGGCTCAAGTTTTGGAATTCTTTCTGCTCTTCTGATTTCTATTTTCCGTTTTTCCGCTCTGAAGCTTTTGAAATTATTGATAGGCACGATACCCTCGCCAGGTATCTCATCAGCTGCTATCGACCGTTTATTTGTAGTAAAGGAGCTTCTCATCCGAGCAGGTGTATGCGAGCGGTCAGTCCGCTGCCGTGGTGAGTATTGGATCTCAGTCATAAGCTTAAAACTTTTGTCCTGCTTAGGGGTAGTAGTAGTTTCATTTAATTCTCTCGAGACTGACGTATTAGTGTCCGTCGGGGACGATTGTCCTCCAGCTAGGATCTCAGTGCTGAAATAAGTATTTGGTTGAGATGCCGTCCGTCTAAGCTGCTTTCTGGCTTCCTTAATCTTTTTCATATCTTCCTTTGGCTGGAACGGCGCAGGGAAATAAGACGAAACCGTTTTTGCTAATGACTTAGGGTCATAACAGCTGTTTATCTGTGGTAAAGTCGATAATGGTTTGCTGACGGGGATCAATTTAATCTGATTCTTTTTCATTTCTTTCGGCTGCTGCCTATCATTTGCTTCTGATGCATTACGCTTTCGAAACTTTGAGTTGTTATTAGTATTATTTAGATATGTGACCTTTGGTGCCTGGAGGATCTCGGCTGATTTGAAAACTCGATACATCTTAGTGAAATTATTTCCTCTATTCATCAGCATATCCATGCTCTCCTTGTTCAAATTCAATATCCTCGACAGTTTCGCATTCTTTTCCTCATCGCGACGCTTTTTAACCTGTTCCATTATCTTTTTGGGTTCTATTTGGTCGGCCACGACTCCACGCTTTTTGAATTGGTCCAAAATCTGCTTTGTTTCAATAGCCGGCGCCTGATAATAGAACGAGCGAGGCTTCTGGCTTTTGGTTTTCCTTATAAAATGAGTCATGGGTTACTCTAATATAACTTATCTTTTATTGCATTAATTGGACAGAGAAACTATCTTGTGCATAGGTTTTTAGGATATTAATTTTATCAGAAAACTCTATAATTTCTTTGAGTTATTCTGCATAAGCGACAGGGATGACTTAGAATTTGAAGGCGCTATTTCAATTAAATTTCTGACTCTTGATCAATGCAATATCCGTTCTTTGTTTGTAAATAACGAAAAAAAAAAAGCAATTCTAATCTAACCGCTGTAACTATTTTCCTCTGCAGAATAGAATTTTTTGTGTTTCTACTCTAAGTCTGACTATTTCTTAATATTAGGTTATTAAAGCGTTAAGATGAAATCATTTAATTTGCTCCAGTTTCTTGAACACCTTCGGATCTGTTGCAATTTTCATAAACTCACGTTCTTTCTCATTCCATTTTTCTTTGGGAATCAAGACAAGCTTATCGAATTTCCTCTTGATCTCTCTCAGCTTCATCTCAACATCAGAAGCCTGCTTCTGTGAAGACATGTCTTTAGGGGTTAACTGAATTGGCGTAGTCAAAGCTTTTGGACTTTCTGGGATTATTATTGCAGGCTTGCGAGGTTTCTCTTGTTCTTTGGTTGTTGGACTGCTTTTCGTTGGACTACTTTTCTTTGGGCTGGCGTCAGTTAGCCTATTGGTTAAATTTGGCTTTTGAGGAGAAGAAGCGACCTCTTTCGGAGCAATGTATTCCGGGACCTCTTTGATGTGAGAAAGCGCGTCTTCTCGAGCTTTTGAGAGGAAAAATGGTTTCATTGTCTGACTCTTCGGAGTATTGAAGGATGTGACATTCACTCTTTTGGAGGCTTGCGCGTTTGTGGTAGTACTCGGCATTGTTCTGGCCTTAAACGGAGAAACTCCGGCGGTTGCCTTAACGGCTCGAGTGACGAAATATTTGGAGACATGGTCAACGAGGGGCAGATCCAAGTCTGCGTGAGCTGAATACTCATCCAGCTTCTGGATCATCAATGAGAGGATTTTATCTTTCGCTGGGTTGGGTTGATCAACGGTTCTTGTGTCGGCAATAGTGAGATAAGTGACGCTCATTGTCTTGCTCCAGGCAGTCAGTATTTTTATCGGAGCTAAATCAGTCGCGTTCGTGAAGCTTGGGATCTTTCCACTCAGGTCTAACTCAGTCAGCCGCGCGTTGTTTATCATAGAACCGTTGGTACCCATCCAATACACTCTCCTGCTTTCTGCCAATATAAGTGAGTGTCTGAATCCTGCTTGGACTTGAACAACTTTCGATTTCGTGACTCCAATAATTGAAGTGTCTAATAGTCTCGGCACTTTCGAGTTGCTGAGGCTGTTATTTCCTAACTGTCCTTTCTCACCCCAACCCCAAGTGTAAACCTTGCCGAGAGCTGTCTTACAAATAACATGTTTATATCCGCAAGATACCTCCGTAACTCTTTCTCCCTCAGTTTTTAGGGTTTCTATGAGCATCGGCTCTTCTTTGGGCGACGTGTGGCCCAGTCCAAGTTGTCCGGCGGAATTATCAATTCCGAAAGAAAACAGCAGCCCGTTTCGAGAGAGTAGAATCGCGAAGTTAAACCCGCAGGATCCTGACTGGATTTGAATCTTTGGAGGAAGACTCATCATCACGGGCCGAGTAACGACATCACCAGAGAGTTTATACAACGGCCAGTAGTAAGCGGCTCCTGATTCTGTTATCGCGAGGTTATTATGTCCTTTTGCTTTGACGGCTGTCACTCGGTCACCGTTCGTGAAGCTTATATTGGTCATACATCCCACCTCATTGCAGTGTCCAAGTCCAAACTGAGCTTTACGATTGCTGCCCCAGACGAACAAGTTATTATTTGTGTCCAAGAGAATATTATGTTCATCTCCTGCAGCAAACTGCTTCGGCCTGAAGTCTGCGACCGGGAATTTAATTTCTTCAGGCGAAAGAGCTAACCCTCCTCCAGGCTGGCTTAGAGTGACCAATTGGAAATGGTCGTTCCATCCCCATCCATAAACCTTTGGGTTGTTAGAAATTGCTAGAGTATGGGCTTCTCCCACATCGATCATTTGAAGCTCTACGTCGGTATTTTCGTTTACAGCGTTCTGTAATTCTAGCAGTTGCACGCTCCAGGAAGGGTCGTAGATATCTGACGTATCAGCCACGGCGTCCAAATCGATTACTTTCATAAATAGATTGATCTTCTTATTGCTGTAAGCATCCACCTTTTTGACTCTATTGAGAGCGTCTGGATCTTTCTGGTCTTTTATCCCGCCGAAAAGCGTCGTGATTTCTAACTTCCTTCGGTTTTCTAAATCAGTTCGAGCTGCTGGAAGGTAACTCTGGTTCCTATCTTGGACTATTCTTTTTGTATAAAGCCATCTAAGCACGTTCCTTTGAATAACGAGAGTCGACGCCTTTAAATTTTTGTAAACAGAGGAATACCAGCACATTCTATAAAACCCTTGGATCAAATTCGCTGCAGCGTGCAAACGCTTCAGGGCCTTTCTTACGATCACTCCGCGCACTACTCGCTGTATGATCAGGGCGTTTTTATTAAACACGAAATTTTCTCGAACTTGCTTCGCTTGTGTGATAATCGCTTTATTCTTCTTCCTCGCGCGGTATCCTCGCCATCGAGTCTGGATAATGAGTGCTTTTTTATTCTGCACCTTTTCAAAGATTTTTTGCGCTCCTCTTCTGATTATTTCTTCCACCAATCTTTCAACGTAACGATGGCGTCGTTTCTGCTGTCTAACTAAGGCTCCTCTCATCACCTTGTTTATCTTCGCTGCGGCTATCTTCATTTTCTGTAACCTTCTTTTATAAAATATACTGCGCCACCACGCCTGGATCTTCGTCGCGCATTTTCTCAATTTCCTGCGGTGCCATTTCGCTTTCAGCACCCTCCACCATCTTCCGATCTTCCTCGAGGCTTTCCTGATGCGTTGGAATCGTAGGTACTCTTTCCGGACCCTAAAACGATTTTGAACTTTGCGGAAGAACCTCAGTACGCGTAAGATTTTCGCTTTTACGACTATGAGCTTCTTGTACCAGCAATATTTCATCCAGAAGCGCTGTATTCTCTTCACTGCCTGGACTTTAACTCTCATTTTCTTCTCAAGCCTCTTATTTAGTTCCAGTTCAGCCGGGATTCTCATAAAGACTCGCGTGTTTCCTATCAACAGCAGTTCCTTTTTGATGTCAGATGCTGCCTCTTGGAGCAAATCGAGACTCATAGCCTTGAAATCAGCGCCGTCTTTGCAATGCTGTTCGAAAGATTTTTTCGCGTGCTTTGTGGAGAGTTCTCCGTACTTCTGGAAGAATGTTCTGTACAGACGACGGATGGGATAGCTGTCTTTTCTAACTTTGATCGTATCGAGAATACCCATATACATAATTTGCTGAAGCGTCAAGTATGGCAAAAAGAGCTTTTTCTCTTTACGATCGTTGGGCTTGATACATCGAATGAAATGGCAATCACAGCTTTGGAGCTCAATCATCAAGTCTTTCATTTGCAGACGGAATTTAGCGCCTAAAAACTTATCCGTTTTCGCATCTTTTTTAGCTCCAGCTTCCTCGCTTTCCTTCTGGTTTCCGCATAATCCTGTGTAAACCTTCGGAACCATTTCAAACTTTGAATTAAAGAGCGCTTTCTCGATATACGGACTCAGTTCATCACGGTTTTTGAACGCAAACCCGTCAGTGTTGTACTCTACTGACGACGCGGTATGGTTGACGATAAAAGTCAACTTTGACATCTTCGGAGTCGTCAGCTTTGGGTTCGTGCCATGTTGCTTAATAATCTTCGAGCAGAGGTTTTCGTCAGTCATATTGACCTGTGAACTTTCATCGATCATCTGGAATATACCCACTGGAGGTGCGTCAAGCAGATCGATGACCGGCTGGTTGTCCTCGAAGTTCAACTCGCACAGGAAATCTTGTAAACCTTCCTGAATGAATACTTTTTCTTCGTTCTTAAACACGTAGAAAATGTACAGCTGCTGCAGTTTTTCGTTCGTGTAATTGATGCACAGCTGCTCAAGACTGTTAAATTTGAAGATCTCGAACCCGAAGATGTCCAGCAACCCGATGTGGTAGTAGTTGTTCAGCAACTGCATCGTATCGGCCCCGTCCTCGAGCATCTCAGCAGGCATAACGGTAAAATTCAATCGCTTAACGAGCCAAGTAAACAGCTTGTTATACAACTCCTTCGATAGAGAATCTCGAGTCACAACGCAGTCCATCTTATTCAATGGCGATTCGATCACCTGCCCTTGTACCGATCTGAACTTGTACCTGATCGCTTTACTCGTCTCCTCATAATCTAGCTCTAAGAGCTCGCATGCCTGTTTCAGCGGCGTTTCATCGACAAATTTGCAAGGAGTTTTATCCGTGAGAGTCGAATCGTCATAGCGAAGCTGACCGAGTAGCAAAGTTGAAGCCACTAGGGCCCAAATAGCTCGCTGCTCGTCTGGTTTGAACTCCATTGTGCGGAAAGAAGTCACGACTTCGTCGTAGAGCTCTTTATCATCGAGAGTAGGGACCGCATAGCACCCTGATTTATTCAAATATTCGAATTTTTCCATTAGCGAAACTCCGTCCTTAGCAAGATATAGCGCTTCAAGTTCTTTAATCGAGGCTCCCTTGAATAAATGGTAGAAAATGTGGTAGTTACGCTCGCCGTTGGATTGAAGACACACGCGAGATTTTTCAAGGAGATAGTTTGTGATAGTTGCGCCGAGGATCCTTTGATTGCTTCCTTTTGCAACCAGCAATGACACGTACTTACCAAAACGCGAAGAATTATCATTTCTTACGGTTTTCGCGTTTCCAAAGGCTTCAAGGACGGGATTACAGGCCAAGATCTTATCTTCGATAGAAACCTCATCAGATTTCTTTTTTCCCCCGGCGTCGTTCAGAGACGTCAGGAATTTCATTGCGAATTTTGTATTTTCTGTTTTGCCAGCTCCAGACTCACCTGAAATAACAATGGCTTGGTTCTTTTGGTCGCGAATCAAGTTCGTCATGCTGGCTGCGCCGAGTGCGTAAACATGTGGCATGAGGTCCTTGGGCTCGAATCTGAGCTCTCTGACGCTGTTTTGGAATTGTGCTAGGACTTCAGCGGTGAAGAGCTCAGGGATCATGCAGTAAGGGTTCAAAACGATCAGTGTTGGACCGACATAAGTGAATATTTTCCCTGTTTTGTATCTTTCGTGAAGATTGTATAAAAGTTCAGCCTCGCTCAAGTGTTCCATATCGACCATATCGTCGAATCCGTCTGGAAGGTCTAAATACGAGTTGGCGGCTGAGACTCTGGATGCGTGGACTACCTCTTCGTTGCCATTTTCATTGCGGATCGTGACATCTTGTCCAACAACTTTGATAATAATTCCTCTTTTGTAGCAGATGTTAGTTTTCTCGCTATCGGGAAGAGCCACCCAAATGTCGAGCTTTTCTTTCATCCATGAGGTTTCGACTTCAATTTGAGGCTTTTTAGAGGCCATCTCTCGGCAAGAACAATTTTAAAACTCTTGACTTGATTCGGGACTCCAATAAATATATTGGTAATTTTATAGACTCAGGTTAGGATTCATTGAATTTCAATTTTGTAAAATTTTCTATGATTTCAGCTCAAGATGCTCGGATGATCTCGGCCACTCAGAGGTTTAGAAAGGAAGTTGGATAACAGGAGGTAAGTTTTTGTAGTTTTGAGGAGAAAAAATTTTTAATTCCTTGAAACTATCTTGTAAAAAAAAAAATAGAGCTACCGGTAGCTATAGTCTAACATCTGTTGCGAATGTTTCTTTAAGTCGAGCCCTACTAAAGCTTAAAGTCATTATATTTTAGTGAAAAATAACTTGAATATGTTATATTGTTCATCATTGTAGATAAAGAGTTTTTCATTTCTCGTTCCTTAGTCATTTCAGAAATGACGGTTGCTTATGGAATGGCGTTCTATCTGAAACCCGAAAGAACAACCGCTATCTTTTAATTTCTCTACATGTGAAAGCAAGCACTTATAACGTTCAATAAAATTACGTTTAGGACTCAAAAACTTGAAACATAGCTTGTAAAAAGATTAGTTGCATGCTAGATCGTCGCCGATAGAGGATTATCTGAGACTTGTTAATTAAAGACCTTTACAAGACCTATCACCCCGTTTCAGATCACAGAGACATTTGCTGGAAAAGCTCAATATTTCTTAATCCATTTCCGAAAGGTATCAACACTGATTCTCGCTGGAGGAGTCCGCGATAGAGAATAATTCAAACATAATTTACATAATACTTGGCAAAAGAATTTCTGTTTTTTAGTGGATATATTGTTTTCTCCATTATGTTTTATGAAAAAGAGGTAAAATAAGCCCTGATTCCTTGAGAAAATTACCTTGACGCAAACAGTCACGAAACAACAGCTTTGGAATACAACAAAAATATTCAACTCCCAGGGGGCTCTTCCCTTGAAGAACCAAATATAGTTTCACAATATCGACTAAGAACCCGTAGTTTAGATGGAAGAGCATGACCCTGTCTCGGTCAAGGTCGCGTGGTTCAAATCCCGCCGGGTTCGATTTTTTAAAATCCTCTCTCCGGGGTATCACTCATATTGAAATAGTTGCCTTGTTGAAAACCGGGTACATAATAGGTTCAAAGTCAATTATTTTTGCTCTTTCATAGTGAGAGAAGCGATGATTGTTACCTTCCTCTGTAAAAGAATGTCTTACTTATGCTAACAAAAAATAAAATAAAAGAACTCTCCAGGCATTTTTTCTAGAAATTTCGCAAACGGCGTAAATATCTTGAAACTTCATTAGTCTAAGAGTAGTGATCGCTATGAATGGTGTATTTATAGGATGTTTATGACATTTTATTCAAGGAAAATTCAACATTCAAGGATTGTTTCGTGATGATTAGGAATTTCCAGAATAAAAAAAAAAAAGTGGAAGTTCATTGAAATTTTGCGGGAATTGTGAATGATACAATATTTCTCAAGAAAGTATCACAAACAATTCCCGAGGAACTTCTCCAAAAATATTTTTTTCATTATGAGAAAATCTAATTTCTGGCACTGAAAGAGCTGGAAGCTTGATGTACATTAGATTGGGAACTCTTGATTTAGACGACTTATAAATGCCGTTGATTTCTAATTGTTCAGTTCGAGAAACTAAGTTTGTGTTAATTTGCCGAACAGGTCACTCGATTGCTGCATTTCGAAATTCGATTCACTATATTCGAGGCTTATAACATCACAACTAAGTGAGAATCACAATATAAGAACCTCACTTTACACATCTATGTGATGTTTACCTATAAATAATAAATCTCAGGTTCTGCTGAACATCTTACAAAAAAATAGAAAAATCTAAAAATCACCATGGGAATTCCGAATCAAATTACGAGTATAGGAGAGCGTCCTCCCCCGCTTCAGTGATCGCTTTCATATTCCATATTGCTATCTATTAGAATTTCGAGCAGAGCTACTCAGTAGCAACTAAGTTGAAAAATCAGCCATCGTAAATTCTTCAAGCAAAGTTCAGAGATTACTCTACATTATCGCTATTACTATCAAAATTTACTACGATAGAAGGCAAAACTGAAGTCACTAACATTCAAACGCCCTAAACCCACTCACTCTTTCCTATCAAAATCGCACGAAGCTTTAAAAATCGAAGCACTTTTAATTAATAACTCTCAAGCCAATTTTTTAAAATCGGCTATATATTATAAGCTCATACTATTGAATTTTTCAAATCTCTTTTTTTTTCTTAAAATTTCCATTGAACTGGCGGTATCCCAACCTGCCAGCTATATTCTTTTCAACGTTCATTACCCGCGCTCTTCTTCTTTCCATTGACTGATGCAATTAGCAATTAATTTTTCATCTCCATTGATAATGCTCAGAATGCGCAGCGTAATTCTGAATAATATAAGCCATAGCTAGGCAATCAATGGTCCTCTGTCTAATTTTATAACATCGAGCTTGCGACTCGTCCCATTTTCAACTTTTCTGATCTGAGCTGTTTTTCATTGTACTGACTAAACTTTGATTTCTCGCTGAGTTTGAATGGAGATGCGCTCTACTGGTTTGCAATCTCTGGCGGAACAGTACCAATTATCCACTAAATGAATCAACAGGAAAAGATTATATAGCAGCACTGTCCGAGTAGAAACATTTTAAACTAATCTCGAATCACGAAAAATTTATAATAAAAACCCGCGCTGAACAGCGAGGCAAAAATTGAACCAGTATAGAATTCGATTTGATGGGCTTTGGCTCAAATTCGCCATTACATTGAAATGACGCGCGTAAACCGATTTACCATTTTGATTTGCTTGCGTCATTGTTTTGATTCAATTTTATTAATTAAGCCTGGATTCTGATTCCAGCCTTGCTCTCAGATTCGCAGGAACCAACGAATTTTTTTTTATATATCTAAATCAAAAAGAACTGCATTCTTATAAATCAGTTTGGAATTACGAATTTAAGTACTCATCATAGCCAAAAATTTCCATGCCACCGATACTCCGAGAACTGAAAACGCGCAATACAACCCAAAATAAAGCCTGGCACTCATTGGATGAGGCCCTGCGAGAAAAGTCCGAGCCGGAGGTCGAACAAGAACAATTTGGTGAGAACTTGGCTTTGAATAAGTCCAACAAGAGATTGAAGTACCAGAAAGCCTCTTTCCATCTGAGAGCGAAGCTCGTTCAGATGGTTGACAAGGAAGGATTATCCATCCGACAGGTAAATTTTCTTTCCTCCAATATTCTGACCGAGGTAAAATTTGTCTTAGGCGTCAAAGAAGCTCGAGATGAAATATTCGACAGCGAAATGCATCTACAAACTTTTTGTTGAGGAAGCGAGACTCGGATCGACTAGAGTCAGCAAAGAAGCGCTCTTGAACGCGAAAATCGAGTACAGTGAGGATGAGAAAGATTCCGTTGATACCTCCCCTTCTACTGCTACAAAGAAGGTGAAAAAGGATTACGATGAAAGCAGCGAGCATGATATTACCATGGAAGAGAAACCCGAATTAAAGCAAGCGTATCAACAGCCTTTTGAGACTCCGAAAAAGAGTGACTCTTCCTCTTTGAATCAAAAGCCTCTTGAAGGTAGTATAAGTCCAAATCTTCTTTGAAACTGACGGAATTTTGTTTGTTAGAAGGAGAAAGGTGTGAAATAAGGATTCCAATTCCGTTAAATTATACGAAGAAGCCGAGCAAGCCTCAGCCGTTCACTCATCTGTTAAATGGCTATGTGCAATGCTTTATTAGCAATGGCATGGTGGTACTGATCCCTGGTCAGCCTACGAAGCAACAAAATTTTGAATCGAAAAATTCAATGTGCAACAGCCACTTGAATATCGCCCAGCTGCCTTCACGGGCAGGTTTCTTAAATTATCAGCAAGCCCCCTTGATGATGAGCCAGAGAGGTGTGGACAGTCATCAAGGATTCGGGTTTGAAAGCAATTCTGGGTTACCCATCGCGAAAATCAACTAACTTTAATACTGCCTAATATTTGCTTGATTTAATCTTAATTGGTCCGTTCATAAAGTAAATAATTGCTAATTACTAACATATAATTATATCTACATATCTAAGCTTATTCAGTTTAATCGAAGAGAGATATTCTTTTTCTTTTTATTTACGTCATTAGAGTTACGGGGTCAAAATTTAATACGTATACTTCCTGCAATAATTTAACATGTCATTAAAAAAGAGCATCAATTAATAACGAAAGTTCTTTTTCCATAGAATAATTATCAATCATGGTAATGTAAATGTGCTTTAGGGCCATGACAAAATCAGATGCAGCCAATTAAAATGATATCTCGAATTGCAAGAAATCGGAGCTGCGAAGCCGATTCATGGAAATAGGGCTGTTTCGTTAGAACTGATTTTGATTGATAGCAGGAGCTTCAAACTTACGCGGAATAGAAAAAATTATGGAAATTATTTCGTATGCAAACCGAAATCGTCGAGCTCAGAGAGAATAGATTTGAAGAGTCATGAGCAAATTAGACTCTATAAGATATATCACTTCTACGTGGACTGCAAATTGGTTTTCTCTACTTGAACTTAGATAGCAGCCTCAATTTGCAAGCAGAGCTTTTATGCGGAATTCATGAGTTCGAATCCAAATTGTAATATTCATATATTGGCTTAAGTTTTGAGATCTAAGAGCAAATATCTCTTCAATATTACAGGATAAGCTCGGATACTACTACTTCTCCGACATAAACAGAAATTCTAGGAAATGGATTATATTTTTCTCATGTCAATATCAGCAGTCATCTCAAATCATCCATAAATAATCCAGTTATACAACACGTTGATTAAAATAGAACAAAAATAGATCCCCAACAAGGATAAGTCTTGCGACGGGCTAGCTAACTCCAGCAGTCTTTTTGTAATTATCCAACAAATTCATTTTTCGTATCTTTCAAACACGTTTAATAGCTCAATGATTCCAGAAATTCTGTTCCCGCAACCAATAAGATAATAAAATTTTGCATCCTCAAAGATATAATGAAGATGAAGTTCATTCTTTTCCTATTGGCAATCATTGCAATCGCAAGTGCAGATGATAAAGCTGACTCTCCAATTTTGACCCTCACTAGCAAAAACTTTGATGAGGCTCTCAAAACTTATCCAAGCCTTTTCGTTAAGTTTTATGCTCCATGGTGTCGACACTGCCAAACCCTCGCTCCGGAGTTCCTTGCAGCAGCGAAATCCCTAAAGAAAATAAAGGATGGAGTCCGAATGGCAGAAATAGACGGCAGCGAAGAAAGAGAACTTGTAAAAAGGTACAAAATCGAAGGTTATCCTACAATGAAACTTTTCCATGGCGGCCAAATCATCGAGTATGACGGTCCTAGAACCTCCGCTGGAATCCTTGCTTGGCTCAGTCGTCGCGCCGGTTCCTCAGTCATCCCTATTCACAGCTCACAGGATTTTGAAAAACAGCTCGGAGATAACGAGGTGGTTGTTTGTCTGTTTACTAAAAAGGATTCAAAAGCACTGAAAACCTTTGAGGCTATCGCGAGGAACTACATTCAAGAGCGTGAAATCACGTTTATTTCTGTAAGTGATCAAGAAGTGAGAGAAGAAGTCGGAGTGGAAGGATCTGGAGATGTTGTTATTCTGTATAAAAGTGGAGAGGGCTCTCAAAAGAAATTTGAAGGTACATTGAGTGAAGACGAGCTCGCTCCTTTCATCGAAAAAAACAGATTCCCTCTGTTGGTTCGATTCAACGCGGAATATCTGAAAAATATGTTCAATAGCGAGACTCCAACGATGTTTTTCATCAAAAAGGACCGCAAGGTGGATCATTTGGCTTTCCTCGAGATGAGGAAGGTCGGCGAAAAATTGCAGGGGAAGATTTTAATTTTCTACGCTGAGTACGATGAAGACATCGCGAAGCAATTAGCGATCTATCTTGATATTGAAGAACATGAGCTGCCAGCAGTAAGAAATGAATGCATCTGATTTTCTGATTGAGGCCTTTTATTTATGAATTAATAGGTGAGTATTATCGACAATCCAAGCTCGAAGAATCCCAAGAAATATAAATTCAAAGGAGATCAGATAACTGAAGCTGAAATCCTAGCATTCTATGAAAAATTTGCTTCTGGTAAACTTGCTGCTCCTGTAAACGTCAAATCGACTGTGAAGGTAATGAATAAATCTATTTAAAATAATTGTCATTTGTGGCTTCAGGTTGTTACCTCAGATACCTTCAAGGACATCGTTCTTGACAACACGAAGCACGTTCTCATTCAATTCCATGCACCATGGTGCGGATTTTGTCAGCAGGTATGAGTGATGAATGCTTAAAGCAAAATTTTCATCTTATCGAATGGAATAGATGGATAGCTGGTATGAAAAACTCGCAAAAGAGATGAGTTCGCTCGGAAATGACGTGGTTTTAGCGAAGATAGACTCAAGCACTGAGGAAGTGGAGGAGTACAAGCCGAAGGGATACCCAACACTTTTGTTGTATAGAAAGAATAAAAAGCTTGAACCTGTGCTATTCAAGGGAGCGCTCACTTACGACAGGTTGAAGAATTTTATCTCCGATAATATTGCTGAAAAGTAACAAATTTTAATGATGAAGATGATTATTATTAACAAACTATTATTTGATAGGGGGCAACAAGAGCTCTAGTTCAAGAAAATTACAAAATCAGTTAAATTACGTGTTCACCTAGTTCATAAGGGGTATTTAGTGGATATAAATATCTGTAAAGTTTAAAAATTTGACACTATATTTGAGTTTGACGGAAAACTCTTGAATTCGGCCATTGTCTCAAAACGTTATTGTGAGATTGAAATTAAATACAAGTGATACGTAGTCATTTATAAAAGAACTGCATTGAGATATTGTGAGAGTTTTGAGTTATTAGACACAAATCAGAATACCCTACAAAAAATAAATTGCGGGTATTTATCATAAAATCTTATTGTTGGTATAGCAGACATCAAAATTTCATAATGGATAAGTTTGTTCAGGTAAAGGACCAATGGTCCAAAAAGTCTCAAAAGATTCCACTTAAAGGCTGCAATGTACTTTACTACCGCAAAGCGTTCACGATTGAAGAAAGCAAGAAGCTTTTTCAAAGGCTGAAGGAGTTAAATTGGGCTCAGTCGGAACTCATCCTAGGCGGTGAACTGAAAAGAGCAAACAGACTAACTGCTAGTTATTCAATCGATGGAAAAACTGGGTATACTTACAACTATACAACTAGTGTGGGAGAAATGTTCCATCCAGTGCTGTTTGAAATTAAGGAACGGGTTGATGAAATTCTGGATAGGAAGTACGACTTCAATTTCTGTTTCTGCAACTACTACGTTAATGGTGAACATTCAATAGCATTTCACAGCGATTCTGAACCTAAATTACGATTTCCAATCGCTTCTGTTTCCTTTGGAGCGGCTAGAAAATTCAAATTTCGGAGCAAAACGAAAGGACTGACAGAGACTGTTGTATTAGAGGATGGCAGCCTACTTCTGATGGATGAAGAATCACAGAAAAATTATTTGCATGGGATCGATAAGGAAAAAAACGCAGGACCCAGAATAAATTTGACTTTCAGAATTATGGACGCTGGGAGCAAATCATATCCTCAGTTCCCGGAGCAGGAGGGCTCAAAGCGCATAAAAGTCGATCAAGATACTTACATACCTGTGAATAATGAAAAAAAGTTGGAGGAATCGGTAGGCGAGAACTCAACAAAGACTATCGAAGAACCTGATAAGTTAGGAGAGAAGAGCAAAACGATCGAATAAGCAAGAAGCTGAAGAGAATTCTTGTACTTTGGTCATCGAATCTTTCATTCATAGCATAACTTGAAATTTTTTTGTTGCAGCAAACAATAACTAAGACCTAATTCTATTATAGTTTCCAAGTTGTTGAGAAGGAAGCTAACTCTAAAAATTTAACATTGCTATTAATACCTCTTTTTTCAACCTAAGATTGTTTGCTAAAAAAATAAATACGTACTGGGTAACAAAGTGAACAGAGTAGTCTTGAGTTCCTTGAAAAAATTTTAAGGCAAACATGGCATATGTCTCTATCAACAGTATCTATCTGATAATATTCCATGAAAAATGACAATAATCGGCCCTGTAGGACTTCCAATTTTAGCAGAAAACGATTTAATTATTTGCGCCAATTTGAATCGTTTTACACGAAAATAAATTTTTGTTTGAATTCCTTCAAAATCGATCTTTCACATCAACCACTCTATGGATAAGTTTGTTCAAATAAAAGACAGCTGGTCTAAAAAATCCCAAAAGCTGGGACTCAAAGGCTGTAACGTAGTCTACTATCGCAAAGCTTTCACAATCGAGGAATCAAAGAGATTTTTTAATAGCCTAAAACAGTTGAAATGGGCTCACCAAGATATCATCGTTGGCGGAAAACTCGTCAAAGAGAATAGACTAACAGCGAGTTATTCATCGGACGGCAAAATCACATACACTTACAACTCTACAAAAAGAGCAGGAGAATCCTTTCCACCCGTGCTGCTCGAAATTAAAAAGCGAGTCGAAGAAATTCTCGATAACACGTGCGAGTTTAACTACTGCCTCTGCAATTACTACATTGATGGCGAGCATTCAATAGGATTCCACAGTGATGACGAACCTCAATTACGTTATCCGATCGCCTCAATCTCATTTGGTGCAGCCAGAAAATTCAAATTTCGTAGCAAAACCAAAGAACCAGCAGAGTCCATTATGTTGGAGGATGGCAGTTTGATTGTAATGGATGAAGAGTCTCAGAAAAATTATTTGCATGGGATTGATAAGGAAAAAAATGCAGGAGCAAGGATAAATTTGACGTTCAGAATCATTGAACCGGAAACGAGAAGGTTCCCTGACTATCAAGAGGGTTCAAAACGTATAAAGGTCGATCGAGATACATACATACCTGTGGAACCTACTATAGGTTTAGAGGAAGCTACCAACGAAGATCCTGGGATAAAATTAGCGAAAGAAGAATCTTAACTGGTTATACAAATTTCCTTAGGCATTATGTCTGGAAATCGAAAAATGCATCTATCCGTTTTTACAATTGAAAGATTGTTAGCTCTTGATTGAAAAAGAATCAGTTTGCCGGTTCCTTATGTCTTATCAAAAGAATAGAGTGTTGAAATGATTCTAAAATTGCATCTTCAAGGTTGTCTTTCAAGGTTTTGGAAGTTATATCTCGTGAATTATTATCTCTTATCAATAAAATAAACTTGCACAAAAGTTAGTGACAAGGTAAGCTATGACTTAGATACAAAGTGAAATAAATTAAGACCAATGAATTCGAAAATTTTATTCTGAAACAAATTTCGCACGCTAACCTTTTGAAATTTATTTATCTATCAACAGAATCAGAAAAGCGATGATTGGTAAGACCAGAAAGTGAAAACAAATTTGAATAATTCGATCGTATTTGCTTCTGAAATGCCCCTGAATGCGATAAATTGCTGGTTCATTAAGCGAGCCGTTCATCGAGACACTTTCTTCAGCTCTTCGAACCAATACCGGGTTAATTGCATATATCGCATCTACTCTTTAATGATTTCAGTCTGATAGCGTCGATTGCTTTGCCGCTACGTGATATTTTCAATGGGAAGCTAATGATGCAGGATTAATTAGTTCCTATGGGAAAAGTTTCAAACTCTGTCTCTTAATATCTGTAAAGCTTCTCCACCATTTGTGTATAGAGCTTCACAGCTCTTCTGCTCCAAATCAATCTCATAAAATAAGCTCGAAGGATTCAATTTCTCAACACTTTATGTTCATGAAATTCCTTTTTATTTTATGACATTTAACGTTCTGAGCAAATCGTTTAAATCGCATCAGAATTTCCTGATTAAACGCCAGTTGGCGTTGGATTCTTTCCGATTCCCTGAACATGGTCCTTTTTATTCAGAGTCTAGTGAAATTGCCAAGCTAAGCGCCACTCCCGAGCACTTCATTTCTCGCGTGCCCTTACTGATATCAAGAGGTCAGAAAGAGAAAAGGAAGAAAATCAATTCATCAGAGATTTTAAATGCGATACTTCTGATGTTCTGAATATCGGACTGCGATTATAAATAAAATCCAAAACGTTCATCGCCAAATAAATAAATTTTCAAATTCAGAGAATAATTCCCAACAAAACATGACATTGGTCCAACCAATGAATCTTGCTACTTTATTAACAGACAATGAAAATGAGGCGAAGAATGTAATCCCCGAGAGGTCTCCTAACTCAACAGAAGTTATTCTTCCAAGATTCCTTGCTATTAAGAAAAGCAATGCCGACCTGCCAACTCAGTTTGACCAGGTAAACAGACAAATTATTGATCATGTTTTAACAGCAATTCCCAGAAAAAAACAAAGATTTTGGTCCTCGGATTTGATAAAGTGATACTACATCTCACAGAGACTCAACCGAAAAAAGGAAGCTATCTAGAGGTACTATTTCCTGTTAATTCCGCATATAATCTTTTTTTTACAGATAACTAAGAAAGGAAAGAAAAGTTATGTGGTTCTGAGACCATTTTTGTCGAAATTTTTATCAGAAGCGGCTGCGGATTATAACATCTGCATCTACACGTCAAATAAACGAAAGGTATGGCTAATCTCATCCGCTACCAGCTTACATTTGATATCTTAGTTGGCAATTGAAATTCTGAAAGAAGCCGGGATACTTGAGTACTTTTTTGAAATTTACGACAGAACACATTGTCAAAGACTCTCTCGCGGAGTGTATATGAAAAGTCTGATGAGTCTCGAGCTTCCTTTGAAGAGAACTCTCTTTGTTGATGTAAAGAGCGCCTTTTCTGCCTCCCCGTTCTAACTCACTTTAATAATAGAGTTCTTCAGCTCATATCAGATCTCATCCGATGAACGGACTCGAGTTCCCTCGTTTTGAAGGGAACCCAAAAGATGATGAGCTCTGTGATTTAGAGGAGTTCGCAGACTATCTGAACCAGGTAGACTTATCTCAATAATATATATTTGTGTGCTAATCGATAAATTTGAATAGTTTGATGATATTCGGCCGATTCCTACGCGACTAGGCGAGTTTTTTGAGAAAAAGAAAAGAGAATTGATCGCTTCTCCTGAGGATCGAAATTCAACCAGCCTAGAGGGACCGAATATTAAAAGTGAATGTTTCGAAGTCAAATCGAAATCTATGAATATTGAAACAAAAACAAGCAAGTTCTAAGCGTTATCTTTCTTTTCTGGCCAACTGAGTAGGAAGACACATTTCGAATAAATAGAAATAAACTATATACTTACCGACATAGATTTTATAAATTTGCATGAGAACTTTTGCATTTAAATTTATATGATAATTTAGTATTTACTCTTTTTATATCATCGTAGTGCATGTTTTATTTGTAAAGCTGTGTGGTTTTAGCATATCTGACAACTGTTAAACTAGTAAATTTCAATAATTAAGGTTTCAAGTGAGCCAGTTTTATTTTATCAAAAGATCACTAATTCACCAACTAACGGAAATCAAGAATAGCAACTCTCATCATTATATAGATATCGAACTCGTGTCATATATATCTTTACCGTGAAGGTTTAGTAAATTAATAGATATGTTGGCTAAACCTTACAGCTTAATTCCTCAAACTTTAGCTCAACAAACGCACTATCTGTGCTATCTGATTACTGCACACACTCTTCGCTGGGAAATACGAGCTCAAAACTCCTGAAACAGTCGCAACGACGACAACCACAAACATTTGCAACCAAGGGAACTGGAACCCAATCGGAAGCTTCGTTAAAATAGCTCTTTGCTCAGACATACTCCAGCCTACCACCGCTCCAATCAGTCCTCCAAGGAACGAGCTCGCCGTGACTAACACCACAGCTTCAGCACAGTATAACCGCACTACTGTTTTCTTTTCGACTCCAATAGCTCTCAATACCGCGATTTCTTTGCTCTGCTCAAGTATATTCGAAGACATTGTCGTGATCAAACTAAACAGGCACAGCATCATCGATATAATTTCAATCGACGCGAATATCCCTTGAATCGCCTGATCGTTCTTCTTCAATGCTTCGCTGAGTTCATAATAGTTCCAGGTCCTCACTCCGATGCCGTTCTCGTTGCAAAAAGTCACAATCTTGCGTATCGTCTCCTCAGCAGTATCTCGGTTCTCATCTTTGAGTTTGATCAGCAATCGGTGCATCGGGAGCTCGGTATAGTCTTTAATGTTTCCGCCAGCTAATCTCATGAAAGTCGGTATTGAAATCAGCATATTGACCAGTCGCTCCAGTTGGAACCCGAAGCTAGGACTCATTTTCATCGAGCCGATCATTCTAAACTCATGTGTCTTTGAATAACTTCCATTCACTAATTTTAGTAAGTAAGTGCTATTATGATCTAGGTTCAGCTCCAAACTTTTCCTGAAATGGTCGCTTACTAGCGCCGCTTGAGAACCTTTCAGACTGTATAAGTCATGCACTGGCGTCCTGCCTGAAGAGTCACTGATAACACCTGGCTTGTAGAATTCGTTTAGGGTGATATCGAAAATATTTGGTGTCACGCCAAAAACATCGGCTTCTTCTGAGTACATTTTTCCAATGTTTAATACCTCTAGTCCCTGAAATCCGCTGGGCTTAATCACTTCGCGTAGCCCGCAGGTCACCCAAGCGAAACTATGGACATATTCACTCATATTGCTACTGTGCATGAATTTGTCAAGTTGAAGGTACTCCCCATTACCAGGCGGGTTGTCGCAAATGTCTCTAAGAGTAACTTCGAGGTGAGCTCCCGCGTACTGTTTGTTCATAATTTCAAAGGATTCTATGTTCGTTTTATACCCGACCACCAAAAATATGATGAAGCCGAGCGTAAGTGCGTACATAGTTGCCGTTTTTCGATTACGAAGCTTGTGGGTGACAAGATTCTTCACGACGAGGCCTCGGAATGACTGTGAAGCAAAGCAGAGCAGGACGCTGACGACGAGCCTTTCAACGAGGTGCTGGATGTTCATGGACAACATGACGAGTCCAAGCAACATTCCCAATAGAATCCAAAAGAAAACAGAGAGCATAAGGCCAATATTAAAGGAGACTAGCGAGAGCGGCAAGAGGTAATAGACGGACATGCCGAAAGCGATTGTCAACAAGCTGAAGGTGACTGTAGGCCAAGGGATTTTCTTTGAGCTGAGTTGAATGTCGACGAATACAGAAGTCGCTTTAGAATGCAATGTGTCTAAAGCGTCATTCAGTGGCTTTCCTAGCGCAGCTACTATCGGTGCTATCGAGCTGATGACCGGAACCAGCAGCCCGACCATACATGCGTATAAGATGCTTTCGGCTGAGGGTTTCGCGTCGACATCGGCGCCAAGTTTGTCTTTCAAAAACGCTGAAACGCCGCCTAAGAACGGGATACTTGACAAAAGTCCGATAGCGATTGCTGGGAGAACGAATATAAGCGTTTGTACGAGTATCAACTCGATTATTCCTGCGTTATTCAGCCCCAAAGTCCTCAGGACACCCATCTCGAAGGTCTTTGTCTCGACTTTCACGAGCAGCAGGTTGTAGATCACCATGACACTCTGACCGAACAGCACAATGATAACAATATTCAGCAAAATTCCTAAGAAAAGCACAGCAAATTTAAGCGGTTCAAGTTTCCTAAGAAGGTCAAGCTTCATATCGAAAGGCAGAACGCCAAGATGCATCGAGACCTTGTCAGCGAATTTCTCTATCGTGAACTGGAGGTTGTCGTAATTGGAATCGGTGTATATTTTCATCCGCTGAGGATGGTTGATAATAATGCTGTTAGAATAATCCATTAAGTCAAGGCTCACAAGCTTGCTTTTAAAGAACTCCGTTGTGTTTTTAAGGATCGGATTCCAGCGACTTGAGAAATATTTTACTGCATGGCGATAGAAGGACTCCTGCTCCATTAGAATATAGGATTTCCCTCCATTGGGTAACTTATCCGCAAAATTAGGCCAGACATCGTGTACTTTTACCACAATTCTGATGAAAATATTTGATACGTCTTGCGGTCTGCGCTTGGTATTCTCCCTGAAATAATCCTCGTTCTCCTCGGCGATATATTCCATATGTGAATCGACATAAAACTGCATGAGAAAGTAATCACCTACGCTTATTCCCAGCAACTCAGCGATATTCTTATCAATAATAGCGCTTCCTTCTGGTATTGGCTCATTTACAGTCGTCCCAAGTCCAATTTCGTTCTCTCGCTTAGTATTAAGCACAAGAAGATTCCCAATCTTATACGTACAGTCCACCATGACTTGAGGGTCATAAAGCTCTTCATATGAGCTGCGAAAATCAGGGCCCAAAGCAGGAAGGCAAGAGGAATTGTGCTCTCGGCCTCCAATTAGCCGAATTTTTTGCAAATAACGGTATGAAGTATGCGCATGAATGCTTTCTTGGTTAACTGCCTCTATTTGCGACCCGTTTAGAAGAATCTCTCGTTTCTGCCTCACAGGGCTTTCCAGTTCGAAAAGTTTTTCAATCTCCAATGGAAGTTGATCGAATGGATCATTTCGCTTGTAGCTGTGACTTGCGAGTTGGACGTCGATCTCACCTGCGGTTCTTTCAGCTTGTTTAAGGAAAATTAACGGAGCGTTATCGACGACGGTTTGTGCCACTGCGGTTGTCATTACAACCAAAGCGCATGAAAATAGAGCGAGACAATAAAAAGTCTTGCGGCGAGAGATTTCTCGTCTGCTGTTTTTGAGGTAGAATGAAAGAGCAGAGAAAAAGCTATGCCGATCGAGGAAATCTTTGTCCTTTTGCTGGATTAGCGTGTACATAGGCTTTTTTTTTCCAATATAAAATATATCTAAACCCTTACGCATTGGAAATAGTTGATTTAAATACGCTCTTCATGAATTTTTTTCAACAAATTCTCTGCTGCCTAAGAAATTCCAACTCTGTTTAATCTATGCTCTTCCGAGCACAGCTTGAGCCTTTTTTTCATTCACTTCGATGTTATAGGGATGGTTAGGAAGTTATATTTTTCCTTCATTTTTGGATAAGAACTTAATAGAAGAGTCGGGGTAATCCAGCCATGGAGAATGGAGATGGAGAAGCAACATCTTTGCTTTTAATAAGGAAACTGTTTCAATTGATATTTTTAACGTATTTGGAAAGTCGGAAAAATTGAGGCATATCACAATGCGTAAAAGGGATTTAATAAAATTTTGATCTAAAATCAGAATTAGGCATCAAGCTTGAAAAATGGTCAAGGTCCCAAAGACAAGAAAGACATTCTGCCCTTGGTGCAATGTTCACAACGTTCACAAGGTTTCCCAATACAAGAAAGGCAAGGACAGTCTTTTCGCCCAAGGAAAGAGAAGGTACGACGCCAAGCAGAAGGGTTACGGAGGTCAAACGAAGCCAATCTTCAGAAAGAAGGCGAAGACCACCAAGAAGATCACCTTGAGGTTGGAATGCAATAAGTGCAAAAAGAGAAGATTGTTGCCAATCAGAAGATGCAAGACCTTTATTCTCGGTGAGGACAAGAGAAAGTAAACTCGAGGAAGATAAATTGAAGAATCAAGCTCTGAGAAACCTAATAGAGTTGACATTTAGTCCTGAGTTGCATAGTTTACCTCATCTAAATGGTCTTTATTGTTTGTATTCGTTCCGTGCATCCCTCAAAAAACTATTTCAAGAAGAATACATAGAATACGCGTTGCAGCCTTCACATGGTACCTGGTAGTATATTTTGAGGGAAAGGACTAACTAGTTATTAAGAGACTCCCTCTGGCTTCTAGCGTTTATCACCAGAGCTTAAAAGAGAGTAGATTGACTTACATGAAAGAAATGAGAATTTTGACTCAGCATTGAATCATTAAAACAGATTTCCATGAGAAATTTGCACTTCCTTTAATATAGGAAGATATAGAGAAGTGAGTTCCAAAATAGATTGATCGTTGAAGCATGCATAAAAGTGAGTGACTTGTCGATTATAAATATGAAGCATGATTGTTTTCGAACTTGAAAATGCGGTTTGCTGTCTACAGGAATTGGCAATGGCTTGGAGAAATACTTTGATTTATTTCAATCAAGCTCGGAGGGAAACAAAAAGTATCTGATTTGAAATTAGCTGTTGGTAGCTAATCTCATGAAAAGAAAAAATAATGAAGTTTCGAGGCATCTAATCTCGTTTTGGTTTCCTCTCCACTTGACATTCATTTGATATATTTCATAGAAAAGGTAACGTATTCTTCATATATCTATTCAAAATAGCCAATATTTACGTTAATCTGACAAATATGACCCAGAATTTATACGATTATTGAAAGAATACAGGTAAAGTAAATATGAATCAATTCTAACTCATCAAACTCTTACTTGCGATCGAGTTTCCTCATCGCAAGCCCAGCAAACGTTGATGGAGTCGGCTGCTGCTGTTGCTGTTGTTGCTGCTGTTGTTGCTGCGGCTGCAACCCTTCTAATCCTCCTAGGTTGAGCAACTTCTTACGAGCCTCAAGTACCGCTTTCTCGGATCTATTGGGCTTGTCGCTTGGTTTGTCAGATTTTATAGCTTCTTTAAGTTTTTCAAACTTTTCAAATTTCTCTAAATTTTTCTCAAGTTTTTCATTTCTTTCAGTTCTGTCCATCTTGAAGGCAGATATTTTCGGTGTAAACGTAATCGCATTCATCTGTGTCTGAGTCGGCCTAATCGCTGGAGACTTTATCGGGCCCAGTCCAGACTGGGATCTCTTCATCATTTGAGGATTGAAATTAAAAATAATCGCATTCGTAGCGCCATTCTGACTTGCGCCATTTCCTGTTGGAGTCATTATCACATTCGCAGTTTGTCTCGGACTCTTCATTCCGTACAAGCTCTGCATCTCAGCAGTTATCGCTTGACTAGCGGTTGAAATTTGTCGGTGTGTTTGTGAAGGTGACCTCAGCAACATTGTCGGCATAGGCAGACCTGTCACCAGCGACATCGTCTTTTTATGCCCTTTAGGAGACTTCATGTTATCCTCATTCATTTTTTTAAAAGTAGAAGGGTTGATCTTTGGAGAAGAATACACCTCGTGCATTGATTTTTTCGGTCTCAGGAATGGCGTCGATATAATCACCCTTTCTTGCTTCTCTAGATTCGTATCTGAGTCACTGCTCGAGTTGTCACTGGTCTGAGTCTCTTCGTCATTCACTGAGAACCCTCCCGACTCCTGTGCTGTTCCATCTTGTGTCAAATTATTAACATTTTCTTCAGGACCAGGAGATTTCAACCATGATTTTTTCTTCGCTAGCGTCGGAGTCGCATTCTCGCTATCGTCACCGCCTGCTTCTTCAGTCGGCGATTTAGGAGCTGATAGTCTGAATGGCTTGTGCCTAGACTGCTTCCTTGATTGCATAATTCTCTCCTTCCGCCTCTCGACTTCATCGTCTGATGACTCAGATTCAAAGGCTTTGACATCGATTTTAGGTTTTGACTTTTTCGATCTTCTATGAGGAGTCTTTGATTCTTCTAAATCCTGGACGCTTTGTATGACGCTTCGTGCGACTTCAAAAGCTTTTTGCGTTCGAGTCCTCATGTTTGATCGTCGGAGATTCTTGGGGTGATGCTCGTACTCCTGTTCCAATTGGTCAACAAAAATCGATTTCTCTGCGAGAGGAATTGGCACTTCGAAAGTCATCCCGCCAAAGTACGAGGCGAAATTCGTTGGTGTAGTATCTGTTTTCCTCCTCGTCAGCTGCATGGTCTTGTGATATTGAGAGCAATGCCTTGAAAATGTTAATATCAAGCCAGCACTAGGATCTTCTTCTTCGTCTCCCCCGGTCCAATGAGGGATCTTTCTCATTCTTGCCCGCGCTCCAGATTTCCGGTTCATAAACTCAGTGTATACGGGATTCAACTTCAAAGTCTCGCCTTCCCAAACGATCTTGTCTTCATTCAGCAGTTTAATCAACTTAAATGGATTTCCTTTGACCGCTCTTATCGAAGGCAATGTAGCTGCTTCGGTTGGCGTTAAGTTGAGCTTCACGTTCTGCTCGAGCAGCGATATCAGTATATGCGCAGTTTCAATATCCGTGAATCTCTCCAGCCGCAGAGTCTCTTTGATGAGGTCATCGTTTATTTTCTTCTGCAAGTCCGCCTTCTTTTGTAGTTTCTTATCCAAGGTATTTACAGAACTGCTTGATTTAGTAGTCTCTTTCTGGATAAGAACAGTTGGAATACAGGATTTTTGGAGGATAGAGAACACTAACCACGGGAACTCGATGTCAGTTTCGTAGAAGATGTCAATGTCATCGAAAATCAGCAGCATTTTCTTATTACGGAAGAGGTTCTTCAAGTTATACTCGAGTTTCGAACCAAACGCTTCCGAGTTAATGGTTTCTTTGATCATCTCGAAGATATTCTTCTTCTTGAGTTTTCTCAGTGGGAAGTAGAAGATACCATCTGGGAAGAAGTTTCTCATGAGCATATTGTATGCGACTTCTTGCACGAATCGGGTTTTGCCGATTCCAGGTTCGCCTGTGAGCAGGACAATATTATCTTTTGGTTGTAGTAATATTTTCATCAATTCGTCCATTTCGTGGAGTCTGCCAGTGAATGGGATAAGGGACTTATGCACATTGGATGGGTAGCGCACACTGCTGATGTCCTCGACTTTTCCTCCTTGCAGGACATAATCATCGATACCGAAGAGGAAATCGTCATGCAGAATCTCGTTTCCTTTGTCGTCGCGATTTGGAAGTAAAACTGGTCCCTCGCCAAGCATTTCAGTCACCAAATCGTCCTTTGATTCAAAGAATGAGAAAGAAATGCACTCGATCATCTCTTTGCGGGCTCTCTCGAACGCGTGCTGTACCGAGCAGCCATCGATGAGCTCGTTGAAGAAGTACCCGCAGAATTTCTCGACGCACTCATCTTCATAGAGCTTCCTCTTGAATGAAAGTGGATCAGTTCGCCTCATTTTTACATCCTCGTCTTGATTTTGAAGGTCTTCTGTATCTCTCTTGAAATTAAAAGCGACAACGTGTGGAATCTTCAACTCTTTTGAAATGAAATTAGCTGTGTTCATGTCATTCTTCGTTCCCACGATGAATAAGTCGATTCCTCTGTCTCCCAGACTTGATGAAACCTTTCTGCGGTAATTAGGCTGGTCAATCTGCATTGAATCATTCAAACCGCCTTGAGTGGCTCCAGGTCCTGACGTCTGGAACTTATGAAGCATTTCCATAAACTCTGGATACTTGATCAGCTCAGGCTTGCCTTCGGGCGTTTCGACGACAACGCCCTCTGGAGAGGTCATATCAGATTGCATGAGCATAATTCTGCAGCCAAATTTAGTGGTATCATTTAAAATCGAGCGCGTTAGCACCTCGAACTTGAGATGCAGCACTTTTTTGCCCTCAGATAATGACTGCAATAGGTCCGTTCTGAAGAAGGATGGCACGGTGGTTCGGACCTCAGAGGTGGTTGGAGTGTAGAACGAGGAGAACGAGGTCAATCCAGGGATTCGTAAGCCTGATGATTGAATTGGAGACGCTTTCATCAGCAAAATCACATTGAAGAAACTTTGCCGCATCTCTGTGTTGATCTCATAGATGAGAACTTTGATCTTTGACTCATAATGCGCATCATTGACCTATACAAGCGATAGCAATTGTAAATCTTGAGGAAATTGGTCATAGATTCTTACCAATTTGACAATAGAAAGCGCGTTTTCTTTGAGATAGATTCTTTTCATTTCATTCAGCTCTTGCACTTCTTTCATCAAGGCATTCGAAGGAGAGATCTGTTCGCGCTCACGATAAAGACTGAGTGAATAAAATGTGTAAGTTAAAGCGGAGAAGAAGTGAGACATACTATAATTGGATTTTCGCGAAGAGATAATTCGCTTGCATTTCGAGTCTCTTGCAATTATTATTTGCAAGGGAGTTGATACAACTTTTTAGTTTCTCCTTGAATTTCTGATCTATTTTACCTCTTTTTGCACTGATAATCGTCTTGCAAACGAGGATGACGAGCTGCGCTCTTTCCACATCATAATTGCTGTCGAGCTTCTTTAAAATAGGCTCGCAGGTGTCCTTCAGTGTTTTGGCGACGTTATGGTAGCGTTCTTCCCTACCATTGCTTACAAATTTGTCGCTTTGAGGGTAACGGCCTTTCTTTAGCTTGTAGAAGAAGAAGGTCTTTGCATAGGCCGCACTGAACATAAACCCATTGCGAAGAGTCTCATCTGAGACGTCCATGAGCATTTTCTCGATCGCCTCGTTCTCTGCTGAGATCGCATTGAAAGTTAACTGGGCTTCTTTGTCGTGGTAGATGTACAAGGCGCAGAGGAACAAATGCAATCTCATGTTCAAGTGCACAAGCCTCTCATCTTTAGTAGTAAGTTCATGGAGTTTACCGAGCACCATTGACCCCAAATTAATCGCTGAAGAGTTTCTGGCAGAGAATATCTTGTAACATGTTGGGATCGCAAGCCAGAGGATCTCGATAATGTCGAGGATTTTTTCTCTGTAGGTATCTATTTATATCGAGTTAATCTAAGACTTCTGGTAAAAAAGATATAATTACCGGAATGATTGAGCAAATCGTTCACAATGTCCGCCTCAAGGAGAGTGAGGAAGTTTGCATCGTGGCTCCAAAACACATTTTTGAGCTCCTTGAAAGACTGACCTTCCAGAGTCTCTAGGTACGTGAGCTCTCGAGAAGAAGCATCAAGGTATTTCTTGTAAATGTAGTTCTCGCCCCTGATTTTCCAAACGCCGTGTTCAGATATCAGCGAATTTTCCACCAACCTTTCGTTGTAATAGTAGTTATCTCTCGCGCCATTGATCAAAGAGAGCGCGAGGATAGACATATATTCGAATTTCTCCATCATTGCTTGGTGTATTGAGGACTTTAGCGACCTCTTTATATAACTGCAAACGCTCTGAGACGGCTGGAAAAAGAGGCCTTTTCGCGTTGCATCTTTATGAATTTGCAACCAATAGTAGTTTCCAGCTTTAATCTTCTCCGACTCACTGTCTTCGATTTTGAGATTTGCTGTTGATTTCTTCTCCTCAGTTCGTGTGAGCCCTTTCCCTGGACCGAATGTCAACTTCCTCTCTGTGCTTCGACGGTGGCTCTCAGGTGTAGCAGGTTTAATCAGCTTACTCGATGCGTCCTTGGAATTCAGAATTTTTTGTAGCAACGTGTCCCATTCCTCTGGAATGAAGCGAAGCTTGGATAACTGCGTCAGGTCTTCATGGAATAGCCCTGAAGGGAACAAGCAAATCATTATCAGCAGGTTAAATCCTTCCTCGTCCTCTCGTTTGATTGCCCTATAGAAAAATATAAATGAGTTATTGATTCAGCTCCTCTGAAATTATTTGTTACTCTAAAACATTCCCGATAGCACAGTCGAGCTCAGTCGCTTGGTCCCTGTCTCGCTTGAGCGAGTCTAGTAGTTCTCTCTCGATTCTGAAGAAATCCTCTTTTTGATTGAGCTTTTGTGATAGCCACCAAATCGTGTGTGGCGAGAAGGTTTCAAGATCCTTGAATAATTTCGATTCTTTCAGCTCTTCGATGTTTCTGTAGCGGACAGGCAGGTTCTCTGGAGCGGTTGAAATCAAGAGCAATTTAGCTGCGTCCACTCTGGGGAGGTTTCCTAACGTGATGATAGTCTCGCCAAGCTGCATTTCGTGTTTCTTGTTGGTAATCAGAATAAATTTGACATTTTTAGTCATCCCTTCGATTTCTTTGAGGATTTGGACGAAATCTCTCTTGTTTTTCTCCAATATGCAATCGCATTTTTCAAGGATAAACAATGCGTCTTTATGCTTCAGAGCCTGACAGAATGACCTGAAATCGAAGGCGAAATCGATTTCTTTGTAGAGTTCAGGCAGGAAGAAGGCAACTGAGTCGATTTTCTCCATGAAAATAATGGAAATTTTAAATCGGAATTGGTCTCTTGCGTACAAATAGTTTGCAAGCTGCTTAATAAGCGACGATTTGCCCACGCCCTCGCCGCCTTGGAGCTGAATAAATCGTTGCTTGGATTTTACAACGCTGAAAAGATCATACAAGGGTCTATTGCGTCCAACCAAACGCTTGACTGGGAAAACCTGGTCCAAAATGCTAAAAGGCTTGCGGTTCACGAGCATACCCTCTTCGCGGTTGTTGAAAAGAACTAGATCGTCGACTTGCTTTGATTGCTCGGGTATCTTGAGGAATTTCATCGTTTCGTCATGGGGAAGCTCAGGCGAGCAACAGCACGTATGCATCAGTTCGTTCTCATAGTCGTACCATTTCTCGATGTCGTCATCCTCGATGGACGAGTAGTTATGTACGAATTTCTCTGCCCAGTCGCAGGTCATTAAATGCACGTGTTCAGCTTTTTGTGGACAGCCCGTGCAGCTTGGATCATGATATAAGTGCGCTTTGTAGTACCCTTCAACCTGCGCTTTGCGATGCCAACGACAGCCAGCTTTATGCGCGTGAGCGCAACAACATGAAAGCGAATTTGGCGATTTGATTGCGAGTCTTGAAGCTTGGAAGGCCTGGCCAATAGGATAACCGTCGAATAAATAACCATATATTTTCTGGGCAAAATTTCTCGCAACGATATCAGCAATTTGCAGCTGACTTTGAACAGCGATGACACTTGGGACGCCGGCATCAGCGAACACGCGGGCGACTTGCTCGGAATGGCATGCATTCACAAAAACGAGTTTTATGTCCGGATTCAATTTCTCGAGAATTGCGCGGAGATCACTAGCATACAAAGGATCGAGCTCGCCGTCGTTGTTTTCGAAACAGAGGTAAAACTGGCCTCTGGCTGGGTCGTACTCACCGTGACACATGATATGCAAAATCTTCGGGCCTTTACTTAAGACGCTGACCAAGTTGTCTCTTGAAGCGATTTCGATAATCAGATCAATTCGCATATGTTTCGACTCAAGGACCTCATATATCTTATTGCACTCTTCCTCATAGTCAACAGCGTCTGGCTGAGAGTAGATCTGACCATCTTCTCTCTTCACGAGAGGCTCGGCATACATAATCGCTATGTCGACGTTCTGAGACTCCTGGAATAAACGATTAGAACGAGGAGATGATGACCCAAGCTCCAGTTCGAGAGATAATGAATTCTTTTGAGGTCGGATTGTGGAAACGGCTTTTGAAAAAGAGACCGGCTCTTCGAGTCTGGGGTCTGTTGGCATGCCTGGGATGTCCTTGAGAGTTGCTGAAGCCGCTGGCTGGGCCTTTTTGAGGGTCTCTATCTCTTTTTCTGCCTTTTTGAGCCGCTGAGAAATTGTTTTGAGCTTTTTCTTATGGTGCTTGTTGACTCCTTTGATCCATACCAGCAGCTCGGTTGTTCCTTCAGCAGACAGGTTCAGCGAAAACGACTCGTTAAGTTGCAAAAACGCACGTTGTTTGGTATCATAATATCGCATAGTGTCGAAATAGAAGTAAGCACCGTCTTTTCTGAGCACGTCAATCAAGAATTGTTTATCAATGGTATTGCCCGCTGGGTTCTGTCGCTTCGAGAGGTGCTCTGAGACGATCTGGTCGCTTACCTGATGAAGATTGTAATCCCTGGTATATTCAAAGTCTTCAAGGATATTGGCGTACAAATATTTAATTCTGAAGTTGATACTCATGCTGTCTTTGGACAGAGGTGTTAGTAATATGGGATCTCGGATAGCTTCTTCCAGAATAAGTTTACCGCACGACTATCTCGGTAATAATTTATGTATAAAGTGGTTTTATTAAAAGTGCAATTCTGAGCTAATCCAATAAATTTTAATAGGAACAAGAATAAGTTCCGTGAGAGTTAGTTTTATCAAATTTTTTCGCATGAGTAGAGTTAATATCATTGAAATTAATAATCCACTTAACATTGAATCACGCTAACTCTGGTCCTTATTTTCTCCCACTTTCCTTTAAAAGAAGCCAGATACCCGTACTCCAAGCAGTAGCGATATGTTCTGGCATGGACTAGCAGTTGCGCGGCCTTCACTAGCCCATTATACTGGAAAAATTCTAACTATTTCGAATAAACAGTCTATTTTCAGTTGAAAGCCAAAGCTTTCCAATAAAAGAGATTAAACTAGAGGCGAACTGTGTGAAAACTGAAGTTTTATGAAAATTTTCAAAATTACATTACAGGAATTATCAAATGACAGGGTTGAAAAAAAAGATTATTGTGGACCTGCATCATTTAGTTCTACTTTGGAAGAAGAATATTGAAAGGAAAGAGTCATTCCCTGAAAAGTATGGAATTATAACGCAATTGAGGTGTTCAAAGCTGAATATTGGATATTAAAATTTTATATTAATTAGAAGTACAAATTTCTCCTGTGTTCTGACAGAAAATTAGTTTTCAGCCAGCTTATGCAGAACTTTGGTTGAGGAGTGGCAAGACATAACACAAGAGGTTACCCTCAATCGGAAGATTCACGATTAAATATACTCGATTTAGCTGCATGTAGAACTTTAGAATTCAATGTGGTGTAATTTTAGAAAAGGTATTGTCACTGACAACTGCTATCCTTCAAAAGGAGATTGTGTGAAGTTTGCGTAAGATAGGAAGCACAGTATGCAGTTGAAATATATGGTTGATATGAAGATGATTCATCTATCTGAAAAATCAGTTGGAACCTGATAAGTGATACGTATAAAACTCACTCGCTATATGGAAGATACGATTGTGAACAAATCGCAACGCCAATTTCGATTATTAAGCGCATTAAATTTGCCTCTGCAGCTATAATGAGCAATTAATGACATAATTAGCAAATATAGACTCCAATTCTTGGCTATTCCTCATAGGGAACTACAGCAAAGCAGGTTCAGTGAGTAGAAAACTAACCACGATCCAATTTCAAGGGTTTTTTGTTGTTTGATATTCTCAGACATTCCGAAGGTGATAAAAACCTAAATTTATTTTTTCCTGAAGCTGCAAACTAAATTATCGATAACCGCAAAATAGTTGACAAAATAAGCCCATCGAATTACTCATCTAATTCTTGAAACAGCGATAGAATTCTCCTTGCTTTGATCGTATTCTAGCGAAACTCAACGAATTTCAATTAGATTTCGCCATAAAACTGGAAATGTGATCTGCACAGCCACCTTGAGTTGTTTGTGTGAAAGATTGGCAATTTAACAATTGAATACATTCTCAATCGTCCAATTATGAGGAGTGTCGGGGCTTATACCACTCTCACGGAGAAAAAACGAAAAAAGGCTAAAAAAACATCAGAAATTTTAAGGTCTGAGATTGATAATGAAATAAAAATTTGAGGGCTCAGTCCCTACAATTGCTTATTGAAACCCGCAAGGTTAAATAATGATAGGAACTTCGCTCAAGAGTGAAAACTCGCCTTCAACAAAAACAAAACGCAAGATGACCCAGGGCTGACTTTCATTTAAAGCACTTTCAAAGTTTAGCCATATAGGTAGATACATTATCATTTTCCAATCTGATTCAGTACATTCTGGTAAAGTATGAAATAGCCAGGCTTTCGCTGGAGTCAGTATAATTAATCAAATGTTTTGGGTCACAACTACTCCAATTACAACGCAAATTATTGGCGTATTACAGTGTTGATGACAGAGTCGATAGCCTATCTCATTGTTCTGCAACAGATATATGGCATTAGCGTGTTCATTGTCAATATGACGTCTCTAGTTGCCTGTTCATGTATGTACCAATTAATAGTCCCTCGAATTGGCTACGATGGGAAGGACTTCATTTTGGAGTAAGATTACGAAAGTATAAGTATTTTTTTTATTACTAATATTGCAACCTAGATTGTGCTTGGAGCATCAAAGACAGTGATACCCTACTGTGTAAGGACAATCAAAGCATGATCATTGAGGAGATATAAGTAATAAAAACCAATCTGTCCAAAATTAAAAGGAGCAAGTAGTAGCTGGGATACCGTGGCAATCGTTCTTGATGTGCTATCTGCTCCTGTAGCGAGGAAGATGTAATTTTTATCAGATAAGATCTGTTGAAGAGAGTGAAGATTATCGGGTCTTTTGAATCCGAAGACTCCGCTCTGTCTTGTGAAATTCTCCGGTATAAGGAAATTAGCCACCAGAAACCCGAACGCTACACCAACTGGAGCTGAGACACTGAGCAAGGTTGTTCCAATTGATCTCTATAAAACCAAATTAAAGCTTAGCCTGAGACTGCAAGGAAAGCTCAATGCATACGTCTTCTGGAGGAATCTAAACGGCGGAGATCTTTTGTGGCGTGTTTAAAATTAGGGGCTGTCCAAGCGCCCCAATGGACTGTCCAAAGATTACATAGTGATAGGAAAAGCCTGCTCCAACTCTGAACTATGCACCAATCAATGGAGCAGTGATGATATTATCAGCACTCATCTGCTCAATTTTCTTTGTATTATACGTTAGAATGAAAAAGAGCTTTCAAGCGTGTGCATGAATACAATTGTGCGAACAACTTTCTACATCGTTACGATGGGTATGATCGCGACAGGGAGCTTTTGAGCGGTCCTCGTCAGCATTGCTCTTCTAGGGTTCACAACCGCTCCTGGCCGGCCTATCTCCTTAGAGTTTGCTTGCGAGCTGACCTTCCCGGCTGGAGAAGCTACTGCAGAAGGGTTTATTATCAATATGAGACAGCTGGCCTCTGGAACAGAAGTATTGCTCCACCCCTGCTTTCAAGAGATCAATTTATTACTCTAGGTTGTAATCATGGATTTAGTGCAGGCTAAGCAGCTCGATTGGAGAGTGTCTGCTTGCTCTGGCCTTCTTATGGCTTCGTTGCTGATAATCTCAATCGTTTGCATTTTATTAATGAAGGAAGACTCGTAAGGATGATGACACCTACGCACACTACTTCAGGCGTTGAAGTTCACGATCAAGGACTAAACCGCCCACTCCTTTCTACTTAAGCTATCGAATAACATTACCCCTTTATAACTTCGTTAATTTACTGCCAAATCCTTTGTTGTCGTGACTGAAGGCTCAGCTACTGACTGCTATAATTAGTTTAAACGTAAATTAACAAAAAGAACACATATTTTTTCCCTTGAATTTTGAATGTTTCTCTCATATATAAAGGTTATACGGAAGCAACTCAAATATCATATATATATAACTCTATTCAGAGCTCAAAACACAAATACTTAGGATCAAATTTTCCTATCAATGAATTCTTTATGAGAAACATTTTTCTTCTTTGACTAATTTCGCTCGAGTCTCAAGCTCTTCTGGCCTAATGTTTGTAAGCATCGTTAGCTGCGAATTTTTATATCTATTTTTTACTTGGACGAGGTATCTTATCTTGATCTGGCTTGTGTCATAGACGATGTATTCGTTGTGTTGGAGTGAATTCCAGGCCCAAGGATTACCGCCATTATTAGCGTCTTGTGGGTAATCAATCACCTTGCCGCATGGAACTGTGGCGCCATTTGAAAGCACGATGCTTTGCTTGAAGTTTGGTCCACGTCTTCCAACTCCCTTGACGGATTTGTATGGTGCTATAAAGAGAAACTCAGTTAGCAAATTCTCATAAAAAAACTAATTTTGAATACCTTTCAACTCGGTGATATACTCGGCTTGTCTCAACTCAAGCATATCTCCCAACGCAACCTCACAGAGAAGCATGAGAGCGTAGTTCTTATCCTCTTCAACAGTGTAGTCGTGGGTGTATCCGTAGCTCTTGTCAAAGACGTCAGCGAAGTACACTCCTTTTCCGAACATGTAGCCCGTCGAAGGAGCTTCAGGTGGAGCAATACGGAGTCCTTGGCCTAAAATACCCATGAAATTGGAGAGCTTTGAACCGTGCCAAAGGAGCATGTGGTTCTTGAGGCCTTTCCAAGCAGCAATTCTTTCAGTCTCGCCCTTTCTCTCCAGAGCGAAGATGTTAATGATGAAATCATCGGTGAAGTTCGCTCGGCCGCTTTGGACGTATTGTCGAATAATTTTGAATTCCGGACTGTCTTTTGTCAAAGGCATCATCTTAATGTTGAGGGCATTGTAGCAGTATTCAAGAGGATTGATTTCCTTGATTCTATGCATGGAACCGATAATTGTCTTGAGGGCGACTTCGTAATCCATGAGAGAGTCTACCATATCTGATTGCTGCTTCAGCTGATACTTATTTTCGATTGGAGGGATAGCTTGGTCTTTGTACTGTGTACTTGGGATCAGTTCATAGAATCTGCTGGACTTGTCAGCGATTTCCTCCTTCAGTTTCAAAATCTAACAGAAGTTAACGTTATTTATCTGTAAGTAAATCCAGTCATTTCATTACCTCATCGAATTTATGAGCAGATTCTTTGCTTCGTCTCAACTTCTCAATGTCCTCAACCATATCGGAAATTTCACGTAAAATCGCTTTTGCCTATACAATAAATTAGTAATGCGGTGAAAGCTAATAGCGACTTACCTCAATGAGGATATCCTTTGACAACTGATTCAATGGCAAATACTCTCTATCAATATGGAATTGATCGAAAGCTCTTTGGTACATCTTAACGCTGGTAATGCCTTCCATAATGTTTCTGACTTCTTTAGGCAGAGTAGTCTTTGGTAAAGAAGGATTCTTCAGATCGAATGGCTTCAAGAACTCTTGGTGGTTGACACGCTTATCAAATCGCAAGAGCTGGTATTTCTTCTTGACCTTTTCGAAGTTGTCTTTGTTCTCCCAGAGGTTTCCGGACTTATCCTTGAAGATCTTGCAGAACATTTCAATGGCCTCTTCTTTGGTAGGGGCTGGGGTTTGTTGGTACTGACCGTACTCTCCAATTCTTCCCCATCTCGTGAAGACGATGTAAACATTCCTGTTCTTTTCATGCACAAGCTGCATTCTGTAGAACAAGTTCTCGCTGTATCCTCCTGCCTTGACGTCAACCTTGGTCATGAGCAAGTTGTATGGTCCGAGCTTTTCGTCGACGACGACCTCGCAGTTTTCGCGGTTTTGAATGCCGTTGTCAGGTTCAACTTTCGTTGGTTTCTTGGCTTCCTTCTTGTCAGCTTCAGCCTGCTTTTGCTTGATGAATTTATCAGCGTCATCTTCAAAGTCGATCTCGGTTTCAGGCCATCCCATCGCAGAGATCACGGAAGTTGGTTGTCTCTGAATTCCTGGTTTTTGAGGAGTTGCGCCGAGTTCAAGGAGCTTTTCAACCATTTTGCCAGAGTCTTGGAGATAAGCGTAGAAGATAGGCGAACGGTCGTTCTTATCGCGAGTGTTAACATCGAATACCTTGGCAACCATCTCCAAAATCGTGATGTTTTCGTAAGAACCGTACTCGAGAGGGTTGATAACGTAGTGGACTGGGGTCTTTCCGTTGTTATCGGTCATGTTTCTGTCGATGTCAACGTGCTCGACGAAGAATCTGACCATCTTCTTGGAGTTTTCTTTAATCGCATACATGAGCGCCGAAACTCCTTCTTCATCTGCGTCGTTAACTGAGACTCCATTGCGAAGGAGAGTCTTATAGAGTTCGAAGTCTTTGCTGCCCTGGCTGCAGAGATAAGCCAAAGGTCCCATGCGGACATCTCTCTCGCGGAGCTTAACCTTGAACTTCTTGTTCAAGTCAGCGCCGTGCTTGACGAACTCTTCTGCGACTTCGTTATTGACGCCGTTGTTGACAAGCAACAAGGAGAAGCCGGTATGTCCGTCTTGATCTTGAATGTTCGGGTCAAGGCCTCCAGCAAGGAGTTCTTTGATCAAGAAGACGAATTGCTTTTCTGCGGCGTAATGCAGAGGAGTTCTTCCCTTCTTATCAACGACTTTAAATCCGACGCCGTAGTGGATGAGTTCCTTGAAGATACTGGCTGTGAGCTCAGGTTCGGCACCAGCGCCTTGAGCCGCGAAGGTATGGAAGAGGTTTTGGCCGTCTTCGTTGGCTTTTCTGATGACTTCATGATCTTTGACCTTGTTCAGGAGTGTCTTGACGTACATGAATTTCTTTTCATTGAGGGCATCTTGGAGAGCGTTCATCAGAGGGAAATTGTTCTGGAGCATCAAATAAGCGACTCCTTGCCATCCTTTGCGGATTGCGATACAGAAGGTAGAGTAGGTGCCTTCCTTTAAGGAGCTGTCGAGGATGAAGTACTTGTTTTTAGTTTCTGGCTGTTGTTGTTGCTGGCCCCACATTCCGCCTCGAACGGCTGGTAGTCCAATCAATCCTCCACCAAATCCTCCACCAAATCCTCCTCCGAATTTTGGCACCTTGCGCATTCCACCAAATCCACCGTTATATCCGCCATTGTCGTCATCCTCGTCTTCATCTTCCGAGCCCGAATCATCGCTGCCTGACTTGCTTGATTTCTCAGTGTCATTATCACTCTCGTCATCTTCGATATCCATGTGAATATCCTCGACAGGCTCGCCAATCATCTCACCAGCAAGCTCTTCATGGCTCTTGAATTTGGGTTTCTTTTCTTCAATGTCCATCTTTTGCTTATCTTTCTTCTTCTTATCACCCTCTTGGATCTTTCTCTTAACAACGTGGACTTTGGTCAAGACGTTAGCCTTGCTTTGGATGAGCAATACCGCGACATGAGAATGGCCTGCAAGAAGGGAGATAGCAAGTGGAGTATTTCCATCCTGGTCTTTCGCGTCAATTTCAGCGTTGTTGTTTAAGAGCGAGAGAGCGCAGATATGAGCACCTCTCTGAGCAGCATAGTGAAGTGGAGTTGATCCCCAGTTGTCTTTGACGTTAACTGCGCAGTCTTTCCATCCAAGAAGTGAAGTCACAGTCTCGACTGGATCGATAGTGGATTTCTCAGTAGGTTTTCCGATTTTGATAAAGGCGTAATGGAGAGGGGTTCTTCCTCGGGTATCTTTGGCGTTGATGTCTGCACCTGCACGAAGAAGGATAGATTCCATTTCAAATGACGCATCAGCAGAAGAAGAAGCAGTGTTGACTGCGTGATGAAGTGGGCTTCTGTTCTTGTTGTCTTTGAAGTTAGGGCTGGCACCAAGTAATATGTACTCGGCGACTGCGCTGTGCTTGTTGTTTTGAACACAGTAAATCAATGGAGTCATTCCTTCATCATTAACAACGTTCAAATTAGCACCATTCTTGTGGAGATCTCTAACAAACTCGGATTTGTCCTGGCTAGTGGCGACGTAGATAGGGTAGTTATGCTTCTCGTCAGGAATGTTTGGATCAGCCTTGGCCTGGAAGTAAATATTCAAGATATCAGAAGTCTTTATGTTGAACGCAAGACTGTCTTCAAGGCAGCCGATAACGAGATTCAGAGGAGTTCTCTTTCTATCGTCCTGGGCGTTCACTTGATCAGGGTTAAGTTCGATGATGAATTTGACCATTGTAGGATGAGGATAGGCCGCAACAAGATGAAGAAGACCTTGAAGTCCTTGAGGTCCGTATTCTCTTGGTTTCTTCTTCTTTCCATTTCCGTTCTCCGGTTCTGGCAGATTTTTCCAGAAGCTTTCTCCTGTGTAGGCAGGTCCAGATTCAACAGCACTGGATGAGGCTGCACCTCCCCAGCCTGGTGCTGCTCTACGAGCAGCTATGGAGGCAAGCTGTTTACGAGGAGCCTTACCTCCAGTAGATTTTCTTGCTGTTTGTTTGGTACGGGCACCGCCTCGAAGGCCTGAAGAATTTTCTTCTTCTGCTTCGTCTCCCTCACTAGCTCCTTTTGCTTCAAGTAGAGGGCTCGCAAGTTTCTCTGCGTCTTTAGTGGTTTCTCCATTTTCTTTTTCAGGCTCAGGCTCTGGCTTCCTTCTATATTTCTCCAATTTGTCTACTGTGGTATTTGCCTGAGCTCCATGCTTGATCATGGTTCTGATGATCTCAATGGATTTTTTCACAAATTCTTCAAGCTTTGCTTCAGCCTCAAACTTCAGGTTCGCAATTTCGGTACTTGAAAGAGAAACATTTGGATTCGTGTTTTGGGCAGGTTGAGTCATAGCAGGACCTCCGAAACCTCCGAAACCACCGAAACCACCAATACGACGAGGAGCGACACCCAAACCGAAGAGGCCACCACCTCCACCCATCATTGGGGCTTGTCCAAAGCCACCAAAGGTAGCGTTCAAAGCAGGCTTTTCATCTTCTGACTCGTTCTCTTCTTCGTCTTCTTCGTTTTCCTCGCCGTCATCCTCAATATCGATCTTATCATCATCTTCTCCCTCTTCGTCGTCTTTAGCTTTTTTTCCAGCTTTTCTGGCAACTTTTTTCTTGCCGGCTTTTGCTTTCTCTTTTGTCGCGCTTCCCTTCTTTGGATTCAACTCTTCCTCTTTCTTCTTGAGGGCTGCCTCGGTAAGCTTGTTGTATTCTGTCTCAAGGTATCTACAGTGATCAAAGTATAAGCATCAAAGTTCAAAGTATTGTTTGAGTTTACTTGGCAGCACCTTCAGGAGAGGCAAAGACTGTGATGAAAGAGTGAAGTGGAGTAAATCCGTAATGATCAACAAGGTTCAAGACATCGTTTTTATTGCCAACGAGGTCGATGATTCTGTTGAAGAGAGCAACTCCTTCCTCAACACCCAAAACGGATGAGATTATATGATAAACTCCCTGTCCTGTGGTGGTGTTGACGAATTCTAAGTCGATATCTAATATCCCTCAATTAGCAACAGGAAAATAGTTATCAAGTACTTTTCTGATTAAGTAAGATATCGATGATGTCGAAATTGCGGTTTTCAAGCGCGATCTGGAATGGAGTTTGTCCATCATTATTTTTTGCGTTGATATCAGAGCCATATTCGATCAAGAGATTCACAGTTTCAAGCTAATGGGTAAGTGATTAGGGCATAAGGAGAAGGGTAAACATGATTATACAATGAGTTCTTTGTAATCCTTGATGGCCTTTTCCTTTTGAGACTGCTTCATATTTTGCCAAGTGTTCCAATTGTAAAGACTCTCAACGCGATTTGGAAGCAGTTTGCAAGCAAGGTGCAATGCAGTATATCCTCTCATGTCAGGGATGCTAGGATCAGCTTTCTAAAAAGCGAATTTGTCAATTAATAACCCGCCTGCCAGAGGGATGATTTACCTTATCTTTAACCAGGTATTTGATTTGGTTGAACGTATTTCTTGAGAGATTTTCAACAGCAGCCGAAACCAAAGTTTTTCCTTGGTCATCCTTGCAGTTCACGTCGGTATTCTCGTACTTAAGGAGTTGCTTGACACATCCGAAGTTGTTCTTAAGCATGGCAACTGTCAGTGGGGTTAACTAATCGAAAAAATGTTTATATTTTCAGAAAACTAAGAGCAATGCTACTTTCCAGAGATTCGTGACGTTCTGGTCAGCTCCAGCTTTCACAAGCAATTCAACGCATTCAGGGAAACCGTACGCAGCGGCATAGTGAATGGCGTAGTTACTAGAAGAATCTGCCTGGGCATAGTCTCCTCCGCTGTTGTGTGGAAAAAATCATTAGTTTCGAATTGAAGAAAATAAATCGTTACTTAGCAAGAAGGTAAGACAGGATTTTAAGGTTGCCGTTTCTCGCAGCAAGAACAACAGGATTTCTCTTGAACTTGTCTTTTGCCAAGATCTTTCCACCGTTTTCGAGGATGTATTTAACAACTTCGAAATGTCCGTAGGCAGCAGCAAAATGCACTGGTTGCATTCTGAATCTACCAGGGGCGTTCAGATCTGCGCCTTTCTTATGCAGAACCTTGACGCAGTCCAAATGACCGTTCATAGCGGCCAAGTGAATTGCCATCATGCCGTCCTTGTTCTTTGCGTTGATGATTGACTTGCCTGGGCCAAGCAAAATTTCGATGTTCTTGGCTCTGCCGTAGTTAGCGGCGATCATGAGAGGGGTCAATTTAGTTTGGTCTCCTTCTCTCGCGTCAACGCCCTTTGAAAGCAAAAACTCCAAAGGACCTGTTCCCTCACAAGCGGCAGCGTAATGGACAGGCTTTCTAAGCGAATGATCAGCAATAGAGTACTCAGGAGCGGATTCTAATAGAGTCTCAATGAACTTGGCGTTTGGATTGATGGCAGCGCAGTGAATTGGAGTGATGACTGTTCCGCCGATAGTTTTCTTGGTGACTGACACTCTCTTGAATTGTCCCATCTTCTTGGGGTCTTTGAGGTTCAAGACTTGGTCATGGAGGAAATTGTAACCCCAGCCTCCTTTCTTGACGGT
>ENA-UOTZ01000036-UOTZ01000036.1-compost-metagenome-genome-assembly--contig:-NODE-36-length-86713-cov-10.873459_pt1 | contig 86713 bp, 57 predicted proteins | sample MGYA00238144_ERZ746983 | MGnify/ENA primary metagenome ERZ746983 (study PRJEB28759, sample SAMN06268863) | compost metagenome | isolation source: single cell | place: USA: California, Emeryville, Joint...
CATCGAAAGGGTCATCAGCGTCTTGGAATTTCGTTTTCTTGGTTTGGAAATACTCCTCATCAGAGCCTCCCTCATAATCTTCCATGTGGGTGGTTCCTTTTTCTCTGGGGGCTGACGCCTTTCTAATCTTCTTTTTTGCATTCTTTTTCTCCGTCCCAAAAAGTGATGACTCCAACACAGGGGCCTTATTGAATGAAAATTGGTCCTGTTCTCCTTTGGATTTCTTGGATTTAAAGAGATCTACAACTCTATCTTTCTTCTCAAAATTCTGCTTGCCTCGCTTTGGGTTGGAATTCTTTCTTGCTCCTTTCATTTTTGTTTGCAAAATAAACTTTAATTGTATCCGGTTAACTCCTAATTTGGTTTTTGAGTGTCAAAATTGATCAGAATCCCTAACTTAGATTCATGGAAAGTGACCCTAACAGGTTTTTTTAGCCATATTTAAACTTGAATCTACAGAGATTCTTATTGCAATTTTATTCTGAAAGTACGGAGTGCGCTTTCAGTCTCAGTTGCCAGTGTCATCTCCTTGAAACCGCAGAAACTAACACTGTCATTATCAATATGATGAACTCTTGAGATTGTAAATATCGTTAATAATGCTTCCACATTCAATTATTTTCTAGTGCTTCTAGTGCGAACTATTTACATTGGAAATTCTTTGATATCTTTTATTGCACTCTTAAATCTTTTTTTCTAGAGAATCTTCTTGGAGACAAGACCCAAAGACGAACCCTCTGAATTAAAAATTTTAATTACTTCGATTTGGTCCTCCCCTTATCAAAGAAAAAGACATAATTAAGGGTTTTTCAAACATAGAAATGTTCGTATGGACTCCAACTTCAATTTCGATTCAACTTTGTAAGTCTCTTCTCAAAAACACGAATTGTGTTCTAACTGGGCTAGAACGATATTGAGAAAAACTTATTCAACATTCTGATATGTTGTTCAGGCGAAGAGTTCAAACTTCATTGGAGACTCAACTTAGAGTTTCAGTTTTTAATTCGTTTTATTTCATGTCTGCGAGACAGCTGCACTCATCACATTCTCTACAAAATTTGATTGATCCTGGAGTGAGCGGGTACTACGAACCTGGACAGTCGAAGCGCCTAAATAATTTAAGTTTGTCTCCTATAAAGAACAAAGAATCCTTGCGCTTCAGTTCAAGCACAACAACTCATAACATCTCAAGAAGTCCTGAACGGCAAAGTAATGGAATTCATCGATTTCAATATTCAACTGAAAGGTCATCAAGCAACACGAGTCGCTATTTGCGGATGAGCACCAATGAACCAGGACGGCAGAATTTTGGAAGCCAGGATAGACCCAACATTAAATTTCCTCCTTTGCGGACAAGAGTTTCAGATGATCCTGAAGCGATTAAAACATTGCTAAACATTAAGAAACCACATAGAAGAGGTCGCGTACATGCACATTATCAGAGATCCTCACCTTCAATAAGAAATAATATTCAAGAAAATGTTCACAATAATTATAACCATCATCTCTATCAGCACCAGCAACTCCAACAACATTATATGCATCAGAAATACCAAGATTTACTTGTGCGGAGTCAGCAGCAATCAATGATGAATCAACTCCTGTTGAAAGCAATTGAAAGAGTGAGAACACTCCCAAATGAAGATACTAGTGATGATGAAGAGGATGCATTTATGGAAAACCAAAAAATGATCAGAGCGTTAGATAAGCAGTCAGCTGTTTTGCAGAGGATAGCTCTCGAATTTAAACAGGACTCTGAAAGTCGAGCCAGACAAGAAGCACTATTACTGATGCATAAAATCGACAAAGCAGAAATTAAGAATCACCTACATAAGGGGCAAAAAATCATTAATAAAGTTGCCACGCTAGGTCCTTCAGACCCGTTAGACCCTGAGGCATTACAAGCCAGTGAAGAGGTCTCAGAGGACGAAGACAATGAAAAAGAGAGACTTCAACAACTTTATGATCAGATTAAACTAGAGCAATCCAAAATAAAAGAGACTAATCACGAACTCCAAGAGAAAAGGCCCAGATCTCGGATCAACCTCAGGACACCAGCAAAAGAACAGCTCCGAACAGAGACTGACATGACAGAAACCTTCCAATCCGAGGGTTTTCCAGTCCCATACAATTTATGCCCTCAAATCGGGTGGCATCAAACACCAATGCCTCAGATGGTAATGCCTCAGCAGTCATTCCAATTGAGCGGTATGTATGGGTTTTCCCAGCCAGATTTGTCTTACCAGCAACTACCTTATCAAACTCCGAACTATTCTAATTCATCATTACTCCCTCAGTTTAATCATCAAAAAACACAACAGTTGCCAGGACTCTCACAAATTCGCTTTCCTGACTGGAACGGCACTCACCAATTCCCTTCTCTTGAGCAGCAGTATCTCTACAATCCCTCCAACGTTAGGATCATATATCGAGACGCTAATGAGGAAAAGAAAGCTAAAGAAGACGATCACTCTCAAAATCAAGAGACTCATGGGAAAAAAAAGAGAAAGAAATATGGCAAGGTAGTCTTAAAAAAGAAACTGAAAACTTATCTTTGGTTGATATGTTACACCTCTTTGTTAAAAAGAGAAGCGAAAAAAAAAGTCGCAACTCGAAAGCAGAACATCCAATTATCGGCCACTAGTACTCTTCAATCAGCTTTTGCTTCTGCACAAGCTTTTATCCTAAAAAGCTGCTCGAAAGCACTCGATGAAATTTACAAAGAGAAAAAAGTGATGATCCTCACTGGAGATGAAAAAGGCCTTTTTGGTTCAAAGTCTGTTTCTGAAAAAGATGCTGACACTCGAATCAAAGAGTTAATCTTCCCTAAACTACATATGCTGTTGACAGGGTTGATCGCAAGCACAAAAGCTGAGATTTTTCCGAATGACCTGGCATTATTCTTAGCAACGATTTCTGAAGATCAGTGCGTTCCTCTAAATAATTTTTACTTAAATATGGAACTCGATAGACTGTCTTTTAGTCAGTTCGGTACGTTGAAGGGTATGACTGAGGCTCATTCCAAAATGGTGATTGCAGTCTTTATGGTTGTAAGAGTCTTAGTTTATCAATTTCTGCTTGAACCTTGGTCGCAGCTCTCGTCTTTAAAACTGAACATTCCGAAAAGCGATACAATTAGGAAAGGGTTCAAGACTCTTGGCTCAATACTAACTATTTTCCTTGAGGATTTCATTAAAATTTCGGTGATGCTCCAGAATGGCAACCAAAATCATCTTTCACCTGAGGTAAAGATTCAGCCCTTTTCTTACGGAGCAATATTGTATTCGGACAAAGAAAATGAGAAAATCGTTCCAAAGTCAATGATAAACGACAGAACAATTGCAGGAATTTATACAAAAGATGAATTGGCGTATTTTTTCAGAAATAAAAAACAAGAAGCAGAACAATTGAATTCTCTCTTTGTCGCTTGGATTGGCGCTTTACATACTCTTTCCCATCAAGCATACGTAGAAAAAAAGCAGCTTATTATGTCCAATGGCAATTCATAAAACTGTTAATTATTAATTCAAATTGTATGAAAATAATCAGAAGAATTCGTAGATTTCCAAGTCTACTTTTGCGGTTGCTTCTTTAACATCTGATCTAAATCTATTAAAACATTTTCTAACAAAATTACTATTGACTCAGCAAGATAAGAGAAAGTTATAATTAAAGATACAGTAAATTGAGAACGATAAATCGATTCAATTCGCAAATAATTTACCAAACATTTGGGACAAATTTTGAAATTGTGGACTTTGCTTTATGGTTACTTGAATATCCTGATAACTCAAGGTCTGCTAGGTTATCATTTGGATACGCTTGAATTTTAAAACGCTCAGAAAAAACTTCTTTGCAGCTATCTTCTCCCATGATGACATCTGCCTGCACCTGCAAAAGACAGATATCTTGATGTTGAAATCACAAATACTCTCAAAAAGAGAAGATTTGTTTTATTTAGTTCATTTCGGTATTTTTCCAACTTCAAAAATTTTTATGAAATTCTCTTTGATATTCTGTTAGATAACGGTGTTTTATAATAATTGTCAAAAAAAAAATCAAATTAAAATTCCTGCTTTAGTACAAAGGTAAATAATTCCTTTATGAGTAACTGGTAATGAAAAGTGATCGTGATACGTCGTGGAGAACGAACTCAAATGTTCTAGAGATTCAAATTTTATATTATTGAGATAACTATCAATTCAAATATTTGAACTTCAAATTTTTGCATAAAAAGGTAAACGAAAAGGTATATTTTATGTATTATATTGTGCAGCAGTACTTGGTAAAAGAAGAACAATTCCAAATTTGTAACTGAGTAATACATAGAAAATGTTGAATTCATTGACAAAAAGACAGCAAAGTATCGGTTCAGATTGCTATAAACAATAAATAGCTCTTGTGAATTTGTAAGTCATCATCTTTTTATCCTCTTAGTAATAAATTAACTTAAAAACAAACATCTCAGAAATTGTTTTGAAAGAAGGTTTTTCCTTGAACAATATAGGAAGCAATACTTGTTGTTATATCATGGCTGCTTGTTCTAATATCATTGTGCAAGTATGAAATTTAGTCCTATAAAGTGATTCATGTCGATAATTTCAACACTAGTTTGCTTTCCATGTGTGTAGGTAGACATGAAGACAGAAATATACAACACTAACTTATACTTGAACAAGCAAAGAAATTTTGATTGAATAACAACTAATGCGTACTTTTTTTAATTTAATTGTTTAAGAGTGTTAATTTTACTTCAAAAGAGTGATTTGTGAAAATCAATAACTAACTCTTTGAAGGGATAGATTGCTGTGATCGTATTAAATTGCAGGAGCCTTAACTGACTCACAATACCACGCATTTTTCTTTTTTGCTTCTCGACTGAAATTATTAATTTTCAATTCGAGTTATCATCAGTCTATAGAGTTTGGGTGTAAGTCATTAAAAAGAAAAAATAGCAGTTGTAGTGAGAGTTAGATTTGCCTACTCTTCACTCAGCGGGAGAACCTAGAGTGAAGGTTCAGCTAACCTCAACAGCATGAGTACTTAATAATTAATAAGGCTCTTCTCATTAGATTGGATTTCAATTGTGAAACGTTCGCACCTGGAAAATTTCAACCAATCTCTGATTGCAGAAATCATGAATATATCAAGACCAAAATTACGCTCTTGACGCAATAAATTATAGCATTAATCAATTCTAATAAAAATGCGCATAAATTTTATAGGTCGCTCTCCGACTCTAAGCTTGAAGGATCGACACAGTTTGGCTGATAGTCGAGGAACCCTGATTGAGATCAAGTCCTTCCACAGCGCAGAATCAACAGATATACTCTCAGATACAAATGAGGACTCTCTTCTTGAGCTTCACTCGGACCACAAGAGTTTAGAATCTCCGAATATAATGTTAGCATTGGAGATTGAATTTTGCAAAAAAAAGAAGTGATCTGAAACTCCACTACTGACACTCCCACTTCCTATTGACGAATTTCAAGAAGCAACCATTTCATTGACAAACTATATCAAATTTCGTCTTCTAACTACCATTACCTTCTTTTATGGCAGCTTTGGGATATCATTTGTAATCAACTCCAAAAACAAAAAGACCTACTGCAAAGACTCTTCATTATTCCATTTCCTTTCTCTCTGATAATGAGAAAATCTAGTTGAAAATAGATTTTTTATTTGCTAAAATTTTTCTTGTTTCTTTCTATACCCACAGTTATAGTTTTATTAGCTTTATACTCACACAGTTATATATCTCTCTCACCTCTATACTCAAAAAAACATAACTTTTTAAAAGAAACCAGATTTTTTTATTTAAGTATAACTTTGACAAATTTTTTCTTTAAGATTCCAGCTTTTAAACTAGCTGTAAAATATAAATGCTGATTTTCATGGCGTCATGAATTAGTTCTTCCCTTTACAAAATAGCAGTCGAACGAATTAAGCAATCTACTTAAAGTTGAATAGAATAGTTTAGTGCAACTCAACAAATTTTTTTATTTGGTCATTTATTATAAGACTAAAAAAAGTTGTTGCGTTATCTGGAATCATACAGTTCGAACAGGTATTTTTTTTTGCCATAATATTATTATTGTATGTGATAATAAGGCAATTTAATCAACAGAGGTTCTAATACTCAATAAAATGTGCTTAGCACGCAAAATTGTTATATGAAAACCGAGAAGCGCGTGCATGTCCAATAAAATCTGTTCTTAATGATATAAATCTGAGCTGTAGAATCAATACAAAGGTATTCAGTTCCTAATTTTTCTTTCCAAGGATTTCTTGCACAATATTTTGACAGTCAGACAGATTAAACGGCTTTCTGTAGAAGTAGTCCGCTTTGCAAGCCTTTGCTGGATTCATCACTTCATCTCTGTCTTCTTCAGTGCAGTTTGCCGTTATAACTACGATTTTTAGTTTCTTCTTTCTATTTTCGAGCAGCTCAATTTCCCTTATTCGCTTGCAAGCTTCAATGCCATTCATGTTAGGCATCTGGAGGTCCATGGTGGCAAAGCAGAAAAACCCGTCAGGTTTTGATTTAAAAATCTCGATGGCTTCCTGACCATTCTCAGCGTGAAGTGCGTAAATATTCATTTTGCCAAGATACATTGTAATGATTTCTCGATTCATTTTATCATCATCAACAACCAAGGCAACTTTCTTTTGGGCCGTCGTAAGAACAGATAAATTCTTCATGAAAGACTTGGAGCTTTCAAATTGAGCAGGCGTTTCTGACGGAATGCGAACAATAATCGATGTCCCTAATCCCTTTTTTGTGAAGTAGCAGATGTCACCCTTCATCAGTTTTGCTAACTCCGTGGAGACATATAATCCAAGGCCCTTCCCACCCAACTGCTCTGTAAGCTTGCTATCTGTTTGGAATATTGATTTATAGAGTGAAGGAAACAATGAAATGTCCATCCCAGTTCCTGAATCAATAATTTCGATTTTTAATTCGCCTTGCTGTTTCACATTTAACGGCGTCATGTTTAAGTCTTCATTTTCTGAGCCAAATGCTGGTTGCTCGGTTGACAGTACCAGAGAGTCTTTCTTCACGCCATAATGTTTACTCGGGATTAGATTCGCTTTGCTTATTGGGGAAGTGTCAATATCTTCAAGACAATTTGGACTCAATCCTTCTTCTGGTCGTCTCTCACTGCTCGATGTTGATATCTTATTGCCTTTATCGCTATTGTTATCTGATATATCAAGCAGTGTGAAGGATTCGGCCTGATTGACTGTGGTTTGAACAGTCTCACAGAAAGGCCGAAGAGAATAGAAGGTTTCTTGAAAATTCTTTTTACTCATCAGAGTCGATCTCGGATGCCAAGTGATGAAAATCTTAATGTTACCTTTGTCAGTATATTTCACGGAGTTAGTGAGCAAGTTATGGCAGATCTCGAGAACTTTCTCTTCATCCAGAAGTAGATGTTTTGGAATACTTTTTGAGAGGAAGAGGTGCCCACGAATCATCTTTTGCTTCATCTTCTGGAAGTTTAGAGCCCAAAGTCTTTCGCACATTTTACGCACGTACGTTTTTCTTCTGTTGATCTCTATAGTTCCAAGTTGAAGCTTTGAAGCATCAATGATGTTATTTGCGAGCTGCAAAAGGAGGTCCGCTGAGCCTTTAATCGAAATGAGTTTTTCGTACATTGGTTTCCCTTTTGTTTCCTCTTCCAACAGTTCAACATTGCCCATGATAGAATTCAATGGATTTCTAAGTTCATCCGAAACTTTAGTGATGAAATTTCTTTTAGCATTGACAGCCTGTTCAAGTGATTTGTTGCTCTCTTCTAGTTTCATAACTGTCACCCTGAGCTGCTCTGAGAATCCAATTGCTTGCTCTTTCATCAAGTTTAACTCCTGGTTTACTCTGTAAAGTTCTTCGTTTTTCTGTCGAAGGCGTACCGCATCTTTTTCAATATCGGTGATCGAGAGTTCCAGCATTATAGTTGATATGATACTTGCACCCACAATGGCAAAGTAAACTTTGCCATGAATAACTTGGCACGAACAATCGTTCTGCAAGGGCTTGAAGTAGTTAATAATAATTGATCCCCAGAAAAACAGCATAATGTACTTGCGATTCGGTGTGGTCAGAATCGAGCTAAACATTGGGCAAATTCCAAGCCAAATGCTGGATCTCAGGACGCCATCTTGTCCTTGATTATCCAAAGTGTGCATAAACCAAAGCGTTGAGAAAAAAATTGCTCCAGAAAACTGATAGTTCAATATCTTGAGCTCCAGAAGCACCACGATAATAAATGCAAGTGTCTTTTCGCCGTTGACAGGGTAGCGGAAGATAAGAGCGGCTAGATAATTGAATATACTAAAGACGAAAAGGCAAACCAGCACTTTTGCCTTGAGTTTTATTTTGACGTTGTCAGAATGCATGGTCAAGTATTCTACAAGCATGTTTTGGGTCTGATTGAGAGCTTTCAATACAGAGTTTACCCCTGCAAGCTTAACGTCCATTTTTATTAACTCTGTGTAGAATTTTACAGTGAATACCGGTATTGAGTTAATTTATTTTATAATAAAAAGTGTGTTTTTTGCTTTTGATTTACTGAAAAAAATGCAGTGTACTTTATCAATATTCTATTGCACTCCTTTCTCAAGGATTTCATAATATTTTATTTGGATTCAGTTGAGAGCCATGAATCCTTTAAACTAACCAGATTTTGTTTTCAGAGTTTGTCTTAGGAATATTGCTGCTTGCAGTTAGACAGTCTATGACAAAGAGTTGTAAAATACAGCAATGGTTTGAGAGCAGTTGCTTATCATCAAAAAGATGATATAAAACTTGAATCCAATTTTAGTAAAAAAAAAGAGGGTTTTTAAAGGACTTTAAGATAATAAAGGGCTTTAAAAAGTTTAACGAGAACATATTGCAGCAAATAGGATGTTCGCAGCTTTAAATATCATTATAATATCATCGGATCTTTTCTTCCCTGTCGTCAAAATATCAGGTAGATAATACTGTATGTTAATTTGCCCAAATCCACGGAGTGTATGCTGTTGGTCAGGGGAAATGTGATGCAGATGTTCTTGCACCGGAAAAAGAATATAAAGTGGTCACAAACACCCTTATTAAACTCCACTTGCACATATAAAGAAAATAATTTAGGTTTGAGGACCTCTTCGTTCAGTAGAAACATAAGAGAATCTAATTTACAAAAAAAGAGCAAAAGTATCAAAAATATAAATAATTTGTATGATATTAGAGTGGTCGTAAGTCCATGTACCTCAAGAATTGAGAAATTAGAGTTGATCCTGCTCAATCGAGCTCCCCTCGAGCATAATACTGAATAAATTGAGAATTCGAATCTTTATGTGAAAGCTTACTAGAGGCTATCTTGAATGCCATATTAGTATCCGTTTTGAGATAACAGTGATTGGGGATTAAAAAACTCGATCTGAATCAGATAGGAGTGAAAATGAAACTTTTTGAAAATTTTTTTTGCCAATTGTGATGTTATTGGATTTTATTTTTCACCCTATCAAAGATATTACTAAAGCGTCCCTCCTCAAGCATACTTACTCAAGCATCATCATGTCTGTCCTAGTAACTATATCGAAACAACTGTTGTTAATCAAGTGACCACTGACATCTCAAGTCTATCGGAAGCTGACACCCTCTGATTTCTTGAGATTTTGTTATATCTATTTGCAGTTCCAAATGGCCGATATTCAGTTACATTTGATTTGTTTGCCAGTTATTGCTAGTGAATTCTTTTGAGCTTCTTGATCGTAAATCATCAAGCAAAGGATTTACTCACATATTTTTTGAATTACAGAATAGACATGTATTACAAAAGTTTTGAACTTATATCACTCTCTTCAACTTGCCTCCTAAGATGATGGTACCGATAACTTTTTTTCGAGTTTGCCTTTGAAGAAAAGCTAATATATAGTGATAAAACCCACCTCAGTAATAAGCAAATGAGTATAAATTACACAAATAAATACTATCTTAGCTGATTCCATGAAGGTTTTAAAGGTTTTAGATTAAAAAAACTCGTACTTCTTTCCAGCCATGGCGCAGGAGCACCTATTAGTCCTGTTTGCTCTCGCATGCTGATATTGTATCATTTATTTGTCTTGCTACCCACTCCAATTGGATTCCATATTCTCCCTAAGTAATAATTTAAAAGCCTTGTACTAGTATGCCTTAAAATAGAGACGGGATAGCTGTCTATTCACCTCAATACATGTGTTGGATTCCTTAATAATACTCTTAGAAACAATATTAGAAAGGCACCAATTTAACATTTCATGAGGATTCTCAAGTATATATTTAATTTAATCTCTTAGTTACCAATTTTAATTGCTTGAGTAGTTAAATTAAAACTATTTCGAAGAGATGAGTTCTCCTCAATCAGAGGCACTTGATCTCTCATCATACGATGCTTGGCTATTTCTTACACTGGGATCCACGAGTTTTTTCTTGTCACTTTTGCTCATCATTGGATTCCTTAAGTACCATCGGCTTCGAGAGCGGCCAGGTGACCTCGTGCTGATGATATCGATTAGTGGACTTTTTTTATCACTCCACTGGGTCCTAACAGCTCTATTTTCTGGAAAAATCTTTGTCGACCTTTCGAATGAAGCAGCATTTTGCAAACCAAATGCATTCATAAGTGTCACATGTGGTGCAATGACATATCTATACAATTTAGGGTTTTGCATTTATCTGGTCACATCTTTACGAAATGCTTTAAAAGACTCGCGTATTCCAAATAAATCTCTCCATGGAATATGTATAGGGGCTTCTGTGGCATTTGCAGTATATAAAGCCGTCACTGGCGGATTGGGCAAGTCACTCTTCGGAACTTGCTCATTGAAGTTTGAACCAGACAAAACCGCGGCGTCTGAAGCATTAAAGTACATTGGGTTGGTTTTCTTCTACTTCTTGTTTGCATGCTACACTTACTGGTACATCAGATCACGCCAGCCAAAAAATCTCAACAGCAAAAGCATGCGAAAATCAAAGATCTTTTTATCTCATTATTTGAAGTTTCTTTTCGCAAATTTTGTCATATGGCTCGCCATTGGAATATCTTATTTTTTGGGAATTTGGTTCCCACCAAAAGGCCACGATACACAAGAGACAAGAGTCGCTCGTTATATAGCTTCCATAGGTAATATCGCAAAAATGCTTTCGATTTCGGTGGTTCTCTTTATAAGATTTACTGATCCTATAATTGCTCGGACAATGAAAAAGGTGGTCCTCTTCTGTCGACGTCGCCGTAGAATACGCTCATCAATATCAACTGATGCAAGTTGGGGAACCTCGAGCAGACGTCGTTTAGATTCAGCCTCATCAGATATCGATGTTAAGGAGGTTCATCCTATCAATGAGTATAAAGGTTCTGTAGACTCTCTCAAAGAGCCTCTGATCCATAGCAGTCGTACATATTCAGACATAAATGGGCCAGACGGGAGAGAAAGAGGTCTAACCCAAGGGTTCGCTAACGCAGCGAATGAACTCGCCAATGATCTCAAAATTCAAACAACAATCACAATTCTATCGAGTGTCCTTTATTCTTATAAAAGTATAATCGAAGAAGACGTTACTCTTTCAGTTACTCAGCTGATGGAAGATGGCGAAGGATTTTTGAAACCCAAGAAATTCACGATTTCTAATTCGTTGGTTCCACAGGTGACAGTACCCTTGCTTGATGGAATGTTTATGTTTCATTGTCCCTATGTGTTCCATCACTTGCTCAGACAGGATAGTGATTTCTTAGATATTGAAGAATCACTTGACATAGACAAGAATAAGGAAAGCATTCAGAGAGCAAGCGGCGCTGACGGTGGCAGAAGCGGAGAGTTTTTCTTCTTCTCTAGTGACAATAAAATCATTGTTAAGACTATGACTGAGAAAGAGCTCGTAAAAATGATTGAAATTCTTCCAAGTTACATTCGGCATATGGAAGAAAATCCCAAGAGTCTCATAGCCAAAATTTATGGTGTCTTCACATTCCGAAGAGAATTTGATCCTCATGCTCAGCATTTCTTTGTGATGAGAAATGCAACAGGAGTCCCACCTAGTTTTATTCCAAGGAGATATGACACAAAAGGCTCTACTATTGATCGTGAAGTTTTAGTAAATAGACATTTCATTGAGAAACAGTTCATCAACGAAACACGAACTCTCAAAGATTTGGACTTTTTAAAATATGAGAAAAAATTGAACGTCGCAGAAGACCTCAGGGAACAACTAATAGCTAACCTAGAGAAGGACGCAGATTTCTTGAGGAGACTCAATTTGATGGATTATTCACTCGTTATATTTGTGATAAATAGAAAGAGAGTTAGAGATGATCTGGGAAGTCTCCCTAAAAGTGCCTGCTATCATGAGCTCTGTTCTTTGGAAGATTGTAATGACCCGGACCTTGGATATAATATAGCAATTATTGACTATTTGCAAGAATATGACTGTAAAAAACTATTAGAAAACCGGTTGAAAAGAGCAAAAGCAGGAATATTCAAGTGTAATTGGTCCATTGATATCTCAAGTCAGCCATCCGACATCTATGCTAATCGTTTTAAAGGATTTGTGAGGACTATTATTTAGGAGACGTTCATATATTTTTGCTATTTAAGAGTAAAATTCGCGTAAATGGGTTCAATCCTCTCTCTCTCTGAAATTATCTCAACTAATCCTCTGTATTCATTTTCTGATTTTCGGGTTTTCGGGTCGAACATTTATTGTGGTTGTGGGAATAGGGAGAAGTTTGAGAACTTGTGTAACCGTTGGATAGCTGTCATGTCATGTAGCTTGTAAGATTGATGACATGTATAAATTCTAATCTTTGGAGAAGCCAATTCATTTGAAGGATGCGTTTTTGTGTGTCTCTGGCTTGACAACGATTTCTATATATCTTTAAATAAAGCCTAAAGCCTACTGATTCTAGAGTACTGAAACTTAGCTTGATTTCTTTAGACTACTCGATGTAAATGTAGATAATGTTCTTATCGCAGTGTATGTATTAATATTATTTGTGGCAGCATCCAGACCATTATTATGTAGTGAAGTTTCAGTGACACTATTACATTATCAGCCAATTGAAAAATGAAAAATTATGCACTGTCCCAGCAATCTCTCTTTTTTTATGGCAGACGAACTTGTTAACCCTCTTCTTTTTTTTTTCTTCTCTTCAAAACCTGTACAAACCAAACATCTCATTCAGCTGTCCGAATAACTGCCGTCTCCTAAACAAATCACAATAAATTCATTGCTTCTAAAAATTTTTTACAGAAAGAATAAGAATGAACCTCAGAATAGATTTGATTTGAATTTTAAGCTCAATAACAATAAGAAAACTTTCTTGTTGCATTAAACAAATGAAATAGATCGGACACGGCGACATAGTAGAGTCGAAGTCCAAGTGGTACAGTTGAAGCGATAACTTGATATGGAAATTCGATACACGATGATAGAAATAATTTTAAGAGTGAGCAGCATCGGATATGAGCATAATATTTTAAGAAAAATTGCAGTCGTTGATTTTTGAATGGAACCAAGCAAAGGACTCACTCAGTGAACAGCTCAATAGAATTTTTAATCAATGCGATGAAACAAGGAGCGATGCGTGCGGAACATTATCACAGTTAACTACAAATGAGAGAGAGAGCTCAATCTTCGGAATTATTGAGACTTGCCAACAAATTAGTAGGGCATAAATCTCTAACCTAATTTCTAGCTCAGAAGTTTACAAAGTAGTAACTTTCTAGCATGCGACTCGAGACATGAGAACTAAGTTTTGGTAAAATTTGTTCAAAGGTATTCTTGTTTTAATTGGCACAAATAAATAATTTTTTTAATTTTGCTTCTGAAGGCGAACTTTTTAGTTGAATTGCTTAATTAAGACATCAAATACGATTCGTAGTTCTTTTCTCGTTAAAACTGGCAAAAATTTACAGCGATCGGCAATAAGAACCTTCAATCAACTTTTTCTCAATTATTTGTGAAGAATTTGGCAGATAGGACATATTTTCCTCCCCATACAAAAAATGGTTAGAGCATTAACAACAATAATAAATGACGGATCTTCCGCTCTTCTTGCATAGTAAGAGCTTTTCATAATGCTGCAATTGTGTATGGTTTCAGTGTTCCGAGACCAGAGATCCCAAAAAAAGCACCTTTAATTAAATATTCATGTTACGAATCAATTAGACTCATGCATTAGAATTTTGTAAATTCAAGAAGCATATTTAGAACCATAAAAATCAGAAGCATTACTTTTCAAATAATAGGAAGTAAATTTCTTATCTGAGCAAGAAGTCTTGATTTTAATAGTGCAGAATCATAGGGGAGTTTTTGCATCAAACCTCCTTGAATAAAACAGAAAATGCTAAGATGACATCGATTTTTATCGGTAGCCATCCTCACTTGGCAGTATGAGAATGAAGGTTGTCTCCCATTTAAAAAATTTCCTGGAAAGGGTTGAAAAGTGAGAAAAATGTCCAAAGCTAATTCAGAACTGTTCAATTAGAGTGGAGCTAATTTTTTGTATTATTCAAAAAATTTGATGGCTTTTGGAATTTATTCTATTTAATTTCCAACGAAATCGACGTTCGAGATTTATCTTCAACTGTTGGTTTCTATTTAAGCAATTGTTATCAAGCGACTTATAATGATATCCTGAATTGTTGGGGTTCTTCTGATTCTTGAGTTAAAGAAGTTTCAAACCGATAATTTTCGTCAATTGAGCTTGTGAACTGTCAAAATAGCTTGCCTAAGTGCAATTCGTAACAATGCTCAAGAGACAGGCTCGCCCTCTATTGCAAGATATGGAAATCGGGTGAACTTTGGAGGTTCAGTATGCATCAATCTCACAACGCTGAACTTCTCATTGACCAGATCTTCATGTCTTCAATCTGAAACCATAACTTTGGATTGACTTTTGGAAGCCTTGCTCAGATATCGATCTACATTGATCAGTTCATCTCTTGGAATTTGAATTAGAGATATATTTCTTTTAGTAAGCACTATTATAGAGACAATAAAAACAATAAAGCACATGCTATTTTCATAAACTTCGTCTTTAGATGCGGTTGAAACTCCTAATATAGCCGGAGAGCAGATGCAGAGAAGAGATCTCAGCATACATTTGTGAAAAAAGATTTTTGTGAGACTTTCAGCCATTCTTTCGAGGTCTACAAACATTTTAAGGCACTAATCAGTCGTTCCAAGAAGCTAATAATGAAAAATTGGATCTCAGATAAACTAAACTACTGTGAGATTTTAACCATCAGTAGCATAACTTGATTCTTTTTCAAGCAACACCGCACTCAATTTTCTTTTTTTGATATATAATCAGGCTAGTACTCAACTTGAAAATTATCGCTCAGACATAAAGCTCAACCTTCGGGGATTTGGTTCATCATTGTTCTAATTCGATGTAGTTTTTCTTTCAAATTCCGCAAAAGCCTGTGCTTAGCAGATCTTCAGTGAGAACTGCATTAGATGAAGAGAAAAAATTTGTCAAAATTTGATTTGGAATGAACAGGTCTTTTCAACTTGGTAAACATCGAAATTATGACCCAAATACAAAGTAATAAACAGAAAAACTCTGAAATTTTCCACAACAATGAAAAACGTTCAGCAAAAATACATGAGGCTTCATAGATTGGTAGTTGGATTATTATTCATCCGATTATTTGAAAAAGCTTGCGTTTCTCTCATTGTTTTTATCATAGCTATTCGTCATTTTCTAAAGTTTGTCTAGCCATAAATCAATCAGTGCTTTCAAAGTATCGACGTCGGCTTTATGAATTTGAAACAAGCAGAAATGCTCTTCTTTCGTGAGTCCTGATATTGCTTCATCTTTAAGAGGATATTTTTTTCTACACTCATCAGTGTCTGCTCCTTCCGGGAGATAAAGCAGCCTTCCACCTGGCATCGGTTTTATTCTGTTCTCATCCTTCATATCGGTTTGAGTCTTTGTATCTAAAGGAACAAGACCTCGGATATAATCATTGATCAAAATATGAAGAATAGATGCCAGTCTTGCTCTTTGAGATTATCCTCTCTCCTTGGGAGCAAAACCCTTTGTGGATGGGATCAAGTAGTATAATGTAACAACGGAGAAAATTCTGTATACAATGTAGTGGTTTTTAACGAGTGCGGTTGCATCTTTCTCATTAAGCTTTTTGTTGTCAGCAGAGTTGGCTATAGCCATAGATTTTGTTTCTTTATAAAGAGGATCCAATTCCTTATAGATTGCATTTCGTATAAACTCTTGAGCTGAAGTAGTAACCTTGGTTTGTAGATTCCTCATTATTGTGGTTCGCTTTGTTTTTCTTTCTCTCATAAGTTTCCAAACTTCTTTTTTCACTAATTGATTATAGACAATGGCCCATACGAAGGCCTTCAGACTTCTAAGGGTGAATCATTTGTGGGGCACGTCTATAGTCGAGATTTTTTCTCAGTTTCTTCTTTTGTTGACATAGGCTGTTCGGATTTACCATTTTCATCTCCTTCATAATCGTTTTCATTTTTATTTGAAACATTGAATAGCTCATTTCTTCTTTGATTCATGGTTGGAGACTTGGCATTAGCATTGTATTGGAATACCCCTCTGTTCAAAGGGGACGAATATCCATAGTTATTAGAGAAACCTAATTGAGTTGGGAAATTCATTTGATTCTGGAAACTCATCTGGTTTGGGAGCATTCTTTGGTTTGGAGCTCTAAATTGAGTCGGAAATTGTCTCTGGTTCATGTACCTTGGTGAGATAGAAAATCCACTCTGATGGTTCCTAGGCATTGATCTCTGCTGCATTAGTTGAGCACTGTTATTATCTCTACTATACGTATCATAAAGATTTCTGTGAGATTCGCTATTTATCAGACTCTCGTTATTATTTCTCAGACTTTCGCCCGCATCTAGCTCTGACAAAGTTAACTCCTCTGAGATATCTTGCTCTCTTAGTCTTTCCGTAAGATGGCGTCTTGTTTTTCGTGAGTATTCCCTATCGAACTCATTAATGGAGTCTTCTTCTTGAGTTGTCCGAAGTTCGAGCATCGTCAGCTTCTTTTTTAAACTCCTTCTTGATTTGAGTTGACTATTTAGAGCTTCCTCTTTCAAATCTTGGGAAATATCTTTCAAAATGGAAGTTTGCTCGCTGACAGCCGCAAGTAACTCTGTAAAACCCGTTTGTTCTCTCGAGTCCTGTCGTTTGTTCATAAGATGTTGATTTCTTGATGTGGGACTAGGAAATTCCTGCATTGGAAAAACTGGCTTATTTCCATATAAAGATCGCGGAGAAAACGTACTAGGTTGGACGAAGGTCCCTTGGGAGAGTTGGTATTGTGCTTGCTGGCTAAAAATATTTTTAGATCTTGGACTTGCATTTCCAATTCCGACCCCTGCCATAAGAGGTCTCAATGTACTTCCAACCTTGTATTCGTTTCCTATGTTCGAGGATGGGAATCCACTAATTAGGTGTTTTGGGGAGGTTCCCTTATAAAACCGCGGACTATTCATTTCAGGTATAAAGGAATTGCTAGCTCCATAGGAAAGTGAATTAGGAAATCCTAACCCCATTCCTGTATGACCAAAAGGAGGCTGACTTCTGCGTACGTCTGTAAACATTACTACCTCTCGGGCTTTTCGTTTAACTCCTTAAATTGATTTTATTATTTCCAGATATCAATACTCATAAATGAGTTAAAAGTGTTTTTACATCCATCAAGATCGAATTGAATCACTTAAAATATCTCTGAAATTTATTTATTAAAGTTTTATTACTAACATAAGCCCTAAGGTAGTGCCGGTTTCAAAGAAGAAGCTTCTCATCTAACTAACTTCTAAACAAATCATACGAGAGAAAAGTTGCAATTCTATTCTTTCGTGATCAATGACACGATTTTTCATAGAAATGACCTCAAAAACTAGAAAAGCTAGCTCTTCAGAGGAATTTATTTTTTTCAAGTTTGGCCTTAAGCAGATGAATTACGACATAAAAGCTCGAAGGGTTTCCATTTTTTTAAAAACGTTTTTTTACTAAAACCTCAATCAAATGATATTCTGATTCATATTCATCAAATTTTTTGAGGTGAAATAGAGGATGCTTTCTTCTTAAATTTATGTTTGCTATTTACAGTCCATCTCTCAACGTAAATGAGAGATTGAGTAGCACATTGGAGAGTACTCACGAGAGAGTAGCCAGTAAGACTTTTTCACAACTACATTCTCAGTCAAATGTTAAAGTTGGTGCTTCTTATTATAGAAGAATTGTTTGCTTTTTGAAAATTAAGGAATAGTTACAAACTTATTGTTGAATACCTTTAACATTCCAAATGATCTCTTTTCTGTGCAGAAAGAGATATATAAAAGTTGTCCCAAATAAAAACCCCTGCTCTAATCTCAGACAAGTATTTGAACTCAGGTTAATAGGTTCAAAGTCCAATAGGCCTTGAGAGTCTCAGCTTTCAGAAGAACAACTTGGGCCAAAAAAAGTTATAAAACATTTTTAGAGAGAATCATCATAGAAATTGTGGACCCAAAATTGATCCAAGTTCCTCATGGTAGCTTTATTTAAATTTGGAGGTTTTTTGTAGGATTCTTCCGGAACTGCTAGTTTGATCATGGCCGGAAAAAAATTCCTAAGTAATCTGTAATAACTTTGAAAATAAGTTTTATTTATTCCTTTAAGATTGTTTGCACTCTGACTCTGTTAGTTTATTCAGATAATAACCCAGTACAAGTCAAACAGCTGTCGAAATATCGAAATGAAATTCTTGGACAAGGTAAGGAGTAAACTTCAACAAGACGCTTCAGACCATAAGAAGAAAATCGAATTTGAGGAACTTGTTGCGCAAAAGAAAGATGTCATTAAATTCGCATTTATCACAAGTCAGTCGGTTGATCAAACTAATAAATTGGGGCAAAGTGAAGAAGAGCATCGCTATGTTGCTCTGCTAAATGAAATGATCATCCAAAACAGGGACAAGCAAAAAAGCGTACTCGAGCTCGAAGAGATGATACAACGTGAAAAGCAGGACATTCAGGACAATAACAAAACTCATGCGAATTCGAGAGGAACCATTTGGCAAGGTGATATTTTAAAGATGTCTATTAACACAGCTCCCGAGACCTTCATGCGCAATCTTCAAACTAAAATGTCATCTCAGCTCAAAGGGACCTTAGACTTGGATGATATTGAAGCTCTGGGTGAACGTTTTAATATCTTAGAGGATGCCTTTGAAGCTATTAATACCCAGCTGATCAAAGAGGTGGAGATTAGAGAGAATCTACAAAATCGCATCTTGGAACTCACTGGAGACAGAGTAATTACAACCTAACATATTTATGACCAATCTTCTTTCTTTCAGAATTTATTGAATCTCCGATGCGAAGAAACCAGCAAAACACTATTTTCAATGGAAAGGCAGTATCCAGATTTAAGAAGGCTGAAACAAACGGCAATGAACAAGAAGGTAAATTATTAGCCCCACCCAAGCAATTGATTTTATCACATTATTTGTACAGATGCTGACAAAAAATACGCTTACTGTAAAGAAGAATGAAATTTTCGAAGCAAAACTCACGGCAAATGATTATCTCGCTAAAAAGAAAGACGAACATGAAAACTTCAGGTCTGATTTAGAAATGCTTGAAGACCAATACTCGAAGACATTGGCTCAGCTAGAGGTAACTGAAACTTACTAGTTCCTTTTTACAAGCTTAATTAATATCTTCTTTCTTCGAAAAGTTGAGCAAGCAAGAACTAGAGGCTAAAGAGATGAGATACCTGGAATTACAAGAACACGAAAAGCAGACTATACAAAAAATAATGGAATCTGGAATTATTACTCGTTACATAGATATTTTTGAAACCCTTGAAAAGTATAATATTGAGCCTTTTGAGAAGAACCAAATTAATATTCGATTAGTAAATTTTTAACAAAGGAAGAACCACCCAAAAGACAAGAAAGCAGCCCTCATACTGAAGCCGAGTCACTAAAACTTAGAAAATTCCATTCTTTTGTTCCTCATTCCAGGGCCAGCAGCTTAGGCATTAGCACTTCAACACATAGCTCACTGGAAAGAAAAGTGAGAGTGGAGTCTCCTGCACGATTTGAAAGAATTAGTATCACGCCTCTCAAACAAGGAAGAAAGAGTGAGTACCCAGGAAAGAAGCCTCAGAAATCGATCGATACTTATAATCGAGAATTTACTCTTCAAAAGATCACCAAATTCATGGAACAACGAAATAATTCACTCGAAGATTTGACCGAGAAATTACTAGACCAATACCGTACATTGATAGGGCAAGAGATAAAGTTGAAAGGCGACTATGAGGAACTTTCTAACTTGGTAATTGTTTAACATAACCTCATGCGAGAGAGAGAAACATTTGGATTAGAAAATGAAAAAGGAGTCATTACTGGCCGAGCTATGGAAACAAGCAGAAGAGCTTGCACTCTCTGAATTGAGAGTTCTTGATGTAATTTATTAGATTCAGAGAGTTTTCTCCTGACACGGATATAATCAGTTAGAGAAAGAGATTCAAGTTGAAGGAGAAGATCCAGAAACTAGAAATGATGAAGGAACTTTAATATTGAGCACAAATCTAGCGTCATTTAACGTTCAAGAGATAGCCCCAAATCTATCGAATGAGCCCCTTCATCTCAAATCAGAGAAGTTTTTGTATACAAGCTATTTGTTCCTTGTCGAGGTGCTCATAAAGTAACAACGTTTCAGATCTCCGTTATTCACTACCTCAAACCTCGCTAGAGCACCCAAACTCGTGAAAGAAATTTTTAACAAGTCTGCAAAAAGTTCTATTAAACTCCAAAAAGAAATTGACGATATCGTTAATTTAATGCCGAGTCTTATCACGCCTTCGCTTGATTTCTCGAAAAGGCTAGAAACTTTTAGTTCATTACGAAGGAAGCACGGTCTGCATAACGGAATTCAACATTCTCCAGTTCGTTTTTTCCCTCCTATCTAATTTTAATTATTAAATGATTGATAGTTACAAAACCGTTTTTCGAAAATTGGAGAATTAAATGCGAGCATAAATCAAAGCAAAAGAAAGAGAACTTCGACCTTCTTTTCATTTGAAGAATCTGAGATCATGGGGAAGCAAGTTAGTGAATGGTTAGCAGAGCAGCGTGCCCATCCTCATTTGGCACATGCTCTGAAAGAAAAGTTTGTTTATTATTTTCCTCATGCACATCAAGAGGCTGAGTGTTGGGTGGAAAGCCTGAAAAATGTAAAAAATCATTTACTATTAGTTTTAGTGTAATCTATAATAACCAAAGGAAATAATAATTCCACTCGTTTTTGATGTTTCATCACTCGAAGCCTACATAAAAAAGCATCATACAGAACATGGTGAAGTCTCAGGCCCAGAAAAAATTCTCCAAGATTTTACAAATCTCAAATCAGAAGCACACAAAATATTGGAGTCGCGAGTTGGATTATTGCTGGACCAATTGTCAAAATTTCTTATGAGTTTAAAGGAAGAGACTGCAGGTTGTTTTTACGTCAATGCAAAGCACTTTTAATTATCAATAGGTTTATATGAAATCCTTGAGACTCTCCAAAGAGAGAACCAAAACAGTGGATTGCTCCATTTTCACAGCATATTTAAGAATAATGCTCTGGCAGAGTTAAATAAGGAAAGAATTCAACATCTCGAACGAAATCATGAGGTTGAGGATTCTGAAAAAAACGAGAAAGCTAAAAAACCTATGAGGTTAAAGCCTTTAGAGAAGTCTGGAGAGGACTTTAATGGGAATGCCAAAACACAGCAGAGTTTAGATTCGATCATAAGTGGAATAATTCGACTGACTGATAGTAGGAAATCCATCGTTGATCGAATTTATAACCAAGTCTCCCAAAAAAATCGACGGAGAGTTGAGACTGAGGCCTCAGTTACGAAGGATACAATGCCAAATCGTAAGAGCCACAACTCCAAAGAAGATCAGCAATCTATTCCTGAAGAAAGACCTTCTATCGAACAGAGAACAAGTTTTGCAGGAAAAAATTATCAGAGAAAAACGGAGGTTTCAGCACATCGGATCCCAACTCTTCAAAAAGAACCACGGCCAGACCAACCACGGAACGAAAGCTTTGAAATTGAGGATGTAATGAATTTTGGTTTGTGTATTAATTATTTATGAAATAACAGGACTATATGCAAGTTGAGAGAGAAAACATACGACAAGAGCAAGCGAGAATTTTATTGTCTGCGCAAGCTAACGAAAGAGCCACCAACGCACCCAAGAATTCTGCCCAACTCACGGAGCTCAAGTTCGACGTCAGTCCTATTAAAAGAATCTATGGAACAGCTCGAATTTTGAATCGTCTTTCGAAATGTAAATCACTTTTTTATGTCATTAGCAAAATATTCAAATAATATTCAAATTTAGTGGAGAGAGCCTCCAGTGTGTTTGAAGGACGAGATATACGAGACCATCGTACAAGAAGTTACATTCCACGTACAGATGAATCAACTCTTAGAGCATTCACTAGGATTGCAACTCCGAAGGACTGCTCCTCCTTAGTAATGAATCGTAACTATAACTAACTTCGATCAGGAATGATGTTTTTTTATGTTAGAAACCAAGCAAAATAAACCTCCTCCTATTAAACTGAATTCGACAACGAGCTCCGGGTTTATTTCTAAAAAGATGAGCCTTCCTCAAGATAACGACTCACCGACTGGAGCCAAAATTCCGAGCAGTCAAGCTCGATCTCCCAACTATTCTGTTGGCGCAAGTAGTTATTATTTTGGAGGTCAAAAACCAAACGTGAGGATCAGACGCTCTAAGTCCCAAACAAGAAATGGATCAAGTTTATTACATAATCTCAATGCGACAGCATATCCTTTAAAGAATAACCTTTCGAATATCCTTTTTGACTCAAAAGATTATGCAGAATCGAGAACAAAAAGTGACCACCAATATTCAAGCATCCTTACTCCACTTCTAAATACACCAGTAATCAGGGAATTTAAGCTGGTTAATGCGGATGATCTGATCGAGAATAACACTCTCTTTCAGAAATAATTTTTGTCGCAGCAGTTATCATCATAATCATAACCGTATTTTTGTTTACTCTCTTTAGCCAGATTGTATTAATTTTTGTGATTCTTTTTCTTGTTTTAATGATGAAATCATTTTGTTTGCATCATTTCAAGAACTTTAACGCTTCCTATCATGGCCAAAGATATTTAACATTCTGACGGGAACATTTTGGTTCTTATCTTGATGTTAGATATCAAACTAACTTCACAAATTTAAATTTTCCATTAATGATTTTCAATAATGTAGCCATTTGGATTTAGAGATCGTATTTCTTCTTTTTCTTCTTATTTGAGAGTTCGCTTCAAATAGGTCAAAAATAGTATCGGAGAGAAAATCTAATTGTCAATTAGGGAAAAACATCTTCCACAGAACTATCAACAAATGCAACTGTTAAAAAAGAACATTTTATTGATCCTTGCAACGATTATTCATTCTCATTATTGAGATTACTTTAAATTAGGAAGCATAGTCGTTGAAAAGATCTACAATAAATAGTCTACTAAAGTTGATGCACAAGATGACAAAAAGCCATATTCTAAAAAATTGGCTCCTATTTCTGGTTCCTCACCAGTTATACCTGGTTCTAGTTAGAGTTTTTTTCGCTTAACCCCATCGTGTGGAGAGACTGCTCAAAGTTGCAGTCCATCAATAAATGAAGGTAGCTGAGATAATTCACATCCACACTCCAGTGCAGATTGCGAGCATTCCATTGAGTACTATTTTCTTCTGAGAGATGATTTTGAATTTTTATAACCATCGACTCATACAAAGACCTTCTCAAAAAGCAAAACATATTCCAAGCCGCTACTACGCAAATCCAGGCCACAAGGCAATGAAACAGAACAAGCAGCCCAATTGAAACAAAAATCCATAGCAGAATAAAACGATCTAACACCTTTCTCCTTGTTACATTGGGCTTCACAAGATCTTGTAGCGATTCTTTTAGCTTTATGAATTCAATCACACTGACTGTGCCATTGGTCTGCTCTGTATCAAAGAGTGGAGAGTATTCGGAAGTTTCAAACTTCAAGTAATAGTTTGAACGGTCAGAAGCTGGGATTTTCCGAGCGTTGGCCGTAAAGTACCTAAGAGATCGTTCAATAATTGACATGAGATTTCCACTTTACAGATTGATATAATTTTATTTTTGAAATGAGATATAAACTCAGATGAATAATCAGAGCCTTGAATCCCTGTCAATTTAGAGCGCAATTGCGCTTTCCACTGTGAATCATGCAGGTATCTTCTTACTCTCTTCAAAATACAATGATCCATTCTGTTTCATGCCAATGATATGATTCCAAAATGATTCCTCATTTTGGAGAATAATAATATGAATGTCTCTTTTACAAGACAGATAGGAAGTTTAATAGTAAGCTAAATCAAAAGATTCAACTCATATTGGAGTGTACAGAGCACCAAATTGCTCTACTACATGCTGCAAACTTTTTTCTTTCACTCATGTCATATTAACAGAGTAATTTAAGAGGGTCCATCGCTTCTCTAGAACTGGAAAAATATTTTAGGTTATCAGAGTTGACTTCTGTTGAGTCCCAATCACTCTCCTATCAAATATCAAATTAGTGTTTAGAAACTACTCTGAAGTAAACCTTGAAAATATCAAGATAATTTTTAAATTCTGGTGCTCTGACACGATGCAAAACTGGCTTGGTGATGAACTTCAGAAACAAGAGGAACTGGTTCCATCCAGTGCCTTAGACAGCGTCAAACTGATAGGTTTATACTTTTCTGCATCCTGGTGCCATCCCTGCAGAATTTTCACAAAGCGACTAACGGACTTCTACCATCATGTGAATACAGACGGAAAGAAATTCGAAGTTGTTTTTCTTAGCAATGATTACAATGAAGAAGATTTCACTTTCTATTACCGAAAGATGCCTTGGCTCGCAGTTCCTTATCATGCTAACTGGAGGGTTGAGTATCTGGCAAGAATTTTGAGACCTCCTGGACTTCCAACTTTGTATATCATGACCAAAGATCTCCGATTAGTGTCTTCCACAGGGACGTCCGATATTAATAACTATGGATATGATGCATACAAAAGATGGCTCCAAGTGTCAGAGGGACTGTAATTCCTTAAATTGAAATTGTATACAGCGCTGTCGATTTCCTTCAACGAGATAGTATATAGGGCCAACTTAATTTCCATTTCCTGTGGTTCAATTCGCTTCATAATGTTTCTATGAGAACTAAGTGTTGAAACCTTAACAAAACATTCTGACAAGTATCCTGGTTACTGCTTGCTGAGTTTGGCTCATGTAAGAAAAAATTATACTTGAATTAAACAAACACTCTAAGTCCATCAGAGAAGGAAATGATGCTATGACTTTGGCATCTTGATGTCAATTATTCCATATTATTCAATATTGGTATAAAGAGAGTCTAACCAAAAACGCACGAACGAAGAATACCGAATCTACATTCTGATAAACTGTGCATATCATCTCCAAGCTTTTCAATGTCACTTCTTAGGCTTTTTTCAAAGATTGAAGAACAATGGAACTCATTCAACGAGGATGACAATGATGATCATATTACTTATCCACTTTCGTTAGCCTAGCTGAAATGTCGTTTTATTAATGAAATAGAGCTACATGCACTCGCATGAAATTGAAGAAACATTTATGGAAGGAACAATTAAATAGGGGTCGGTTGGATTTTCCAATTTCTCTGAGTTTGAGGAGATAAACACTTTAATTAAAAAGAATTTCAAATCAGAATATTTTTTGAAACTTGTCTATGAGTAATAGTACTCGACTTCCAAGCCTAAATGTACATCGTGCTTAAATATTCCCATTTGACCCGTATTTGTTTGATACCAGGCCAAAAGAGAGCGACATGAAGCAGGCATCACCAAGTACAAAGACTTTGAGCAAGGAAAACTCAACAAAAATACATTAAACGAATTGATGAAGGTATCAGTCTCTTCTTCAAACACCTTCTAAATGACAGCAACCAAGGGAGAACGAGAAGAAATTACAGTCCCTAAAGCTGGTGAGTTTCTGCTCGTTGCTAGTGAGAAGAAAATTGACAAGAACAAAATTCAAGACATTCCTCTCTTGGATTTGTTGGATGTAAGCCTCAGTTTTCGATCCGATTGCCAATAGTTATTCTAGACAACCAAAACTTTCAAAGAGATCAAAGACAAGCACATGGAAATTTCACTTCGGCAGCATACTCCCTCAGCAATTCAGATGGTGAACTTAGAAAGCCTTCAAGACTTTAGGACTTATAAAATTTCGAATAGGGACGTCCTATGTCTCGAAGAATCAAATTAGAAGGGTATGGCCCAAGTCCACAGGCAAGAATGTTTTCTGGCAAGAGTACGAAAACATATTCGCAAGTAAACGAGACTGAGGACCTTGTTGATGTGAGCCAGATTTCTGTAATCGCAGCTAATGCTTGTTTTTTTCTAAAAGGAAAAACTGTCAATCTATCAAGACACTCAAGGAGATCGCCACCCCATTGAAGAAGAAGATGAGGACTTATACAATCCGAAAATGACAAAAAGCATTCGCGGAATTATGCAAAAACAAAAAGCTAGATTATTATCCCCATCCTCACAGTAAATCTGAAACTCTAAGAATGGATTATCAGCAATTAAATCTGTAGAGTGATGCATCAGATGGTCGAAGAGAAAATATCCAGTGAGTTAGAGACCCAGAAAAGTCAGCACAGGATTAAGAGCGCGCCGAAAATGAAAAAAATGTATTATTAGTGCTCATTCGAAACCTGGTAACTGACAATTGCTTTTTGAAAAGTGGTGAACCTCCCACTATCACGCATCCATCTTCAGCGAGACCAACTTCAGCGCAGTTCCTTCTGGATACTCTAGCGGAACGTTCTCAGGCGTTGTCAATAAATGAAGAGATGAAAAAAGCGCGCATTAGAAGTGCTAACAAAAAAGAATTCGTTGTGAAGAAGAACTCCTATCATGTCACAAAGAAATATAGCGGACGCCCTGACCACATTATGGGTACGATCAGCTCATAAGTTCAACAGCTTCAAATTGAAATTTTAGGATTTGAGACAATCAACGAGAAAGAACTGCAGATAAAGACGCGAGTGGAAGAATTCGAAGAGATGAGTCAGAAAGCAAAGCAAACGGAGATCAACAGGGTCTCGCCATATTTGACAGGAGTCGGTGATTCAGTTCGCAAGTTCCTCTATCCTGGGAGAAAAGAAGGTATCGCTGCTAATTTTAATTCAGAACAATGAATTCTGGATTCGTTGTAGAACCGAACAAATGGTTAATTGTTGATGAAAAGCCAGCAAGCTTCCTGCCACTTGAATACTACGATGTCTTTGAAGATTTGACTCCTGAGGAGCTCCTTCAGAAATACTTTGACGACAGCACGAATAAAGTCATCGGCTACTCAAAATGGTTCCGAAATGACGGCACTTACGAATGGAAACGCTGTGAAGTGGAGACTTTTGACTACGAGAAAGAACTTTACAAGATTATCTGGAATGACTCTCGAAAAGTAAAGAACGTGTCCAGGTATCAAATGCAATTCTGTTGGGACGCTGATTTATTGTGCTATTAATATATAGAGTAAATCTGAGATTTGAAGGGGAAGACGAAGACAAATTCCTGAAAAGAATTGAGATGGCGGAAGAGTATAGAAAGATGTCAGAAACTTTCCTGAAATACGACCATATGATCGACACGATGAATACTCCGACACACAAGCTGACCGAAGATGTGAAAAATAGGATTCTTTATTTTGTTTTGGTAATTGCTGGCCTTTCGAGCTATGAATATAATCATGTACACTCTAGGGGTTCACTATGAATGTGAATGGAGTCAGAGACCCGATTGAATGGCGGAAAATTGAACCTAATATCAAATACAATCCTAAGTGGTATCTGGTGCCGAAAGTGCTTAGTGCGATCCATACCAAGAACCATGTCGAAATCTTCAAGAAAAACCAATACAATATTGTCCTCCTCAACGAGCTTGTGAAAGAAGTTGAAAATCATTATATTAGATCAAACCACAAAATCGAATTCAATAACACCCTGCCTTACTCTGAGGAGAGACAGTTAATATTCCGAGGAATTTTGCCTGATGAGTTGTTCATCCCAGTGTTCGAACGAAAAATTCCTGACTCTCAATTGTTGCCCACTATCCCAATCGAATACGATTCTCCAGATACTTTTGTCAGCACGGTAAGCTTGCTAAAATAGTGCTTCTGTGCTAATAGTTTTTGATAACTTAGATTTTCAAAATTCGGAAGATCCTTCATCAAGCAAACGACCAGAAGCTGAAGATCCTTCAACATCTCAACAAAGATTTGATTCAGTTTGAGTCTCTGTTTTTCTTCTTGACACGATTCCATGAGCCGAAAAGCCTTCAAGAATTCCGTAAGGAGCAGAAAACTCAAACCGGAGACGTGATAAGGGACTACAAGAGCAGAATGTTCGATGCGTTCTATGACATCACAGGCATGGTTGAGCAAGAGATTGATAATATGAAAAAGAGAAACGAAGAAAGGCAGAAAACAATTATTATTGAAGCTGAGCGAAAAGCCCTCGAGGAAAAGGAAATTCCTCCAGAAATCGCTGATTCTCTGCGACGGTTCCAAGGCTTGGTCAACTCACGTTTTGAGAGGTCGCTGCGACTTTGCCTAGAGCGATCGCTGATACTCTTGGACGAACAACACGAAATGAGACTTCAGCAGTTTTACGAAAAGTCAAGAATTAACCCCAACGAAAAATCGATAGACTCGATAAACTATGAAGATCTTTACAGATTCCAACAAATTATCGAATTTGAGAAAGTGGATATGAGACTTCCTCTTATCAGAGTAAGGATGTTTGAATAGACAACCCATAGCAATCTCATACAATACTTATAGTCCACATTAAAAGAAGGCAAATCCAAAGAATTGAGACTTAAACCTTCCATGAAGGAAATCGAAGCTACTCTCTACTCTCTCATCACAGATCTTAGATCCTCACTTTTGGAACTGGAATGCTTGAAAGCTAAAGAAATTGGTTCAGCTAGAAGGAATGGAATTCTTCATGTAATTAATTAATATTTGAGAAAATTTGTTAACACTTTTTGTGGGCAACAAACAGATTTTCCTTGAAGAAGATGATTTCTTTAAGAGCTATTCTGAGAGTATCACAGCAAAGATCAAGAACTTGATGTTCCTCCCAAGAGCTTTCCTCAAAAAGATGAGCGAGTTCAACTACATCGTGGACATGAACGTTGATAATTTCAAGAAGAAGCTCAAAAAAATGACATTCGCTGAGCTCAAACAAGAATTGCATAAACTCAAGTCCAGCAAGGACGACTTCGAACGTGTCCTCTATGCCAACCAGATAAATACAGGACTTTTGCTGATTGACTGCACTGACATCAAGGTATATTTTCGATAATTTTTATAATCGCTCTAATTTTCTCAATAGATCATGCTTAACGAGAGAATTCAAGACCTATGGGCAGCTTTTAAAGAGGCGCTGATTCTCAAGGTCGTACAAGAGAATAAGGGTGTTGAAGATGACGTCATGGAGATTATCAAAAAGCTCAAATACAAGCCAGAGAACATGGAAGAACTCTTCGACCTGAGGAACTACTGTATTAAAATGGACGAGGAATTGAAGTCTGGACTCAGAGTAAAAATTTCGGACATAATGAACAAGCTGCAATTGCTGGAGGAGGTGCAATACAAAATCGGATTTGAAGAATTCGCGCAATCTTGGGCTTCGTTCGGAATGCCAAGCAGAATATTGAGAAAAAGAGACAAAACTTTAGCCAAGCTCAAGAATCTTGAAAAAGATTTCTCCGACCTTCTTATGGTGCAACAGAATGACCTAGCAGTCGAAATTGCAGAAATTAAATTGGAGCTTGAAGAGCTGATGCTTCAGGGAGAATACGAGGAATATAATCAGTTGTCAATTAAGTTTACGCAACTGGGAGAGAAAATCGAGCACGCCCAGTATGAGGCTATGGTAGTTAATCGCAGAGAGGGCTTGGTCAAATGGAAGGAGAGTGACTATCAAGAAATCGAGAAGATTCGTCAGACGTGGCTTCCATACCATAAACTATGGACACTCGCAAATAGCTTCCATATCAACAATCCAATGCATAAAACTGGAGCCCTTATTAACATTAACAGAGATCAAGTCACGAAGGAGATTAATGACGCCTGGAATGATTTATACAAAATGGAGAAAGGAGTATTCAAGCACACACCTCACATACTTACTGTGGTGAAGACTGTTAAGGATCAAGTAAGCACAGAAATTTTTTATTTTGTCCTAATTAATTGAACTTCTTCTTCTTCCTTTTAGTACGAAGGATTTAAGCCATATCTGCCTCTGATCAACGATCTCAGAAATCCTGATTTGCAATTAAGACACTTTAAAGATCTGAAGAGAATCACAGGCATCGCAGAATTGGATCCCGAACTGGCTGTGAGTCTTGAAACGCTGGAAAAGAAAGGAATCATGGAATTCAAGGATCAGATTAACGAAATCAGCGAGATTGCATCGAAAGAGAAAGGGTTCGAGAGACTCTTGATGAAGATGCGTAGCGACTGGAGGACGGTTAAATTCGAACTCGGAGAGTATCGAAACACTGGGGTTGCAATCCTTCGGCAGCTCGATCCAATCTTGGATCAGCTTGACAATGATCTCACTCGCGTTATGAGCATGTCCACTTCGCCATTTATCAAATTCTTAGAAAGGTAATTCATTGGCGAGCATTTTTGTGAATTTATAACGTATATTTTTTGAAATCTTTTAGTGACGTTTCGAACATGAAGAACCAGCTTGTGAAAGCTCAAGACATTATAGAAATTTGGACAAAAGTTCAGAAACTCTGGCAATACCTTCAGCCCATCTTCTTCTCCGAAGATATCATTCGTCAAATGGCCAAGGAAGGACAGAAATTTTCTCAAGCTGATAAAACATGGAGAGGCATCATGGAAAGCGTCGTTAAAAATCCCAATGTTATGGATGTTTGCAATCAATCAAAATTAAAGGACAGCTTCCAAACTATACTTGAGCTGCTTGAGCAAGTTATTCGAGGATTAAACGAATATTTGAACAGCAAGCGTCAAGCATTCCCAAGATTCTACTTCCTCTCGAATGATGAGCTTATCTCCATCTTGGCTCAAACAAAAGAACCAAAAGCCGTACAACGTCACCTGAACAAATGCTTCGAAGGTATCGAATATTTGACCTTTAGACCTGAAGACTTGATGATTCTTGAAATGAACTCAATCGAAAATGAGACTATACCTTTCTCAAAACCTGTAAATCCTGTGGATGACAAAGGAGAAATTCGATTTGTTGAAGAATGGCTTGCAGACGTCGAAAAAGCCATGAAAGAAACTCTGAAAGACGTCTTCTTTGCCTGCCTCGCAGACTTCCCTAACAAGAAGAGAAGAGATTGGCTCTTCGATTGGCCCTCTCAAATTGTCACTGTGTGTGACTTGACTCTTTGGACATCCTTTGTTAACGAAGCAATCATGCAACTGAACACCAATCCAAACGCTCTGAAAAATGCCTTTTCTCATCAGAACGATCTCTTACTGGAAGTTGTAGAGTTATTGGGAGAAAATGTTTCGAAGCGACATCGAATGACTCTCGGAGTGCTGATAGTCCTTGAAGTACACGCAAAAGATGTTATTGAAGACTTGGTGAGAGCTGATGTCAAAAATATCAATTCTTTCGAGTGGCTCGCTCAGATGCGATACTACGTCGAGAAAAATAAGAGAGGTGTCCCACTGCTGAATGTGCACATGCTGAATACGTTCCGAGAGTATGGTTTCGAGTATCTCGGAAATCAAACACGTCTCGTTATCACTCCGCTCACTGATCGTTGCTACAGAACATTGATGAGTGCTCTTCAAATGAACTTGGGAGGAGCGCCAGAAGGGCCAGCAGGTACAGGAAAAACTGAAACTACCAAAGATCTTGCGAAGGCGTTGGCGAAACATTGCATGGTGTTTAACTGCTCCGATGCTATCGATTATGAAGATATGGCGAAATTCTTTAAAGGACTCTGCTCTTGCGGCTCATGGGCTTGCTTTGATGAATTTAATCGTATTGAACTCGAAGTCCTTTCAGTCATAGCCTCCCAGATTCTTACCATTCAGAACGCCTTGATCAGAGAGGCTAACCGAGAACATAAATCCTTCGTCTTTGAGGGTGTTAATCTTCCTCTTGATAGTTCTTGTGCTGTGTTTATTACCATGAATCCTGGATATGCTGGCAGAAGCGAGCTCCCTGATAACTTGAAAGCGCTCTTCCGACCTGTTGCTATGATGATTCCGAACTACTCAATGATTGCTGAAATTTCTCTCTACTCTTACGGTTTTAAGCAAGCGAGAGAGCTGAGTATCAAGATTACGACCAGTTTGAAACTAGCCTCTGAGCAGCTCTCATCTCAGAGCCATTACGATTTCGGTATGAGAGCTGTAAAGTCAATTATATTGGCTGCAGGAGCCTTGAAACGAGCTTATCCGAAAGACGATGAGTCTCTGCTTACTTTAAGAGCTATCAGCGATTGCAACCTTCCTAAATTCACGACGGCCGACGTACCTCTGTTCAAGGATATTATCTCAGATCTGTTCCCCACTGTGAAAGTCGAAGACCCTGATTACGGATATTTGCAAGTTGGTATTCAAGAAACCTGTGAAAAACACAAGCTGACTCTCGAGCCACAATACCACACAAAGATTTTTGAACTCTACGAAACAATCCAAGTCAGACATGGACTGATGCTTGTAGGAGCGACAATGTCAGGAAAGTCAAGGTAAAACTGCAAACCAGGAATTAAAGTGTTTAACATATTTTCTCTAACTAATAATTAGTATTTTCACTGTTTTGGCTGGTGCGATCGAAAGAGCTAGTGTGTTGAAGCGTTTAGACAACGCTCGTAAGGAGGAAGAACTTAGACAAAAAGAATTAGAAGAAAGAAAGATTCAAGAACCAGTGCAGGAGCACTCAGAAATATCACATGTAGAGGGAGAAACCCAAAAAATTCAAATTCCTGCTGAATCATCAACAGAAGCAGCCTCGATTCATTCTGAGCCATCAACCCCTTCGGGTCGCAAGGTAACTATTTGAAACGTTTTTTCCCAAATTTATATGTGTGTTATATTTGAAAGGATGGAGGTTTAAAGGTTAGAATCTTTGCTCTGAATCCCAAGTCTGTTACAAGCCAATTGTTGTATGGAGCAAAGGATAGCGCATCTGGAGAATGGAGAGACGGTATCACTGCTAGTATCTTCAGGTAAGCTTCTATTATTCTAAACTCATTAACTAATCACATATAAATCTTCATTATAGAGAGTCAATAGAAGACCGAAGCCAGAACTTAAAATGGATTCTGTTCGATGGTCCTGTTGATGCCCTTTGGATAGAAAACATGAACACAGTGTTGGACGACAATAAGAAATTGTGTCTTCCTAATGGAGAGACTATCAAACTATCAGAACAGATGTCAATAGTGTTTGAGGTAGAAGACCTCGCCGTTGCCTCGCCTGCAACCGTTTCTCGTTGCGGTATGGTGTATCTCGAACCCGAAAACATTAGCTGGCGCTCTTATTACGAGAGATGGAAACATACGCTCCCTGCAACATATTTAATCCCAGATTACCTCAACGTCTTTGATGATTTAACGAAATTGATGCTTGAACCCGTCCTCGAATATATCTATACGTACTGTAAGCTGCAACTTGCAACTCACAAAACATGGGCTGTTTCGCTCTTCCTTCGTGTGTTCGAAAGCTACTTGCTGAAAGAAAAGACTCGAGTTCAGATTGAGCAAGAAATTGAGATTGAAAATCAAAAACTTGAGGGAAGGCTGGCGTCAATGAAACTGCAAGGCAAAGAAGTCACGATCGATCAACTCAGAAAGAAAGTGATGCTACAAGCAAAAGACAGAACCGAAATTTTTGCTCAATTTACGATGGCGCTGATATGGTCCTTTGGTGCATTGATCTCCTTCGACAATATGCCTAAATACAGCGAATTTGTGAAACAGCTGCAAAAGCAGGTGTCAAACCCTGAATTAGATTCAGCCGTAAATGATGTCGGTAAAGAAGTGCTGATTCCTGAAGACTGTAGTATCTATGAAGTCGTCTTTGATTCTGAAAAAAGACAATGGAACTTGTGGACTCGAGGACACGAATCCTTCACCCTCCCAGCAAATATCCAATTCCATGAGGTCTACATTCCCACCATAGAATCCATCCGAAATACATCGGTCCTTCAGCAAATCCTCCTGCATAATTTCGCCGTTTTATTCATTGGACGAACTGGTACTGGCAAGACAATGACTGTGAAACGATTGATGCTCAATGAACTTGACCCTGGGAAATTTATCCCAACAATCACCGTCTTCAGTGCCAACACCTCATCAGAAAATGCTCAAGACATTCTCGAAAGCAAATTGGAAAAGCAAAAGCGAAGAAAAGGCATCTATGGACCAATCGTTGGATTTACAAACATCATCTTCATAGACGATTTGAATATGCCCATCAAAGAGAAATATGGCGCTCAACCACCCCTTGAACTGATTAGACAGTGGTTTGATTATAAAGGCTGGTATGATCGAAAATCACTTGAATTTAAGACCATCGCAGACATTCAGTTTGTTGCTGCAATGGGAGTTGGCCGACCACAAATTTCGAATCGATTACTGCGCCACTTCAATGCCATTCATCTGCCTGAGATGAGTGATGACACCTTGAAACAGATTGTCTCAAAAATGCTCGATTGGGGTTTCGCAAAGTATGTTGATAAAGTCAAGTTCGCTATCAAGAATCTCACCGAGATGTGCCTTAAGGTCCATAAACAAGTTCAGATTTCCAAAGATTTCCTTCCACTCCCATCGAAATCACACTACCTGTTCAATCTCAGAGATCTTATGAAAGTAATTCAAGGCCTGCTCTCAGTCCCTCACACGAAATATGACGCAATTGGAGATACGAAAGGGCAACTAATTCGATTATGGGCGCACGAGAGCATCTGCGTTTACAGTGATAGACTTGTCAACGAAGACGACAAGCTGAAATTCCAACAGTTGTTAGATACCGCTCTACAAGAAGAGTATATGGTTCCGCTAAGTGAGTATGTTGCTGACCCAAGTGAACTTCTATTCGGCAATTATACTGACACTACCACCATCGAGAAACACTATGAAGAAATTTTGGACCATGAGAAGCTCGTGAATGTGATCGAGAAACAGATTGAAGACTTCAATACTGTCAACAGAAACAATAAAATCGACATTGTTCTTTTCAAAGATGCAATTCAGTTGTTGTCGAAGATCAACCGCGTCATTAGTCAGCCGTTCGGAAATGCACTTCTCGTCGGTGTTGGCGGTAGCGGCCGTCACACGCTTTCGAGGTTAGCCACTCATATGCAAGAATATCAGCTCATGGAGGTAAATCACAATCATTTTCCATACATTGATGCTTAACAATTTTCTGTGATAAATAGTTGGAGATAGAGAAGGAGCTAACACAACTCGAGTGGTACGAATTTTTAAGGAAATGGCTCAAAATCGCCGGAGTTGAAGACAAGAAGGTTGTGTTCCTGATAACTGACAGCCAGATCAACGATGATAAATATTTCGAGGATATCAACAATCTCTTGAATATTGGTGAGATACCCAACCTTTATGCTGGAGAAGACAAAGAAAACGTAAATATTCAGATCATTGTGGGAAAAAATGAATTAAATTCTCTTCTTTTCACAATAGTTGATCGGTGAGCTCAAGGAGCGACTTGAGAAAGAAAAATCAAAAGAAAAGAGGAATTTGAGTTCACTAGCTCTTTGGGAGCTCTTCGTTAATAACTGCCGCATCAACTTGCACATTGTGCTGTGCATGAGTCCAATCGGAGACAAGCTACGAAATCGCCTAAGAAACTTCCCTTCCTTAGTTAATTGTACCTCTGTTTTCTGGATTCTTCCTTGGTCCGATGGAGCACTCACAGCGGTTGCCACGCATTTTCTCAGTCAAGCTCACCAGCTGCAATTAGCTCCAGAGAAAAAAGCCGCAATTGCGAACACTTGTGTGAAATTCCATACTTCAGTGCGGGAAGCGTCAGTAAGATTCCAGCAGCAGCTCGGCAGATATTACTACGTTACTCCAATCAGCTATATGCAGCTACTTTCTAATCTGGAAAAGTTACTATCTAGAAAACAAAGCGAGATGCTAGCACGCATAGAAAAATATAAAAATGGTGTGCAGAAGCTGGAAGATTGCGGCAGGATTGTCGATCAGAAAAAAATCGAACTTGAAGATTTGAAGCCCAATTTACAAGTAATGACAAAACAAACCGAAGAGATTATGGCAGAAGTTGAAGTTGAAACAGCCGAAGCCGAGAAGCAAAGGGTTATCGTCGAAGCCGATGAAAAAGTGACGAAAGAGAAGGCCGAAAAGGCAGCCTCAATAGAAGCAGAGTGTAAAGAGAGACTCTCAGAGGCAGAACCAGAACTGGAAAGGGCAATAAAGGCTCTAGACTCGCTCAAGAAGAGTGATTTTGATGAAATGAGAGTCCTTCAAAAGCCTCCCATCCCCATTCGAAAGACTATGGAAGCTGTCTTGATCATGCTTGGGAAGTATTTCACGAAGCCTGATGATTATTGGGAGGAAGCTAAAAAGCAGCTCAATGACGCGAAAAAACTCCTTAACAGGCTCAGAAATTATGAAAGGAATAATATACCAGATAAGATTCATGATAGAATGACTACGTTCCTACAAAATACTGCAGATTTCGTGCCAGCAAAAATTAGAAAAGCCTCTGTCGCAGCCGAGGGGCTCTGTGTCTGGGTACGAGCAATGTATAACTACAATATCGTGAATAAGGTAACCATCATTATCCAGCACTTTTAATATTCAATAACCAAAAAAAAAAATTGTAGCAAATCCAACCTCTCAGAGATGCGCTGAAAGACGCCCAACAGAAATCGTTTGAAGCTCAAGAAGAACTGCAAAAGAAGCAAATGCTCCTTCAAGAAGTTTTACAAAGATGTGAAGACCTCAATAGCAGGTTCGAGAAAGCGAACTATCAGAAGCAAAATCTGAAGGCCCAAATTACTAACTGTGAGATACAATTAGAAAGAGCTTTCAAGGTATGACAAGTGACATTTTCCTTTCATATTTACCTATGTAAAAATAGTTAACGTCAGGACTTGGTGCGGAGCAAGAAAGATGGGCCAATGAAGCCAAACGATTGAGTAAGAAATAGCACTTGAGAAGCCCGAATTTAAATTTTCTTTTCATCACTTAGCTGAGGAACTTGAAAGACTTATGGGAGATATTTTACTTGCAACCGGTGCGATCTCCTACCTCGGAGCTTTTAATGGCAAATTCAGAACCTCGATCATTACCGAGGATTGGATTCCGAAAGTCAAGCATGTAATAAATGTTCAGGCGGCAAATGTAGCTTACTTATATTGTTTTAACGAAACTAGGAGGGTATCGACTGCAGCGAGAATTTCAGCTTGATTAATTGCATTGGAAATTTGATGGAAATCCAGGACTGGAATATGTTAGGACTACCTTTGGATGATACCTCTAAAGAGAATGCAATCATCATGAAAGAATCATCATTATGGCCACTATTGATTGATCCTCAAAAGCAAGCATTTAAATTTATATCAAACAGAGAAAAAAGCAAATACGAGGATGATAAGAATCTCCACTTGAAAGTCATGGTAGAAAAACCCGGGAAAAATATAGCACGAATTCTGGAGAACGTTGTTCGAAACGGCGCAACTTTGCTCGTAGAAAATATTGGAGAGGTTTTGGACCCAGCTTTCGATACTGTGTTGAGGAAGGCAACTTTCATGAGTGGTGGAGTCAAGATGATCAACATCGGCACTTCACAAGTACAATATAACGATGATTTCAGGTATTTTTCTTTCAGGAAGTTTGGTTTGAATTCACTTAACAATTACAAGATTGTATCTGTTTTCGAACCTAAACAATCCACACTATACTCCAGAAGTGCTTACGAAAGTCACTTTGCTGAACTTCACGATCACTGCAGAAGGACTGAAAGACCAAATGCTTTCGAGAATCTGTCAAATTGAAGAAAGCAAGGAAGAAGAAGACAAAAGGAGGTATTAACAATTGAATTGAACAACTGATTGACTGTTTTTACTCAGACTCACGATAGAAAATATTGCTCTTCAAAATCGAAAGCAAGAACTCGAAAACAGGATCCTCGAATTGCTTAAGAGTAGTGGCGAGAACATGCTCAATGATGCAACTCTTGTAAATTCGCTGACGGAGTCGAAAGTGACAACCGAAGAAATCGAGACTAAACTGAAGACTGCGAAGTTTGTTGAAGATCGTATCAACGGTATTCGAGCGCTTTATGAACAAACTGCTTCTAAAGCGAGCAATCTCTATCTTATTATTGTCCAGCTCGCCCAGTTGGATCCAATGTATCAATTCTCACTCGAATGGTTCACTGAGCGTAAGTTACTTATCAATATTGACCTCATCCTGATCAAAATTATTTTACAAATTTGTTAGGCGTTTATGTCAAAGCCATTCACCATGCAGAAAAACCTCATAGCGGAAAGACATACAGACAGGACCGTATCAATTTCATTCAAGCGTCTCTTCTCCGACAATGCTATCGAGAGGTCAACCGCTCTATCTACGACAAACACAAGCTTCTATTCTCACTGATGATGGCTGTTTCGATGACACAAGTTGAAGGAAAATTCGACCCAGCCGATTGGGGCATCCTATTGACGGGACTCTCTGGCCAACCCTTACCCGACATTAAAAATCCTGACCCTGAATTCTTCTCAAACACTCAGTGGGAGTCAATTTTACATCTTTCAAACCTTCCATTTTTCAAGGAATTCCCTGAATTACTTACAAATGACACTGAGATTTGGAAAGAGTATATCAACAATATCGACCAGGCCGAAATCCCTGAAGTTTACAAAGACATCCTCCCTCTGCATAGACTCTTACTGGTCAAGACTCTAAGAATCGATATCTTCACAGCTGGAGTGAAAAGATTCATTACTGACGTTCTCGGCGAGTACTTCATAGAACCCCAAATCTACACCCTTGAGGAGTCTTATAAGGATTCGAAACCTGAAATCCCACTGATATACCTTCTATCTCCTGGAGATGATCCACAGGTAATCACAAAATAGCTTTGTTTGGTTAGGCTAATAAAATTAGGATGAATTGAAAAAGTTTGCCCAGGATATGAGCAGAGTGCTTGTGATGGTTTCATTGGGTAAAGGTCAAGGAGAAAACGCGAGAAGACAGATTCAAGAGAGTATTCAGGCTGGTGCCTGGATTTTGCTCCAAAATTGCCACCTTGCGGCCAGTTGGCTAAAGAGTTTAGAAGAAATTGTTGAGCAAATCCCAGGAGAGCGGAAGAATAAAATTCTTAATGAAAATTTCAGACTGTGGCTCACAGCAATGTCCACTGATGCGTTCCCTGTCTCTTTGCTTCAGGTTTTTCCTATATTTATATGAAAGAAAGCTAAAATGTTTTTAATTGAAACAAATAGAATGGAGTAAAAATGACTAAAGATCCACCAAGAGGAGTCCGAACCAACATGCTTCAAATGTATAAAAACTACAGCGCAACCAAATCGGATCGAGAATGGTTCAATGCCTCGGAAAAACCTGAAGAATGGAAAAAATTATTTATGGGACTTTGCTATTTCCACGCGCTTATCAGAGAGAGAAAGCGATTCGGTGCTGTCGGATGGAACATTAAATACGATTTTAATGACTCTGATTTCAGAATATCGATGAGACAGCTCTACCAGATGCTCAACAAATACCCGGAGGTGCCTTTTGAGTTCTTAATCTACTTGACAGGAGAGTGCTACTATGGTGGAAGAGTCACTGATGACTGGGATCGTAGACTTATCACCACGATGCTAAAAGATTTCTACAATCCGTATGTCATTCTTTATGAAGATTACAAGTTCTCTCCAATGGAAGAATATTACATCCCTGATAACATGTCACTCGAAAATGCACAGGATTTCATCGGAAATGTAAAAATTATCACCTCATACATCTAATGTAATTTTTCCCCCTCGTAATATAATAGATCACAGTCGAGGAGAAACCTGAATTGTTCGGCTTGCATTCAAACGCGCAAATAACCTCGAATATTGAAGAAGCTAGCCTGATTTTGAATGCCTTGCTTATGGTGAATCCAAAGTCGGGCTCTGGCTCCGGAGAAAATAAAAACCAGGCCTTAATTAATCTCGCCAAAGGCATTTTGAATCAAATTCCTGAACCTTTCGATATCGATGAGGTTGATAATGATTTCTGAAAACTTTCAATTAATTTTTTGTTACTCTAGGTAAAGAAGAAATATCAGATATCTTATTATGAGAGCATGAATACCGTGCTGATACAAGAACTTGGACGTTTCAACAATCTGATTATTCTCATTGCAAGTTCCTTGAGACGATTGATTAGTGCTTTGGAAGGCTCTGTAGTTTTTACTGCGGACCTCGAAAGAATGGCTGAAAGTCTCACTAAAAATCTTATCCCACAAATTTGGGCTGAGAAGTCTTATCCTTCCCTGAAACCGCTCTCTGGCTATATTAGAGATTTCCAGCAGCGTCTAAAGACCATGAAAGACTGGATCGAAAAAGGAATACCAACCTCATTCTGGATGTCAGCATTCTACTTCCCACAATCTTTCCTGACAGGTAAGGAAATTTTCTTTGGAATAGCTTCTTATACCAATGTCATCTAGGAATACTGCAAAATCATGCAAGAAGACATAAAATTCCAATTGATCAGCTGACTTTTTCATTCAAAGTTATGCCTGAGAACACCAAAGTTTCAGCAGCACCAGAGACTGGCTGCTATATTTACGGATTATATCTGGAAGGTACTACAGAAATGACCTTGATTACATGATTCTCAAATCTCCTGTTTTTTTAGGTGCGACATGGAACTCTGAACTTGGAATCATTGATGAGTCCATCCCTCGAGTATTGTACAAGCAAATGCCTTTGGTGAGCTTTCAAACTTTGTTCAAATAAAACTGACCTCGATATGATAGATTTGGTTGATTCCTACAAAAGACAAAGTTGATTATGAAAAGATGCCTGAAGTCTATACGTGCCCGACCTATAAAACCCTGGATAGAAGAGGAACTCTTTCTACTACGGGGCATTCTACAAATTTCGTAAGATTATAATTCATTTTCCGAAAAACTAATTTATTCTTTTACGAAAAAGATTATTGCAATTCAGTTGCCTCATAAGCAAACAAAAGAACATTGGACCAAACGCGGTGTTGCTATGTTCACACATCTCAATGACTAAGTTTGTAGCAGCTTCCATGTTTGCTAGAGTTTCGTATTTTCCTCATCCCTATCAAATCCCAACAATGTAGGCTGGTGAATGATATTTAGATAAAAAGCTATATAATGTAATAACTTACCCATTTATTTTTGATTGTGCAGATTCTATTATCTAACGACAGCAACAATAAATTAATAACTGTTTTCATTATGTTCTTCCTCGCATAAAAAAATCTGTATACAGGAGTGACCGAAGAATCTATCGGTTGATTTACATGTGTGAGCCTGAGCCTCTTATTTGTTATTTTAGCTGTTTTCAATCTATTTTATTTTTTTTTCTATATATTTTTTTTTTCAAAGTATTCCCTCTTAGTTGGTTCATTTAGTTCGTGGTGCAGATTCCTATTTCTCATATCCTAGAGCTGATGGTATCAAATCAAAAACAAAGATATACATAATTTTATTTTTTAATGCTCGCTATTGTGGGACGGATTTAATCGAAATGTATAGCTAAATATATCTACGAGACCTGTTTTAACAAATGGTTTTATACGTGAAGAATCAAGCTATCGATAAGCTTTGGCGAGCATAAACCGCTTGTTGTATACATATAATGGAGACCTCTCACAATTTCGGTATTTTTCGCGATTTCATCGAGCTTCACTTTGATCACATACTCCAACACTTTATAAATCTCACGGGTTCCAGCTCGAGTAGTATTATAAGTCAGAGCAATCTCATAGATCTCTTCAGGAGTGATATTCTCTAAATCTTTAAGCAAGTTGATACAATGCCTTTCGATATTGTACTCGAAAATCTTATCATTAATCTCCATTATATTGTAGGCCTTGGCGATTTTTGCCACATCAATTGCTGATAATTTAGGCAAAAAGGCGATCAATTTACTTTTCAATTCATTGAATAACTCCTTTGATCCACGATAAGTGTAGACAAATCCTTGCACAACGTTCATTAATTCTATGAATTCCATGTCAGCAAGACCAGGTCTGATCTTTTGTTCAAGTTTTTCATTGAACTCTGGAGATCCATGCTCAAACCCGAAAGCCTCAGATAACGCGCATATCTCTCCACGTTTGAATTCGTCCAGTTTTTTCACGACTTGGGCTTCGATCACTTGGAATGCTGTTGCAGTTTCCAAGTTTGCCAAAGCATAAACAATGCTTAACCTTACTAAATCAATTGGACGAGCATGCTTGATGTTAGGCATAGTTGCTACATGTAGTTGGATAAAAAAATCGACTGTGCCTCTTTTGGCTTGGTAAAAACTCAAAGCTATCGCTGCCAGTTCCTTTATGCCAAATCCCTTTAAATGAGGGGCCAAATATTTTTCTATTCTGTCATAAAAATCTTCACTTCCTTCATTTTGATTTGAAAAGTTGACGAGCACACTGATAATCTCATCAGTTGTCATCTTATCCAGACGCTGATAGAGCTTCCTTTCGAGGTACTGCCAAAAGTTTGGATCATTCACAACGTATAAATCTCCAAAACGAGCTATAAGCACCAGAGTCTCATTCTGAGACATGGCCATCACATTTTTCTTGACTATTTCGATGAAATTTAGATACTGTGGTTTCTCGAGGTCTTTGCTAGAGATCACTTCTGCCAATGAGAGGAATCCTTGAAGGCATTTCTTGATATTTTCTTCTGAAAGCCTGATTGATAAATTCGCGATAAAGTAAAATAGCTCTTCCAGGCCTTTGAAGTCCTGAGAAGGGGTAGTAGGGATGTTTAGATCGTTGATTCTTGAGTAATCGACATTGGCTACTGTTACCTCGTATTCTCTTGTTTCTCGCTGCTCGTGGTATTCGTGATGTTGTTTAATGCGTTCTTTCTCTTCTTCCTCCTTTTCTCTTTTTTTCTTCAAAAGTTCGAGGTACTGATGCTTGTCAACAAAAGTATCGTCTTCCTCTTCCTCTTCTTTTGCTTCAGCATCAGGATCTTGATTTGGGTCTTTATCATCCGGTTTGGGCGTAGATTTTTGCACCTCTGTGCCACTTTTATCTTTTTTGAAGAAATTAAATATTGGCCTTGAAGGTTGATAGTAGAGCATCGGTTGCAATGAGATGAGCTCTTTCTGCACAAGGCTGATACTTTTGGAGGCTGTCTGCCGGAAAATTTTGCTTATCATTGGCGATTCAACAGCTAAGAGATTTCCTCTTAATTTAACTTTTTATTAAAAAGATCTTTCCTGTAAACAACTGCTGAATATGCAAAATAATCAAATAAGCAGTTCGTAACATATTAGTTTCAAATTATCAGTGAAAAACACTAAGAGCTTAGAAATAATCTTTTTCAAAGTTTCATTTTTCTCATTCTCTGAATTCTCTTCTTCTCATATGAGTCTAGGCTGTGATTTTAATTTCAAAGAGAGAAAACTACTCACTGGCTAGATGTGGATGTGATGTTTGAAATAAAAGAGGTTCAGAAATTTATAGGCGACGGGAAATCATCTGACTTTCTATTTGTCATATTCAAAGGGGGAGTTGGTGATTCGCTGACAAATGCTCTCCAGATAACAAATTTTTTGTAGCCTAACTGCCATAAAATCAAGTTAGTTGCCAGGCTGTGATAAGAATTAAATTGCCCTTTAAATAATGTTACTCAGATAGAAACCGAAATTTCGTTTAAGCATTGTTTTTTCATTTATCGAAGCAGGAAGGTAAGCTTGAGAGGATATTAAGCCATTTATTACTAGGTGGGAGTATTTTGGTTTTTCAGATTTGGAACTATTGGGGTTCTTGCCATCGCTCATGACTATTAAATAAATAATCACACCTAAAAAAAATTGAGATGAATTCATCGAACCCGCATTTTGTCAACCAATTCTCCGTCGAAGACGATATGCCTGGAGGCTCTTACAATCTTTTCAACCCAACGCAGGAGATCGGTTTTAATGACCCTGACCCGGTCGGCCTCTACGGTGGGATGATGACCAACAATCTCAACTCGGTTCAAAATGTCCGCAATAATGTCCCTATGATCAATCCAGAGATAAGTTATAGCAGGCCTACTAACACATGGGTCCCGCTATCTGGGACTATGGGACCTTCTTCTGTGAATGCATACGCTGAAGAAGGTAATAACAATATATATGGAACTGAAGAGGTTGAGTTCTACAGGCCCAACACAACTGTGATTGGAAGAAGAGCTCCTTTTAATCATTACGACGAGACGAACAATCCATTGTATGACATGACAGAGGTGTCGAATGACTTTAGAGCAAAAGATTACATGAGTTGTAACGTGTTCACTTCAAGAAGCAACTTCGAAGGGCAGCACTTCCACACTGACTCGTCAGTTGTTAAGAGGAAACCAGGAAAGAATCCTTTCTCTCAACCCAAAGATGTCAGACGCCATTTTTTAAAGGTTCACATGAAAAAGTGCCTTGCCTATGCAATAGAAAATACCGATTCGGCTCGGATTATCATTGAGTCTAAAATAGTGAACCATGCAGAGACTCTAACAATGCCATTTTTCTTATTAGAACCAGCGAAATATTACGCTACCTTGCAAAAGGATTTTAAGACTTGGCTGTTAGGATTGAAAAGCAAGTTTAAAGACTATGGCAAAGAAGATTTCAAAGCAGCTTATCTAAATGACCGAAAATCTTTCCGGAAAACAATTGAGAGTGAGCTCACTGATGACAAGAAGATGGAAGAATTTTTGAAGAAATCTAAAGCGTTCATTATCTGGATTTTTAAAGAGACATTTCAAATATTGAGCTTAAGGTTCGTAAATAATGAAGGACCTGGAGGACTTAAAAGTCAGTTGGCTGATTCAGCAAATATTCTCGATGAAAAAGAACATTTCCAGCTTCTCAAGTTGACAAGATGGCTACTTGAAAAGCCTGAAAGAATAGAAACGTCAGAAATTTTTGGGAAACGATGGGTGGAAAATTTCCTTCAGGAGCGAATGGAGCAGGAGTAAGTAGTAGATTTTGCGAATTTTATTTTTCTATTATTGTTTAGTTCGTTATACGAGCTTTAGAATAAGTCAGTTTTCTTGCCAGTTCTATTAGTTGCCACCCAAGCCAGAATTGTGCTATGAAATGAGTAATGCATCATTTCTTAGTTGCGTATGTATATCTTGGTTTCCAGAGCTTGCGAGAGTATCAAGAGCGAGTTTACATAAGTAAAATTACTAAATTTCTTCCATGAGAGAAAGATGAGAAAATGTTTTCTTCTATTCAGAATCCTGCTTCCAAAACACATGTGTGTTTTAGCCAGCCAGCAATTGGAGCGGTTCCACAAGGGATCTTCTGCTTTCTCATTTAATTAATGCTATTAATTTGGGAAAGGTGATATTTTGCATTGTAAGTTCGGTGTACTCACTTACCAGATTGTATTCGTTAAAATAAATTTATTTGGCAAATAAATACTTTTCAGATTGAGACTTACACTGCAACAACAAAATGAAAACGACATCCGAAAAAGAAACAGAACGACGCTCTTCGATAAGAAGATTGCGGAATAGCAAGGGGTATTTCGACTCTGTAAAAGTAAATCCTCATGCGATTTCCTAATCTAAATCCGAGAATTTCGTCTCACAAAGGATTTTGAAAATCACACTGAAAGTCGCTCAAGAAAAGATGCACAAAACCCTCAACTTCAGAATCAGAATCGTGTTGTGAATAATAACGGAAGTTCTGTCGAAATAAAAACGCCAACCTTACAAGATTTGGATCCGCCTAATTTGCAAGATTTGAATCCGCCTAATTTGCAAGATTTGAATGTATTTTCTTAATACAAGTGGCATTATATCCATTTTGCAAAAAGCCGCTTGAGAAATTTTTTCAGGACAGTTTTGACAATAAAGAAGAATTACAAGTTTTCAATAGCCCCGAACGATCATCTTCAAAAAAAACCTCAAGTAATGACAATTTTCACTAACTCCATAAAATAGTCTGACACATTATATAGAGAAAGCTAAAATTCCAGACAACTTTGCCAATTATTACGATAGCAGAGTAATGGCCCTGCAAGAAAAAAAGAAACGATGGATTCAAGAACAAATTGCTGAAAAAGCAAGAAAGGAGCTTCAAGAGCAGACCTTCAAGCCGAAGACGAATGCATTTATGGAGTTCGAGCTTACATCCAAACCGTTTCTGGAGAGACTGAGTCATTTTGTGAAAAAAAAGGAAGAGAAACTGAACAAAAAAAGGCAAGAGGCTGCTCTTAAAATCGAAGAAATGAATAATAAAGAGCTGACGTTCCATCCTGAAATCAATCAGAAATATTTCGAGAAATCAACCATCAAGACTGACAAAGGATCTATGATGGAAGGAGATCCAACGAGGGATGACCTATTGCATAGAAAGAAATCTACTAAAGGTTTTGAGACCATCGAAAAAGAAAACAATGAATGTTATTTTCAGCCAAGACTGACTGTCAAATCTCATATTCTCGGTGTAATTTCCTTCCATAATTAATTTGAAATTTGCCACTTTTCACTAGGAGAAGAAAAATAATGAATTGCATCCCGAAATTGCAAAGAGACATCAAATACTGAAAAACTTGGTGGATCAAAAGATTGAAAAGTTACGAAAGAATCGTGAACCAACTTTTACTCCAATTTTGAATCCTAAGACTATCGAGTTAGCAGAGAATCGAAAGGATAAAGTATCTAAGAAACCCAAAAAAGAAAAGAAAGTAAAGCCAGAAGTGATGCTAACCAACAGCGTTGATGAAAAGAAAACAAAAGAGAAAAAATTAAAGAAAAAGAAGAAGAAAAGGAAAAAGATAGTCGATGAAACAGCACCTCAGGATATGGAAGGAGCTGGATCCGAAAACATTTTACAAATTACTGAAACTCTTCAAAAGAACTTACAAAAGTATTTCGGCGAGGCACCAAACAAATCTCAAAAAGAAATTGAGATTGTTCAGCCCAACAAAACAAAACTTACAAACGAAGAGGCTCTCAATATCCTCAAAGACACCATAGGAATATTAGATAGAGACGGAAGTGAAACACTCCATTCAATAATGAAAAGAAGAAGAAAAAATGAAAGAGCAGTCATGAATGATAAAGCTCAAAAACAACAACACGAAGAGGAAGTTTATCCAGAGATAAGGCAATCTCACGAAGGTGAAGTTCTATTACAGGAGAACATTAGACACAGAAACTCAGGCGATCAAAAAGAAAGATCATTAGAAGAGGCATTTGATTCCGCTCAAAGAAGGGAACAGAGTGAGAGTCTAAGGGAAGTTCACATAAACGAGATACTTCAAACAGATGATTTATTGAAGAGAGCTTGGGAAATAGCTAGAGCTGAGGAACTACTTCAACAGAAAGTTTTCTCAACAAAAAAAAATTCCATTCAAACAATAAAATCCATTGATGGGGGAGTTGCTACTGATCTGAACCAAAAAGCTCAAGCCTTTAGGAAGGGTAAAGATAAATCAAAATCGGCAGAAAAAAAATCAATTCCCAGTAAATCCAAAGGACATCGACGATTGGGTGAGCATTCGGCTTCGAGCAAAACTAAAATAATAAGCTCAGCAAGAGACCTCTTCAAGACCCAAGAAAAAGCTCAAAGAAGTAGGAGTTTATCTGCAAGACCTGACAGCCGTAATGAAAAAGATCGGACACAGAGAGGAAGCCAGAAAAGAGGAAGAATGAGTGCCGTGGACCTGAATAAACAAAGAAAAATTAAGCCATTTCTTCATTCAGAGTTCCGAACAATGAGCTATAATCATATTGAAAAAAGTTTCGACAGAGATAGTTCCCGCGAATTATTTAATATAAGGGATCTAAGCCAAGAATATCCAAGTAGAGGAAACAGTCAAAATTTGTCTGAGACGATAGCAAAAGCAAATACTACTACCTCCCCTGCTAAGGATCCGAACAATGCTTCAGGAATTTTAAGGCAAAGTAAATTGTCTGAAGGCCAAGCCAACCGTAGAGCGTCCCCCACAAAAAAAGTAGTGATTGTAGAGGATAGTTATAACGCCAAATCTTTGAATGTGAATTCTAATTTCAGCAGCCAAGATTCCCCAATGAAACTTGAAACTTCTGGACAATATGATATCTCCTCTGAAACGATAAGTAAAACGAGTAATTACTCTTCACCTTCTCCCACAAAATCCCAAAAGAGGAGTATGAGCCACCTCAGCCAGGGTACTGAGAGCAGTCTTTCAAGCTCTCCCAATCTAAGCCGCGACTCTAGCAAGTTATACAAAAATCCAAACAACAAATCGAAGGGCTCGAATAAAATGAATCAAAGCCGTGAAAGTGAGACGATTACCCCTGAGAGAGAAAGGTCACTCAAGGTAGCTCCGGTCTCTCGTGGAAATGCCCTGCGGCATATCTCTGGCAAGATATCGAATTCGGCGGAGCATAAAAGAGAGCAAAATTTTTCTTCTGGAGTTACCTCACAAAAATCAAGTCATGGTGATTTGTTTAAAACACAACAAAGTAATTCACCTTCTTCCAAGAGTCGAAGCAATTCAGCAAACCCGCCTGCTAAATTACAAACCTTGCTTGATAGGAGATTCAGTGAGATTGAAAATAACAAAAAGCAACTTTCCTATGTACCAAAACGGGATGTTTCGGAAAATGAAGAAGCTATTACTCTAAAACTTTGGGAAGATAAGACCGAGAAAATTCGCGAGCGGAAAGCAAGAATTGATAGTATCATAGCTGAAATGGAAACACCACCACTTGAAACTCCAAAACCTACACTAAAAAAGAAGCCCTTGCTGCCAAAGAGCAATTATGGGAGTCAAAGCAAAAAGCACTTAGAGTCACAGCAAAATAATTTTGAGAGGACTAACAACTCCCTAGAAGAGAGCAAAGTTTCAACAAGTAACTTACATCAAAGAACAGGAAAATCAAATGAAAGGTCACTCAATGCTTCTTGGTCATCTGAAAAGAAAAATTCTCTCCCTTCGAGTCTACCAGACGATGATGGATCTAGAATGGAACATATGCGAATAATGATGAAATATCTTCCAGAGAATCAGTGACCAGAGAAATAGAACACTATTTTAATGATTCTTCAAACATGCAAAAAACTAACTTTCTGGTATTCTGACTCTATATGGAGAAAAAAAAAATAGGATAGAAATCCAGATGTTCCTGGTTGACGAGGAAAAACTGACTTAAGTTCACGACTGAATAATTTAACTATCCAGGAATTTCAAATTTTGCTTTCAATTCATTGTGCTGTTTGATTAGTTTTGCTCGTAAATTAAAATATATACAAGCCCAACGCGTCCTCTCCTCTGATTGTACAGTCTAAAGAAAATTAAGAGATTTTCAGATCGAATGTGATTACTTAGTTGGAATTCATTCATGTTTGGTTTGAGAGACCTGAATCTTTGATTTATCCAAATTTTTGCAAGAGGACTGCTACATATATAATGTGAGAACTACATGCAAACTAGTCTCTCAAAATTTAGTTAAAGTTTGCTTTGTTCATTGAATTTTGTATGGTTCTGTATTATATTCACATAAGCATTCGAAGGGCCATCATAAAAATTAGCTTCTGTATTTTCTAACCTGATTTCTCATGTTAAAAGGCGCTTTCGGAATGTTATCAAATCACACCTGCAAACACACATTAGAAAAAAAAAATTAATCATACATTACTCTTATTAGCTTGAACAACGAACAAGAATACATGAGCAAATATGATCACATACAACCTAACAAAACCAAATTTTAATTAAATTCCAACAAAAAAACTAGCAAAGGTTTCAGTAGAGCCAGAAATTTAGATATGTACTGCAATAATCTACCTAAAATTTCTGATAGATATTCAAAAAAACACTTATCACCGAATTTCAATGTCTTTTAAACGCTTCCAGCCACTCACGCGCACCAACAGTTTACTTATCCATACTCACCATAATACAATGGATTAATTCTTTCAAAGTCTTGTTGGCTCATGACAATTTCCCGAAGATATTTCTTATGTTGCTCCATTTCTATAATAAAAAAGTTACTTCCTCCTCAAATTGAATGCTTAGTCTACCTTTTATCCTTCTGAAAATAACGTTAGCTCTAATCAGCAAGTATAGCTCAAACGCTATATCAAAAATATAGCTTTGACTTTCCGAAGATATGTGAACTATGAGATAAATTATGTCAAAGATAGTTCCTCCCATGAATAACAGGTTGAGCCCATTATTTTCTGAGCGAAATGCGACACTTTCCAGGACGCTGATGCTGATATAGATCCCACATCTTACGATCATATGTAAATTGTAAATATCTTCCACAATCCCAACGCTGATCTCATACCCGAGTCGAAGACAGTTCCAGAGCTATAACATTGATAATGAAAGTGGAATCAAATTAGATAATTCATCAAAATAATATTTACTATGCTAAACGCAAGAACGTAAGGAAATGTATCTTGTGTCCTCAAAAAGGCGCTAAGCCTTTTCATGCTTGAGATTACACGCTCTTTCGTTTGAGGGATAGCAGAATATTTGTGAGCAGCATCAAAAGATTCTCTCAACGGTTCAATGATAGTTGGATGTTTTAAAAAGGATCCGTGTCGAATGGCATAATTATCGCCTTGGTCATCTTTAATCTCCCGAAGTTCAATGACTTGAAGGATTTTTGGAGGAGCATTGGAATCTCCTTTCCCACGACCCATCTAAAGTTCCTTCTTCACTTTGATTGCGAATAAATTAATTAAAATTAGAACGCCAACACCAAATATTGTAATAAAAAATTCGTTGAAAGTTCCAGCATCCTTTTTTTTCCCCTCGTCAGGTACAAATACTTTATTTGTTGCTAGTTAAATCGAGACATTATATTTCTGGTATCTGACTTGTTGAAATTGATATAGAATTGCTAAAGCATGAATTCAATTTGGCTCTTAAGGTCTGACTGTAATTTTTTTTATCCTGTTCATTTCCTGGCTGTACTGGTCCTAACCTCGCAAATAGATATAAGATCTACTTATCAGCGCACAAAATAACTCTGAAAGTGGATGGATAATATGGGGGATTCAGAAACGATTATTGGAAAAGACTGAAATTTTCAAATGATATTCACATTGATATCCTAAATTACTTAAGTATTTTTTAGTTAAGATAATTAATTCCCACTCCGAAAGATTTGATAAATGGACAGTTTTACAATTGCAATGTCTCGATTTCGTCGAAGAAGATTCGACGAGTCAATCGAGCTCTGTAATAGCATGCTAGATAACAACCCCAGTGATCAAGTACTAATATTTTACTTTTCATGGCATTCAATTTTACAATTCTCACTATTATTATTTTTCAAGGGAGCTTGGCTGCTAAAATGCCACTGTCTAATCAAAAAGAACTACATTGACGATGTGGAAATAGATGAAGACGGCGCTGGCGACATTCTGTTGGATGATAACGCTACGACTAACGTCGCAAGGCCCGGAACTTCTTTTAATCGCCCGGCAACTCAAAGACTTCAAACGGGTCAAAACCCTTCTCAAGTAACTCTATATTATATACATTGGGGTTTGAAGTATTACAAAGATGGTGAGACCTATGAGTAAGTCTGGAAGACCGCTCAGTGGTGTCGCGAGACCGGGCACAAATCGACCAACCTCGAGCAGTCGTGGTCAAACAGGCAGAGTTGAGACAGCGCTTCGTGGCAATAGACCTGGTACTAACAGACCCATCACGTCCGGAGGAAGGTGACAGCTTTGCCAAATTTTTTGGAAGCTAATTCACATGGTATAGGTATGTGAGATTGGGTACCGCTTCGATTCAGCAATCTGGAGGCGAGTTCTTGGATTCTGCGAAACTAAACATGAAAAAGATCGCAAAGAATAAAAGCATGGCCAGAGCTATCTGTGATTATTTAATTTATGTTGAGCATAATCCGAAAAGAGCGCTTGAGTTGGCAGCAGAGGCAACAGTATTGGCCGATTTCAATGATTGGTGGTGGAAAGAAAGGCTCGGAAAATGCTATTTCCAGGTATGTTCATGTATCTTTTGTGCGAGTTTAAAAAGATATAATTATTCAGTTGGGTCTGCTCAGAGATGCCGAAAAGCAGTTTAACAGCAGTATCAAGACTCAGGACGTCGTTAACGTGCACCTTCAGCTTGCTAGAATATACATCAAACTCGATCAACCGAACACGGCATTAGAAATATACAGCAAGGCTATGAACAAATATCCAAATGAAATCAGTTTCGTTATTGGACAGGCTCGTATTCAAGAGATGCTAAATGAATCCGCTAAGGCTGTGGAGCTGTATAGAAGGGCTCTTGCCATTGAAAGTTCTAATTTAGAGTCCGTGGCATCTATAGCCAGTTTTCATTTCTACATGGATCAGCCTGAAATAGCCCTAAAATTCTATTCCAGACTTGCTCAGCTTGGCGTCAATACCCCAGAGCTTTGGAATAATCTTGGGCTTTGCTGCTTCTACGACGGTCAGTACGATATGTTTTTCAGCTGTTTTGAGAAGGCTCTCAGCCTTGCCAATGACGAAACAATTTCCGATATTTGGTACAACTTGAGTCAAGTAAGCCCTCCTTATTTCAACGACATTGAATGAATTTAATTCCCCTAGGTATGTATTGCCCTTGGTGATATGAACTCAGCTTTTTATGCACTTAAATTGGCCATTTCTCATGATAGTCATCATGCTGAAGCTTACAATAACCTCGGAGTAATCTCATTTTGATAAAACAAATCAGCATCTATCTAACTCGTTCATAGATTCTCGAACTTAAACGAGGAAAGCCAGCCCTAGCCAGATATAATTTCCAAATCTCAATGAAAGAAGCTGACTATTTATTTGAGCCTCCATTTAATCTTGCCCTGAGAGCATATGAAGCAAACGACTACCAAGAGGCTTACAAATTTGCTAAAATGGCCTTGGAAATTTTCCCAGAACACAATGAATCTAAAGAACTCTTAAAAGAAATTGAGGGAATACTTCGCTTAGTATAGCTGATGAGTTTTATCTAGATTTGGTGCACAAATTTGAATGCATAATAATAATACAAAAATCACATGTATTAATTTTGTGGGTCTTTCGCTATGAGCACAAAGAGACTCATCGTTCCAATTAAAACCCATTTCAGCATTGGATAATCGTTCAACCAAATTGTAATCATGCCTGCGTAAGGAATATATCTTGAAAAAAGAGAATGAGATTGACACAGTAAATAGAATATCTTTTACCCGCCAACTTTTCCCATCAAATCGCTTCTTTTTAACCACATTTGTCCTCTTGGGTAGAGCAATCTGTCATCGTCTTTGTTATTATCCCCCTTGGTAAGCAAGAAAGCCTCTTTACCCTCATCTCTAATTTCAAAAGGTTATGAATTCAAATTGAGAGTCACAGTATCAACCTCTCATGGACTGCAATAACTCGATGTACAATGGGAATATCCTGATCCTTGATTTTGTAGACAACAACATCACCACATACGATTGGAGTTTCGTAAAATGTCAAAAAGAGGATATCTCCTCTATAATAAGCAGGCTCCATGGAACCACTCAACACAACAACTACAGGACTCTCCGAATAACTCAAAACAATCAGTGATTTCCAAATCATTAGAGCAGAGCTCACAATCAGGGCAAGACTGAGCAGTTGCTGAATAATCTATTTTCCACAAGACATGAGACTCCGACGAACAGTGGCAATTTACCTTGCGCGGTTTCATTGAAACAATCTCGACTACAGTGTCTTCGATGAACTTCATCCCCGTTTTTTTTGCTGAGAAAGTATGATTATTAGAGATTTTACTTCTGAAATACTTTTATTTGATATATTGCGTGTGAAAATGTTAGCCTGCTATCGTGGGATCCGATAAATTTTTCGAAGAACATTAAAAGATTTGGTATTGTATTATTCCTCAAAAGAGCACAGTTTCTTAATTTTCAAAACATTTGTTGATCTATCAAAGAGCTAAAGCCAAGCTAGAGGACTACTAACACTGCTAGCCTATGAAACGGCAATAAAAGTTATTTAACTACTTCATTCATCATTTACTACAGCTGATTGGCGAGAACAATGCTAGCACTAGTAATAATTCTGAAGAATTTCTCCTGTAAGTCCCCAAATCTCAACATTCCGGTGTGAAATGGAATCTTATACAAAAACGGTTGAAGTTCAACGAATTTTCAAGGATGGATATTGATTTGCTGACTCCCACTTCAATTTCAATACAATTATGATGCGAAACACTCATCGTAAACACTCAATTTCAAGTAGTCAATCTGGTAACATACCAAAGTGGCGTTCAGATAATCATCGCACTTTAATCATACGAAAACTAATTATTCCCATTAATATCCAAAGCATCGTCGGATAATCGATCAGCCAAATTACAATTAGACCAACATATGGTACGTAGCTGAAGTAAATGAATTACAATATCAAGCATTAATGGAAAAATCAAAAATATATTTACCCGAAAGCTTTCCCCACTAAATCGCTTTTCTTGAGCCATAGTTGACCTTGTGGATAAAGCATTCGGTCATCGACAAGGTTATCATCTCCTTTAGTAAGTAGAAAAACCTCCTTTTCTTCTGGTCTGGTTTGAAAGGTTAAGAGTTAACTTGAGAGTGTGAAAATTTACCCCTCGTGCACCGCGATTACTCGATGGAGAATGGGAACATCATAATCCTTGATTTTGTAGACAACAATATCTCCACATGCAATCGGTGTTTCGTAAGACATCAAAAAGAAGATATCCCCCCGATTATAAGCTAGTCCCCTCGCACCGCTGTGCATAACCAGAATAGGGCTCTCTGACCGGCTCAAAACAATCAATGATTTCCAAATAATTAATAGACTACACAGAATAAGTGCAAGGCTAACGAGTTGCTGAATGATCTGTTTTGGTAATCTATGACTAATTGAATAGGGATGATACTTACTTTGCGCGGTTTTATTGAGATAATCTCAACGATAATATCTTCAATGAGCTTCATTTCTGTTGTTGTTTTCTTTCAATAATTTTCTCTTATTATTACGAAAGCTACTTCTGGAATCTTTTTGTTTTGTGATATATTACGTGTGAAAAAGGCAACATAATTACTGGTTCCAGAAATAATAGTAATTGCAGTATACACACATGCTTATTTAGAACAAAAAAATCTTTGGCTTTGTCCTATATGAATGTATAAGGGTGAAACTTGATTATCTATTGCTGCGCGGTGATTAATGATGTTCAGCAAAACGCCCATGATATATCAGATGCTATTAAAGGAAAACTCTTCAACTCCAGCTCTAATATCTTTATATCGGCAAAGTCTCCGAGACAAAGTGAAATTGTCATTTATCAACTTGAATGAACTACAATAGCGCTCAATATTCACTTTGGACTTGTTTAGATTAGGCTTTGTGACAAGGAGATTTAAATTCCCATTACATGTGAAGAATCTGGAATTAAAACATGTTTAAATTAACAGTCTACCAGACAAAAATTCAATTTTTCAAATAACAAGTATATCATAGGTTTGTTTAAATTTTGCAATGACAGCTAATGCTAATCTCAGAACGATAAACGAAACTTCTCAAGACATGGAAGATTCAAAAGGCAATTCACCCTTAATCGATCAGAATATGGCTCATGTAAAGCTATCTGGTAAAAAGTCAAGATTTGAAGCGATGAGCAACTTGCCCACCACTAAACTGCAGACAACTGTCTTTGATGGCAGCAAGGGGTCAGTACCAGAGTCAGAATTCAATAATCAATACAGCATCCAACATCCAGAAGAGATCCCCGAGCAACAGGAAGAAACGCATTATTACGGGAACTCTGAGGATAGCCTTGAAGAACCAAGCAATTATAACCTATCCCATTCAAAAGGATCTCCACAAGTCTACATATTTGAACATGAGAAAAGAAGAATGCAGGAGATATATGATGAGCAGCTTGCTCTTGAAAAAGCTGAGATAGAAGATGCATTAAATGCGTATTGGGAAAAAAGAGTCGAAGAAATCTCTCGAGCTTATGAGGAAAAATTAGAAAATGTATCTACGATCCATCATCAACCATTAGTTTATTTATACGCCAATTACTTTCTATAGCTTGAAAGAATCATATCTAAAGGACCCAGTAGATTAAACGACTCATTGGGCTCTTACAGCTCTCAGACGCAAAACAGGGAACTTGAGCATGCAATTGAGGAAAAATACAAAAAGTTATATCTCGAAAAATTGTCTGAACTTGAAGAAAACAGAAGAATTATTGAGGAAGAAACAATTACTCAGGTAATTATATTACTCCCTTGTGAGGCTGCCATTATTAAACCCCATTGATCACTCCCTGAAGGTTATGAATGACTTCAAGGAGCAATTAGAACATGAATACCAAGAAAAACTCAATCAACAACAAGAGCTAATTCGAAACGAGGCCATGAAACAGCTTGAGCTTTATATGAAAGAAATAGAAGAAAACCCAGGGGTACAGCGTCCCTTCCTCTTGAGAAGCGAAGAAAGTGATAAGATTTCTTCAGTCAGACTAACTACAGATGTCGAAGCGCTCAAAAAAGAAATAGAAGCAAATTTACGAAGCAAAATTGAGATGGAACTTCGCCAACAATTCGAAAAAGAGAAAGAAACACTCATAAGACGGTTTGCTGATGAGCAATATGCAAATTATAGAAAATCAACTTCTATTGAGGAAAACCTTCGTGAGGCTCTCCTGCAAGAAACAGAAGAAAATGCTCGAAAAGAAATCGCTCGCAGAGAAAAAGAATTGCAAGTAGCTTTTCGACAAAAGCTTGAGCATCACAAAACAGAACTTGAACGAATCTTTGAAGTTGAATTAGAGACCAGATTAGAGGCTGAACGTTGCGAAATAGCAAACGAAAGGATTGAAATTGGTAAATTATTTTTTACTACTAAATGTCGTCTCATTTCGTAAACAACATGATAATCAGCAAGGCTAAAATCCCTTGAAAATTTAAGACTAAAGAAAGCTGAAGAATCACGCAAAGCATTAGAGAATAAATTGAGAGAACAAGAAGAGAACTCTCAAAGGAAAATTGAGGAACTCCAGAGAAGAATTGAAGAGCTCCAACAGAAGTCTGAGAACCAAAACCCTAATATTAATGAGGCCTATTATAGAACTTCAAGCACAACAAAATCGCCAATAAGCTCCTTGCCAAATAGTGGGAAAAAGAGCGCTAAACCCTCTTCTCGCGGATCAACTCTAAACACCTCAAATAAACTTGCACAAAAGAAAAGCCACAAAGCTCCTTTGAGGCCGAAAAATGTCTCGACTGTGGACAGCTTCGATAGAAATTCGGAATTTAAGCAGCCATATATGAAGGAGCATCATCAAATGATGAACAGATCGGTTGCTGCTTCTATCAAGTAAAAAATTAATTTAATAATCACGATCGTATTCATATCTCTATATATAATAGTGCTGAGAAAGAACCCTCTGAAAATGAAGATCCCCTCATTGAGTTGATTGACCCACTCTCCCCACCATCTTTCATTCCGAATATCAGAGGGACTGTTTTTGGTGCTTCTGAAAAAGAGAACCGGCCGAAGCAAGTAATTCAAAAGCAGACAAAACCCGAATCTTATAATCGTCTCCAACGTAAGCGCTTTAATTTGTGAGATAACTGCTAACTTATTCATCAAAAGCAATCCAAAAGTATGAAACTCAAAAAATCGCAGAGGAACTTTTGAAGAGTTACAGCAACCCAGGTTTAGATACAAAGGTAGATCTCAGTACTCTAGTATCCCAGCGGGTTTCTGCAGCGAGATCTTCGAATCATATTCAGCATCCTTCAGAAAACCTAAAATCACAGTTCCTTGATACGACCAAATCTCATGTGAGCACCCAAGAGAAAACATCAGAAGATGAAAATATTACTCTTAGCAAGGCGCCGTTGGGAGGAACAGAAAAATCACTGTCCTTAAAGGAGAAATATCTATCAGAATTCTCAAAGAAATATGATGAAATTCTTAAAAGATCTTCTAAAGATACCCCAATGCAGCACAGCTCATTCGCAAGGAGCAGTGCAAAAACTATCGACACACGAACAAGAAACTCACAAAACTCTGAATTGATTGGAAGGCACCAGGACATGGAAAAGCAGACAGAAAAGTCAAGGTTTTCTCACAATACAGAAATTTCGCATGCTAACAGAGCCTCTCCTACAAAAAAATATTATCAACTCTTTGAGATAAAAGCTGATGACAGCTCAAAGGTAATTCCCAAGTGCATTCTATTCTAAATATTCCTCATGCTCGTCAAGGTAAAATTCATGAAACAATTGAAGCAAGAAATCGACGAAGTTCTTCAGCAAGATTTGTCGTTAGAAACACCTTATCTTGCGAAGGAAGTATACTTCACAACAGAATTCCTCACCAACTTAAGTATATTACTGGGACTTCTATTTTCATTAATACTTTGTATATATTTAGATGTCGTGTCAAAAGAATATCAGCAAAGCTTCAAAAATTCAATTCGATCGCTTTACCTTCTATGGGAACAATGTGGAATTTCATTTGGGGACCGTCTGAAGTTTCTCACGAATTTAGAATCGATGTAACAGCCTTCTTCTCTTGGCAGCTTCTAATTTCTATGGTTTTTGAAAGGAGCGACTTTCAAAAGGTGATTTCAAAGGTGAACTTAGAAATCGATTACCTTGAATCACACTCAAAAAATGTGCGCGAGCTAATTGAGTTGGTCGAACGAGGTTATGAAATCAGGACAAAGATTCCAAAGGACGATTTTAATTTCAAATCTTGCCAAAATATCTATAATGCATTGCAAGAAAACGCCTCGAAGCTTCAACAATTGGTTCCACTCTACACAACTAAATTCAAAAAAGAGATTTTTTACAGAGGAGTGAACCTATATGATGTAAACTAATCCTCATATTGAATTTATTTTTGATTGATGCTAGATTGCTCGGTGTGATTTATGGGAAATAGATTATCTGAGGCGCGAAGATATGAAACAAGAGATAGTTGATAAGATCCGAAGGAAGAAGTAAAATTCATTGTTAATTAAATATGCCTGTAAATTTTACAAAATTTATTTATTTCATGTTAATAAGTTAATTGCTCATATATTCCCTCTTATCTATACGATTTCTAAGCCAAAATTGCTAGTTAAAAACCCCCTTGAAAAATTTTGGGTTCACGATCTCCAGAGGTTATCATTATGAATTAGAGAGGAAAATATCTAACTTTCATCAGTTTAGAATGGCTTGGTGCTTATGATTAGACTGCTAATAATAGTTTTAACTAACATCAGGTTCCTCATTCTATAACGAGTATCCCTGGGTATCATAACCTGGTCGCTGCCAAGTGAGTAAAGAAGAAAGCAGACTAAGACTAATTAACGTAGAATTAAAACCAATAAATGGGATAAAATTTTGAAAAGCAGTCGGTGCGGATTCACTTTACTTATATACTACTTATGCATTAGGAAATGAAACGGAAAACATAACAAAGCGACCCTGGTCCGAAACTACTCATGTTAGGAGAACTATTTATAAATTTTCATTAGCGATTGCTTCATCCAACCTAATTGACGCTTGCAGCTCTGACCAATTCAACTTGATCGAGGCTAGGTTTTGCGTTCTCTTTCTCCTGATTGTCTTTATCCTTGACGAGGAAGTAAATTCCAACCATGATCAAAAATAGGCCCACGCACCACTCGAGTTGCATTGGCTCATCGAAGTAAAAAAATGAAATAACACCCTTTTCAGAAACATAAAAGTTAGAATTTAGATTTGTACAGGTGAATATTACATTCATGAAAAATGAGACCGAAAGGCTCAGCACTTTCGCTACCGTTGCTCCGTTCCTTTTGAGTGAGTTAATAAAGAATTTCAGCATGAAGCTGTTCATGTATAGCGTGAGAACGAATAAGACCACTCGAATTGCAAATTCGATGTAAGCATTTCCCTAATTAATAAAAAGGTGAGTCACTCAAGTACAAGTGTAACACTCTACATGTGTCATCAGCTGAATTTTAGGTCCCCAGCCTCCAAAATCTCCCGAAAATGTGTGCTTTCCTATTTAGTATATCAGCGATGAAAGGGGATTCCTCTACTTACCGATCAATGAAGCGACTGAACCAAAGAATCCTGACAGAAATGGATGGATGCAAGCATGGAAGATCCTTTGATAAGGTCTTTCTTCTGTTGCGGAAGAAAAGCGCTCGCTGGGATTGGTATCATCTTCTTGATGATCAAGTTCATTACCAGAGCGATAACTATCACGGGCTTTCGACATGTTGCTACCTGAATATGTGTAAGTGTATATTTGTAGCTTTCCTTTAAAGCTTAATGAAGTTAGAGTATAATCTAATTATTTTTATTAATTTCTCAGTAAATAAAATTCTTAACTTATTAGGTCATATTCTTAGGCCAGTGGCTGCGTGTTCAGTATGCGATAAATTAGCAAGAGGCTTTTTTTTCTACTGACAATAAGAGCAAAGCTCAATTCGTTCTAGGGTGAGTCAGTCTTTTGTGTCATTTCGTATTTCCTAATTTTAGCAAGGTAAATTTCACGGTATTGAGCGTTTTGAGAGCAAAATCAACGTTAATTTTTTTTTCCCACTTATTTCAACGATCAATTCAGTTTCAATAACGTTTTGATATTGTAAAATGTAAATTCACTTCTTTGGCCGGATTGATGGCTCGTTATTATCCTAACTCAGTACTATTACGAATGAGAGACAGCAATTCTTTGGCCAAGGATTATGAAAAAGTGAATGGAGGTTGCATCTGCGCAAAACACATGAGTTCATAAGAAAATCGAACAACCACCAAAACCTATTCAAACTCAATAAATCAATGTAAAGTTGTGTTTGCAGGCTTAAGAATACATGATGGGTGAGTAGCTAATCTCCGAATTGCCCAACATTATGCAAACAGAAAGTTTCTTTCTCATTGATTAATAGGATAATCGAATTTCATTTTCCATCTTTCAAATTCGATAATAGGCCAATACCAAAAAACTGATCCATTCTTATGATTGCGAGTAATTTCATTTGTTCTTGTAGAAGATCAAAAAAAATTAAAAATGCAGAATCAAACGCCTAAACTTGAACAAGGGGCTTCGGTAGAAGCCTCAGACAAAAAAAAAACTCATAAACTGCATTTTTAAATGATAAATGGAAAGTTTAGCTATTCATCCACAGTTTCTTTCACTTGCGCTAGGTCATTAGGCTGCTGAAGATAGGTGATCTCCGATCCGTCAATTAATTCTTCATTCATTTTCAACTTAAAATCATCATATCTTATCAGCCCGCCAATCACTCCCATGTTCACTAAACACACGTTCGCAAGTTTCTGGTCGTTTAGGTCTTTTGCGCACTAAATTCGATTACAGAAAAACGAATTAATTGAAGGAGTTTACATCATAAGCATTCTTGTAAATATGCCACGTGTCTTCCTCCTTCTGCTCTTGAGCTTTGGCTATCTTAGAGAGATTGAGCAGACAATCCAACTGCAACTTATTATTTTTAAGCTTTAGACTGAGGTCATAACATTTCTAAAATGGCAGCATTGCATTGGCTCGTTAACAAGGATAAAATTGTACCCTGAATTGATCAGAGGCTTCTACATAGTTTTTAAGATCTCTATACGTCATGCCTATTTGTCCGTAAGAAAGGCATTCAGATTCGACATCCTAAATTGTACGTCTAAATGTAAGTCAATAATAATTTCTTACGTTATGCTCGAAAGCCCACTCGAGAGCTTCATTGAAATAGTTTAGAGCATCCTCATAATTGCCAGCGGATCTACTTGTGATTCCCAAATTGTAATACCCAGCGAAGGAATTTTCACGATCTGACAGATCAAGATTTTTCAGATGAAACTTTTCACTCAAATCGAACTTCCCGTCATTAAAATTATTAACACCCAATCTATTTAATGCAAGTGCCATTCCTATTTTGTCTTCCATGGCCTGTGCACATGAGAAGAACTTCTTGTAGTATTTTATTGCCTACAGCATAGACAAGTTATTTTCATAAATTGTCTCGTTGAGAAGAATTATTTATGTACCTGTCTGTAGTTCTTGTGAGTTTCATGGACCATTGCTAGATAGAAGCTTAAATGCGCTTCTTTTTGGATATCGCCGGCCTGCATTCCTGCTTTTGCCCTGACTAACAAATCTTTGATGTTAGACCTCGATGCGTCTGCCACTTTCATCAGAGGAATGGATGGAGCCCAACCGTTTCCTACATTTTTTTTTTTCACAGAGTAAATCAGTGAGTAATTAATGATATAATGAGAACCTGGAGTAAGAGGCGAAGATGGGTTGAAGTTCGGAGTCTCAGGAGGTTGCACCTAGCAAAGATATTGAAGATATCATAATTCCAAGATACCTGGATTTGCTGATCGAAGAAAACTCTCTCATTGTGGAGTTTTTTTGAATCGTCATGATTTTCAGGCTCCGCAGTAGCTTCAAGTGCATTTGCTATCTCAAGATCATTAATATTGGAGTCAGCTCCAAGCATCCCTCCAGATATAGTTGTATTTTTTATGAGATCCTTCTCACGAATCAATTTATTTTCGGATCTTGTTTCCTGCAATCTTGACTTAGGCAGCTCGACGGATTCATGTGTTAGCACATTCTGTGATTGCACACTCTGCAATGCTTTTGACTTAAAATTGACCTGCCTTTCAGGACGGCTGAGCGATTTTGTTGAGGTTGAATTGAAACTGAATTTAGGTTTGTTATCTGCTCGCGGATCGCCCAATGGATTATCATAATTCGGGGTCGATACCGAGTTGAACAAACTATCTATTACTTTCTCTTTTTCCTTCAGTTTATGTAATACTTGCTCTTTGGGGGAAACGAAAACTTCCTGGTACATTTGAAAATCCATGTCCGCCTTCTTCATAGGTTTCTTTTTAAATTCATGTGGCTTGAACACACTCAAAGGAGGATTGTGTGACCTCGCTTCTCTCAACCTGTCAGGAATGACATCTGGTTTCAGCTTGCTGATTTGGTGATCGAGTCCAGCCATATCACTCTCTAAAGAGTGGAGCATGGTTGTACGTTTAGTCGTGTTCATCGCATTAAATACCTCAGCTGTGCCATAACGTGAAGGTAGATATTTTGTTTTTGTAGGAGAAAAAGGATCTTCCATGTGCTTTTTGGGACTTTTGTTCAAATTAGGCAATTGCCTATTTTGATTAGCTTCCTCGTCACCCCTTTTTCTAAATGTTGTTCCTTTTTGACTAGGATCTGAAGCATTCATTTTTGACTCAAAGGTAATCACTATGATATTAATCGCTACAGTTTTATTTAATTGGCGAATTGCGAGTGGAGAACCTGAAATAATAGGAATGTTATTTTTTTCTATTAACACAAGTACAGGTTAGAAGTCCTTGAAGAATTATTTGAGTCCACAGTCTTTAGAGAATACATTAGAATATGCTGCAATTTATCATTAGACGGAAATCTATACATAAACAAATCCATAATGATAGTATAATTAGTATGATTTGAAAATATTGGTTGTTTCTCTCTATTAACAATGTACAAATTGATATCTAGCGAAATTGAGGAGAACCAATTTGTTAAATGCCCTGAAGAAAAAAGATCTGTTGAAAATTTATTTGAATGATTGCCACTCTCCATATAAGAGACTTCCAACAATAGTACAAAAAAAAACTTGAAAAACTTGCTGATCAAACAGCTCCTTAATTGCAGCACCATTTCGATGCCTTCCGCTGTTCATCTTCGTGTTTTGTAGGCAGATTCTTTACGCGCTTATCGAGCTCATCTGCGACCAACTTCTCAAAGGCTTCTTTTTCTGAAAGATTATCGGCTTGATATTTATAGATCGCTGTCAAAAATTGAAATGTTATTTTTTTCACTATTGATATCGAAAGAAATTATTTACTCTCAGCAAGAAACTCGAATGTTTCTTTGACATTCTCCCCAGTTTTTGCAGAAGTCTCACGATAGAATAATTTATTTCTTAAGGCAAGTTCTTCGGCTTCAGCCTCCGTTACTTTTCTGCTTGATGGGTCCTCTTTTACGAGATCTTTTTTGTTTCCGACAAGAACAATAACCACTTTTGATTCTACCCGTGATTGAAGTTCCTTTAACCAGTTGAGGGTATTCTCATAAGAAATTCTGTCAGTCAAATCGAAGAATAGAAGAGCTCCAACTGAGTTTCTGTATTGACTATACATTCGAAAACAATAATTCTCGTTCTTGTCAAAGATGTTAAATATTACGACGAAGTGATTGATTTATATCTTTCAGATCCGGCTGGTACAAGAATTCAGGCACAATAAGTAAGAAATTAATTACAAGTGTCCCAAACTTGAGCTTTTACTATCTGGCCTCCCTGCAAAACAATGGATTTTGTACGAAATTCTACACCTATGCTGGGTTGCGGAACGCTCGTGAGCCTATTATCCATATACCTAATCAGGGAATGCAAGCTGTCAAGCAAATGCTTCAATTCAATTGTTTACCTTGTCAAGAAGCTCGTTTTTCCCACATTCACATCGCCAATCAATAGAACTACAATGCAGTAAGAATAGGGGACTGAGACTGAGGTCTACTTTTGTAGGTAAAGTCGACTGTTGGTGCAGTGTTGCTTGGTTGCATTAAATGAATCGTAATTGACGCTTAATTATGATTTACGGGATAAAAAATCCAATTAATATCGTATGTTTTCTGATTGATCTAAAACCTCCAAGAATTAACAGTTTTGGGTGGCTGATTTACATCATTTAGTTTTGAAACGCTATGATCGAAAATGTTATCAAAGTCCACTTATCCCCTCCCCTGTGTTCGTTTGAAAGGAATCATCCTACATCATGTATTATTCTTTTCCTGGCAGGCAATGTCTTGTCTTATATAAGAGAGCTTACAAAAAAATGCATTCCACTAAACACACTTCTGAATAACCTATAGCATGTTCAATATCCCATTTTTTTATGAGATGTTCTCGTTATGTAGGCTAGCTCGTTCCTATGCTTCAATTTTAGGATTTTTGGTTTCAGAAATCTGCTTAAATTGAACAATCTCTCGCGAGAAAAACTGATTTGAAATCGAAATATTCAATTCGTTGAGTTTATCCTGTCTTAATCATAAAGTGTAGTATTTTGGGTCACTTGGTTGCTTTGATTTGAATTATTCAGACCCAATTCTTCACATTTCTTGTGTACTGAAGGTTCCTCTTGGACTTCTATCCAAAACTTCTTGACCTAGGACAGCGAAAGTTTAGTAATCATAGAGCAATTGGCTGACCTGTTCAAGTTGCAGAATTTCATTCGAAGACGCTTTCTGAACAACTTTCTGATATCTAAGTAATTTCTTTTCCTAAGGAATTACAAGTTAAAGTGGTTAAATTAGCAATATCTAAATTCCAATCACTTTAAACAGCTTCATCTCCTGGAATCCAATGATTTTCGTGATCATGTCATAAAGTTGAGTGGTGGCTTCCAATTCTCTTTTTGTCTAATTGTGTTGTTTTACCTTCATTAAATTTTCAAAAATCTATTAAACCTCCTCAATATGTTTCTGACAGTCTGCGACCTCCTCCTCCTTGGTCTTTCTCTTTATCAAGTTCTTCATCGATGTCTTTCCTGACAAAATGCCTTGCAATTCGGCACCCAAGGATCTCTGTTTCTCTATCAGCTTCTCTTTGTTAGCTTGGTATTTATCCCGTTGAGCAATAGCTTCTAAAAAACTCTAAAAATCCAAGTTGATCTCCGATAGGGCGTCTGCTTTACCTTGATATCTTTCTCGGTGACACGAATAAAATCATAGATGTATTCGAAGGAAGAAAGAATCTAGAAGGATGAGTTAGAGCTGAGAAAATTTTAAGAAACTACCTTTTTGGGCTTGCTGCTGGTTCCTGCTTCGCAAATTTTGTGGAAAAACTTTGGTCCTTCTGATGGAGCAACGTACTCAGCTACGCAATATTTTTCGTAGTCTACGAGAACTTTGTCCCGAAAGCCGTCTTTGGAGCGAGCAAACACTTATTTAGAGGCAAAAAGAAGAAATCTCACTGAGGCTTTCATAATATTTCTTTTTTGCAGCGACTACAGATTCAGCTATTTTTTTATAATTCTAAAATCACTGAGGTCTCAGTTCCATATGCTAATGGATACCTTGAAGAACGCCAAACTTTTTATCAAGACCATTTGAAAATTGATGATTGAAGCAGAGAGTTCAGACGTGACTTCTTTCTGAATATTGGAAGGTAAGCAAGGAGATCCAAAACTACACTTACTGTTGTCAAAGAGCTGTACTCTTGGTTGTATCTCTGTAGGATGTCTTCGTTAGTGTGTTTCCTCTGCTGATGTAGAGTCTTAAATCTGTTGAAAAAATGAACCAAGGGAATATCTATACCTTTTCTAAATCAGAGGTTTTGCTTCTCAGGAAGGTCTGAAATTCCTCTGAATCCAATTCAAAATTATGAAAAGTCTATTGTACGCCATTACCGCTATAATATAGAGGAGTCAGCTCCGATAACCTGACCAGGAAGATCTCCAAGAATTTCATGCGATCTTTAACGAACTGAGCGGTCATGTTGCCCTAATTTGTGATGGGAGATTTGCAACCAAAAAACCGAAAAAGAAGGTTTAACTTACAACTTTCTTTTTGCTCGGAATAGAGGGAATGACAATGCCTGGCCATCTTTGTAGTAGCATAGACCTTACTGCATCAAAATCACTATATCTGCGGAAGATCTCAAACTCTCCATCTCTATCTTTTCCCTCGAGAGAGATGAATTATCCAATAATCGTGTTCAGCATACTTTAATTTTGTAAACAACGTATTTGGATCCTATTGTTCCATCTCTTATTTGCACTTCGACAATTCTCAGCTCAATCTCGAGTTTAAAATATTATGGTAATATCAAATGTAGTTCGGCTCACATCTTTATTGACTTTGTCTGTGTTGAAATAAGATAAAGAACCATGCTAATGTGTTACCATTGACTTCTTGTTCTCGAAATAGAGATTCTTGCTGATCGTTCACTGTAAATAAAAGATAATGTATGTTCTATTTGTCTTGGCGAATAAAGGAGTTTTACCGATCTCAGTGGCATCCTCGATAATGCCTTCTCCCCTAAAAATAAGAAACTCAATTGATGCGAACGGGTAGGTGTTTATTTACCCCTTTTCTTCTTCTCTCTGTGATTGATCCATTTATTGAAGCTTTTGATAAAATCAGGAAATATTCAACTGAATTATTGAATAGTCTATCTAAAATATAGTTCTAAATCTTTACACGAAAGATTCACTCTCGGATACGAGACAATGAAAGTATTTCTTCTGCTGAATTGAGTGCAAAGAAGTGATCTAAAACTGTTTGTATCACCTCCATTGACTATAAATCCTACAGAAAACTCATTTTTAATTTTTTTGTTGAAAGATAAACTGAGAGAATATCAACATCATATGAACATTATTACAGAGGAAAAGCCTAAAGCTAATAATGATAGATATTTGAAAATCTTTAGATTCTCTAACTTAGAGTCAATAAAAAAGAGTTCACAGATATTTCAGGTCCAAACAATTCTGTTTATTTTCTAATGCCTTTGAATGAAACACCAGGCTCCTTGTCTGGAAACACCTGACTTCCTCCATGAATGCTTCCTCCACCAATAGGTCCAAGGTATTGAGAGCCTCCATGTTGTGACATATCAAGTCTACTCTCTTCAGAAAAGCTTGCTCCCCAGGCAGATTTATCGCCCATTGCAACTCGAATCAATTTGTCAACTTGCTCCTCGTTCGATGTCAGCTTCTTTTCAATTGACACCATGGTTCTTAATTTAAATACGAGAGTCAGCGCCAAGTAATTTTTTAATAGCTTACTTAGTAACTATATCCATCTGACTCACAATTTTGCTCATCACTTCAGAAAGCTGCTCAGGAAGCTTAGCATAATAGTTCTAAAAGTTGATTTTTTATTCTCAGGAAATAAGAGTTTGATTACATTTTCAACAGAGCCTCTGAATTTTTCTGGGTGCTCGGTTCTAGTCTTGAAACCGCTTGAAGGTGCTCCTTTTTTGGTTATCAGTTCTCTTTTTTGAGGAGAAGTAGATTTGCCGGTGCTACGCCTAATATTCTCTTTGTTACTCATAGACTTTAGGTAAGCATTGCTGTGCGAAGGCATTGGGATTTCTTCGAGATATTCTCCAGCTGGTTCGCCGAGATTTGATTTCCAAATCATAACTAAATTGTCAGAACCTCCAGTTGCAAAATAGTCTCCTGCTGCTGAAAATGAGCAAGCCTGGGCATTGCCTTCGTGCCCATAGAGTGTGTAAGCAAGCTTGGCATTTCTCAAATCCCAAATTTTGAGCTTTGAATCAGCTGAGGCTGAAAGCAAATAGTTGCCTGATGGATGGAAAGCAATTTGATTTATTCTGGCTGAATGCGCATCGAAATTTTGAAGCAGTCGTTTCGATCGCATGTCCCATATTTTTATCTTTTTATCGTCTGAGCAAGATGCGAGGCACGTTCCATCAGGATGAAATTTGACAGAGGTGACTGGACCCACATGGTCGTAGAAGGTGTGAATTCCTTGATGAAGCTCTACGTCCCAGACTTTTACTGTCCTGTCTGTGCTAGCGGAAGCTATCAATCTGTCATCACCAGAAAATCTCGCGTCTAGTGTCCAAGAAGAATGTGCTGTTAGAGTGCAGAGCAGTTCTCTTTCTGCGACCGTCCAAACTCTAACTGTTGTATCTTCTGAAGATGTCAAGAGCATTCGTTCATCACTTGAAAAGCTCACCGAAGTTACTGCCTCATCATGAGCTTTTATCGAATTTGAATGCCCCTCTCTATATTTTCGAAACAAGTAAGGATAGTATACATGTTTAGGGCAATGGAATTACACTGAATTGGCCCAAATTCTGACAGTTTCATCAAGGGATGCAGAGGTCAAATACCTTCCGCTTGGTGAGAATGCAACATCATACACAGGGCCTTTATGGCCTGCAAATCTATAGGGTTGCTCCTTAAAAGAAAGATTCCAAACGAAAACAGAGCAGTCTTTTGAAGCAGTTGCTAGTTGTCTCCTAGAAAGTGAAAGTAATGGTTGAAGCCTGAATTATGGAAGAATTCATTACATATTTGGGTTGAAAGACGTTGCATAAATGAGATCTTTATGACCTCTGAGAGTTCTTTTCAGGTCCGGGTCACTTCGTGGCTCGTACTTTGTAACTTTACCACCTTTCTCTTCTCTTGATTTGCTGGATTTCCTCATCATTTTCTATATCTTTTAAATTTGAAAATTTTTTGTTGGAAACAAATTAGTCAGTTGAATTGATAAACATTTATTCTTTAATTTTGGAACATGTAATACTTTGTTGCTAAGACATTGACCTTGTACAAATTAGTAAATTTTACATATACTTATCTGTAAACACTGCTAAATCATTTGGTATATGTTCATCGATAAACACTGCTAAAATCATTTGAACTTATCAAACAAAACGATAACTTATAATTTCTTCAATAAATTCATTGAAATTTGGCAAGCAAATTCAGCTTTCTTAGAGCATCTTATTTTTTGTATTTATAAAATTTTGACTAAAGGTAGCGGTACCGATTAAATTTGGTCAGGAGTTTTAAGATTCCGAGGGCCCCCACCCAAAATGATCATTATCAATTTATCCTGATCAATGAAATGAATTTCGGGCGGGTTTTTTCTGATCGGTTCTCAAGGTGTGGCATGGTCTCTTTTTGAACGAGAGCATAACCTTATGGCGTATGATATTGAAATCGCCTAGTTCCGGACTCTGTTCGCGTATCAAGTGCTAAAGATACAAATTTCTGCCACCAACTGCGAGATTATCTTCAATAACTTTTCGCATAATTGCTTTAAATAGTGCAGATAACTACGTCTTTTATAAAAATTTAGTTTTACAATTGATAAATAGTCTCATGGCAGAATCTAACGTTGAACTCGATCCATACGGAAGACCATACCCTCCAGTCATTGGGAAATACAGAGTACCATTCTTGACTGCAGACGCTATTGTGCTCCGCAAGAGTGACAAGCCATATCCTGACGTTCTTATGATTACAAGAGCCGATGAGCCATTCACTGGAAGCATGGCATTCCCAGGAGGCCATATTGATTACAATGAAGATCCTCAAGTGGGAGTGCTTAGAGAACTCGAAGAAGAGTGCTCATTGAAAGGCTCAAATGTCAGATTGCTCGATGTTCGTGGAGCACCAGATCGTGACCCTCGTCGTCATACTGTCAGTATCATCTACTTGGTTGATGTTCCTGCAGATGCTGAGCCAAAGGCTGGAGACGACGCAGCTACCGCAAAGTTTTATCCATTAAACGAAATCTGGAAGAAGAGAAGCACTTTGGCTTTTGATCATGGAAAGATCGTTGAAACTCTCGTTGAAAAGCTTGGAGTCAAGGATGCTGTTGAAAAGGATTAAATAATCAGAACCTCTGATACTCTCATTCATAAGTTTTCTGAATTTTAAGAATTTGTTTGTGATAAGACAATCGATAGAAAACTTTCATCTATTAATAAAATATTAGATAGAATGCTTCGGTGAATTTGCGATTACAAAAAGTAAAAAAGTAAAATCAAGTTATATTTGACATTGGATTGGATTCAGACAAAAATCATTTTACCTGCGTCCCCTTTAGCACTAATTTTGTGTTCTTTCACAGACAAAAAGAGTATGGTTCCACAAAAACTAAATTTCATTTAATGAAACAAATAATGTAAATCGACCTATGATGGCTATATATATCTAACAAATACAGCCCTAAAAACAAACCTATTAGAGAGAGAGAGGAATTGTTTTGCTGCTACATTGAATACAAACAAATTCATTACCCTTTATTAGCTCAATATATGTGGAATAATCGTATCAATAAGCTTCCTAATTGGAATTCAATACTGGAATTGCTAATTTAACCTGTTTTCTGCTCAGGAAACTAAAAATTCTTTTACATAATTACCCGCTCCTTAAAGTAATTCATTTTGAAAAAATTTTATAATTATTTATTTAAAAACTGGGAGAAAACAAAAATTGGTTATGGTAATTTTAGAATACATGAAAGAGAGATTTAGGTCCGCATTCATAACTAAAGAACACCATGTATGTTTTGGTAATTGTACCTCTGTTTCTGATAAGAAATGGATCGCGTGACTTGGTTTTAAGATTAATTCAAATTTGAAATTATTGATATTTTATTTTTTAGAGTAATGGTAATATATTGGCAAGAGGATCTTTTATGGGAGATAGAGGTAATGATGAATTTGTAATGAACGAGTTGTACTTCCAAATCATGTTGTCAAGAGTGAGGTAATAAGGTCAACCGGCACTCCTCAATAAATATAATGGACAAGAAATAATAAAGATAGCTTGTCGTTAAGAGGATAACAAAACAGTGACAACCGAAAAACTAAGAAATGAAATGAAAAACGATACAGCAAAGAATTTCACAAAAGAAAATACGAATAAATAATTTAAAGAGCAAACACAAGCATTTTCCTTTGACAACCTATTTCAAGGGAGGTTTGATGAAAACCAAATTACGATCTCTTTTTGATAGAAAGGTAATACCTCAAGTGATCCAAGACTATAATTGCTATTTTAGTATCACTGCCGAGCAGTATTTGCAAAAATATTAGTAGCTGGAGGGTGCATTAAGTAAAAAACTACTCAATAATAGGATTTGTAAACCAGCTCAACTAATTATTGTAGACCACATCGCAAAAATATTTTGGCTCACAAATATGAAGGATTTCTTTTAGCTTCTATTATTAACACTCTCCAAAGTAGACAGCACAATTTAGCTCCCTTACTTTCCCATAAGATGAGAGAATTTTCCCAAGAAAGCAGTGTTAATGGAATTTTATATCTGTATAATTGGCAAAAACTCAAAAACAAATGGCTCGTTGAGAAAACTCCGAATACAATATAAAGTATTATTACCAAAAATGTCACGAAAATAAACTCTTTGATATAGAAAAGATACACACAAAGTTTTCACAGATATGATTACAGCGGATTAGCTTTATCTTTTTCAAAGATTCTCTCATTTTTTAGGAGGGAGTTTTGCTACCAATATACCCACTTTGTAACTCGCAAGCAGTATTGCAACATTTACTCTGGGGTGATACCGGTTAATGAGACTTGTCGCATCACCTCCAACCCCTTTCATAATTACTTGCCCTCCAGGATGTCTGCCAATGTAGGCTGTAACATCGTAAACAACATCATTATGTATCAGCCACGCATCCAATTTCGTATTATGCTTCTTTACTTCTTCGAGTGTGTAGTAATTGACTTTTTCTTTCTGTTTTTCGTTTCTTTTCTTTATTTCCTCAGCTTCACGTATCCGTCTTTCTTGCTCTAGCCTTTCCTTCTCAGCTAGCCTTTCTTTCTCCAATTTTTCTTTGAGCTCTCGAGCTTTTTGTTCTTCTTCTCTTTGTTTTTGGATCTCAATTTGCCGCTCTCTTTCTCTTTTTTCAGCTTCAGTCATTTTCATAATCTCGCTTTCTCTCTCGTTTATGGGTTCATCCGAGTTTAACGGGATAGGATTGTCTTTTTGTTTGACTTTTGGACCCATTACCGCCATGTGATTCATGTGAAACAATAAATATATTTTATCTCGATGGTTCACTTTCTTACCAAATTCTATACACATGTACAAATATTATATCTCATCTTTAAATTTCTGAAGTTTATGGACTGTCTTTGAACTAACAATGAGCAGAGATGAGTATCTTTGGTCTGAAAATAAATCAAAGATACACTCTTCAAAAATGACAGCTCTTCATTTTTCTAATGCGACACGAATTTCTCTTTAATAATAGGCGTCCATCTGAAATTTAGTTCTGAAACAAAGATAGATTGAATGAAGATCTACATCTTTTGCGTGAAGAATTACATCAGCTCCCACAGCTGTTCGATGATCTTTGAGTCAAATGGAATCAGTAAGGGAATGATAGTTAGCAGCTGTCGTAAGGTGATTTCATGATGCACTTATGGAGGCTAAGCATTGGAATTGCACGCTTGAAGTTTATCAACACCATAGAAATTTTCTTGAGATTGCCTTGAAATACTCAAATATCAAGTATCTAAAGGATCAGATATTTTTTGAGAATTTAAAGAAATTAATTTTGAGAGCTATAAGAGAAATGGTTATTAAATTCTATTTTTTTGGTAATTTTTCAGTAAGTTAGGTATATTAATTAAACTTCTTATAACGAGTTCACTGACTTTTTAATGAGTCTGAAAACTCATCTCATTCTACAGAACCCTCCAAATTTCTTTTTACAGAAGAACATGCCAAACCATTTCGAAAGTATTGAAATGAGGAAGTACATGAAGCTTTATGCTTTTGACATGAATACATCAGTTAATATATATATCTCTATGCAACACGTTGAATTTAGCATAAGAAAATGAACGCCTTGCGAACAAGGTACTTACAATCATGCGAGAAAATGATGAGAAACCATTCACTTTTAATTTCAGGGGAAAAAGGCTGAGGTCTCTCATCTAAATAAGCAAAATCAAGCCGAATATTCACAAAAAAATATGATGCAAACAGAAGCTATGTTCTTCGAAAACCAATAAGCATCACTTTCTAAAGTTTCTGTAAGTTATCTTCACCTACTTGCTCTTAAGATAAACTCGAAAAATTTTAATCATAAATTTATTTTTCAAGTATATGTATCAAGAATGGTTTGGAATGTCATGCAGATGCAGAGAATTCTCTTTAACACCTATGATTTTCCGCCACCTAGCCTTGTTGAGCTTTAGGACACCAGTTTTATGGCTTGTTGTAGGAGAAAATTTCGCTGTCCCATTCATCAATTATTCCGTGTCCTTTACTTGCGCATCACCCAAACTAATTGCTCTGTTTAGTAACAAGTGTGAAAACATCGTGGGTTCATAAGGATTTAAAGTTGGTTTGTTCAGTCGGATTCTTGTTGCTTCCGTCTATCGATTAATCGATTTTAATTCGAAATATAAAAACTTGAATCTTTCATAATTATTCCAATAAATCTCTCCTTAATTATTTGTCGCCTCCCGAATAGTCGCGATTCTTCTAGAAATAAAAATTTCAATCGAATCAATTAATCTTTGAGTTTTTTTTGATATTGACACTAGCTTCAAAAATCCCAAAACCAGTACAAATTATTGAGCTAATTTTATCCACTAAAATTGCTCATTAACTTTAAGAGCTGAGGATAGTAGCAATATTTAAGAGAAACCGGATCTAAATTGTTATAATAATTTCTGAGAATATATAAATTGCTCTGAGAAAAACTCTAAACTAAACCAACTAATGGAAAAACTACACATACTCACACAACATTTAATGCTTTCCCAGAACACCCCGAAACTCCAGCACTTTGTAGTGGGTGCCCCAATGTCACCAGGAGTTAATGTTTTTGAGCCTGCAATTCTCCAGGCTCTCGTGTCTGGACTTTCGAATAACACACTCTTTCAAGAAATTCCAAACTCAACACCCTCCTTACAATCTTTCCCTCAGCACTCCAATCAAATGAAGTGTCATCAACAAGCTCGAAACTTTTCTGACGGGAGTAATTTATCGCAAGCTTCTTCAGAAAAGAGTGATATATCATCATTTAAGCCCTCTGAGCTCGTAAAGAAATTTTTCTAATCAATTGACATAACTTCATGTCTTAATTTAGGAAAATAGCAAAAAGCCTGAGATTAACTTCAGCAAGAAGTGTAGTTTGAGGTCAAATGAGACCGATGAGCTTGAAAAATCTATGACAAAAGAAGAGAAAGCATGGTTCGGAAGAAAACGAAAAAATAGAAGATTGGCGTGTGAGATCGAAAGGGTTTTTAAGTGTCCCTCTGAGCACTGTGAAAAATCATATGGGTAATTATTGCGAACTTTATCAGAGATTAGAGAGAATTCTTTGTAGGTCTGAGACTTCGCTGAGAGTACATATCAAGAACAAACATAAACTGATGATCAGTCCAAAGCGACTTTATGAGATCGAATCATTGCTGAGTAGAGCTCCCAAAAAGAATGAAAGAGTAGAATAATTGAATTCGTCACAAAATGTTTGAGGCTCATAGTCTTGAAAGCAGAACAAATATATGTGCACTTTCTGCTTTTCAAATTTTTGATGATAATAAAACATTTTTTCCCTTCTCTACAAATTTTGATAATATCATTTTTTTGGATACCTTACACTCTTCTTCTTTTTTTTTTGAAACAAAGTAAATTTGTAATTCGATCAGTTTCATTTATATTTCAGATATGATTCTCTGTCAGGATTCTTTATCACTTTGCTTAAGGTTGCTAAGCATAGAATAAATAAAATTTTTTTTGCTCTGCAAAAACAGACCAAGTCCTCCTTCAGCTGCTTTTTTTTTCTCTCTCTCACAGAAATTAATTAATTTCACAAATATCAATTTGATAACACTGAGAAACAGCCCTTTTGAGAGAACGTCTCACAGGAAGTGAGGTTTAGCTCTCAGTTCAAAAACGAAAAGAAACATAATGAAAATGATGAGCTAGGGTCATGTCATTCAAAATTAGTAATAATCTTACTCAAATTTACTATCAATCTGAAATGAAAAAAATTGTGTTGTCCATGATTTTATTGGAAAATTTCAATATATGTCTCATAGAACTTGTTTATCGCTACTAAACTGAACACTGGTCTTCGCTTCCTCTTGAGGTTTATGACCTGAAAACAAAGCTGAGATCTTTGATAAGCATCCAGCGACAGTGTGAGAACTTTTTCTGAAATAATTTTTCCGTCAATAGGATTCACCTCCTGAAGGTTGAAAACTTCTTTTTGAGAGTCCCAGTGCATAAACCAATCGAAACCTTGCCAGCTTGTAAGGTATTGAAACTCTGTTGTTTGCCATTCCTCGAATTTTTTCACTGACTGACTAGATGATCTTCCGTTGGATAACTTCCAATAACTGACTAAGATTCTCCCTGAATCCTTATCTTGTTGCGTATACGCTATGCAAGCTCCATTAAGCGCTGTATGAGATACAAACTTTTGGTCAATTGAATGACGGATTTCTGTGCTTTCTCGAAGCGAGAAAGGCTTCAGAGTCAAAATATCATCTTTTAAAGCAACAACTTGCTTGGAAGCTCTCATGAATAAGAGTCTCTCAGCATTTACATTATTATAATCTACAACTGTGTTGCTTTCTAAGCCAATAGCTCGAATGTAATTGTGATTCCGTTCTTCAAGTATGCAGTACAGGGTCTGTGAGCAGCTGTCGATTGTTACGCTCACGATTTTTTGCGCAAGGACCACAGGTTCGATTTTGCAGCTTGATCCAATTGAGATGGAATATAGCACTTCGCTATTGTGAGTAAAATATATGCGTCTGCGCGTTTCTTGATAGAAAATATTGGAGATGTTGCCTTCAAAGACGAATTTTTTGATAGGTCTGCAATTGTTGAGACTGAAAATGAGAAAGTTGTACTTGTAGCCTACAATGCATCTGGTTTCTGAGTAGACCAGCAAGTAGTTTAGATTACTGAGGGGAATTTGCTTAATTTTTGATCCTCGAGGTAATTGAATGAGGAACCGGAACTGGAGTTTGTGGGATTTGCTTTTCATCTTCACGAGATTTTGTTTTAAACAAAAATAAAGATTTGATCATGAATCGATTTCAATACTTGGTTCAAACATTCGACTTGCATAAACATCAGTGATGAAAAATAACTGACCAGAGAATTTTTTGGGTTTTCAAGGCCAGGCTGGTCTTTCATTACAATAGCTGCATATTTTAAATATGGAGTTAATTTTGTGTATCAACAAGCTATTCCATACTGCAAGCCTTATTTGCTTATTTGTGCAACTAATGCTAATTAGTTGATAGCTACGTGGCTTTTTTGCCCTCTATTCAGATCTAAAGAAGGGAGAAAGTAGGCCCATAGATTCTTTTTAGCTCTCAACCTAACTTGAATTTTCTATGAAAATGTTACAATTAGCGAGGGAGGACAACATTTAAATCCTGTATTAGAAATAAACACCATACAACACATAAATCTCAACCGAAATGTTCTGTCACGGAAATTTAATCTTAGATGTCTTCGCTGTAGGGAAAACTACAATTATTCTTTCATTCAATCGATTCTTTTTGAGGGTAGTTTTTTGGTTGCAATGATAAAGATAAAATGTCCACTGCTGTGCTTTTTATTTTGAATTGGTCCGTGTCATAAGCCAGAAAAAAAAAACGCCCTCCAAACAGTTTGATCTTTTTAATTTTCTTAGATGGGGCTGCAAAACCTATCAGTCTATATTTCTCAATCCAAAAGGAGAATATAAAGTGCCATTCAAACTTATTTCAATACTCTTTGATAAGATAGATCCGCTATTTGTGGGAGATTGCGATTTTCACTCGAATATAAAAGAAATTAGGTGTTCTGTTCAAAAAGTATAGATATCAAATCGTTTTAAGTTTCTAAGACAATTTCTTTTTACTGGCGCAACCTTCGATGCAGCCTAGCGAAAATTTTCTGATGGCTCTTAATCATCAACGGATTGAGGTCGAAGACGCTTTGTTTTCTTAGGTGCTCCTCGATAAATTAGCAAATAAAATGAAATACCCTGAATAGACAGGCTATTCGCAGAATTTAAAATAAAGATTCGATTGATTTCGGTACGTGGTGATCGAAAATTTTTTTTCGAGCTGCCACGAATAAGCGCATGATTTAGAATTAACTTAGAGAGGTACAATGTGCTAAGCGCCCACGAAACTGATTGGGAGTGTTGGATCATCAGTATATTTGGCTATGGATTGGCTTGAGACAATTTGAGCATGATCAAGATTCTTCACGAACATTTTAAAAAGATCCGATTAATTCGTTGGAAGAATTAAACCACTTGCGGAAAACTTTAAAGTTCGTAAATAAAATTCGAAAAAGCCAGCTTTCAATTAATTCTGAGTTAACTACCCATGGCTTGTTATGAGAAGTTCCCTCCTCTTTTAAATTTCTGCGGACGGATCTAATTTCACTTGAGCCGCAAAATATTTCCTTCCTTCTCAAATCTCCACGGCGATAGCTACCATATGTTGTGAATTTAGAGCTTCCATCTATAGAAATAAAGGACTGAATCAGGATTAAGAAATTTTAATTGATCTGCTTTTATTTAACTTGCCTTTATTTATATTAAATAGCAAAATACTCATCCACAAATTTTAAAGACCTTGGATAATTAAATTCCAAAGCACTCAACCAACTGGAGAATTTTTGCATTCCTCGAATGACTGATAGCTAATTAGGCTTGTTCTGGGTAGTTATTCATCAGCCAATTTAAAAAGAATTAATTTCCGTCATTTCTATTAGCATATATTTTCTCCTCCATAAAAGTATTCCAGATCTCAACGATCCTGATCCACAATATTTCAGAACTAATAAATTGCACTTATAAATTATAAATATCTTTAGAAGGCTGTGCCTTTGTTTCTTGATGGAAAAATTTCTTCAGCGTGTAAACCTAAAGAGTGAAGGCTCAAAGGACCGGCCTATTTTGTTCCATCAGCTCGTCTTTCCTTCTCTACTTTCTTTTCTCCCCGTTATCTTCTGCCATCAGGTTATTTCTTCATTCTCCTGCTCTATTCTACTTTTTGGCTTGGCACTTGTGCTGCTCAGTAGTGGTTTCAATGCCAAGCCGAAACAAAGAATCAGAGAAATACTGACTCTTCTCTTGATTGCTCTGTTCCCGGTTATCCTTACCGTTTCTGGCAACCTGCAGTGGCTATGGTTTACTTTGAATATATCTGGAGTTGTCTGTGTGACTGCTGCTGGTTCACTTCTTGAACTAATTGCAACTCATTTGACACACGCGTATCTGTCATATTTCTGTTTGCTGCGTCAAATGAATCGAGATGACCAATCAATTGAATTTTACGGCTGGAAACTGCAATTCCTCACAAGTTTGCTTTGGATATGGGTCGCAAAGCGCAAAGATCATAAGTACAAACTTATTGAAGAAAGGTCCAACTCCTTGATCTTGTCTTGCGAAAAATCAGATCGGAGAATAGCCGATTTGAGTACTAAATTGCAAGATAAAGAGAATTTCCTTCTTGGCTTCAGCCACGAATTCAAAAATCTCTTATTTGTCTTGCTTGGTAATTTGCAGCTTGCTGGTAAAGGTTTATCAAACAGGAATTTTGTTCGCACAGCCTTCGTGTCTGCTGAGATGATGAAACACATGATCATGAACGTCCTTGAAGCAGGAAAATACGAGCACTCAGCGAACATCGAGATAAGACTTCAAAGGACACACTTCCCTTCCTTACTCGAGGATATTTGGAGTCTTTGTGCAGAGATAATTTCCAAGAAAGACAAGGTAGCTGCAAAGATCATGCTGGCAGATGAAGTGCCTCACTACCTTTTGCTTGACCCACAAAGGATAACTCAGATATTTCTCAACTTGGTCACAAACGCGGCAAAATTCACCGAGAGGGGTGCAATTATCATCAGAATCTCTTGGGAGAATTCCAAGGAGTTTCCTTTGACGAAAAACACGGCTAGCACAGCGCTCACAGACAATATTTTGCGTTCATCGAGCTTGCCATTCGATCCAACTTCTTTTGACGATGACATGATGAGAGAAAAACCCGAAGACGAAAGGATCGAAATCCATGAGACCAAATTGCTCATACAGCCCGAGCTTGGTTATCATGAAGTTAACCTCACAAAGAGAGAATGGACCTCAAATTTAGAGCAGCCCCATGAAAAAGCAGGAACTCGAGGAATCTTAAAAATCTCAGTACAAGACACAGGCACTGGGATGACGGAAACGCAGTGCCAAAAACTGTTCCAAAGGTTTTCTCAGGTTTCTGAGGATGTGGATAAACGCCAACTGGGTAGCGGGTTGGGACTCTGGATTACTAATCAAATCGTAGAAAAACTCGGTGGTAATATTTTTGTTGACAGCAAACTTGGGACAGGAACGAGATTTGACATTCTGCTTCCGACAGTCGTTGAGGACCGAATAGCTGGTCCATCGATAGAACTCCTGGCAAATAGATCCGAAACGAACACCATTGGAAGGAAGCTATCTCGAGATAGTTCTGCAAATTCCAATATCTCAAAGCGATATTTACCCCAAGATCGCGGTCTCAGTTCAATCAGAAAAATCGAAGAGCAGCCTGACCTTTATATAGACCTCAACGAACAACGATGGGCCTCCACAACATCTTTAGGTACTCCAGTGCTATATCCAAATATGGTTGTTCCAAATAAAACAGGATCCTTAGATTTTGGTCAAGCCGTACGTACGATAGAGGTGTTGGTGGTTGATGATGATCCCTTCAACTCTGAACTCATAGCAAAATTCATCACTGAGAGATTGGGTCTGAAAGTTTTGGTAGCACAGAATGGGTGGGAGGCACTTGAAATCACTGATCACGCTGGATCTGCAGGGAAGATACTCCTCGCTTTGGTTGATTTAAATCTGAAGGATATGATGGGCACTCAGGTCATCGAGAAAATGAAAGAAATAACAGATTCGCAAGGTCATAGCCCTATTCCTTGCTATCTTGTCTCCGGAGAAGAGAGAGCATATTTAGAGGAACTATGTAAATCTTCTGAAAATATTCTTGGGTGTTTGCCAAAGCCACTTGATTTTAATGAGCTTCAGCAACTAATTATGGAACATGTGAAAGCATATGACACAGATGGTCGGTGAAGAGCATGAAGAGTGGTACTTTTTGGTCCAAGATGTTCTGAATTTTACAGTTTCTAATTTCTGCCTGTCTAGTTGATTTCTTTATTTATTTTTCTTTTAAAACAATTTTTTTTTATAAAATGACAATATTCTATTGCTCGTTTTCTTTCTATCAGTCCAATAGCATATTCATACAACATACAAAAAATTTTCAAAATGAAATATTAAACTAGAGAGTCTTGATTTGAAGTAACTGAACTTTTTTCATGATAGTTAGAACACGTAATTATTCGCTTTTTCTGGCTTGAGAGATTCGAAAATAGGAGGTTCAAATTCATGATCACAGCTTTAAAGTGATGCATCCTCTGACTTTTCAAATATGAGATGAAATCTTAGTTTTCCGTTTGAATTCGTTGTTGAAGCAATAAATTAATTCAAATGGATTCTACCCTATATGGCATCACCCAAAATTGAGGCCATCTAGAGTATTCTCAACATTTTGATTCTCTTTCCTTATTCGAAATCTTCTTAATTTGTGTTGGAGGTATCAACAAACGAGCTTCCTTTTTAGTTTTTGGAAAATTAGGTCTGAAAGAATTCTCAGTGTATCGCCAATTCACCATTATGTCATTTCATTTTACGATTGCAATCGACGTGAAGAAATGAACGTATTTAAATAATCTCTCTTTCTCTTTATTGAATATGATGGTTATTTATTTGCAGGAAGTTTGGTAGTGAACGTGATTAATATACGACCCTTTATTTGTAGTTGCGAGTTATTTTTGAAAAAGCCTTAATTCAAATGCTTAATTGTGAGCAATTTGCGGGAGTTAGACTGTTATTCACCTGAAAACAAATTTTTTATTAATATTTATTCCAGAGTAAATGCAACCTCGGTCAGATTCTCGGCAGTTTCAACGCGATCTGCAAACCTCACGACAAAAATTGAGTCCAGTGTCATCACATGAGCCGTCAACCAATCTAAGTATTATAAGATCAGAGCCATTTTATAGACCCAAGATAGTCATGTTTCCTAAAGGCTTTGATTACGGTTTCACCCCACGCGAAGAGAAGAAGGATGTTAATCCTCATTTATCCCTCGGGACGACGCCAAAGTCACTGCGAGAACGAACTCCAAGACCCGAAAAAACAATCAGCTCCATCTCAGATTTTTTCAACAACAGTCAGATTTCAGAAGCAATCCAAAGGCCGCGTTCTCTTTCAAATAGACTCAAAACCCTCGATTTAATTATTCAACGCAGAACAGAACTCAAAGAGCTTGAGGCGCAAGTACGCGAAGACAGAGCATTGCCCTTAATCCGAAAGCTTCAGCAGAATTTCAGGAAAAAAAGATTGCAAAAAATTTTAGCACAAAATAAAAAACAAACAGATTTAGAGCCTCATCTTCGACCAGGTATAGACGATTTATATTTTAAAGCGAGTGGTTATAAGACCAATGTGAGCGCGGCTCCAGACAGTCGGATACTAAATTCAACAGAGCATTCTGGGAAACTAACGGGAGAGATTTCAATCAACCCTGATGATTCTCGGGCAATAACTCTCTCTAATCTTGATGATCCTCTTGAAGCAAAAAAGAAGTTCGATCATTTTGCCGAAAAATTGAAACTCTTTCTTACTCGAAATGGAGCCTCTGAGAAGCATTTAGAAGACGAAACGGAAGGTGCCCATAGTCACACAAAGAACACAAGAAAGAGCAACAAAAATGAGAACTTAAGCATGGAGGATTATCACTTTGCATCGAAGACGCTTGAGAAGGATCTCTTCAAATTTATCATAAAAAATAAATCGAAAAAGCATACCAGTCGTCTCAAGGATAACAGTGCTGATTTATTTTTCGAGAAAGCTGGAGTTGGAAACGAAAAACTAAAACACATCGAGGATCAAGTCCAGAAAAAACTCGAAAATTATCAGCGCGATGAACATAGATGCAAATCTTTTTTCAGAGCTGTCAATTCCAAACTTGGAGTGAATCAACCGAGAACCAGAATCCAAGAGCCAACCTTTCTGCAAGAGCCTGTTGCGGGAAGATGTACTCTAAACAAGTCAAGCAGCATTCCAAGCTTGTTAGACAGAAATTCGAGTTCATTAAGAAGGTTAGATAGGAATAAACACTCCACGATAATCCTCACAAATCTTGCCGATGACTTTGAGCTATTCATGAAATCTCAGGAGTAAGAAATGCCCTTGCTAGGTTAATAAAGCTGACATCCCTTTTAGGAAAACACAGAAGAAGACCAGAGAGAGAAAGAACAAGAAAAGACTGCTTGCAGATGATTCTTTTGCTTCTTATACGGAAGGAAAGTTGGATTTCCTATACAGAGTGACCAATGAGCTCGAGGAGAACCTTAAACTAACCGAAGAAAAAATACTGAAGGAGAATGATCGAAATAAGATCGATCGGTTGAGTCAAGCGGAAAATGTACGTCGTGAGAAACTAAAGCACCTGAGAAAGTAATTTGTTCCTCATAATCTACGATTTTTTTAACAATAACACCCACAGCGAAATATATAATGTCACCAATAAAAAACTCTCACAATCAAACTGCCTCAAACCCTGAGACAGTAGGAGGTGGACTCTAAAATCCACTTGTTCGAAAAGTTGCTTTGTCTGAAAAACAGAAAGATTGCAATATATATTGAGTAGAATTGATATGCTTATTTAACATATGTGTCGTAAATAATAGGCGTAAACTATTATGTCATGCCCAGATAATTTTTATTTTTTTTTAACGTTCAGAAAATTTCTGAGCGAATTCTCTTTTATTTCAATTTCAATGCTTGAGAAAAGGGATGTGAGTTGATGTCTCCATGAGTAATTTCATTATTCTTCATTTAAACAAAAAATTGAATATGTCAACACATTATATCATTGGCAACTCTTCCCTCTAGCAGCCTTAATTTGAAACTTTATTTCAAATGAAATCAATTACCTAATCCTCAAACTATAGCAAGTAATGCGCGACGTACAATCATTTTTGCAAATGCTTAATGAATGAATATAGGTAAGAGTCGACATAATTAAGAAGCTTATATCAATATTTTTGGTATGTACAAATTACTCAAATCTTACTTTTCAATACACTCTGATCTTCTCCTCACTTGAGATTCGTTCCTGACTTTAAGCCTGATGCTTTGCTCTCTAGTATCGCGTCGCTTTTGACTGCTTCCTTCTCAATCGCCATCTTTTCTTCCTCCTTCTTTTCGGTTGGACCACCCTCCTTTGTTTTGCTTTCCTCGTTCTTCTTCTTTTCCTGGGCGATAATATTCCAGTCATACTGCCAATCGAGCTCGTAGCCCGACTTGATGAAGAGATCTTTCAAAAGCGTCTTCAGATAAGAGTAGTCAGGCTTATCTTCGAATCTCAGATTCCTGGCGTAAGTGAGGAATGTAACAAACTCTGCTGGGAAGCCTTTGCACAAAAAGTCGATTGGAGTACTGAGCTTCTTCTCCATGATTCGTTCATATTTGTCTTTCTTGTTGTTTGCTCTCATATTTTGCCAAGGGAGACTTCCTCGTAAGAAATAGAGCCAGACATAGCACACAGATTCGATGTCGTCTCTTCTTCCTTGTTCGATACCAAGATGAGTGTTGATGGACGCATATCGGGCGGTTCCAGTGAGGTTCTTGTTCTCTCTGTAAGGAATGTGTTTTCCATTCTTATCGATATATCTCTTTGCGAGTCCGAAATCAATCATGTAAACCTTGTGTTGCTTTTTCCCGGTTCCAATGAGGAAATTATCAGGCTTGATGTCTCTATGTAAGAAATGGCGAGAGTGAACATACTCGATTCTCGACATCATTTGGTCAGCCAGCATCAGGACAGTCTTTAAGCTAAGTTTTCGATTACAAATGTTAAATAGATCCTCCAGAGAGGGCCCGAGGAGATCCATGACCATTATGTTAAAATCTCCTTCGGTGGCACAATAATACACATGTGGGATTCCCTTGTCGACGACGGTGGTGTCCTGTAAGAGGTATTGGTAGAGCTTGGCTTCGTAAAATAATTGCGGATGCTTTGTATTTGTATTTTCGAGTTTAATGGCAACCTCTTCGTTGGTTCTGAGATTTATGCCGTGGAAAATTTCTCCAAAAGCACCGCTTCCGAGCTTTCGAGTTAATTTGAAGGTCTTGTTAATTTTGAGTTCCATCCTCCGCGCGTATTTTGTTCTTGTTCTTAGTTTTTGCAAACCGAAATTTGATAATTTAACAAAATTAATCTAAACTCTATATAAAGTAGTTAATCAGAATTAGCCGTCTTGAAATAATCGAACAAATTTATTCACTCCAAAAGGATGGCTTATAATGATGTTGAGGTGTTGGAGTGTTATTGTCCACACTTTCCGTCCCTGTGCTGTATGTTTCGATCTGTGAGTCCAGAAAAAATGTTGGTTTAGCCAAGAACATATAGGTTTTCTGTTGAGGGTGTCAGGTCAGAATTGATCAGGTTTGCTGATCGATTTTTAAAAATTTAAATCTGGCATATTAAACTTTTATTTGCAGCGCGCACTTATAAAAAACCCGAGTGAAAAATATGCGATCTTTTTTATGGATATTTTCATGAAAATAGAAAAATTTGGAAGTATTATATAAATTTTGATGAGTCCAAGCTGCGATCTTGATGCTATGTAGTTTATACAGGGCTTTCAAGAGGACAGACTATATTGCTGAATGCAACAAATCTTATGCTTTGTCATTACAGCAGTTAAAACGCTATGGAAATATCAAAGCTAGCCTCTCAAAGAAGGGTAGGATGAAAGCCAGTGTCTGTTGTCTCGCAGAAAATACGATAAATACTCTTTCTAATAGAGAAACTTGCTTGGAGATTGTTAAAAGGAAACCTACCTCCCCTCTTGAATTGTTAAAACCAATTTTTTTTTTTCTTCCTTCTAATAGTCATTGGACCGTCAATTTGTCCTAGGGCCATATTCTTTGGATCTTACTCCAACTAGCTTCTGACCCTCAAAATGTGCTACTTTATTGTTATGAGGTAAAGATTAAGACGAATACTCCTTGCATCAACGCATGAATGATGCCAGTTTTTATATATTTTATTTTATTTTACTCCCACTCCATGCCAATGTAAGATACGCCTCATCCTAGTAAATCCCGATCGAATGAGGACCTTCAGCTCGCTTTAACTTAGACAAAAAAATATTTCCTCTGCCTCTTAATTCTGAGGGATCACACTAATCTTTGAGGAACTTGAAGAAAAAATTGTAAACAATATATCAGATATGCTAGTGATATGTTGCATATATCTGACTTGTGCTCAAACATATAATGAGAAAAAATCTCAAAAATGGGACCTGAGACTAAATCACTCTGATTTAAAAAGTTTTATCCGTTCTGGAACTGTTACTCTGAGGATCCGCAACTTTTGATTTAATTAAACAATTTACGTGGATTTCAGATAGCTGTCAGCTTTGAAAGTCTGATGTTCTCACTAAAAGGGTTAACCTTAGCACTCGTTGTGCTTAATCTGATTGCTTTGCTTGTATTCTTTGCCAGCAATCAAGGAACGACCACCCCACAAGCTCAGATCGATGAAGATATTGAATCTCGTTTCTTTATCAATAAAGAAAACGCACTAGCTGCCCTCAACCTGCTCGATAGATTCATCGACATACCTGTCGAGCACTATAACATGGTGAGACCAAATCGCAAAAACTTTGACAGAACTGTCCTCGGTCTCAAACGAGACCCAAAGTACTGTGAGAAGGTACGTGCTCGTGCTGTTGAGCATCC
>ENA-UOTZ01000037-UOTZ01000037.1-compost-metagenome-genome-assembly--contig:-NODE-37-length-84794-cov-20.380856_pt1 | contig 84794 bp, 56 predicted proteins | sample MGYA00238144_ERZ746983 | MGnify/ENA primary metagenome ERZ746983 (study PRJEB28759, sample SAMN06268863) | compost metagenome | isolation source: single cell | place: USA: California, Emeryville, Joint...
ATGCTTACCTTTTCCTGTTCCCAGCTCCTGATTGCAGGGTATGACGTCAACGAGTATGCCGCGTCGTATTCAGCGATAGCTTCACAGTCATTCTTCTTTGCAGCAGTCACCGCATGTATCCAGCCCGCGACGTCTTATCTTGGAAACGCAGTAGGAGGAGGCAGCATTGCCAAAACAAGAATCTATTGGGACGTCTCTAATAAGATGATATTGGTAGTCAGCATCATCTTATCTCTAGGAGTCCTCTGTTTTTCGTCGAGCTTAGCAAAGCTATACCTTGATGACCCGCAACTATGACGTTTGATGTTCATCAGATGTATTTCTCATCAGTTGCAAGAGTATTTGGGAAAGAAAAAACTGCTTTCGTCGCCCTGATTCTTTTTGATTTTGTGGTTGGAATGTCTCTTGCTGTAATAATAGGACTGGTTTTCAGGTTCGGAGCCTTGGGAGTTTGGGCAGGAATGATGACGGGTGTAGTTATGAATGCTTTTGCTCAGTACAAAATTATCAGTGGCGTGGATATTCGTACATTTCTTCGGCAAACTCAACAAAGACTCAAACAAGAAGACGCTGGCAAAAAGCAGGAAAAGTTAATAGAGATGCATGATTTTTAGGGATATTATTAACTTTTCTCTATCTCTCTGTGTACGACTTGTATATAAATTTCAAGAGTGAAAATTTAACCTCTTCTTTCACATTATTCTCAACAAAGAACCTTCCTAAAATTCAAAAAAACCAATAAACGTCTTCATCTTCTTCCTTGTTGGTATCTCTTAGTGCTTGTACTAAACATCCAAAAAAAAAATAAAGTTTTTTATTGGCACTGGTGATACTCAAATTGTAACGTTTCTTTCAGTCAATTAAGAGTTCTCTGGAAAAATAAAAAATTCGCAGTTTTATTACGATGGAAATTAGCACTCAAAACCCAACAAACGAGGTCGTCAACGAAGTTACCGAGCCTCAGGATCAGCAGAACGCTGGCTCTTTGCCCCAGGTCGACACCCAGAAACCAAAAACACCCATTGAAGAAATCCAGAAGCAAAATAAAACTCCAGTTCAATCGAACTTGCTACAAAACAATCCAGAAACCAAGAAATCTGCTCCACTTTTCAATCCGAACAACGAAATATCGCACATCAGCAGGCCCTCAAGGAAACAAGGCTCGAAATCCACGAGTAAACTCGGCGTATCTATCCACTCTGATGCCTCCGCATACGAGCTTGATATTTCCAACTCATTATACCTCCAGTCAGCCAGCACTTTACAGCATTCCTCTAAGATCATATCATTCTCCAAGGCACCGAGATTTTCTAATCTCCACGTGGCGGATGAGCCGATCTCAGAGCTCAAGATTCCTTCTTCTCTGGGCACTAGAAGCACCTCGATGGGACTGGGCGGGAAGATCGTCATGTCCGAGATAAGAACTAAAGAGAGCAAGCTTTTCCCTGGACCGAACCAATATTCGCTAAGATCGTTCGCAGATGACGCGCTCAAAAAGAAATTTACTTTTGGCGAAGGAAGAGCTGCTCTAGCGAAATCATGGATCCCAGGCCAAACAACCCTACCTCCTGATGTATCCAGAGAACTTCCAGGCCCAGGCGAATATAATGCCGAAGGAGCGAGTTTCAGAGAGCCAAAGATTACGCTAAAGGCCAAGGGAAAATTGTTCAACGATAATATTAGAGAAAACGCGCCTCCACCGGGACATTATACTTCTAAGTACGACTTTGTTGAGAACGGGAGATTTAACAAAATTTCATTCGGGTTTGGTCATAAGCACGACTTTACGAAGAGCTCGAATCGAAATCCAGGCCCTGGAACGTATAAGCTCCCTTCGATATTCGATAAATATGATAAATCCCGATACGAGAACAGCTGGAGACGAAAGCCGCCACTTACTTTTGACCAGGCTTAAAACACTTTACTAGAGAGGCTAAGATATAAGGCCGATTTTTACTACTGATCAGCTGAATTTTCTTGCAAATAGCTTCTGAGTAGTCCATACCAATCGATTTTTCATAAGGAGTTTTTCATATTGAGTTTGTGAAGCGATTAACAATAGCTTTACAATAGTTTAAGAGAAAAGCATCAGTACACATTTCTAAAGAAAATTTCAAAAGAAAACATGGTCTTGAATGCAATTTGTTGGACGCATCTCAGCTAAATCAACATTTTTGTAGAAATAGACAGCGTTTATTCATTTTTTCCAGACCGTCAGAAGCAATTGTCTACCTTTCTGATTAGAACGTAGTATTAATTGGTACTATTTTAACAAATTAGTTCGAAATTATTAATATTGAAAAATTTCTGATCTAAGCTAATTTCTCATGGAAAAAGCTACAATAGAGTCTACGTCCACGCCGATAGATTATGTCACTAATTATAGCGGAACTGGTGTCTGGTACTGGCACGATAACGACACTAATACTTGGAGAAAATACTCAGAGGACTTGCAGCCGAAGCTAGAAAGCGCATTTCGAGAGATCCATGAAAATAATTCTGTGAAGGTCGTTGTTGACGGGAAAAATTATACGATTTTTCCTATAGCTGGCATTCAGGTTAATGGCCTCACTGGGTGTGTTCGGAGATTGACAGCTAGTAAAACTGATAAAGAGAGCGATTCAGTTTGGTCTTGGCAATGTGGAAAAAGCTGGCAACCTTACTCTGATGAGGTGTCATTTATGATCAATGCGGCCCGAAGAAAGGTTGAGAAAGCGAGATTTGTCGAGTTCACGTTTAATGGTTCGAAATATCTAGTTGATCTTTTCAATCTGACTCAGATGAATACAGCGACGAAGTGGATGCGAGAGATCAAAAGAGAAGAAAATTGATTGTTTTGCTTTGTTGCTTATAATTAATGGTTGATTGAGGTAATTGTTGTTATATCAGCGAATCATAGCGAATATAATGCATTTGTTTTTATTGGTGTTGTTTGATATCTCATGCCATAGTTTATTTTATTTGCTTATTAGCACTCAGTGATGAGAGAAGAAATCGTTGCTTAAATGAGACAACAGTAATTTCATTATTCATTTTGAAGAATATATAAGGATTCAACCAAATATTCAGCATAGTTAATTAGATTATAATTAATTATTTATAAAAAATTTGAAGTTTGTATTTTCAAAAACAGAATCAGTCTTATTTCCATACGTTCTTCGTAAAGTTCAAGGCAGAGAAAATAATTTATGGTATTGGGTAACTCATTGAACCAATTTCTTTGTAAAAGAGAATTCAAATTAATTTTTGAATGAAATAAGGTAATTTGTTTAATTCGAGTAATGTGTATTTTGAGGTAACGCTCTCATCTCCTTGAGAACGATTGCGACAATAGGGATTAACGCAATAAATTGTATTAGAAATCAGGAAACACAGCTTTAATAAAATGAATTGAACTATCAAAAGTGTTAACAAGTATGGAAGCCACTTGCTTTCTGCTTGCTTGAAATTAGTCGATATGAATAATTACAGCATTGTCTAGTCAATCCATAGAGCCATATCTATAAATAAATATATATATATATTTGCTATGTATCAAAAAATAGAGTCGTCTACTATTATTAGCTAAATCAGAGTAAATCTCACATGAAATAACAACTTGTAAACTTACAGAAAAAATTAAATAGTTGGCTTCAGTCTATCATAATTAGCATAGTTAATAAAAAGTCAATGTGAGTGTGTGTTTCTAATAAATATGTAGTATACATTTAGTGTGGTGTTCCACATCATCATCTTAGCAAAATTATGTAACAACAATTATAACAACTTAGTGACTCTTAGAGGCTTTTTGCCTTTTTAAATTCCCGCCTCCACAAGAAAGTATTGTTTGCTTTCTATTTAACTGAACTCATTTATAAAAATATCCTCTTAATTTCTTCATTCAACGCAACATTAAGAAACTCAAATTTTAATTCTGCAAATAGGAAAGTATGATGCTCATGTAGAGCGATAAGTTAGCGTATTTTACGAGTTGAATTCTAGGCAAATATGTTCTCTCGCAAATTCAGATAAAGATTTAAGCTATTCAAATGCAATATTATTAATCTCGAATTTCATAAACCGTATTTATTTCCTATTCGTTTGGGCGGCACGACAAGATGCGTCCTTTTTTTTACTTAAGTTGAGTAAACTTCTCGTATTTGCTGAAGTTTCTCTTCAAAAGGTCTTCAACAGGTCCAATCAATCTCTTAAAGCTCGTTCTGTCCATCGAAGCAAGAAGCAAGTCAGTCTAACCAAGGCTCAACAACACCGTCTAAACACAAATAATTATTACCTTAGCGACGATGTTTGCTTGACGAGGAATGTCCTTAAGCAATGCCAATTCACCGAAGTAATCACCAGGTTTATACTCGAAAACAACTTCTGGAGATGAGCCTGTTAATTTCAGTCAATGAGGTCAAGTTCATTAATGTTAAGTGTGTTACCTGGCTTCAAAGTCTTAGTAGCAACGGCTTCACCATCTTCAATGAAAAAGAAGGTATTTCCAGTTTCTCCCTAGTAAAAGCTAAGAAATTATCACCAACTAAGAGCCTTACTTCCTTGACAACATAGTCGCCAGCTTTGAACCTTGCGTGCTTTAATGCGTCAGCGATTTTAGAGCGTTCGTAGCTGTCCATAGTAGAGAGGAGATCGATTTTTGACAACAAACTCTCGTATTCTTCTCTTTTTTTGATAGCTGAGTCCTTAACGATGTTGTTGAAGCACTCTCTATCGAGAGAGAAGAGAATTGAGTCCTGAGCGGCTCTGATGGTGGCAGCTCTTGGAGCGTTGTAAAGAAGAGCAAGTTCACCGAATGACTCGCCTGGTTGGTATGTTTTGAGGAATTTTTCGTCTTCATCCTTCTTGAATCTCTTAAAGCAGTCAAGAGTGCCGGAATCCACAACGTAAAGCACATCGCCAGCGTCACCCTGTTGGATCACGGTGTCGCCTTTCCTATGTAAAAGGAAAACCGAGTTTGATAATGAAAAAAGAGCTTTCCGTACTTAAATTGAACTTCTTCCATAGCGTCCACGACGATTTGTTGTTCTTTCTCGTCAAGGGCTTGGAACATGAAGGCCTGGGAGAGTCTTTGTCGAATTCTTTCTTTTTGGTCTTCGGTCTTTGGGACGACCTTAGGCTTGTAAGATCCTTTTTTATTCCACAATCCATAAGCTTCTGCACTGACGGAGGAGCGAGTTCCTCTGGCCTGAGCTTTCTTGATGACATCAGGTGAAATTTCGAGCACATCATCTTCATCATCGTCATCTGATTTCTCATCGTCGATGATGGCTGACTTGTTGCCCTGAATGTATTTGGCTGGAAGAAAAGATCGGTTAAATTAGGCTTTGGGAAGGCAAAAGCTTACGTCCTTTGGTTTCGAGCCAGTTTATCATGAATTTAAGCTGGATTACAAAAACAGTTAGTCGCTGCTGAAATATGAGCGATTTACGAGGTCGTCAGGTCTTGCGACAAGGATGTCGACCACCATGCGTTCGAGGACAGGGTTAACGTGTTTACGGATGTATTCTCTTTTTTCGTTTTCCATGATTCTGAGGGAGTCTCCCGGTTAGGCTTAGATATATTTGAATGTATTTTTTTACTAAAAAATCTAATAAAAAATCACAATAAAAAGATTAATGTCAATTTTTTGTAACGACTGAATCGCTTGCAATTGCGGAAAAACTGCAAAGCTCTAAGACATTTAGGTATGGAAGTGAGAGGAGAAGAAGACGTGAACTTTTTGTCGAGGGAACATGCAATATAATATTAATTTTTAAGTGTAGGAATTTCCTAATTTAGATATTCAATAATCAACAGAATAAAGATAAACAGATTAAGGAAACCTTCGCACAGCTATTGAGCTATTTCTATTTGAAAAATCAATAGCAAATCATATTAAGGACTTTTCTTTTCCGATGAGTCTAGTCGCTCTTTCCTCCTAAGCTGTACCAGAGATTGTGCTTTCTGGGCTCTACAATTTCAATTGGATGGCTTGACGACTTGGATTAAGAGAAAAAAGGGATTGATTCGCGATGAAGAGATGTAGGCTTCGCCTTCAAGCTGAAACGCTCAAATTGTTGAAAATTTGTTCAAATACGGATGTATCATACTTCCGGATACTTACGTGCATAATGCGCCTTAAATTCTTAAATAAAATCCGAATCTAATTAAATTGGGTTGTGATGAGTCAATTGAAAATGCAAAAATTTTGCTTCTGTGACCATTCACTTAAGAAGCTAATAGCTACCTCTTGAGAAATTCCATAATTCTGATGGTCATATTTGATTGGCTTTAGGAGCTCGGAACTGTTTTCAAACATACATGCAAAAAAATTCGATCGGTAGGAATTTATCGCCCCTGGAATTAAAAAGTACCGGTGTAACTGAACGTGCCACGTTTCTAAGAGTCCACTTTGTTTTTGGACACACTTGAATTCTTTACCAAGCAAATATAGTACTTCAGTACCCAACATTTTACGAATAAATAAGCAAAATTTGATTTTATTACAGTTTGTAATTCTGACTCATCACAACTGAGTCCCTCTCTTTTTTTATGTTACTGTTGTTTTTTTTTTCTTTCTATCAAGGGTGGCTTTTGGAGAAAACAAGGAAAATGAACTGACCTTATCTTCTCGTTTCACATACAGCATTAAAACTTTCCCCTGTTACAGATTCTCACTCAATTTGAGATTCAGTAAGTCACTTAGATTGACTCAATCTCCTGTATCTATTTCTGTTGACATTCTCACGTATAAAAAACTAAACTTGAGTTGTCTAAATACCCACTGATAGTCAGCTTCACTTTTTTCTGACCTTTCTGTACAAGTAATCCCTCGTCTCTTGGCCCTATTCTCTCAAAATCATCGCAAAATACTCACAAAAGATCGTTTGACTAAATATGTCAGGAATCTATCCAGCACTAAGAGCTAATATCAACTTTCAAACCTTCTAACTTATTTGGAGAAAAAAGGAAAAAAAGTGATTTAACTCAATATTTTTGAGAATTTTGCCCAGCGTTACTTATTCCAACCATCGGATTATTTCTGCAGTTATGACAGAAACACTTCGATAGTAAGACACAATGTCATATATATATGTGAAAAGTACGCAAACTAATTATAATATTCAGCTCTCTTAAGGCAAATATGAGTTTAGACGATTAAATGACTTACTTATTTACTTAATTTCTGTTCTTTAACCTGTATCACTGTTCCGAAGACGTAATCCCACAGCTTACTCGTGATCCCATATCCTTGGTCCGCATCAAAGAAATGATGTAGGTTATGATATCTCTTTAAATCCTTATAGTAATGGATTCCTCCTTTCCCATGGTGCAGCCACCAATGCTGATAATCATAGAGTATGTAAGCAAAGAAGGTCCCTGCATACAGTATCCTAGATAGATTCCCTCCAAACATGAAATTCCAAATAGTGAAGACGATAAAGGATACAAGGTAACCCAATGGAGGCGGGAAGACCAACCGATCAGGGTCCATAGGAATCAGATGATGGATACCGTGGAGCATGAAATGGAACCAACGAATCCATTTATTAAAGAGCAATTTCTCGCTGAGGTGGAACAAGAAACGGTGAAGCCCGTACTCTGCCAGTCCCCAAAGGAACATCCCAAATAAAAAGCTGAGCAGCAGCGCGGTCCCACTGAAATCAGGGCTATCCACCTTTATATACCGATCCATGAACGAGTGGTCGGAACCGTAGTCATAAGTGACTCCACAATATACAAAATAAGCGATAACTGGGAGCCATGCGATTGGGATGTACCACCATTTGTTCCTTGTAAAGAACTCGAAAAATTTCCATGTAAAGAGCTTACACTCGTCCAAATGCAGGGGATGGTGAATGAAATCCAAGTATTGCTCCTTGCTCAACTTGAAAGTCTGTAAAATGAAGCCTTCTTTCCTTGAAATGCGAAAGTCTTTGTATTGAATGTAGTCCGGAGTGACAAGCGGATAGGCTTCAGATGTAGGTGCTCTATCATCCTTCTCGGATTTGTCGTTAATCTCAGCGATTTTGTATTTTGATAGCATTCTCAAAGCGTTTGAGGAGTGCTGGTGTGGGTAGGAAGAATGGAAGAGGTCAGAGATGTCTCGGCCGTTACAGTCTTTGATGATCTCGTCTCCGCCGGGGTGGCAGTCAAGAAAATCGGTCACGTCATATACACCTTTCTTGTAGGTGACTATTACCCGGTGAGGGTTTGCGTCTGTGTATTTCTGGTACTCTTGCTTAGAGCTGAATTGGAGTAAGGCTGGAGCTTCTTCTTGGTGAGTGTTGCGTATTTCGTTCGTCATCGTCTGTTTGTCTCAGGAGCTGTGTGTTAATTTTTTGATTATGTGATTATACGAGTCAGATTATTGATGAATGATTTTCGATGAATTATTCCATCAAAGAATGTTAATGATCATCGAACGCAACGGAATGAGTTAAAATTAATGAAATGAGTTTCTATCTTAAGAGAAGCGCCTATAAGAACTGAACAATAATCGCTTGATATTATGCTATCAGAAAGAGGAGGAAAAAGGCTCGTTAGAGATTAATATGCGTCAATGACGTCGATTTGAAAATTTATTATAAATCAAATAGAAATATGCTTTACTGAATTAAACTAAAACCTATATTCTCACATATTTCTCTTGATTGCTCCAGGTTAGGAGAGAATTGAAGATTCTAGAGACTTTCTTTAAGGGTCTTTTCAATGGATTCAATAGAAAATGTGATAAAGAAGAAGTTTACTGTGAGGTTGTTAATTAAAAAGCTATTTCTGTCTTTCTTGAGCTATGATTCGCTGTTAAAGTTGGTATTCATATTTTTTTTATCGTGCAGAAAGCAGCTATTCATTTCTTCGTTAATCGAACAATATTTTCTGTTAGAGTTTCCTGCTAGATGTGTTTTTTATAAACACTGAGATTATTTAGGTCTATTTAATCCTTGGGCGCAAGCTGATTGAAAAAAATGCGAAAACATAGAATTATCGAATATCAGCTTCGAGAACAAGTCTTTAAGAACACTTTAATGCCAAGGATGTTGGGATATTCAAATGATATTAGATTGAAAGAAGTTTATCAGAGTAAACGATATTAGATTCTAATAATTACCAAATCGACTGATTTCTAGAATTAACAGAAATATACAAATTCTCTGAAGTTCTCCCCATCTATTCTGTTCCCATAACATGTGAAGTGCAGTTATTTCCCTGAAAATTACACCTCATGTTTCGTTTAGGTTTCTACAAAGAGGATTGATCAAAAGAAAGATGGTATTCTTAGCAGAGCTCTCTCACATCGTAATCTAAATAATCTATAGCATTACCTTTTCTTTTTATTCATCTCGAAACAAATTACATTTATCCAACTATTTTCAGAAATAATCATATTTGTCTATCTTGTTTGTGATTAATATATTATTTCAAACTACCTCATAGCAGCTAGTTATTTAGGAGGTGCGTCATGCATTTTTAGTTAGAAATTTACTTTGTTTATCTCAAAAGCTTTCAAATTGAAGGTTGGAAAGCGAAATACAAACGCTCAAGCAAATCGCTTCAAAAAATTAAAAAATATTTCGATACACATAACAAGAATTTCTCAATTGCTTAGACCCATCGACTGCCTCTTTATTCTGAAATGCCTGTTCGGTTTTCTTACATCTTTTTGATGGTTGGAATAGCATCCTCTGTAAAAAACTAGTTAACAAAATTATGATGAATTTATGTTTACTTTGGTTGGCCTTGTTTGGATCGTTATACAGAAGAGTTGGATCTTGCATAAGGTTCTCGCTAATCTCACTATTGATTTCAGCCTTGAGTGCTGTGAGCATATTATCAACCTATAAAATATCATAATAAGCCCTCATTTCCTTTACAAAAGCAATTAATTACTCCTTTCTCAGTTTGTACGCTGTTTGTGTCTTGGTTAAGCGAGCTGTCCATAATCTGTCCAGCGATCGTGAGATCGTCCATGGCAGACTGGAATGAGCTCAGGTTCTTCGACATCTACAAACCAAATGTTTAACAAAAAGCCTTTCTTTAACAAAATTACAGCTTCAACGTCAGTGAACTTCTCTTGAAGCTTGAGCATTGGGGTGATCTGCTGTAAAGTTTGGCCGAGGTCTGAATTGTTCATATTGGTTTTCAATTTGGCACTCAATGCATCCATTCTGGCAGACATCTTTCTCATTGTCATTGCTTCTTGGTACTTTGTCGCTGCGTTCTGGAGGAACAATCTTGCGCCTTCTTCGTTGTTCTTCTTAAGGGCCTATATAAATTTCCATGAGCTTATACAATAAGGAGGTGAAGGCTTACGAGTTTGGCTCTTTCAATTTCTTTCTTCTGTTCTTTTTCTGCTCTATTCGCTGAGTGTTCGAAAGACTTGGCTGTCATTCTCAAATTGAGAATGGCGTCCTCGATTTGCTCTCTTGGATCGATTGGCTTTGGTTTTGGTTGAGATCCTCCCATTTTGAAATGCAGGGACTGGTTTAGTTGGAACTGTGAGTTAATAAAATGAATATAAAAACGTGAAAGGTGTCTCAAGTTATATAGCTCCAATCTGATCGGATGTGTATTAAATTCAAGATTTTAGGCTTTAAAACGAGCTCGTGATTGATCAACTCATATGATGTTTTATTTCAGATACGACGTTAATTAGTAGATAAGGGCTTTTACCTCTAATTCAACAAATTTTCGAGCCATCAACAATGCTTGCGAAGCTCAGGCGACATAATCTACGAAAGAAATGAGCAAAAGAGAGGCAGGTGGAGGAGACTAGCTGTGGAAAAAGATATTTTTCAGACATGATGCGATAAATCTATCATAATGATCTAGAATTCAATGAGAAACACAACACGATCACTGTTATTGAAATTTAACCGACAAGGAATTCAGTTTGAATCAATTTTGATAATAAATTTTTGCATTAACAAAAACATAAAGATGGGGAAATATATCTCAGGGATTATTGGAGAGGTGTTTTTTGTGTTTGAATTGTTGAGTTAGAGTAAAACACTCTGAGACTGTGGTTAATGATTCTTTCAATATCGAAACAACTAAAGCAACAGACAGTATTTAGTTGTCTTCTTTAATGAAAGAATTTTCCGTCCCAGCCGCTTGGTCCTTGGAAATACGATTGTGATTTCAAGCCTGAATGCTGATTTTGACTAAAGTTCAATATAATTTGAAGGAAGGACATCTTTCACATCTCAATTATAGATTGTACTCCATCAAAAGCAAATGAGGCATCTAGATAATTTCATCATTTTTCGAAGTTGATGATACACCACAAATCGTGAAACATTTAATCTTAGGAGGAAAAAAAACTCACTTTCTGGTTAAACCCATTCCTGAACCCATTCTTTCAATACTTCTACAATTAGAACCAGATTTTTATTTAACCACGCTAAAATTATATAGACTTACTCCAAACTGTTCCACAAACATGAACATAATCCCACTGAAGTTCATGCTCAAGTTTGACCCTCCGCAAATCGCACTGGCATACAAAAACAGCATTAAAGAGAAAAAAATCCGCTTATATCAAATCTACTTGCATGGAGTTATCAATCGCGGCAATCCGAAGGAAATCGCGGAGCAGCTGATCTCAGAGCACCAATTATATCTCAATCCAACCATCGTGTCATTCAATCAAGTAAATCATCATCGCTATCAACTTACCGCTCAAAATCTTCTTGGATGCTATAGATCAAACGGCTGTGTGAGCAACTTCTCATGAGTTACAGAAACAAACAACAGAGTCTGAGGATATCCCATCCTTCTCCTTCAAAACCAGAAAAAACGAATGCTCATCCCGGCTCTCCCACACGCAGAGGAATGAATGACGAAGATATCAGGACGATTAAACGAATGGCACAAAGAGATAAAACTTTCAGCCCACCAGACTATCGTCCTCAGTCAGGTGGAAGTCCAACCATGGCGAACAGCTGGTCGTTCAACCAAAACAACACCTCGAACAGCGAACACAATGGTAAATTTTCTCAACAATCATAATTTCACTAAGTTTTTTTTATTAAGATTCAAAGAAGATATTTTCTCCCATCAAAACTGTTGTTGGCATGAAAGACGTCCAAGAGCTCGAAGGCTTAGAGTCAAAAACATCATATGTACCTTCGGCCTTAGAGCAAAACCCTCAGCAGCCAAAGCGCGTGGGCAGAGGACCCATGGGACTGCTAAAAGACCTCTCACAGAAAAACAGAGCGCAAAATCCGCCTCCTCAGCAGAATAATATGGATTATATCTTGAACGATATAGAAAACTTAGAGCTCATTGAATGATCAATCAACATCAATTTAGCTTTCTATCAAAAGCTAATAATTTTGGCAGGCCTCTTTTTTTGAGGACATTTTTCTTGGTACCGGCATCTCTTTTTGATCGCCATTGATAATAGCCCGAGTTAACACATAAGTCTCATTATAAATATTCGTGAAACACATGAATACTCTCAAAACCTGTTGAACAGCATGAGAATTTGTTACACAATCTCAGAAATTAGGTTCGTTGGCTCTTCGTAGTGGATTATTAGTGGTTTGCTCTCAGACACATTATCGTACTGACAATGAATATATTTGTTTTATTGAACACAGACTCACTCACACAGTAATAGCAAGAATTATTATCGCAACTTACGAAATAAAAAACAATGAATGCGAATAACTCGAGACTCTCCAGACCGAGCATTGAAAACTCGCTAGTCAACGAGAAAAACCTCCTGGAGCAAAAGACTAAATCAGGTAACCTCGATGTGTCAAAAGATAGAGGAGTTCAAAACTTAAATCCGATGACATCGAAGAATGGCTCGCTTCTCTACGACACCATCCCGGATTTGCGCAATTACTCACTGGAAGCATATGAAGCTATTAAAAAAGACTATTTGGTTGGGAAACAGGAAATGGCCGTCGTCGCAGAAGCCTACAAGGTGCAAATTAAAAAGATAGATCTTGATGCAGTTGCTAGTAACAGATGGGTTACTCCTAACGTCCTAAGCGTCTATGTACGATATTTACAAAATTGGCAGGATTCCCTAAACAACCGGACAATATATTTCCAGGTCTTTCAAACAAAATCTTATGATAGGACTTTGGATGACCTGGTCGTTGAGTACGTGCTTCCTTTTAAAAATAAATTTGCTTTGGACTCTACAGGCTTAACAGAGTCGTATCAGAGAATCCTAACCTGCTTTTTCATTGATTCGCGTTGGATGGTTTTACTGTACGATATCACAGCGGATACTGCAACCGTGATCGATTTTCGTTCTCCTCAAATGTCTCGGATGAACGAGGAAGCGATTGAGGTCTTCGCGAAGAAGTATCTTTCTCAGGAGCTACGGCTATATCCATCTAAGTACGCCTATCTCAATAAAGATATGGTTACTAATGACAATGACTGCGGCTTATTTGTATGTGAATTGTGTCTGAAGCTGGTTCTTACGCATGAGGCTCCTGAGAATATAAATGTGACTGAAGAAGAAAGAGACGGCATGCAAACGAAAATACCTTGGGTGATACTCAGCCTTCAAGCGCCTGATGCAGGGAGACTGAAGGTAATGGAGGGAGAACCTGCTCAGCCAAAGAGGAAGAAACCGAATTTGAGATTGAATGTGGGAGAAAGAGGCGCGATTTCAAAAGCGCTGGCTTCGGAATATGCGACTGTAGAGGATCAGCCATTATCACCTGGACCAAAAACAGAGCACCCGAGGGCAAGTATCATGAAATCACCAGCAAAACAAGACAAAGATCGGATACGACTAAAGCGTTCGGATTTATTGCAGATGATGAATAATCTCAAGAAAGAGATCTTAAAAAACGAGCGTATTGTGGATGATGATGAAGGCGATATATCTCAGTTCTTGGAGAATGAAGGGATGTTTGGTGGTGGAAAACAAAAGGAGGCGTTTCAGAAGGAGGAAGTTGAAGGTCTATTGCATAAGTTTAGAATGATGGAGGAGGCAAAACGAGGAGAAAAGGTCAAGAAAACCAAGGAGCAAGAGGACCAGTTGACATTTGAGCAATGGGCGAAGAGATACCAGGAGTATATGAACGAGGCGAATGAGTTTTATAACATGTTGAATTATTTTTACATGTTCAACCCGCATTTGTATGAGAAAGTAACCGAGGAGCTGACGAATCAAATAGAGGACCAACTTCTTGAGAAATATCAATTAAAGCATGTGAAGTACCCGCAATTCAGGAAGGACGTCAAGTTCAGCCCTTCTCAGAGCATGGAACATAAATTTCCTCAGAGCAAAGGGCTCTCCGACACTCGGAAATCGCTCTCTGGCAAAATCAGTTTAGACCCAATTGGTTTTAATAGATTCGATGGAGAGGTCCCGAACTCGAGGAATAAGAGCGGTAGTGCAAGAGGAAGTCAAATCCTGCAGTCGAAGCCTTCAGGAGGGTCAAAGATCGATCCACCATCAAACCACGTGCAGAGTAGTCAGACGGTGCTTGCACAGCGCGATTCGATGATGGGAGCACCAGGTAGTAAACATTCAAAGGATAACTCTATGAGAGCGAGCAATAACAACGCAAGTAACCCGCTTTTGATGATTTCCGATCAAGGCAGTAGTCTGAAACATGGTGAAGATAATAAAGCTGACGCCGAGCACGAGATGCAAGGAAGGCTGTCTGATACCTTCCAGGAAGAGTTGAAGAAAGGGCGACGCAAAGGCCACATTCTTGCAGGGATGAAACCCAACGAAAGCATTGAAAAAAACTCTGGAAATATTACTAACGAAGGCAACAATTCAAAGCAACATCACAAGTCACTGTTATCGCCACAAGCAATAGACAACACCAAGAACGAAGTGATCACCAAACGATACGGAGTCAATGTGCGAAGGAGTGAGATCCGCGCGCTTAAGAAAGAGAATTCGGTCAGTGTTAATATAATAGACATGTTAGGCTGCTTCCTTCAAGAGAAACTTGAGATCAGAGCCCAAAACCCAAAACTCAAAGCTACGACTGTCGACTTCCATTACTTAGACACCGGGTTCTACGAGAAACTCACGAAAGGTAATCCAGAATCAAAAGAGATTGATTATAATGAAGTCAGGAGCTATTCGTCTGAATTGAAAGGCACGAATATGGCAATTTTTGAAAAATATGGCATTGTTGTTATATCTATCGTTCTCAAGCTTCATCACTACGCTCTGGTTTGCGTTGAAGGTGCTCAGAAGAAGGTCACGCTCTTTGATACTGGCCCAAAGTTGGAACGGTCGCCGATGAACAATCAAATTTTGATTAATATTTCAAAGTATATCGATAAAGAGTATGAAAAAAATGCTAGGAAGAGAGTCAATCTTTTAAAATGGCAGTTTGTGTATGGGAACGTCATGCAGCATAGAGACTACAAGGAATCAGGGATTATCATCGCAAAACTAATGCACACGATCTCGAAAGGCGGGTTTAGCGGGATATACGACTCTGAAAAACTAGAGGCATTCAAAATACAGCTGCTTACGGTTTTACTCAAAATAGGTATTACAAAGAACGAGCAGGCAGAACTAGGAAACTTAGACGAGTATCCTCTATAAAACAAGCTTTATTTGTTTTCTTAATCTGCTTATTTATGGCTCTTTCGGTTTGTTTACCTATTTGAGTATGTATGTATCTGTTGAATTTATCCATGTAAAATCTTCCGGATATTATCAATAATAGTGCTGCTGTTGCTGCTGGTATCGCTGCTGATGATGATATTCTCGCTGATATTGCTGCCACTCCTGTTGATTTTGCTGTGCATCCTCAGTAACAACTGTAATTTCAACCATCCTTTCAAACGCCACGATGAGAACGATTAGCACTACGAGGATGACCACTATAATCATCAAACATTTTTTCAGTTTTTGAGTCTTTTCTCTCTTTTCTTTCACCTCGCCCGCAGAACAGATTTCCGAGAGCTTGCTAGTTCCCTTCTCGACCTTCTCCAGAGAGTTTTTCAATTCTGCAAACTTGATGCTCTTATTTTTTCCCGTGGCCTCAGCGAGTTCGGCTAACTCGCTCTCACACTGCTCTAGGCTTTGAACTATTCGATCTGATTTCTTCGTTCCTTTGGTTAAGAACCGGAGTTTAACCGCGAGACAAATTATCGCTGCAGCTATTTTGAAAAGCAGCATTCTCTGGTGCAGACTCATTTGAGGAAACCATTCATCGAGGAAGTGCGGCTGAAGTTCTCTAGGAACCATCATATGAATTTCCATTCCAAGAAATACGATGAGCACGAGTTGATAGAACTTCCTCGCAGGTAGCAGCTGTTCACTTCGAGAGAGAAAGCGCATCATCACTATCTGCGAGACATATCCAACGCAGTCTATCACAAGGGTACGGTCCATTATTTGGGTAGCATGCACCTCAGTGTAGTTCTTTGTGTTTGCTCTGAATAGCTCAGCGGTTTTATTCCCTTCCTTATCGTAGATTTCTCGGTGGAGAGGATTGCGGAGAATATCGTACATTTTTTGGTATTTTTCAAAAAGAGCGACGGAGCCACCTTTCTTATCTGGATGGTAGACGATGCTTTTATTTCTGTAAGCTTTTTTTAAGTCGTTCTCGGCGAAGTTTCGCTTGATTCCAAACTCCTTGTAGAAGTTAGTTTCGAAATCTGGTTTGAAGTAGACTGTTGCAAGGAAAACTACTGCCACGAGAGTGAGTAGAGAAGCGAACTTCTGAAACCGTTTTGGCATCGCTTTTACTAATAAAGCAGGGAGCTGATCGCAAACGAAGACAGAGCACAAATATCGAGCGATTACGTACATGATACAGATGGAGCTAAATTTAATTTCGAATATTTATTTGTTTTTTCGTTGCTTAAATAAGAAAGAACAGAATTTTACACGTGTGTGTAATCGGTTTATGTAGGAAAGTCATAGCTAGGATTATTTTGAATGAATGTAAAGATATTTGGAAATAATGCAACAAACAAGTGAAGTTAATAGATTGATCGAGATAAATAGATTTGCAATATTAAAGTATGCTTACCTCGCTCTCTCTCTCTGATTACCCAGTATGTTAGAGCGAACGGAACGTAGAGTAAAGTCTAAGTGAAATCTCTTAAGGATGGAATTATTTGCTCAAAGAGCGATAGCACGACAGCTCTAAATGATATAAAAAGCTGTTTAAAAGTTCTAAAAGATAAACACGTAAATTATTTAGGATATGGGAAACGACCAATCTAAAGACCCAAATTTTGGATATCGCTGCGTTAAAATCGCTCCAGGCTCACCCGCTGAACAAGTAATACCATGTTTGCAACGTCATTTGCCTAACTTGTTTCATTTATTAGGCTGGATTAAAACCATTTGTCGATTTTATCGTCGAGATAGAAGTACCAGAAAACCAAGAAGTGCGTCTGAGCAACAAACTTGAAGATTTCTTTGGAATCCTGATTCATTTTGAGAATAAACCGCTGAACTTCCTAGTTTACAACATGCTAACAAGGAAGATCAGAAAAGTTATCGTAACTCCAAGCAAAAACTGGGGCAACAACGACAGTCTGCTCGGAGCTGTCATGCGCTATGAAGAATACGTTGAAGCTCATGAGAGAGTCTACCGAATAGCGCAGGTGTACCCAAACTCACCGGCCGCCGAGGCAGGATTAATAGTGGGAGACGATTATCTGCTAGGGTCGCCTCAAACTTACTATACTGATCTGCAAGGACTCAGCACGTATTTGGAACTGACGATTGATTCCGCATTGAATAAATTAGACGTCTGGATTTACAATTCAAATAGTCAAACTCTGAGAACGACAACCATCGCTCCTCGCAGAAAATGGGGCGGCAAAGGACTTCTCGGATGCGAGTTTGGGCTCGGTGTGTTGAACCAGCTTCCAGTGCTCCCCGTTGAAAAATTCGAAAATTTCCAACAAAATAAACCTCAAACAGTTGATATCAAGGCCGAACAAGAGCGAGCTCATACGCTGGAGGAGGAGCTTAAGCCTGAGGATGACCATCCGCCTAAAATCGACCGCAAGCAGAGTCATGAAGAAGAGCAGAATTCGGGCATTTCGCATCCATCATCAGGACAATCAGGACAAGAGACTACTCAAGTCATAAATCAATCAGCGTCTTACCGCATGAAACTTTTGAAAGAAAAACGTGCGCATGGCCCTTCTCCTCATCATAATGTCATTCATAATCCATTCGAGCCAAGTCCATCCCATGAGCCAAAGCATGAACCAGGCAGTGACGCTCCTGCTGAGAAAGAAAAAACTAGTTTCACAGAAACCATCTCAACGCAGAATGAAACAGGCGACCAACAGAAACAACCAACACAGGCTGATATTAAAGAATCACATCAACCTGAGAACAAAGAGACTGTGCAAATTGAAAACAAAGGAGCTTCATCAGATCAAGCAGTTGTCCATCAACAAGAGCCTGCTCATAGACATGAGCCTACCCATAAGAATGAACCTGAGCATAAACACCAGCCTGGACACGAAGAGCGTCTTAAGGAGATTAGAGAAGCTCCAGCTGAAGAGAAAGGCTCGCCAAAGTCTGGACACAAGTACAACGCGGAAGAGGCTACAGTGAAAACAGCGCAGCATTACGCTTTCTTCAGTAAGAAGCTGAATGGGGATTACATAATTAAATCAGATGACTTATTCCAACTTGACAAAATATTGAATCCTCATGTTGGATTGTAATTGCTCTAGTCTATAAAGTATTTCATGGTTTGTTTTATCTAGAAGCTCAATAGATTCTAAAATCCACCCCTAAAAGAAATAGGATTATCTATTAAGTTGAAAATTATGTCGTTGCAAATTTAAAAGTGAGGCTACACTTGAAGAAAAGAACTAAATTGACAGAGTGCAGTAGCACGCGGGTAAAATGCTGGTTAAGAGTATTAATTTACAAATTGGAAAGTGGAGTATAATGGCTAGTAACTGGACGCTTGATACAAGCAACTTTCCGCTCTAACGTCGAGTGTAGTATCTTACGAGGGTCAGATTGCTCAGTCTGTACTCCTGTGTTATGGAACGCCCTTGAGCTCTCTTTTCTCTCAGTTTTCCCCTATAAGATAGTGCGACATTACCACGAGCTTTTTTTGAGTCATTTACCTTCATTTCGTCACTAAACCAGGACAAGTTCATCGGTGTATCTTCATAAGTCTGAATCCTTTGAGAATTTTGACTACGCACTTTTTCTATTGATAGGTTTAAAAGGTTATTTCGAATTCACGATCAAAAAGTTACTCAGGCCGTGTCCTTCGATCTTGGTATCAGGATCCAGATTCTTTAAAGATTTCCAATATCCACTATGCGGACGGTCCTTAATCCCTGATGTAGGTTGGAAAAACTTGTAATTATTATTTCGATATTCTCGCTGGACTTCCGTAAAATTCACCAGCCGCGTAGTCGCCGCTTTCGTTTGCTTAGTAGCAGAAAGCTGTGCAGTGCTTTGCGATTTTTTGGGTTGAAGTTTTGGGTTTTTCGACGCATCTATCATATGGATAGACTGATGTTCAGCAGCTCTCTGCTCGTTGTATTCCTCGCCTTCGATCCCCTCATCTGAAGGGCCATATGCTCTGGCTTGATAAAGATCTTTGAATTTCCCAGTGCGAATTAGAGTAAGAATGCGCTGGTAGTCATTGGTCGATTGATTAGGTTGAAAACCTGTCACCCTTGGACTCAAGATGGGGTTTGTGTGTATTCTAAACGCTGGCTGAGACATGAAGGGCGTATGCTTGGTTTCAGCTTCTAATATTTGCTTTTGAAACTCTAAATGACGATAAAACGTTCTTTGAGACGCTCCTATTTTGCTTTTTGGCCTTGTAACAACCGGCTTTTTCGGACTTTCTGGTAAATAAGCTTCTATAGTCTCGAACCTCTTTCTGTCCGTGGTGAAAGGAGAAAAAATATTCGGCTCATGACGCTTGTGAACGGTGGTAGCAGCCGATCGTGGCCTTGAAGGAAAAGCGAAGCCACCTCTGGAAGTCGGACTGGTAGTCGTTCTAAGTTCGGGTGGTGGCACGAAGTTTTTCATGGTTCTCACAGGAATAATTTAGCGCAATAATATTTTTAATTGTTTCATATAATTTTTCTCTAATGCGAAAAACCCTTCGAGGTCGAGTCGGAAACATCACTTAATCCAGAAACTCATTCAGCACTCTGTTAGGAAACACGGATGCTCTTGCTATCGAAAGAAAAGAAATGTAGATTTTCTAACTAAGAATCTCTACATGATCAATTGAAATGAAATTTTTAAGGTGGAAAAAAGTGAATGAATTATAGCAATGTTATGCAAGCTATCTTGAACCTATCGTAATGCCCAAAAGCCCTTCTTCGTACCTTTTCCTTAGAATATCTACTTCATGTATTTTTTCGATGAGTTGTTTATTTTTCGCCGTAAGATCGTTGTTGTTTTTCTCCCACTGCGCTTTATATAAATCCCTTGATTTGCTCCTAGCAAATAGTTTTATCAGAAGCCAATTGGATGAATGTTACGTCTCTTCAACTTCTTTGCTCAGCTGCAAGTTCCTGTGATTTAACACATGATACTCAGAATCCAAGTCTCTCAATTCTCTTTTAGTGTTATTGAGTTCTTGTTTCGTCGCTGCCAACTATTTTTTGGAAGGATAAGTCCCTACACCAACTGAAGAAAACTCTACCTCTTGTGCTAATGCCTCGCTCTCTTTGTTCCTCGCTTCGATCAGCTCATAAAGCCTTTGAATCTCTGCTTTGTTCTGCTCTGTAATGATTCTATACTGGCTCACTTGAGACTCGAACTGTAATTTATCCACGTTATTTTTCGTGCGATTTTCCTCTGATTCCTAGTATTCATTTATGATTCTCGTAATACAATGAGAAAATAGTTTACCCTATAAAGCCTTTTGAACTGCTCCAGCTGTTTCCTTAGATCCTCCAGCTCTCGCTGTCTGTCACTAACCAGCGAACTCTCCCGCATTCTCAACTGATCTAATTCTTTTCCCCGTTCCTCAATCCTTCTTTTTAACTCCGTGTTGTCACGTATGAGCGTATCTTTGTTTTGTTCAAGCTCTTCGATCTTTTGTTGAAGCTGCATGACTTGTATCCCAAATGCTGATCTTTCTGCCGAGAGCCTCACCTCAAGATCCGCTGTATCTGCTCGTTTCCGCTGATCATATAGCGTTTTCAGCTCTTCTACTTCAGAAACCTTGTTTCTTTCTGTAACTATGACCTGCTGCTTCAAGCCAGCAATCTCATCATTTCTGAGCTGAATCTCCCTGTCACGTTTTTCCATTTCTTGAATCAGCACTGAAACCTTGCATTCAAGCTCACTTCTTACGCTCTTTTGCTCATTTAAGGTTCTCTGAATGTTGGACAATTCGTTGAGATGAGCCGCTTGCTGGTCGTCGAGAGCGGCTTGGACTCTCTTTTCAAAATACCCATGCATATTTTCAATCTCAGTTTCATGGTCTTTCTTAACCCTTTCCTGTTTCATGATGAAACTTTTGATTCGCTCTTCTTTTTCACTTAATTCTGCGAGGAGACGGTCATTTTCATATTGGATTTCTCGTAAACGTCGGTAGAAGTCCTCTCGCTCTCGTTCAGCGGCCTTATCTTTCTCTTCGATGACTCTTTGCTACAAATTCATTGAGAAAATAGCATTAAACTCATAATCTTACCACTTCTTCTCTTCGGACTGCATCGAGGTTTTCTCTAAGCTGCTCAAATCTTTTCACATAATCAAGCTCCAAATCTCTTATTTTCTTTGTTAATTCATCATTTTCGCTTTGCTTTTGACTCAGATAGGTCCCCAGCCGATCAACTTCCTCTGTGAGTTGTTTGATTTTGAGCAACAGATCCCTTTGATTATCTTCTAATTCTTTGATATTGGAGTCTTGGTCTCTTATTTGTGAGACTTGGCGGCCATTTTCTTCCTGTAAATTATTCTTTTCCAGCTCCGCTTTCTTCAATCTATCTTTCAATTCGGTAATATGGTCGTTTAATTTATCGTTCTCAAGCTTATAGCGCTTTTCGAGATCGTTATATCTGCTCTCTATATCTTCAATGCCGATTCTGGCCTTGTTTAAGTCTTCAAGCAAAGAGGCATTCTTTTGGGTAATCTCTTCGTTTTGACTCTCCAGGTCTCTGTTTTTTCTCCGGACGCTCTCAAGTTGATTAATCAGGTTGCTTTTATCCTTCTGAAACTGGATATCTGTTTCTTTCAGCTGAGTTTCCTGAAAACACTCAGGTTAAAGCGTGATAAGATCTATAGATTTACATGTTTTTCTGAGAGCTCTTGGATCATCCTCTTTGATTCCTCCTCAAGGTTTCGATGCTTTGTCATCCATTCTTCAATTGTTTTCTGTAAGCCTTCTTTTTCCTTTGATAAATTCTCGCCTTTTGTATGTAGGTCATCTCGGTGACCTTGAAGTTCTTCCAGTTGGTCTTGTAGCTCTTGGATTTGGTCGAGCAGGTCGGCTTTCTCATCTTCCCATTGCTTTTGTAAATTTTCAAGTTCTTCCTATGATAATACGATCAGAGAGATATTATTACTGCAGAGAGAGATGAGATACTTGCTGCTCTTTCATAGTGGCTTCAAAAAATTCTTTAATCTCAGCCAGTTCTTGAGTATGGTTATGTTCCATATCAATGGCTTTCTGTCTGTAATCCTCGAGAGTTTGATCTTTGGTTTCGTGCTCGTCGAGGTGGCGTTCCAGCTCAGCGGCGAACAATACAATCTGCAGCTGAGCCTCAACGAGCTTTTTGCTTATAGTGATGAATTCTTGGTTTCTTGACATGGTGCTGAGACCAAGCTAATCTGATTTGTGTTATTTGACTGTTAAATGAGTATTGTTTTCAGATAAAATTTAATTAGTTCATCCTTTTATGTTGTGAAAGAAATACCACGAGAAAATATTAAGGGAACATTAGCAACTGACGAATAACTGAATAAAAGTAAACGAGATTCACGGATGGCTCTGCTTGGTTGTCATGTTGAGAATTCAATTTGGTTATTATGTTCAAATACCTTGAAGAAGGAGGTGTATACATTTGATGCTATTGAAATCACGCTCATCCGACTAGAATAAAAAAACCTTATAAGATGTCAACTCAACAAAGCCTTTAAAGGTAAAAGGAGCGGAACAGGTCTTTCGAGTACGCAGAGTCAGCGTAAAATGAAAGCTTTATGAGCCTACAATGTCGTATGCCTCTCAAATCACAGAGATCTTATTATTCATGCAAAAGCAAAAGTTATCTTCTTCTTCGAACGAATGAAACAAAAAAAGAAAAGAAACATCATATTTATTTGATGTGAGCTGAATACAAACCTTGAATCTGTTGTTTTTGTTAATGGTAGTTAACGAAAACCCACTAACATGCTATTTCAACTTGCCGTGCAATTGAATAACAGTGCCTCAATGAAAAACTAACTTCAATTCTGTCATTTAATAATAGATATATTTATTATCAGCGTCCTAATGAAGCTCGCTAGCTTATTCCAATGATATTTCATGAAAAGCTTGACACTCAATTTAAATGAAATTCTTCAATGATTTTCACATGTGTTCATTGTTGAAATTGCAATCTATCAATTCCAAGGTTGCTGTTTCAATTACCGCAGTTGCAAGGACATCTACGCACTCCACCCATTATTTTACTTGGAGAATGAGGAATTTTTCTATCACGTCGTATACCTTGCTCTGATTATCTGACTAAGTGGAGAAATGATCGGACTCAGGAAACTAAGAATGACAATCTTTGTGGAAGAAAACAATGCTTAACACAACATCTCAGTGATCACTTCAATAAATATGAGTGGCTTCTGAACAGTCAAAATACTCAGAAGTTGATTTATGGGCTGATGTCTTCTCGAAATGATCTCATACTTAAATAATTTTGTATCCTTCGATATGAAATTTCTGATTCACATAAGTTGTCTAAGGAGATCGAAGATTTCATTGATATTAAAACATTTTTTGTTTCATATTCTAATTAAAATGGAATGATCGTTGTCGATATACAATCTGCATTGAAATTTTAAATAGAAATACAGGAACTACTAAAATTTATGAAAACGGACGTCATCTTCGAAGCGCCATTAGGAGGCCATCACAGAGACTGGCAGCTTTAAGGAACAACGACGCATAAACCCATCAAGTAAGTAATATGCCCAAAATAAAATTATACTTATCGATGACGAAATTTGCACTCATAGTGCGTAATTTATTAATCTCAATTTGTCCATCAGTTTTTGAAGAATTCGAATGATTTCGAGTTCCAAGAACCCTTAAATCTCGATCCTTCTAAGAAGATTCGCTCGATAGTGTCTGGAAGGCTGTATCAGGGTTCTTTTTCTTGCTACTTTCAAAATTCTTTTAAATTTTGTCATTAATTTTGCTCATCTTACTGAATTCCTCACTTGATTTACTTTTTACCAGCCATTAACGGATATTTCTTCTTATCTCCCACTTTACACAAGGGAAAGCTCCTTTCTCCCTTTATGGCAGGCGTTTTGGTAGAATTCTACCCAATAATAGTAGCATCAAGCAACCTTTTAATAGCAATCTAAGCTTTTATAACTCTCCAATCGGAATAATTAGAACTAACGTGACTGCGAAAAATTTAATTAAATATATTCAGGTTATTTCCTCTCTTTACTTTCTCGCGTCCGGCATAGTTTTTCTCCTAATCTTATGTCCTTATCAATACCACGCGATAGAAATCTGTGTCTATGTTAACTGATTGATCATCACGATCAGCTTAGCAAGTACACGCCTCACTGACTGCTTGTTTTTGTGTTTACGTCAGTGATTCGAGTTGATTCTGTATTAAACAAGAACATCAAATTACTGAATTAAGCAGTATGTATTCTCTTTATAGGATTTTATAAAAACTGCTATGAACAACCCATCCAAACTATATCGAAGAAAACAACTGATTTGCTCATGTCTTTCGTATACGCTCACCTACCTTGGCCCTAGCTCACCTTCTAATTAGCAATCTAATACTATCTTCCTAAATATAGCCATGAACTCTACAATATGAATCTTAGTCGCTGCGGCTTGTATTCTGTCTGTCTTGGCTCGAGATAAATCATAGAACACACTCCGCTTTTTCTTGTCGCTAAGCGAGGAAACCAGTAGTATCTTTGGAATGAATTAAATAAAAAAATTCAGGGTCCTAAATTTGCTGTTCTTACCGATTAAATTATTAAGTTTGCTTAATAGAAAGCAACGTGCACTTGTTTATTCTTTTAACGCTGAACACCCTTGAGATTTCTGAATGGTTTCTTGCAGTCTAAAAGACCCTCTCAATTTCCTCTACGACTACGAAGCCAATCCCTTCCGTCGGGATTCGCTTGGACACCTCAACGGAATGCCTGAATCTGGATTTAATCAATGGGGCTTGCTGTACCCAAATGCATTCGGACTCTATCCCAACCGCAGAAAAAAGCTAGAGAAGCAGCCTTCTAATGAACGAGCCCAAAAAGACAGTCTCAATAAGGTTCCCACGAAAAAAGAACTCCTTGATTGGTATCAATTTCTCATCTCTTTTTCTCATCATGATCATCGAAACTTCATCAACCAGGCTGAAAAATATGTCCTTGCAACAGAGATATCAAGTCTTTTGCATCGAAGACTCTTGCTTAGTCATCATCTTGCTTTTTATGTACAGAAAGTGGACTGAGAACAAGGAAATGTCCTTTGCGATCGAAAGCTCGAACAGAAAGTGAGAAATTGTCCTTCTGAAGTCTGCGATAGACTTACCGTGTGTTTTTCTGGAATAGTGTGGCATCGACAAAGAACTTCTTCGATTTTCAAGAAATCCAGAAATGGCTTCACTTCCGCAAAAGCTCCAAACTGGGCGAAACTATCACTGAACAACAGAAGCATGCTGCGGAGGCGGTAAAATAACTCTTCGATGGAGGAGATTTTCTGAAAATTTCCTCCAGGAACTCATAGAAAACCTGAGAATCTGCGATGGCGAGGAATTTTATGACACGCTGGTGTTCCAAGAGAGCTTTTTAGAGAATTTTGAAAGAATTATTGAGATTTTTGAGATAATCTCTGATGGTTCAGCGTTTTCAGCGGCTCCTAAGTAAAAGAACCACATAATCTACAGAAAGTTTAATATTCCACTATTTTTTCAGGCCTTATTGGAATTCTTCATTCAAAACCTACGTTTGTGAAGGGCCTCAATGGTTTAATCCTTGGAGTTTTCAACGTATTGGTACGTGGATCGCTAGCAATTTCGAAAAAGCTATATGGTTGAAGTAAAATCGCTATGGATTGTCGGGTAGTGAAGCATAATTAGATATTTTGAAGAGAGCAAAACTTCTACAAACAAAGGAGGAGTGACAGTAGACTCGAAAATCACGCTGGAGTATAAGCAAGACCTTGTAAGGTACTGGAAACAGCTCAAGGCTGAGAGCAGAAATAACGTAATGAAATAATTTTTACGAGCAAACTAAAATTATTTCAGGTGTTTTCTGTGGCTCCAGAATTGTTAACTAGTCTAAAGGCATTCGAACTCCCAAAAAACGAGGAGATCTCTGAAGAGCTGCTCAGCGATACGAAATATAGACTTGGACTCTTTTACGCGTGTTTTAAGGCTCCAGCTGATGTGTCGCAGTTGACTCCGGAAAATATCGTGAATAAGCTGAAAGCCGAACTGCAGGACAAAAATTCCGAGAAATTCATTGAGAATCTGCTGCAGACTGACATGAAAAATTTCGGTATGATGATTTTTTCCGTAAATGGGAATAATGTTATAACCCATTGCGTAATTATGTAGGCAAACTCACCAATGTCATTAGTAGAATAATTGCGGAGAGAATTAAAGCTGGGTTATCTGATCAATTTGCGAGAGAGCTTTCGAATGAGGATACAAAGGAGAAAACCCAAGCAGTGAAGAACAGCAAAAAGAAGAAAAATAAAAAGAATGGAAAGAAAAAGCAGAAGGAAAGCACCAATGAGCATACGCCGAAAAGTAGTACATATTATAAAGTGTTAAAATATTGATATATAACCTCCTAGATGAATTGAGCTTTCTGCAAGAATTGAAAGAAACGAAGAAGCAAGAAAATGGTGATTTGCTCGAAGAGACCAAATCCTCCACTCCTATTCTGGTTGAAGAGAGCCACAGTTCCAGTATGGATAAGACCGCTAAGATCGATTTTGATAAAATTCCTTGCAATTGTGAGCCAAACGTTATGTGTGAGGCTATTGTCCAGCTGCTGATCAATAAGGCCGTGGAAAACTCGCAAAATAGCAAAATTCAGCAGCTTGCGTGGAAATTGTTGAAAGAGCCAATCCCAACAGTGAAATCACCTGAAGCAACCGCCACTGAGACCAAGGCCCAGAAGAAAAAGAATAAGAAGAAGAAAAAGGCAGCTGAGGCTGCTGCTCAGCAGACAACCAAAACGAAAGAACCAGAGATTTTGAATACCGGAGACGTGGTACTAGACATTGGTCAGGACTCAGATCAGGACTCAGATCAAGAAGAATCGAAAGAAGGAAAGAGCAGCAAGCCAGATGAAGTTAAGCTGAATGAAAGCGATGACAGTGAGTTAGTGTTTCTCGAGTCTCAGAATAAGAAAACAGACCGAAACAGAAAGAAGAAACAAAAAAAGAGGTTGAATAAGCTTGGCCAGAAGCTGCAAAGTGAGAAAAAGGATTTTGAGTCCGTGCAGAGCCAAGACGACCTCGAGAAATCTTCGACATGCAAGGATTGCAATGCAGCAACGGCTGAAACGCTCTGGGATCAAACAACCACCGATAATACTTCTGTAAACCGCGACAACAGTCGAGTTGAGTCCGAAAAGCACGCTCTCTCGACTCCGAGCCCAAGCTCGAGTGACATCAGCGGCGATCATCATAGCCGAGGAAAGCTGAGCGGGAACATCATCAATGATTTGACTCAAAAGCTAGGAAAAACGATTGAAAAACAGAATAAAAAGTCAGGCGCAGCGAATAGCAAAAACTCTAAGAAAGAAAAGAAATCCTCGAAAAGCGAGGTTGCAGAGGAGAAAGGTTCATTCAAAAAACCAGTTGCAGAGGTGTCGAATATAGAAAGTGCGAAAAAATCAACTGAGCAAAAAGTCAGTCAGCAGACTACTGCGATTCCTCAGCTAAAGACTGAATTAAAACCTATGGAACAGAACTTTGAAGACTTTATCGAGGTCAAACCGAACAAAAAGAAAGCGCAAAAGCCCGCTGGTAATACCGAGCATCCTAAACGAGGACACCGAGGAGACGGTCCATCTCACAAATCTGACAGGACAGGTGGCGGACCGCATCGCAAGGAAGAGAAAAATCATAAGCAAAGCGATATTACTATTACTAAACAATCAGTCAGTTCAACAACTCATAGCAAAGGGCAGGAAGCATCTACTGAGGTGAAAAAGAACAGACTTGAAAAGCTGATCACAAGCTATAACTCAATTATCGAAAGAAACTCGACGCCTGAGTCAACTATTGTCCACAAGTCTAAGACTGTTGTCGAGAGCGATAGCCAAGGTTCAACAGACTTCGAGACGCCGAAAAAGCAGCCCACTGAGCACAAGCATGAGGCTGCTAAACCCATAGTCAAAGACGAGATTGTACGACCTAACAGTGTGCCTATGGTCTCTGAGAACCTGACTTTATCTCGAGATAGCTCAGACAATTTCGATAAAGAGTCTTGCCACAGTGAGAGTTCTAGCTTGAATCAAACGCCATCGAGAGGGTCCGAAACAAAGGGGAAGAAATGTCTGAGACTGAACCCAAAGAAGACCCCACTCGCAATTCAAAACGCTGATATCGAGAGTGTTACGATCTCTAATTTCGTGAATAAGCTTTTCGAAATGAAGTTGGAGGAAGACATCTTTAATTACGTCTATCGAGCCACGAAGGAATCAAATAAGATGATGGGGTATCGAATAGCCATTTTCGACCGACTCAGCTTCGTGATAACCAAATCATTCCCAAGTAATTGTATGAGTCTTTCCCAATGCTAATCTCATTCGCCTAGGTTTCCCATTGATGACGAAGTTATACGGTTCCTGCGCCACAGGGTTCGCTTTGAACACCAGCGATGTTGATATCGCGATTTCAGGGTTCGGATTCATGGATCGGATGGACGTTGTTATCTTCCTTCAGAGCGTTCAGGAGAAACTATCTAAATTCGCTTGGATAAAATCGATAACGCCGATTTTCTCCGCTGCGATCCCAGTACTGAAGCTTGTACTCTATTTATTCCTCTTCTTCGCTTGTATTAAAGCTAACCTTCTAGGACATTGACCCTTCAATTGATTTCCTTGCTGGCGATGTGGAAAAAGACCCATTATTGGAGAGCGTGATCGAGCAGTACAAGAAAGTGAAGACTGAGAAACTGAAGCTGAACCTGACGAAGGAAGAGAAGGAAGAAAGCCCTCACAGCATCAAAGTTGACCTTACGGTTGAATATTTGGACGCGATTGGAGGAACCTCACATTTAGGCATCCTATCAACGGAATTCGTCTTAGGCATGAACAAGAAATACTGCTCTCTGTACACTATCACTGTCATATTGAAGAGATTCCTGCGCGAAAGAGGATATCTCAATAACCATCTAGGTACAACTTCTTCCCCTTGAGCTGAGGCTAAACTGTGTTTTATAGGAGGTCTGAGTTCGTACTCTCTAACAGTCTTGCTTGTAGCATACTTTAAGCAAAACTCTGACCAGGGCTTCGTTAAAAGTCTTCAAAATCTCCTCGAATATTTCGGAAAGAAATTTGACCCGGCAACCACAGGAATAAATCTCACTCTTATCGACAAGTAATCGCCATTTCAAAAGCGCTGGTGCTTATAACTGACTAGGACCTTCTTCGAACTGCCAATTGCCGACTCCGCGCCTTTGACTATGTTTGATACTATCAACTTCGGGAGAAATATCGGCCAGAACAGTCATAAGTTCAAGCAAATCCAGCAAGAGTTCTGTAAAGTCGTCGACTACTTTGAAGAGTTTAGAGCTGCGCTCACGAACTTGCTTTCGAAAATTTCCTGGGTTTCTATTAAGACGCTGGAGGATTTAAAGGCCCGAAAGGACCCAGAGCTCCTCAAATTCCTCGAGGTTAATACGATCGAAGAAGTTGTACAGAGACTTTAACCGAGCTAGCAGGAGTGGTTGAATAGTAAAACACGTCTGAGATTGAGTCTTTTGTTTGCTGAAACAAAAGAAAAAAACACAAAAAAACAAACAAATTGTTCTAAAATTCAAAATAAAGATCATTTGGCTTTATTTCTGAAATAGGCGGTGGCAATGGATGCGAGCTGATGAAAAAATATAAAGGACTAATATATATATCTAAATTTTATGAAGGTTGATATTTTACTGGACTTTCAGAATTAAAAATGCATATGACTGATTGTTGGTGTTTTATACTACGTTTTAATTTATCGTTTGGTTGTACAATAGTAAATTTGCCTGCTCTCGGTTGATAAAATCGACGTCTCTGTACTACAACCTCCAACTCCTACGAGAGAGAGGTCATTATATAATGAAGTATAAACTTGGTGCATGAAAATCTTACAAAGATACTCACTCAAATAGCATTATCTTGCAATACACCTGCTTTTTCTCCCTTGACACAGCAGGAAATGAGCCTTACACGTTTTATTTTCCTTTCGCAGAAAAGAAAAAAAAGAAAAAATATTCCAGTCTATTCGAACTTAAAAAACTACACAAGGTAACCTATCAGAGGAAACTAATGGACGCATTATCCTTTGTTAAGTGAAAATAAGAACCTAATGGGCTCTGTCTTCTATAAGAGCTTGAAGCTAGTGGTGTAGCACGTCTTTTGGAAGTCCATTAACACTCCTTAGTCTAATAACTAAATTCGTTTAAATTCAATATTAGATTTTTTATTCGACTGAACTCAACTCAACTCAGCTCAGCGGACATTTACAATACTCAATTCTAACATGAAGAGCAACGACTATATGAAGACGGTTGGCATCGAGCTAGCGGACTCGAACACCTCTTCCACTCTTATGAATAGTGAAAGAACTAGTGATTTGGTCCTCGACTCCAACGCCTCAAAGGTATTACAATTCGAACTTTTCTAATCTAACTGAATCTCCTCCCAAAAGTCCTTCGGTGGCTGGTTGAGGTCCCTGTGTGGCAAACGCAAAGCCGTAATCAAAGAAGTGCGATATTTGAAGATTAATAGCTTAGAAAACCCTCCTTCTCGCTGTCCTAATGTTGTCAAAAACACCAAATACAACGTGTTTACCTTCATACCTTTGGTTCTCTGGAATCAATTCAAATTTTTCTACAATCTCTTCTTTTTGCTCATCGCGCTCTCGCAATTCGTGCCTGTGCTCAAAGTTGGTAATCTAAACCCTTTGCATTCAACAACCTCTTGACTTTTCTTCATTCTCCAGGATTCCTTTTTACATATATCGGTCCGCTTGCAATGGTGCTAGCTTTCACAATGCTAAAGGAAGCTTATGATGACTTTATCAGATATAAAAGAGACCAAGAAGCGAACTCCAAAATTTACACGTATTCTAACCCTTCGCAAAGCATAGACTAATCCATTTTCCAGCGTAATTGAACCTAATGGCAAGAGGAACCCGAAACCCAGCAGCGACTTAAAGGAAGGTGATATTGTAGAAATAAAGGCTAATGAAAGAGTACCAGCGGACTTTTTGCTGCTTCATTCTTCGTAACTTTTGATTTAAAATATTGTGTATGTAATCTCTTATGGCCTCTAGAGAATCCAACGGTACGATGTTCATCAAAACTGACCAACTGGATGGAGAAACCGATTGGAAGCTGCGCCGCGCCGTCAGATACACGCAGAATTATTTCGAAACTCATTCGAATTTCCACGGCATCCATGCTACTCTTAAATACGGCGCTCCTCACGAGAACATCTATGAATTTGATGCTGTTTTCGAGGCAGAACCCAAAGACTCGAATAAACTTACTGAGTATCTCAGTCTCGATAACACGCTTTGGGCAAACACAATGATCACTACTGGCTCAGTGATCGCGATGGTCATCTACTCCGGCAGAGAAACGAGAATCTCGATGAACTCACGCTCACCAAGAACGAAAGTGGGAAAAACTGATGAAGAGCTAAATCGTCTTTCTAAGCTCCTATTCATATTTATGGTTATCATTTCGGCGGTCTTTGTCGCTCTGAAAGGCTTCTCTCATACATTCTACTTGGACTTGTTCAAATACATCCTGTTGCTTTCAAGTATCATTCCAATCAGTATGAGAGTGAACCTGGACTTCGCGAAAGCGATCTTCTCGTTCAAAATCAATCGCGACGACACTATCCCAGGCACAATCGCGAGAAACAGCAACATCCCAGAGGAACTCGGAAGAATATCGTACCTGCTCTCTGACAAGACCGGCACGCTTACGAAGAATGAGATGCACTTCAAAAGACTTGTGTTAGAACATGCGATCTATGACCGCGATAACTTACCTCTTCTGTTCAAAACTCTGCAAAAGCAATGTGAAAAATACAACGGACCCATGCATGACGTAGAGATTAAAAAGAAAGAGAATATGACTACCTTGATCGACAGCAGCCCTGAAAAATCAAGCCCTGAAAAATCTCGAGGCGGTAAGTTCCGTCGAGACAAAGACTGCATTGTCCGGGATCTGGTCACTGCTCTAGCTGTTTGCCACAATGTAACGCCGATCATCGACAACGGACTTCAAACCTTCCATGCGTCAAGCCCCGATGAAATCGCTTTGGTCAACTTTGCTTCAGAAATCAAAATGAAGCTGATCGAGAGGACCGGAACGCAAATCACGATACAAAACTGTATAGGAACCACAGAAAACTACACGATCCTGGCAAATTTCCCTTTTTCTTCAGAGACAAAGCGAATGGGAATCCTCTTGAGACACGTGGAGAGCAACCGAATTTTATTTTTCCTCAAAGGAGCCGATATGGCAATTCAGCCTCGAGTGAAAGAAGTGTATCGATCCTTGGTAATGGATGAGTGCGAGAGTCTTGCAAGAATGGGTCTCAGAACGCTGGTTGTCGCTTGTAAGTATATATCCGAGGAAGAGTACCAGCAGTGGAACAAGGTCTGGGAGGCGGCTAACAGCAGTATTACTAACAGAAACGCAGAGATAAGGAAAGCCGGTGATCTGCTGGAGGTCGATTTGGATTTACTCGGTATAACTGGCGTCGAAGACAAGCTACAAGATGAAATTAACGATGTTCTTGAATCAGTTCGAAACGGAGGAATTAAAGTCTGGATGCTCACAGGCGACAAGGTTGAAACGGCGAAATGTGTGGCAATAGCTTGCGGGCTTAAATCTCAGAACCAGTCTATCTACGAAATCAAGGAAGCGAACGATGAGATCATCCTCGTGAATCAAATCAACGAGTTCAGTAATAAGCATAATTGCGTGCTTCTTATTGACGGATCTGCCTTAACGAAGATCCTCGCTAATCACGCTCAAATCTTCTTCAACGCAGCGGTTCATGCTCCTGCGGTTATCTGCTGTCGATGTCTGCCGACGCAGAAAGCGATTGTTACTGAACTCGTCAAGAAGTACTCTGGCGAGAGAGTGGCCTGCATTGGTGACGGAGGTAATGACGTCGGAATGATTCAGGCAGCGGACCTGGGAATAGGTATCGTTGGAAAGGAAGGTAAACAAGCCGCTCTCGCGAGCGACTTTTCTGTCATGGAGTTCAAGAGCATCAAACCGCTGATCTTCTGGCACGGAAGACTATATTACAAAAACTCATCGAAGTTGTGTCAGTTTATTATTCACAGAGGACTGATCATATCATTCATCCAAGTTATCTTCATCGCAACTTTCTACTTCGTCACCATTCCTATCTACAACGGGTATCTGACGATTGGTTATGCGACAATATACACCATGTTCCCCGTCTTCTGCTTGGTAAAGCTCTCTTTTTGTTTATTACTAATAACAATTTGCCAAGATATTGGATGAAGACGTTTCCCGAGATAAAGCTATAGCGTTCCCGGTGCTGTACAAGACTCTCCATATGAACCGAGAGCTTAACACGAAAACTTTCCTCCTCTGGTGCTGGAAAAGTATCTTCCAGGTAATATCTTCCCTAAGAAGAATTGGTTTGATAAGTGTTTCATAGGGATCTGTCATAATGCTCCTTTCGCTCGCGCTATTCGAGAGCTCTTTCCTACAAATCGTGACGATTACGTTTTCTGCTCTGATCATATCAGAGATACTTAATATTTCGACAGAGGTAACGATTAGCTCTGTCTCTCTCTCCCTCTTACCGATTGATTTAGATCCACAAATTCAAAATGTTAACGCTCCTGTCTCAGATCGCAACGATCATTGTCTATTTCTTAAGTATCGTACTGTTCCGCAATTACATTGACATGGACGCCATCAACGGGACCTTTGTTGTGAATGTTTGTGCCATTGTGTGCGCAAGCTGGCTGCCCTTGCATGTGCTAAAGAGATTTTTTACTTGGTATGATCCGTCAGATTACCAAAAAGTTATGATGAAGCTTTAGTGTGGTATTTCTTCCCTAACTTTTTATATTGAAGCTTCTGAATTCATTAGATAGTATTTTACTGATAACATTCAATTTATTCAATCAAATTGATAACAACCATATTTACTATGATCTGAGGCCAACAGAGAGATTCACCATTATTTTTCACAGCTAGACATGAACTTCAATAGACGTTTCAGATATTTGTTAATCCAAAAAAAAAAGAGGACAGTTTTGAGTTGGATAAAAAATGAAATTGATATTTATTTATCATAATTAAAACCAAGCACGCTTAAAACAAATTACGATAAGCTTTATAATATAATCTTTTTCCCAAGAAAGCGCTGAGGTCTTTCCTCGTACCTTTCTGTCATTCCCAAATAGACCGAATTAGATATAGAATATCCGAATTTTTTCCAATGTTTAATTAGAAGCGCTTTATACATCTTGCTCAGATAGTGACGGAGTGTCCTTTTTTATGAAAGCCTTGTTTCTCTGCATGGGAGTGCCTCCAGGAGAATTCGTGGGAAATCCGCCTTCTGGAACGTATCTCTGACTCTTGGTTGTTGGAGCTGTGAGATCCTCTTGTTCTGGCTGCTCATTCAAAGTGGGAAGCTTCAAAAGCGGAGAGTCTGAAATTTTTTGCTGTGATAGAGTTCGGCAAACTTTGGTTTGAACTTTCAAACTATCATGAAGTCGGACATCTTCGACCTATATACTCATAAACCCTCGTGTATTTATTGGCTGTTACATTGTTCAGGATGCGGATTATTCTCAAAATTTTTAACAACTCATCGTCTTTTCTCTGTCCCATGTAAGCATTTATTTCGACGCAATTTCCTGGCTGTAAAATGGGAGAATTATCTATGCTCTGGAATGGTTGAAAGTTGAGATAGACTTGAGTCGAAAAAGTATAAAAGTACCTGCACGAAGATTATATCCTTGAAATCTCTATCAATTTTCCTCAAATCTTTCGAGATCTTTCCATCTGCTTCGACGCAATCATCACGGAAGAACCATTTGGAAATGCGTTTGTTTTTGTCGATGATATCTATGAGAGATTCGTAGAACTAATTTGTTGATAAAGCAATGCGTTAATGAGAGATTCCTTACTTTCTTGTTTCCTGATGTGTAAACCATGATCTCGCATATCGAAGCTGCGCTCTCCAAAAACGAATCGAGTCCAGGACGGAAATACAGATAAATTTCTCTGTTTTTCTGTTCTTGACTGCCGCCAACTGCTGCCTTGAAGAAGATGTTATCTACTAAAAAAAAAAAAGATTTTGTTTGTACTTGCAAAGCAACACTAGCATGTGGGCCCTTGGTGCCAGAAGCGGATAGCAACACTTGATCGAGCTCCAAGACAAGCGTCTTCTTATTTTTCTGATATAATGAAAGTTGAGGTTAATAATCTGGTGGAAGCATAATAGTGCTCACTATTTTATTTGTCAAGGGAAGCGTTGGAGACTCTGCTATTGCTGAGCAAATTGATTTTGAAACTGCTGGAGTGATACTGTCAGGCTCGTTTCTAATTTTGAGGATATTCTATAAAAATAGGCACGAAATAAAGACTTACTCCATGTTAAGCTCTTCGCCTGCGCAGCAGCGACATAAATTTGATAATGAGAGGGCAAGATCCTTCCCCTTACTATATATATTTTATAAGATGAGAAAAATGACACTAATCAGACCTTCTTGCTGCCTGAAAGAAGGATAACGGACCAACGCTTCCAGAGGATTGGGGTTCTTTGGGGCTAGAGGTGTTTTTAATAGGTGCATTTGGCTTATTGCTCGGTTCTTTTTGGAGTGTATTCATTGTTTTGGTTCGCAGTTTTTCGAATTAGTTACTTTTTAAATAAATGTATGAAGCAAAAACTTGAGCAGATCTGCTCCTGAGATATTTTTTATTTCGTTGCAATGGAATAGTTCAGGAATTAAGAATCGATCTGAATTGATCATTTTCACTGGATTTCGCTGTTCAATAAGTCCAATTAAATTTTTTAGAATTTAAGTTAAAATTTGCTGGATTTTTTCAAATTCCTATCAAAAATTTGCTTCATTTATGCTCTTGGTTTTTGCGGGATCTCTTCTATTGTTCCTTAGTATAATTTGCCTCAGCGTGTCAGACGAAAAGGAAAAAGCTGCACCTTCCACTAAAAATGTTTTTTAAATGAATGAGGTAGCAAATGCGGCAAATTGAGACTGTGTTTCGCCTTCGGTATTGATTTCAAGTTAAAGGAAATACCCCTAATATATCATGAATTGTGAAATAGATTTACGAATCAGAGCGTCCTAGTAAAACTTTGGTGATCTAAGCAGCGTCACGATTCGAAATTAAATTTTAATGCTGCTCCTGAGGATATTATAAAATCTGCTCTCTTGAAAATATCAAAGAAATTGATATTCGGTTGATAGTGCAGTTCAGTAGGAAAGCTTCTCCACTGAAGTATTCATAGGTCTCTTGATTATTATCTGCTCAACTCCTTTCAATGCTGTTATCGCGGCCATGGTGACAATTTTTTTTTTCCAAAGTCATCTGAAAAGATGCTCCTGTTCAGCCCTCTCTTCAAACATAATAAGAAACTCTCACTTCGAATATTCTGTATTTGCGCGTTTCCGATAAGAATAAAAAATTAAGATTCGCAGTTTTCGGGTTTCCTGATAATATCAGAATTATTTACTTAATTACGTCTTGAATCTTATATTATTATTAGTTCGTAGACCTGGTCCGAATATGAGGGCAGCATTTCTTCTCAAATTTCAAATACTTTCACATCGTGTTCTTTGTTCTTGATATTCTCTACTAAATATCTAGTAAGCTCATAAAATTTTCAAAAACTTCACTTAGGGGTTTTTGTTGTAATAAATTTCATAATGAAGAGAACAAGAGTTTTTATAAAATTGAAAAAAGATAATAACTATCAGGTATGCATTTGCATACATATGTTTATGGAATAGTCTTCGACGTGTATTATATAAAAAAAGAGACATAAATATTATCCTTATCACTCTTCTGGACGGTGAAGCACCCATCTCTCCCCTTATTCTTGAATAACGTCTATCTGTTGATATCTCCTTTGCACTTTCTGAAGCGTTTTACCACTTGAACTAAAGCAATTAAAGAAAGATGTGGCGATTGATCTCTACCTTCTTTCATTAACGATCTGCTTGAGTCGATTCTTCATACTTCCACGATTAGTTTTCTTTTGGAATTTCGTTATATCTATAAAGCTCTCAGGACTATGGAAAGCCCTCTTTATAAAATCATCCCAACATTCTTGCTGAATATCCATATCAAGCACCGCCTAAAAAGATACATCTCCAACCACACGCCATTTATAGATTACTTGAAATAAGTTTGAGACAGGAATATGGTGAGCCAGATCCTTGTGGTTAAGCTTCAACTTATTCGCAAGACATCTTGAATAAAAAAATCTAGGCAATGACATGATCTTAAGGCTGACAAGCGATTTATTTACCTTTGTAATTCTTTGTAATCCGCGATGTCCCTTTTATGTGTACTTTCAAAATCTTCAAAATTCAACTCTTGAGTCTTCAGACGCTGAGATGATTCAATTTGAGAGACCGTGCCAACAGAACTTTCACAACTCCTAGTAAGAATTCATAAGAATTGTTGATGACAGCACGCTTACTCGAGACTGGTGGCCAACCTTCCCCCAATATCGCTGCTTATATCTTCCATTATGAAATTATTATGATCTGAGAGAGTCAGTAAGCTAATCATAGTCGAAGAAATATTTTACAAATCACTTGGTCGTCTCCCAACGAAGGATCGAGCATCGTTTTGAGCGTGTTCAAGGTTACATTTCGAAAAGCAAGCTTTTGTTTAGAACAGATTTCAGAAACCGTTTGACCCTGATATGAAGTAGTTTCAAAGCCTCCAGCGAAATGAGAACCATCAGAATTTTTGGAAATTGGAGTCTGAATGAAATATTCTTCTTGGACTAACAAGGCCCCTCGATTTTGATACGCCTTTTTTGAATATAATCTGTCAGATCGAGTTGACACTCGTGATTTAGGATCTTCTTCAATAGATTCTGATCCTCCAGTCTTGTGGTTTTCGTAGTAATCTCGTAGTGGCACTGAATATGGATTGCTGTGATTGCTCGAGTGGCTGTCTCTGCTGGGAAATAGTGCTCTAGACTGGACGACATCGTTCGTCACTGACTCGGGAAATTCCTCAGTCATATCCCCGATCTTAGAGAGCTTATCGCCAGCTGGGATCTCAACCGCAAAAAAGAATTTGGCGTCATCCTTTTGCATCGGCCTGTTACGATACTGAGGTGTCTTACCACGACTTGAGTTATTAGTCGAAGCACCTTCAGATCTCTGCGAATCTAAGCCGAAGTCAGCATCAAAGCATAATTTCGCTGAAACGATAGTGGATCTTTTCTGCTGTGGTCCAATCACAATGCGAGAAAAAGCGCTCTTGATCCCATTTTTATTTGACCAACCACTCTCGTGAAATTGCAAAATTTTTTCTGGTTTGTTTAACAGATCCGGTTCATCAGCTTCATTACGAGCATTCACAGTTCTTACTTTAGTTTTCGTGTTCTTTGTGCGGGGATTTTCGAATTCAATCTTCACATCAGAGCACTATTAAGTATTACTCTCCCATTCAACTTTCCATCTTACAGTTTGCTCGTTCGCGGCCGACAGTTCCGCGTACTTCATTCGACATAAATATTTCATTCGTTCAATGTATATTGTGACCTGAGGATACGAAATGGACCCTTCAGCGAGTTTCTATTGAGATTGTCATCACCAGAGTCTTCAAAATAAAATGTTTACACTAATATCTTTAACGATTTTCTCAAGTATCCAGAGTTGAGCCGCATCTCCAATAGTCTTGAAACCTATATCACGAATTTTCAGCTTCAGATCGAAAGCTTGATCATAATTACCGAGAATTCGGCGACCTAGCGAAAGTGCATTTTGGCAAACACTGATCGTACTGATTTTTTCCCTTATATGCTTTTTTCCAAAGCCCATATCCTCTCTAGCAAATCTTTTAACAAACCCCTCGAAAGCTTCTATAAGTTTCGAGAGGTTAAAATCAATATCTTGAATAGTCGTTCGGGTCTCGATCTGAAAAACTTTATCTGTCACACGCAGACAGCTTTTCGAGTGCTCATCTATGCAAAGATCTCATCTCAAGTTATTAGAGTGCTTCTCTTTACCGACTACGTTGGCTGGGACCAGTTCATGGCAATTCATGCAATGCACATCGACAATGTGAGTGATTTTGCTGTCCATTTCCTCATTTTTGATATTTTCGGTTGTTTCTGAGTGATCCAGGTGCTTTTTGGGCAGCATTTCAACAAGAGAGGAGCTTGAAAACTGAACTTGGGAACAGAACCCTTTTAAAATTAATGCCTAAGGCACTATTTGTAGAAAAATTACATTGAATCCATGCAAAAATAATTAAATATCGCAGAATCAATAAACGCTTTACCAGATTTTTATTTATAAATCGTAGAATTTTAGGCTACCAAAAAAGATATATGGCTCCCAACCTTCATTCAGACAGCCCTCTCTCTCTCCATCTCTGCGTTCAAAAAGAGAGCTATTCTGTCAGTATAAATAATTTAGGACTTGCTCATCATGTGCATATTAATAATTCTTATATAAATATGACTTTTCGGTAAGATGCTTACGTATTCTATGGAATTACTGATAATTTTGCTCATATATGAACGATTAATGACATAATTTCATCAAAGTTGAATTAAATGCTGTCCTTCAATTAATAGAATAAAAATAACATAGGCAGCTGATACTAGTAACAAAGTTCATGCTGAACTTCCCCTGTTTTCAGGAGACTATTGTGCTCCTTTACAGAACACGCAAATGTAAGATTCCAATTCATTTGCCTCTTCGCTCGTCATTCCTAAGCAGTCTAAATGGAACCACTTCACACACTTATCGCATTGGATATAGATAAGATCGGGGTTCAAAGGCGACTTGCAAATACAATGCTTCGGCCACTGCTCTATCGAAGGAATCAACTGTTTTTTCTGCAAATCAAAATTCGCTCTAAACACTTTTAGTTAGGGACCAGGCGCGTATAGTTTCAAATTACCTTGTGAAGTAGGTATACGGTGGGATATCCGACAGATTATCATACTCATCATAAGTAAGTATTTTGAACCTTCCATTGATACAATCAACCATAATGTAGTCTTTATGAGTCGAAAGGAAGATTTCATTCTCGCTGATATGAGGGAAATAAGGCGCGTATTTTTTCGGCAGGTCGTTCTTTCTATAATACCTATCAGCTTCGAGTCAGCCCGTTTTCATGGAATATCGCTTACCACTGGACTTCCAGTACAGCAATTAACTTCACGTCCTCTGGGTTGTTAGGGCGAATCACTCTGAGAAGCTTACAGATGAAATCGTTCTCAGGATCCTCTTCATTTCTCACCAGCAAGTTATCATTGATGCGGTATGTCGTATTTTTGTATTTTACACCAGTGAAGGTGTCGTTATATTTCGTAGGGTCGTCAAGGAACGCTTTCTTAAGGTTGATATTGGACAAATTGGTCACGAACAACGGCTTCGAGGGTTTGATTTCTAATTTTTCATTTGCGATTTTAAGGCGGATAGCTGGAACTGATGTTGAGGTTTGGTTGACCTCTTGGTATTCAGAGGCATTGTATTTAACTTTCTTTCGAAGAGCCGGTTCCTCTGCAGTGGACTCGACCTGGATTTGCTCAGACTGCATTGCTGAAGGATAAGAGGTGGATTTATTTATTACAAATTAACACTGGGGTAGTTGGACTACGGTGATGATATAATTCAAACACTTTAATTTTGTTTCCAAGAGTCCGAATCAAAAGGAAATTTAGTTAAGAAACTCTGAAACGCCCATGTATATTTTTCATTGAGGAAAAACCTTTTAAAATGATGGTTTTCATCGCTACTATGTTGATTATTAGGCAATTTCTCATGATAAACTTTATTTTCAGTTACAAGATTATGAATATAGACTATAAAATGAGATAAAACATAAAAGAACAGGAGAATATACATGAGATAGCTCTAATAGACACTAATTTATCTAAGATGGCTCAGGAAATTGAAGCTCGGAATTAAATCTGTTCTGTTGAGCGCTATGAATCCTTCTCAATCATATTTAACTGAAGAGTATGAAAATTCTCAATATTTGAATAAAACATAAGCAGTGTATTAACAATTGAATTTGAGACCATGGAAAGCATAAATCCCAAACTCTTAGAAGCGCTGAAGCAACGCAATATCAACATCAACTTCCGACTCAGCACCAACTTGTCTGATACTGCCTCAAAATCTGACAGTTTATCAGTCAAAAGCTCTGAATCCAAAGGATTCGAACAAGAGATTCCTTCTCCTGGATCTCGCAGCAATAAACGAAGCACTAGTCGCCCAGGAACCGCTTCGTATGATACTGACAACCTCAAATTTCCCAAGGAAGTTTCGCCCTCTTCACTTTCGAGGCCAACAACAGCAGGCGGCGACTCTGGAAAATTTTCATCTACGATGAGCTCAGGCTTCAAGATCAGACCCACCAGCGCGAAAGATATGATCGACAATTTTGACTCGATGAGCAAAACAGCGACTTCAGGCTTTAAGCGGCTGAAGGAAGGCTCAAAGACGATGAATGGTTGGAAATTAAACGCTTTCAGTAACAATGCGAATGATATTGTGGAAGAAGAATTTGAAGACGAGTTTCTTAGAGATCTTGACGAGCTGAACGGCCAGAGGCTTTCAGAGCTGTTGTTAGTAGACGAATCGAAGCTTGGCTCGGTGAAAAGTTTAGAGATTAAAGTTGATTTGACTTGTAGCTCACTGAATTCTGCGGGTGAGCTTCTCACGAGTCTCGTCGAACTCAAACTCAATGGGAGTATCATGAAGAGTCTTCGTGACATCGGCAACGCGTTTCAGAACCTCGAAATTCTTTGGGTTTCTAACTGCGGGCTGAAGGACCTTGCTGGAGTGAATTCATTCCCGCAGCTCAAAGAGCTCTATGCGTCGTACAACTCGATTGAGGACGTTTCAGATTTGATGTTTAAGGTGTCTTTGAATGTAATAGACCTCGAAGGAAATGATATCAAAGACATTGAGAACCTCCAAAATTTAATGGGACTCGATCAACTCACGACGCTATCGGTTGCTGGAAACCCCTTCGCAGACAAAGACCCTGACTATAGGAAGAAAGTCGCGGAGTTCCTTCCGCAGCTGCAGATAATTGACGACGAGAAAGTTGAAGTCATCCATGCTTCTCCTTCAAAAAAAGGGAAGGTAGTTGAAGGGCCACAGGAGAGTGAAGGACAATTCGAAGAGATTATTGAAAAGATTGGAAAGCTAGAGATTATGAATAAAAATGAGCTGAAACAGTCGGTGAGAGATTTATTGAAAAATACAAATGTAGAGGAGCCTGACGAGGAGAAACTGATCACGATGACAGTGAAAAAGAAACATAATAAAGCCTCGAATATTGAGACTACCGCCAAGAGGCTTAGAGCGAAGGAAGCTAGCAATCCCGCTATAAATGAGAACTTGGTCAGCGGACTTAGCAAGCGGCCTTCATCAGCAAAGCCAACGTCAAAGATACCTGTGAAGGCTAACTTTTCTGCTCAAACAAATATTTTTTCGGCTGCGAGTGACCTGACTCACACCAGTGATGAAGTTTTTTCGGGTAATCCGTTGAAAGCGATGCGGCATAAAAGACAAAATACGTTTATTAATAAGCTGGGAGGGGATGATGAAAAAGTTACTCAAAAGAATATTTTCGAACTTTTTAACGAGTTCTCTCATTTTGAACGCGATAACGAGGCGGTTCAAGAGCCTTTATTCGATCAAGAAGCAAAGAATGATGATGTTGAGAATATCAACCCTATCAACCCTAAACTAGCACTTACAATGGCGCTTAACCGCACAAATAGTCAGCATTCAGTAGGAGATGCTCTACAGGCGGAACCGTCTGAAAATCCAGTCCAGGTAATCACAACCCTTTTTTGCTGTGCTTTATGCTGTAATTCATAGAAACGAGGAACTTCGTTGACTAGGATGAGGCCTAATGTCTTAGGAGGTCAGCGCGCGATTGTGGTGAAGAGATTTTCAAAAGATACTACTGATGGGCCGTTGTCATCGGAGCCTATTGCAAATAGGCAGTTGAACGAGATAAAATATGTGCGACCTCAGCCTCAGGTTCAGAGGACGAAGATTAGAATCATTCCGAAGGTCAAGTTTTGAGACAAGTTACTTGCAAATGTTGCATCATATTGCCCAATGATGCGTCAACATTTCAATTGAAGGTAGTTTGCTAATTGTTTTAAAATTTCGATGATGATTCGAGAAATCCTCAGTCGCGCATTAGATGAAATTATTGGTTGAAATAAATATCTATTTCAAGTTAATGTTGATGAAAGAGCCATATAACTTTGAACTATCTACGGCTTACGTTTATAAATATATAGATACATATATCTTGCCATTCACACAGATACTCTTTCAACTCAATCATTTTTTTAAATCGGCTCTAGATCGCTAAAATTGTTTGTTAACATCGTGTTTTAGTCGTTCTCTGATTGAATAGCTTGTATTTAAATGACTGTTGAAAAAGAGATAAGCACTGCTTTAGAAGGGTCTGTACTCTTATACAAATGAGGTAAATTCATCATCGAGTAGATCCTGAGGTCAGCCTCAGCGATTCATGTACATATTAAAAGTATTCCAATATAAAAATTATTAACAGCGGGATTTAACGAATAAGAGATTCAATGAAAACCCCTTTGTCTTCTGCAAATATCAGTGAGCATATCTTCCGCTTCTTTCGTAATTCGAGTCTATCAGGTCAAATAGATAAAAATACGCCCACACAAAATGCCAGTCCACGATCAAATTCCTCTGGTATCAAAGGATCTCCGTCTTATGCAACAAAATTCGAACAAAAGAAGAGGATGAGTGTCATGGCCAGTATGTAATTCTCATCTTGGCTCTATTAATATATGCCATAGACAATCAAAGGCCGAGCAAAGTGCCTTTTCTCAATTTTTCCAATGTAAAAAACGGTATTTCTCGCAGATTATTCCCAATATCTGATCAAATCTCACTAGAACCTGATTTCCTTTCCCCTCTGACGCAGGATGAGGATAAAAGTGAGCTTATTGTATTTGATTTCGTTTTAATTCTTTTTAGAACCTAAACATGAGAACCGTAACACAATTTTATTGGGCTTGATAATCTCACATGTTTCATCTGCAAAGAAATCTTTCTGGAGGGCTTGAACCAAAGTCCAAATGATCCTAAAAAACGTATTTTCCTACAACATTCAGCAAAGAGAAATAATATTTGGATTTCATTAGCAGTCCCATATTCTTTAATAAGAAGAAACCATACTGTTGAAGAAGAGTAAGACAGACGCTGCTATTGTCTTCGCTAAACATTTCGATTGCTAGGATTCAAAAGCGAAAAGAAGAAATGCTGAAGAATGGAGGAGAGGACGAACGGGATGGTAATGATATATCACTCTTTCAGTGCATTGAAACTAATAACTAATCAGAGGAGCAGCCAATTCGGTTAATAAAGAAACAAGAGGTCGAAACTCAACTTCTCGAGGCCTCTCAAGTCAAACGTATGATCGCTGATGAAGAAGTATAGCTCTTTTCTCGAAATAAAGCGAGACCTACCATATTTTGTCATATTTAGAGCAAAGTCATACAAAAACGAATTACGAATGAAGGATATTGTGACCTTGAGAAACAAGAGGCGATACTAAAATTCAAGTAGACAATTTCGCAGTTAATTCGTTTCATTACCACGGTAATTTCCAGTTATGAGAGCTCGCCACCAGCAAGAGAGAATAAAGCTACAACTCCAAAATTTAAGATAAAGAAAGACACGAAATATATCGAGCAGCAGGTAGATAGCAATTTCCAAGATTGATGTTAACTAACAACAAACTCCAAAAGATCATCAAAACGACAGTTACAGAAATTTTTCCAAGGAAGAAATTAAGGTTAACGCCGCTTTTGGACCGAGATGGGTACCTGCTTCCCGAGGATTATGACAAGGAGCTCTTCCGAGAAGATGAAAGGAAAATTGTGGCACAGAGAAGACAAGAGTATGCTCATAGGGTAATTTATTTTTGTTGAGGACTCAAAGAATGATCTAATGGGTTATTATAGAAACAAGGGTTAATTAGAGATGTCGAAATCGTTGAACTTAAACGCAAACGCCTCGAGGCCGCCAGGATAATTCAGAGATGGTTCCGTCACAGGATGTCAATCCGCCAAACTCGGTTGAATAGCGAGAAATTAAACGTACAGCAGCCTAAAATTTTTGTTTTCGATCCTGAGCAATTGCAAGCCGCAAAAGTCGATTCTCTAACCACGTTATATGATCCTGAAAAAGACCAGAATCTAGTTATGAACCAAAAGCCGCGTCGGACTCGCAGAAAACGTGGAGATCGCCAAGGAAAGAACGAACCAGACTCCTCATCTTCTTCACTTATTATGCCTTCAGGTCTCTCTAATATTGAAGGTGAGGAGGGAAAATTAGCAGAAATTAAAGGGAATCACCCCACGCCTCAGCAATCATCGAGACGAACAAGAAAAACAGCGAAACCAGGGGATCTCCCTTCAAAAGAAACCGTTTGGGATATACTTGAGAGCGCCGATCAGGAAGCTGAAAAAAAATTGGCTGCTGAGAAAGAACTGCAAGAGAAAAGAGAAAGAGAGCTTGCACTCAAGATGGCTGAGGATGAAGTTTTGCTTGAGCATCAGAAGAGAAAAGAACAGGCTGAGAGATTAGCACGCGCCGCTGAGGAAGAAGCTCTTCAGAAAGAGTTGGAAGAACAAAAGAGGCAGAGTGAGCTCGCGAAGCAAAAAATGCTAGAGGAAGAAAAACGACGCAGAGCAGCCGAGGAAGAGGAATGGTTGGCTGAAGAAAATGCAAGGCTTGAAGAGGAATTGAGGCAAAAGCGGATTGAAGCTGAAGAAAAATTGAAACGGAGCCAGGAAGAAGTGGAGAATGAATTATTAAGGAAGCAGAAGGAGCTTGAAGTTATTTTGCAGAAGAAGCAAAGAGAAGCTGAGGAAGAATTGGCTCGCTTGCAGAGGCAAGTCGATGAGGAGTTGAGGAAAAAACGAGAGGCGATGGAAAAAGAAATTCAGTTGAAGAAGCAGGAAGAGGAGGATTTAGACGCGCAGATCGAAGCTGAGCACGAAGAACGCAGACGTATTGCAGAGAGATTAGTTGAAGAGCTGGAAGCTAAGCAGGCAGCAGAAAAACTCGAAAAACAAGCGGAAGAACTCGCTCGCAAGAAAGAAGAACAAGAGGAAGAATTGGCTCGTAAGCAAGCAGAGGCGGAAGAGGATATTCGGAGAAAGAAAGCACAGATTGAAGAGGAAATCAAGAAAATGAACGAGCAGCTGGAGGATGAACTTGCAAGGAAACTAGCAGAGGCTCAAGAGTTGGAGGCAATTAAGCAAGCGAATGAGCAAAAGGCGAGAGAAGCTGAGGAAGAGTTGGAAAGACAAAGAAAATTGAAAGAGGAAGAGCTAGCAAGAAAACTTGAGGAGGTTGAAAATCAGTTAAAAAGAAAACAAGATGAAATTGAAGCAATGATAAGAAAAAAGCTCGCAGAGAAGGAAGACGAAATAGCACAGAGAGAGGCGGAAGCAGAAGAAGAGATTAGAAGGAGGCAAGAAGAATTAGAGGAGCAATTCAAAAAGCAGATTGGAGAAAGAGAGGCTGAATTACAGAGAAGGGCGGAGGAACTAGAGCAGAAGAAATTGATGGAAGAAAATTTGATGAAACTCAAGCAGGAAGAAGAAGAAATGCAGCGAAAGCTAGAGGAGCAAAAGAGACTACATGAAGAAGAGCTCGCTGCAGCATTGAGAAAGAAACAGGAGGAAGAGGAAGAGATCATGAAAAAAATTCAAGAGGCTGAAGAGGAAATAAAGAAGAAAAAAGAGCAAGCTGAAGAGGAAGTGAGGAAGAAAGCAGAGGAATTGGAAGCGGAAATCAGAGAGTTAGAAGAAAAGGAAGTGCAGCGAAGGAGGGAACTGCTTGAAGAGAAACAACGTAAATTGAAAGAATTGGAAGATGCGCACAAAACAGAATGGGAAACTGCTGAAGAGGAAGTCAGGCTGATGAAGGAGAAAGAAGAGCAAGAAAAGCTTGCTAGAGAAGCTGAGAGGTTAAAGCTTGTCAGAGAGTTAGAAGAGGCGAGGATAGAGAGGGAAGACTATGAAGTTGTTGAAAGGGAGGAGCTCGAGATGAAATACAGAGCAAGAGTTGAAGAAATGGAATGGAGAAGATTGGCAGAGGAAATATATGACAGGCAACAGAAAGAGAAAGGCCATACTCAAGAAAGTGAGGATGTTGAGAGAGTCGAGGAAGAGGGTAACTTGGAAGAAAAAATTGTCCAGGGAGAAAGGAGTGAGCAGCATGAGAATGACGTACGAGCTGAAGAAGATGAGAAACAGACAAAACCGGAAAATTCGGCAGAAATTGAGGAAAGCGATCAAATGAAACTAGATAACGAACAAGACGATCAAGCTAAAGTAGTGGAAGGAAAAGAAGAGCAGGAAAATTTGGTCACAGAGACTGAGAAACAAGAGGATAACAAGGCTATTGAAAGAGAAACTGAACAAGAAAAAAATGTGGAGGAAGTCGTAGAAGAAAAGATTCAACATCAAGAAGAGAACCATGAAACAGATGGTCTTACCAAAATCGAAGAGAACACCGTTATTGAAGAGCAGCAGCTTGATTTAAGAGAAACAGAGCAAAACGCCCAAATGAAATCTGAGGAGGACTTGCTAAAAGAGAAAGAAGAACAAGACAGGTTAGCTCGACAAACTGAGAGCTTACAGGCCGGAGAAGTGGAGAAAGAGCAAGAAGACTATGAAGCTACTGAAATAGAAGACTCTCAGTTGAAAAAGAAACTGAGAGAAGATGAAGACGAACGGCAAAGACTCGCGGATGAGATATATGAGAAGCGGCGACAGGAGGAAGAGAATGATAAAGCCAAAAAGCGCCTTGAAGAAGAACTGGCGTTTATTCGTGCAGCAGAAGAAGCTCAAGAAAGAGAAGCAGAAGAAGCAAGACGGAGAGCGGATGCCGCGAGAAAAGCTCTCGAAGAGAGTAGACACTCGAAGACTGATTTACAGCAGACTCGTGATGAAACTCGCATTTTGGAGGAAGACACGTTGGGTTTCGGTGATAAAACTCAGAATTTCGAGAACTATGTTGGAGAAAACACAGAGGATCGTATTTTAATAGAAGAAGAGCAGATCACCATAGAGAATAAAGTTGAAGAAGCAGACAACGAGACCTTAGAAGGAGAAATGCTTAGCAAGGACGAGGGGAAATTGTCTGGAACCTTTGTGAAATTTCGAGGAAACCGAATAGAGAAATTGAAGGAACGGGCTAGGTCTAACATCGGACTTACAACTTATTATGAAAACGATACGACTCGAATCAATAGTTTATCGCATATTGAAGAGAGCATTGGTGAAACCAAAACGGATAGGCAGAATATCGAAGAGAATCTCAGTAAATTTGAATTCACTTCTCTGTTAGCCTTATTGTCTCTAGCAAATGAGCTTGAAGAGGAGAAGCTCCGAGAGAACGAGTCAAAAACTCGTAACGACGATCTGACGAGACTCAGAGAGATGGAAAACGAGGTAAATTTTGCTTTATTAGATTATTTGGCTGAATATTCAAATTGTTTGATTAATACAGGCGGCGACAACTATTCAGAGGGCGTATAAAGATTATAGAGCCCGGAATCCAAATAGATCTGTTGATAACCAAATTCAGGCAGACCCTGATCCGGATGATCTGTCGGACGATGAGATTTATAGGCAGTTTTTTAAAGAAGATTATAAGCATTTCTGCATGGTAAGATTGCTGTTATGGTAAAGTAGTGATGATGTTGATGTAATAGGAGGAAATGGCAGATGAGGAATTACATAAGCTGTCGTTCGCTGCGGAGATTGTTGCTCTGTTCATGCATTCCAAGATGCACCCGAAGACTGAATGAAAAACGGAATAAAAGATCCACATTACTTTTACAAAAGCAATGAAGTCAAAACTCGTAGTAACTTCATAAGTTGAGATACTGTGAGTAATATAGCATCAATTTGACTGCAATCGCATTTAATTTTAAGCTTTGATTTTTATCGTTGTTTCTATGTATATTACCTTTACAATGGTTGACATTACAGTGAATAGGTTTCACTTTTCGAACTATTGTGCTCACTTTTTTTATTGGAATTTGGACTCAATAAATAGCCTTCTCTGTCTTAGAGTCTAGCAGTTCTACTGTATTATTGTTTGATACACTCGCGAGTATGATTCCCTGAGGATTCCATTGCACATATCTAATATAATATAGAAATAATAATGATATGCCGACGAATAACCCATAGATCCTGTCTTGGTTTCCCTCAAAGGCCCATCATGATTACTAAAAAATAAAAAAGAAAATGTACGGCCTTTTTTTTTTCCTATCAATTTGGTTCCGCTGATGGAGACAGTGACTGGAATCTCTCGCTTTCTTAAGCCTCGAGTGCAAAGAAAAGTTCTTTCAAATCGAAAACACTCCAGAAGAGGAATTGTGTCCGGGGTTTGATATCTCAGAACGGAAAAAGAAATATATTGGACTATACTCTAAGCGATCATCAAATGAAGCAATGCTCAAATTCAAAGGAAAAAATAATTGGTAAAGATTGATTTTTGTTGAATGTTGATAATATTATTTTTTAAGAGGACTTTTTCGTGGCAATAAATATGCAGCAGTTCAAAGCAACGATCCCCGATGATTTTGTTTTTAAATAAATAAAAGTACTTTTTATTGGTTTAGCTGTAGTTTAGAGTAATGAAATAAAATTAATGAGAATACAATCTAGGGATCTCACCCGCTTCAAGCCCCATATATCCTTGATTTTTGATAATCTTTACTACTTGTCAATTAGAAATAAATCTATTGGCATGAAGATTAAAATTTGAAAATTGAAAACCTATTGCGAAATATTCATTCTCTTCATTAACTTCACTAAGGTAGTTTGTTGAATTTATTCGCTTTATATTTGCTTTCTGACAATTCTAATGTTTTCGATTGTTCTAAATTCTTTATCTGTATGTATAACTGTAAAGAATTCTCCCAAAAGCCGTTTATTTTGACTGGTTTGGAGCTTACAGTCAGGGTAGGTCTATCTTGAAAGGAACTCTATAGAGAATCGTAAATTGATACAATATAATTGACGTCGACCGGCTGAGCTCTATTACGTTGGAAGTCGCCGAAGGGCACTCGACTTACTTCAATACTCCATAAGATTGCTGAGAATTAGATTAATTAATACTAATTGAGCAGCAAAAGCGTTCACGTAGAATCTACTGAAAGAATGATTTAGTTCTCGCTAACTGTATTCTTCGAACTTTTTGAACGAGAAATATTCCGAAGACTGTCCCTTGGAAATTTGAGATTTTTCAGCTAATGGGAGTTTATTTATCCGTTGAATCCAGCATGCTAATGGGAAGAACTTTTGCAGCTGGACATCGTTTCTAAGATTGAGGATCATCGACTATAAATACCTTGAAAATGAGCATGATAATCATTTATCATATTGATAAAAAATTTCAATATTCTCAATGAAAATGAAAAGTAAAGTTGTTACTACAAAGATATTGGCATTGGCGCTCACGATTGAGCTAGCATCAGCTGCGTTGCGCTGGGGAACTGCAGGGACTGCCGGAAACGGAGGAAATGGAGGACGAGGAGGAAATGCAGGTGTATTTGGAAACGGCGGCAATTGTGGGAACGTAGAAGTTGGTGGTGGCAATGGAGGATTAGTGGGATCCACTGGAAATGGAGGAAATGGTGGGTTCATGGGTAACGGCAGTGACGGTGGACTGGCAGCCGATGCTGGCAATGGAGGAATCGTGGTATGTTTGGCAACAGTGGAAATGGAGGATCAGTGGGATACACTGGACATGGAGGAAATGGTGGCTTCAAAGGAATCGGCGAGAACGGTGGAAACGCGTTATCTGGTGGTGCTGGCGGAGACGGGGGATTGTTCGGTCGTGGTGGAAACGGTGGGTCAGTGAGATTTGCTGGAAATGGAGGAAATGGTGGATTCATGGGTAACGGCGGGAGAGGTGAGACACGCTGACTGGTGGAAATGGTGGCATGGGCGGTATTTTTGGAAATAGCGGCAGAGGTGGACTTGCAGGATACGGAGGCCAAGGAGGACGTGGAGGATTCCTGGATAACGGTGGAAACGGTGGTATTGGAGGACCGGGTGGCAAAGGAGGCAACGGGGGTGTGATAAGCAACGGTGGCAATGGCGGTAATGGTGGAATGGGAGCATGGGGTAGTAATGGAAGGTCCCTCCCTTGGGATTGAAGCACGCTCCTTCCTAAAAAGATCTAAGAACAAAAAATTTGATTACTTTATGAAAATTCATATTCAATAAACAGGAATTTTATCAAAAGTATGCTATGTAAATATTGTCCATGTTTTTGTCCAAGAACAATACAAACATAAAAATAATATGCATTTGAGCCTCTGACAATCTGAAATAACCCATATTTTAGAAGAGAGCGAAGATTTTGTCTTTTTGATATTTTTCTTATTCTCATTGGCTTTCAATTTAAATGTTTTGATATAAATTCTATGTCCTATTAATGCTTATCATTAATCCAAAATTATTTCAAAATCTACGCTAAAAACTAATATTCTACACTCATTTTGATGTTTCTTGATCCAAGGAGGACAACGACGTGTCAAATTACTTGATCAAATTTTCTCTTTTTTTCTCTATAAATTCCTACATACTTAAGAGATACTCTTTAGGATCATTAACTCGGTTCTCTCTATTTCTTATCGAAAGATTATAATGCTACCTACCGCATGTTCAATACGAATAGAGTAGGATACCTTAAATGAAGAATAAATTTCGAGAAATAATGTGCCTAAAAGCTAAAATCAAAAGATCATTATTCTCTGACGCGTTTTATTTTGATCTCTCGATTTTCATAGCAAATTATTACAAAAATTTAGACTTTATGAACTCAACATTTTGAATAATACAAGCTACTGACAGCAGGAATAAGCTGCCTGTTTCATAAGTTATACCTGCGAGAGATTCCTTTTCAATGAGACTCAAAGAGAAGATTCAGCCTATCTTCAATATTCGCTCTCGCGTTTTAGTTTTGTGGATAATCATTGGCTGTGTTTGCAACATTGTTTGAGATTTTGGGTTAATATCAATAAAAGAGCTTGAGCTATTTAACTTTGGGTTGGGTTCTTCCCTGAAACGATTTCTCTGACGATGATGGGGCCGCATTATTTTCTTCTTACCCAGAGATTTATTCTGCATCAAGGAAGGCGGTTTGACAGCAGTAGTAGCAACAACAACCTTTTTTTTGGCAAGCAGACTCGCGATTAATGTTCCGACTATCCCGACGATGATGTGGAGCGTCCTCAGAGCCAAAGCAGCCGTAATGTGAAATATCAAGACGATATCGAAAAACTCTATATCTCCATCCGCGACAATCACTAAGCATGAGACGAAACTCATCAGAACGAGGAAGTTCTCCAGCAGATTCAAAACAAAATCGACTTTAGAGCTCTTTGGATCCGACCAAGCGTCAAGGATTAACCATCCTAATTGTAAAATCACAGCTGGTATAACCTGAAGCATTGGGTATGATTGACTCATTCCAATCAACACGGTGATGCAGATGATCTTTATGAGATGCAAAGGAAATGCGATTTGTCTTATCAGGCGATCAGACATGAATGGCCGAAGGATACCTTCAGTTAGCATCTGTTTCAGCGATACGGCAGCTTGAGGAGTGTTTTCAGTTGTTTTATCCTTTTCAGGGGACTGGGGAGGTGTTCCTTTAAAAGCAAGCATTGCAGTGGAGGAGAATAATCCAAGCCAAGCCAAGAACATGATAATCATCATCAATAATCCAACAATGTCTTCAGCATTATCGTAGCTTGCGGAATCAAATGCTGCCACAACTCCAATGAGGAAAGGGATTTGGCTTCCAATCATATTGACGATAACTGCGTTGTAGAGACCCATTGCGACTTTACCTAATATTCTGGATATTTTTGGTTGTTGCCTAAACACAAAAGTTAATACATGGAAAAGGATTCCAATAGCCAAAAACAATAAGAATTCGCTGAGATAGCTGCCATAATTCAGAAGAAATTTGCTTGGTAAGGTTATTCTGTAGAAAGAGCCTATAGTGTAGCAATTTGATGTCGACGTGTCGATTAAACCCTCAAAGAAATTGGGGAAGTTCTTATTCGAGAGGGTCGCTTTAAAGAAATTAAGGAGTCTTTGGCGAAAAGGCACGTTGACCAGAATGAATAAAGAAGCAACCTTTATGAGCGCCATATATGAAACAAGATTGTAGGATGATGCACCAGAAGTTAAAATTGCTGAAGCTGTAGAGGAACCCGCTGATAAGGCATGAGTTGCACTGTTAGCGAACTGAACTGCGACAACTGCAGCACTGGAGACATAAGACATTGAAGTTAAGATTGTGCTTGATGCTGTCATTGCAGCTTGTGTTGCGGGGCTGATATTATCTTGATTTTGTAAAATGCAATCAGTTCCGTTATTTGTATGACCTGGGAGACAGCAAGCCCCATTGTCCGTCAGGACGAGGGATGAGTGGCACGAAGTGCAGTTGTTGCTGGTTGGGCCTATGCATGTGATGCAAGAAGGAGCACAAGCGGCACATATACCTACATTAGTGACTGTTGGTGAGTTGAGATAATAGCCTGCACTACAAGCTGTACATTCCTGGTCTGAAGGCCCTGAGCAGCTAGAACAATTGCCATTGCAGTTAAAACACCTCATTGAAGTTTGATCCAGATAAGTCATGTCGGGACAATTACTAAAGCACAGAGATGGCGATATTCCCATCATGAAAGGAAAGGCGTCGTCGCACTCAATACAAGCAGTGCTGTTTGTACACATTAAACAACTGCTATCACATGGAAGGCATTTCATGTTCTCGTGATCAGGAAAATAGCCTTTAGGACAGGTAACGAGACACTGAAAAGTGCTTGAATTTGATGGGTTATGTTGAAATCGAGAAGCTGGGCAGGAGAGACAATCGCTGTTTAGAGGGCCATTGCAAGTGAGGCAGGTGTTGTCGCACATATCTAGACAGACCATCTCGCCGGAAATGGTTCCTAAAGCGAGATTACAACCAGGAATACAGCCCCTCTGGTTATCAAGGCCACCGGTATTCCATACGTACAAATATGCAAGTTTTCCTTGAAATGAGCAAACTTCGTCTCCAACCCAAAACCGATCCGAGGATGTTTCTACATAGGGCATCGTATTCACTGTAACAGGTGTTAAGCTTGTATAACCAGACGTTATAGCTGAGTCATTCACAGATACGGATACGAAAAATGTTTCCTGACTATCGTAGAAATAAGTTGAAATCGCAATTTTATGAAAATTGCCATTGAAAAAGAAGTCGGTTCCTGGTATCGAGCCTTTATAATAGTAAGGGCTGGCTCCATCCTTGAAATTAAATATTAGAGTGTCAGGCGCGAGATTTTGATCAAATCCAAAACTATAAATTTCGGTTCCTGTGTCTGTCTTCCTTGAAAATATTCTTTGATATCCACAATCTTCTCCGATATTGTAACTAATATTCATCAAAATTGTGAATCCTCTCTGAGGAGAGTTCACCACGCGACTCGGTCTCCATGTAAAAAAGCTGATAGGGCTTTGAAAATAAATGGTATTAGCTTCATAGTCGTAGTAAGGAGCATTTTGAGTTCCTATCGTTAGATTTGTACCAGTGACCTCTTCAATTGCATAGCTGCTTGAAGAAAAGACGAGGGCTACTAATGGAACAACCTTCGAGGCGTAGACTTGGTATTGATTGGCGTTTGCCGAGAATACTCCAAGGAAAATTGCCAAGTTCGATATGGAATACTTTCCGCATGCATTCTCTTGTTCACATAAGAGGATTGACGAACTGGCTGTCGTGAGCGACCAATCCTCAGGGGAGAACGATATTGCGTTATTCAGATCTGTGATTTCCTTGCTTTCAGCTGCAAAGAAATATAGATAAAATGAACTGGATGAGTAGTCGATGGCGCAGCTTACATATCGCCAAGTATTAGCGCTAAATTGGATAGAGTTGGTAATTGCATTATGTGAGTTAACTTGATCGAACAGTACTTGAGCTTCAAGAGTCCCGCCGAGGAAGAATTCTAAACTGAATCTAGCAATATTTCCATTTCCAATAAACTGCAGTATTTTGCCAAGAGGTATGTACCCTGTATAAGCAAGTATCCAAAATCCGATTGTTAACTTGGTGAACTTCTCGGTTGGCGAGACTTCCGGTAACGCATCACTCAAAGGGTACGTGTAGCTTGAAAATGTGTTGGATAGACTTTCTACGATGATAGTGTTTGATTGGCAAGCGTTCATTCCATGCGCAAGTATCGAGTTTAATGCCAAGAGGCTGACTATGAAGGGTAGCATGTTTTCTTTTTCGATAAATAAAACTTTAAATAAATTAAGGAAGTTAAATTAGAAGTTATTCAATAGCGATCTGATTTCTTATTTTAGTTTCATTCGAACAAGGGGTACTTTGATAACTAAAGTGATTTAAAACCATAATCTCATTGCGAACTGAGGAATCTAGCAATATTCGCTTATGAGATTGCTAGAATTATCTTCTTTTGAGTAAAATGCTGGAATCCTTAGTTTTAAATTGGTATCTTCTTCGAATCGTTTCGGAATTGACCAGATGGAATCTTTCAAGCTGATTTTCATGGGTTAGGTAACTTTAAGTATGAATTTCGGAATGTCCGCAGCAAAATAAGAACACAGATCTTTTTTGAGAGCACTCGTTTTGGCATAAGTTTGATGGCTAGGATTCTGGTTTGCTTTTCACTCGTTGCTATTCCTCAAGCAGTAGGCAAACCTGTATTAGATTATTTACAGTTTCGGTTTAAATTTGAAAATCTATTCCTTTTCCAATAATTAACTCAATGTTTACATAAATTATATACTCTTCATTATGATGGTAAAAGTTTTGCGAATGCTTAACGAACTCTTTCTTGATGGAATTTTCTCACATTGCATTTCGAGGAACTGACTATCCTGGTAGAAAGGCAAATCTAAGAAGACTTAATTGTATTTTCCTTTTAACTCTTTCGATTGTTAGACGTTCTTGGGTATAACGAAAGAGTTTCTCAATGAAATTTCATAAAGTTAATTGCGCAGCATAACATAAGTAATTGAGGCACTTTCTCAATTCACTGATGTGACTTTTGGGTGACTCACTTATCTTCGAATGGAAGTATACTGATATTTCAGCATTCTGATTTTTAATGAAAAGTGCCCAAAATCTACTCTGTGCTCTAAAGATGAATTAATTTAAAGAAATTCAGGCTTGTAAATTTTCGAACACTTTTCCTATGCGCTCGGAACCTTAGAAAAATTGATTAAATTAATGCAATATGCTTTTCATTAATTTTCTCTTTTTTTTGGATTGATACTTAATTGGTTTCTAAATGAAGCTTGAACAAGCTTAGAGAAAGTTTCTATTCAATACTGAGTATCTGATGCACATTAAGATTCGCATTCTCTCATGATGCTCTTTATAAATTACAATTCTATGCAATACCTGAAGGTGAAATCGAATTTTCTAAAATACATTAAGTTATTGCTTTATGTGTGACACTAGGTTCTCGCAGATGGAGGTAAGGGGTTAACGGAGAGTGTTTACAATGATAAATTTAATCTAAATTTCCTTGCTAAAATGTATTGTGAAATTTTATAACATGTAGTGTGGTGAAAAATGAAGTAGTCAGTTACGAATGACTTCACATATATTAACTTTCAGCATGCTCTTTTTCAACTCTGAATTTGAAAGGAAATTTGAATACAAAGCCAATATCTTCCAACTCAAAACTTTGATCCTCTAATTCGATGCTATGATTGAAAGTTTTCTCTGTCTCTGTTCAACAAATCATTATTTATGGCTATTTTTATGGAAAAGAAGTTTCTCTGTGATTAACGCCTCCATGTAATCCCATTGTTTCATTCAGATCTAAATGTTTATTTATTTTCGGCTATTCACAAAACGAATTCCGAGCAATTTAACGCAGATTGAAAACGAATTCTATTTGAATATTATGCCAAGCGAAGCTTAATAAATCTTAATCAATTCTCTAATTTGGTCTAAATGAAGCTATTATCGTTGAGTGCTTACTTTCTCCTGTTGTGTGCAGTTTGCTTAGGTAAGCATATATTTCATTTTTCTTCTAATTCCATTTCACAGGAACAGTTACTGGCGTTAGATTCCAAGGCAGAAGTCCTTATTCAAGGGAAAATGGGGTAATATCGACCTTAGAAGTGACATCGAAAGCTGAGAAATTCAATTTGGATATGGGTTTCCTTGAATTGAGTCGAAAGCAATCAGATGAGAGTACAGCGACCTCATCTCCGGATTCTTTGCTTGCAGCTGTTTGTTTGGCAACAGAGACTGAAGCAGAAGAAGAAAATAACGAACAAATTCAAGAAACAACGGTAGAGAAAGCTGAAGAAGTGGCTGTGGAGGGAACTGAAGTGTCAGAAAGTGAAGAGACCGTTGTAGGGGAAAGTACGATCGAAGTTACTGAAGAAAATGTCGAAGACAATCGTGAAGCAACGTCTTCGGAGTCTCAATCTTCGGACGATAGTGGTCTAATCGTCCCATATTCCGAAGAAGAAGGTGAAGGAGAAATTACGGGCGAAGAATCGCCTGTGATAGCTTTACCGATTCCAGAAAGCGAGATTACGGGCTCAGAAGAAACTACTGAGGGAGAAGAAGAAACTATCAGAATTATTGAAGCGGAAGAAGCATCTGTCGTTGAAGAAGAGGGAGAAGTGTCTGTCATTGAAGAAGAAGCTGTTGAAGCGGTTATTGCTGAAACTGCTACAGAAGAAGCGACTGAGGAGGCAGCTGAAGCTCTAATTGAGAAAGAAACAACTACAGATGAAACTTCGGAAGTGGTCGAGATGTTTGATGTTTGTGGTCGAGTCGCTATTAATTCCACTACCACTGAAGAAGAAAGTGAGTCGAATGAAACTACAGAGTATGAAGTTCAAGAGAGTGAGTCAAGTGAAACACCAGAGGGCGAGTCGACTGAAATACTAGAAAGTGAAGAATCAGAATCATATATTTCACCTTTGGTTTTTGAGGTGAGTGAAAATACCGAAGCAGAAGAGGAAGGTGAAATTATTAGAGAGGAGATTGCTGTCGAAGTGACGGAACCTGTCATCTCTGAAATCACTACAGAAGTGACGGAAGTAGTTACAGCTGAAGAAAGTACTAATGAAGGAGTTGAAGAAGAAGAATTCGTGGTAGATGAAGAAATTATAACAGAGATAGCTGAAATCGAAACCACAGAGGCGGAAATCGAAACCACAGAGGCGGAAACAGAATCATATATTTCACCTTTAGTTTTTGAGGTGAGTGAGAATACTGAAGCAGAGGAAGAAGGTGAAATTATTAGAGAGGAGATTGCTGTCGAAGTGACGGAAGCTGTCACCTCTGAAATCACTGCAGAAGTAACTGAAGTAGTTACAGCTGAAGAAAGTACTAATGAAGGAGTTGAAGAAGAAGAATTCGTAGTAGATGAAGAAATTATTACAGAGATAGCTGAAATCGAAACCACAGAGGCGGAAATCGAAACCAAAGAGGCGGAAACTGAAAGAGAAGTGACAGAATCAGTAACTGGTGAAGCTGAAACTGAAGCGATGGTGGGAGAAACAAGTTATGTTGAAGAAGAAACAAGTGAAAATACAAATATAGACACTTATATCGATGTCTCTGCTTTCGACACATGCGTTGCAGCTATCTACAATGTCGAAGAAGAGGTCACAAGAACTGAAAACGAGGCTGACATCTCCGCTAAACAAAGTTTATTTGCCGACTTATACCCATTAGTCGCTTCTATCACCAGCTCTGAAGAAGAGTTTCTTGCGGACACAGAGGCTTCGACACTGGAAGTACAAACTGAAGAGATCGCCGAAATGATAGTCTTCAGTAACTTGCTGTCATCATTGTCCAAGTTTGAAACTCTTGACGGTTAATCCGATGCGTTATCTGTATGAAAGAGCTGATTTGATCGCTCCCTTGCCAAATCAACCATCATTGTTATTGAGAACTTCATAAAAACAAATTGAACTTCTACATCTTTTGCTCGTTAATATTATCTTTTACATTTTTAGACCTTGGTTGTCATATCATATTACACATTCCCATTGTAAAAGGTGGTAGAAGGAAATAGACGATCATCTAAACACTGTCTTAAATGCTTTTGAGAGGTCAAAGAGATGAAATAATAGCACTTTTCAGGCGTCGTTGCTTTGGTGGCTGTCTGGATATCAATAGCTCCTCATTGTTGTTGGTTTTACAGGCTAAGAAAACTGAATTAAAGAGATTAGCTATTTAAAAATTATTTATTCCAGAAAACGTGTATGATGATGATTCACAGATATCTTCTTTTCAGTCTAGTCATATCCAGTTTAGTTCTCGATTTAACTCGTGCTCAAAGCAACCCTTCTGACTCTATTTTGACCATTACCTCTTCAAACATCGAAAACGCCTTGGAAAAATACGAATATCTTTTCCTTCAATTTTACACCGCTCAATGCTCTGTCTGCCAAGGCCATCTCCATGAATATCCTGAAATCGTCAAAAAAGTGCAACTCTATAACCGTCTCATTGGCTTTGGCAAAGTAGATGGTGATAAAGAGAAAACTCTTGTTGAGAAATACGAAGCGCAGCGATATCCCTTCTTTCTCTTAGTAACTAAGGAAGGACCCATAGAATACACTGGTGGAAAAACAATCAAGGAGGTTGTGAATTGGATTAAAAAGCAAACAACTCACATCGTGGAAGCTGTGGCTTATGACATTGAACTGCAACGATTCAGAAAGGAATATGAAGTGGTCTTCTTATACTTCGGAGCTTTTCAAGGGAACCTATATAACAATTATGCTTTTACTGCCAAATATTTCGTTACTGACAGCACAATGACATTCTTGGCGACGGAATCTGCAGAGTTGAAGGCTAAATACAATATCGAGAAAGAAGGCGAAATCCTCAACTTTAAGATGTACGACAACGAGCCCTCAAGACTCGTCCCTCCTTATGACCCCACAGGGCTCTATGATTTCGTTCAAAACAATCAGTATCCTGACATTAAGCCTTTCAGTCCGAAAATTGCTGAGTTGGTGTTCGGACATATGAATACTAGTATATTCTTGTTCACGGGAAGGAGAAAATCGTATGAGGCAGCTCAAAACGAGTTCATTGCTGCCAAAGACGGGATCAAGGAGAGTTTATCTCTGGTGTTAGTGGATATCACGGATTCGTTAGGAAGAAGAGTTTTTGAATATCTTGGTGTCGGTTTCGGTGAACTCCCTGCTGTAATGTTAGAAAAGTTGCTATGGAGACTAAATTTTTGTTAGGTGAGGATTATGGTGCCTACGGAAGAAAAAATTACTCAATATTCGATGAGTGAGGCCATAACAAAAGCTAACCTTCTTGAATTCGTGCAGAAATTCCAGAGTGGGGCTCTGAAGCCTCTAGACGATCAAAAGAAACCCCAAAAAACTCAAGGTACAAAATATTCGCAACCGAAGAGTGGACTAGTCAAGGTAAGCCATAAAACTTGAAGCGAAGTAACCAAATTATATAATAAATAAGAACTTGTCTCCTGAAAAAGTCCAGAGTTTGATTAGCAGCACCAAAGGAAGTGTATTTGTAGAGATCTATGCGCCTTGGTGTGATAAATGTTCTAGAGTATAAAATCATTTTAACAAACGCTAACTTTTTTGTGATGGCTCTTGAGCAGTTCAGTGAAGTTGTGAATAAATTAGCGGAAAAATACCGTGATGAGAAAGGAATTCAATTCGTTCGAGTTGATGGGACGAAAAATGATTTACCTGGAGCGTTATTAGACGGCTTCCCTTCAGTTTTCTTGTATACTCAAGGCCATGAGTCGCCAGCGATTTATGACGGATTTTTCTCATATGAAGATGTGGCTAACTTTTTACACAGAGATGCTGGGTAATTCTCCTCTTGTTGTAGTTGAAATTAACTAATGTGCCAAGTACTGAGTTAAAGAACCTCTCAGCAGGGCAAGGATCGACGTCGCAATCAGAAAAAAGTTCTGAACTATAAGATTCTTAAGAATGCATAAAAAATCGTTTGAATAGAAGTGTGCTAGCATATTAGTCTCAATAAACCTTGAAAATAGATCACCAAAACAAATTAAATTTTGGTGTAGGATGTTAGATCATGGCGGAAACCGTTATTTCTTTTTTTAATATAACCAAAAAGATATTAATAAGTGTTATTGAAGTTGAGTACGCACTTGCAGAAAAAATCAGATTAGGTTGAGCAACTGCTTGTTGAGTGTTTAATTTAGCTTCATGGAGTAAATAGTTTATTTTGGAACAAAGTTTACCTAAGATTAAATAAATACATTTAGTTTTGTATAACATTGTCGATAATTTTGAAAGAGAGTTAATTGAATTCGTTAACTTTGGCCTTTCCTTTATTTCGTTTTTCCTTTACAACCGCCTCAATCTTTTGATCTAATAGCTCTTCGAAGTAGTAGAAAAAGAGGTCGTCTAAGTAAGCTGGAGTTGATCCTCTTTTCCTGGCACAGGATTTATGAGTAATTATATAGCGAATTTCCTTCTTCATCTTCTTTTGAGAATTATTTTCATTTTTTACTTCCTCCACAGGTTCTTCATTAGTTTTCTAGTTTCAACGTGAAAAAGAGTTTCATATAACCCAATATACGCTGTGAAGGTTAGGCATTGAAGCTATTCTTTCTAGACGAGTTAATTTAACTCTACCATCGCTCTCCAGACGTGAATTTTTATTCTCGGAATCGTCCTCTTCTTCCTCTTTGAACTCCACTCCGCTTTTCCCAAAGTCTTCGCTGTTTTGCTTAGTTACATTTAGGTTTGCAGTGATGTCACTTAAGATGTCCGGAGATAGTGTGAGTGCTTCATCATTGAGTGCTTTTTGTCCTGAAGATGGTGTGAGAAGAGGAAACAAGAATTGTATACCTTCTTTAACGGACTCTCGAACTAAGGAATGCTGCTTTTCTAGTTCTTCAAGAGCTCGTAGAAAGTCTTTGTTGACTGAATTTCTCATAATCTCAGTGATTGCTTCTGCTTTTTTCACAAGTTCTTCGATTGGAGCTACATCATCAGGATCTTCCTTGTAGAGGATGGATGAGATATCAGCTAGAGTCATATCGGCTTGAGCGCATTTGATCAGTAGCGTTGCTGCTATCCTGAAATTTCTTAGGCACACCTAATAATCTGTTATATGTATTTTCTCTCGAATTAGTTCATACTTCTCTAAATTTGATGTATTTTGAAAGCCGTATTGCATCTTCTCTTGGATGCAACGAGAAAATAAAAGCCTTCTCTTTTGGTGAAAAAGGCTTATGGATCTGAGGCCAGTCTGTCCAAACAACCTCATACCTGCGCTTCGAATAAGAAAATTTAGTAATTAAATATCAGTTTACGCGCAGATATCGATGGTATCAGGGAAGCTTAGGCCATGATCTATCGGAATCAGCTGCATCCGCTTATCTGATCTCCTAGTTTGGAGATAATTTTTAGGGAGTAGAGACTTCATGAATACACACCTCTTCACAAGAATATTTCCTTCATTTCGGTCACAATTTAGTATTAAAATGTCAAGAATCGCGATCTTATGCACTTCACTATTGATAATGACATATGACGTGAGCTCTCCACCTGTAATGCTCAATATTGTTACTCATCAGAATAGCAGCCAACTCCATAATCGCTGGCTTGCTCAGTATTTTCAATAAACTTCTGCAAAGACCCATGCTTTATCATCATATTATTGAATTTGGACTCAGAAATTGGCGGAACGAACTCTTTATAATCGTCTTCGACATCCATCTCTGCTAATTTTCCTGTTACCATCCAAAAAGAGTCAAGTCATACACTCTGAATATGAAATTGATTACTATTATCAAAATAGGGATGCACGAGCTCAACAAAAGTCGTTGGAGGCACCTCAAAATACCCTCTTTGATCTATCAGTAGGAAGTGTGAATTTCCTCATCGATTTTATTATCTTTTTTACCCACTAGATAGGCCGCAACTTCCCTGGCAGCTGCCTCTCCCGACAATACACCTCGTCTAATAAAAGCATAAAGTTTTCTCATGGCTCATTTATTAAAATTTTAAACCTAAATCCCTGAGAGCCAAGCTTCCCTTGATATCCTTTCGGATTGTTCGGAGCAAACGGTTCTTCATCCATAGGTTTAAAGATTCCCTGAGTATTTTAATTCTATGAGATTAATCTCCTTACTAATAGATTACAATATTCTTCCTTTTAGCGTTTCTAAGGAAATATACTCCAGAGGTTCCATCTAAGGTCGGTTTTGGAATTAATCCTATGCCAAATCCTTCTTGCACCTGGAAAATTAACTGATCGATGCTGGAATCCTTTGGTAAGGTCTCGTATCCTTGAATCATTCCCATGTTATTTTTCAGATTTGGAGGTGAGCTTATCGCAATCACTGAGTTCTGTCTTATTCCGTAATAAAATAGTGAACGGTTATTCTGTGAGAGCTCTTGGGTACGGAGGAACAGCTGCTGCTGAGATACCTGCAGTCCCGTCTCCTTCTCGATTTTTTGTTTTAATTCCTATAATATGATGATATGATGCGTGATTTCAAGGTGTTTGTTACTGCGACCGTCATCCACACATAGACATAAACCTTGTAAGTTTTATTGGAGATTGAATTACAAAGGAAGATCGGAAGTTTTTTGGACGTTTTGTTCCCGTTGTAAGAATTAATTCCGCAGCTCATAAGTGAAAAGGCCATTGGATATTTAATATTCGGAGTGTCTGAGGGTTTTTTGAAGGGCTTCTCTGTTTTGGTTTGATAATTATCAAAAAATTTGACAGGCTGAGTTAATTCTGAGAACTATTTAATTTGAGGTGCAAAGAATTTCTCGAAACGCATCTCTTCCAGAATTCATTAGAGCTCCCAAATTTTAAGAGCAGAGATAAAACTGTAGAAGCTTCTTTTATCTAGAACTAAATCGACATTGAGCCAAAGTATTCGATAATCGAAACAATTTATCATGGGGAACAATCATTCAATAAGAGAGTTGTTGTATAGTTCAAAAAAGAGTCCGAATGCTTCTGAGTGTTTGAGGCATAGGCTTAACTCTTTCAAAGTCCTTAGTCTCGTTGAAAAAAGATACGTTTTCTTAGAATAATAGCTCTTGAAATCACATCAGAATTAAATTTTAATCTGAGGTGATGATGTACACCGGTAAGCGAATGAAAAAAATGTTTTGAGTGCTATTCAAGCAGTTCTGCTCGATTCAAAGAATCATTTATGTGCATTTTGTCTTATAAACATCGTTTACTGAAAGCTAAGAGACTCTCAAGGAGAAAAACTGGGGGTTATCATTCGAGACACCTTTGTTGCTTGATTTCCTTTCAAATCCCTTCAGATCCAGATGATAAATCTTCTTCTTCATTAATTCTTTGAAGAGTGAAGATCTTTGAATAACGACGAAGGTATCAGCAATAATGGAAAGATTCTCAATCTCAAGGTATGTCATAAATTTTTAAGGAGATAGATAGTACTCGCAAACAATCTGTTTTCAGAAAGTTGGGAATGTCGAGCAGTGTAGGTCTCTCGATATTGCTATTTGAATATGCGCTACTGAGTTTTCATGGACTCAGAAATCGATCATTAGTAGTCATTTTCCTTGCCATTCAATCAATTCAGAAAAAATCCTCAACGCTTAGAGCATTCGGATAATCTTGCTGCTTGCTTTCATTTCATTAAGCAAGGGATGTTTATTCCGTGCGACCAGATACTCATCTCTTATGTATTAAATTTATTGCAGAATAAATTTTGCAACAACCTCCGCTAAATTGCTGCATGCTCAGGCAAATGGATGGTCATAAGCATATGATAAAACTGAATTTAACTGCTCTTGTCGCTGAAAAACGAAAGAAACTAGCCCATTACTCAAGCATGGCGGAATCAAACGTTAAAACGAAAAGAATGGCAAGAACTGCTTGCAACTCAGTCGTCACGACCCCAAAGAAAGGCTCATCTCTTCGAAAAACCCCTCAAAAGCTTCTCTTTTCAAAGCAAAACCCAGCAGATCTCGAATTTCTATCCTTCATTAACGACCTGAGCCCGCCGAAGACTAGAGCGACGACTCTCAAGAAAAATCGAATGGAGAATTTCGAGCAAGCCTGTTTCGCAACGGCAGTTTCAAGAGACCTTGCAGCCGAAAATAGGCAATTGAAGGAAGAACTCAACAGTCTTCGAATCGAAGCAGAGCAAAAACAAACTGAAGTCAAATTCCTACTTGGATTAAGATCACAACTTCCAGCCTCAAACACCAACGACACTGACAATGGATCAGTCCTTGACAAAATTAAAGATGGATCCAAATATTTCAAATATGTGCTAAGGCAGAAGAGTCATTTTGAAAATGAATACAAGAAGGCCCTTGATGAGATCAGTCGATTACGTGAAGAGAAAAACAAGCTTATTCTCGCTGTTGAGGACCAAATGGTGGAATTAGCTTTCAGGCAGCCGGTTCAGAGTTCTCAGAGCAGCCCGGAGGAAACGCTGAGAGAGAAGTATTGGCAGCAGATGTATCTATCAAAAGTGCAGGAGGTTGGAAAAATAAGATTGGATATGGAAAGACTGAAAAAGTCAGCTCAAGTAGAAACGGAAGAACTGTGGAAGGAGCTTCTAAATCTGTAGGACACTCAGAATTAATGTAAATGTTGTAAAAAGATCTGATAGACATCATCAATCAATTTTTTATAGTTTTTTTCCAGGTAATAATAGCAAGAGATTTATTAATCTTATTTGTCTTTCCTGAGATTCTCAGGTTATTCACATGAGAGTTTTTTGAATTTACATTGAATTTTGGCCTTACTCCAAATGCTTTTTGCTAATGATAATCCAAATACATTTAAGCACAACCCCGCTTGCTCTTCTTTCAAAGTTCAGTGCATACCTTCACATTTCAAAAAAGCTGTTTATTTGCTAATTAGAACTTGTACAGAGTCTGAAATACCAATCAGCAACATGAAATAAACACTCGTCTTATATTAAATAAACGCAATGGTCAGTAGATCTGCATGCAATAAAAATGGTCTCTTCTAGCTCAATTGTACATAATGAAAAAAACACCTTCTAAGCAGAATGAAGAAAAAAGTCTGAGTTCTAGAGAAAATTTTCAAATGCGATTCGCTTAAATTTCGTCCGAGGTGGCGGCAGTTTCCTAGAATCATACTTGGTCGAACCATAAATTGGCTCTTTAGTTCTGCTCTCGATGCTGCGGTCTGGCGTTGTCACTAACACAACGCCATTATACAAGTAAAACTCCACGTTTTCAGGATACGGATCCAATGGAATTTCTGGAATGTAGATTTTACTTTCATCCACCGATTTGTCTTGAATTTTATAATAGTTTTTCGGGAATGGAACGCTGTCGTCTCTTTGGTAGTCTACAGCCTTCTTCCGCCTGTCTTCTTCAAATAAATAAGGCATAACTCGCAGGGAGCAAGGCGGCAGTTCAGTAATACTGTGAATGCTTTCGAAGCTAACATGATGATTTTGATCAAAGTTCGCTTCTACCACTTCATTCAAGCTCTTCTCCAATGATTCAAGGTCTTCTTGACTCTTCGGGTCTTTCTTCTGAGATAATTTTTGATCCCATTTCCTTTTTTCCTTCGGAAATGGGTCATAATAGGAGGTTTTGTGTGCGGAGGAATATTCTGGTGTCGGAAGGATGCTTAATTTGCGAGGAGCGTTATCTGTTTTGTGTGGGTTGTTTAGAAAGGCAAAGGTCTTGCCGTCGTTGTTGCCATTCATGATAGATATAAAAAAACAGATAATAAATAAGATTGTTGGCAATATTGCTTCGGAAATTTGAAATTTGTTATTGTCTTTTATTATTTCGCACTAAATTTCAGTCGGTAACCGTCAGAATCGTATTTTAACAACACAAACTCGTGTTATTACAGAGGAAAAAATGGCATGAGAACCTTAAAAGAACTTATTTTCAGGATAATGATGATTGTAAACAAATTTTAGACAGAGCTATCTTAGTAACTTTTACTTGATATGCAACTCTAAATTTTTTTTCCTAATGTTGTAAATTGCGCATAAGCGTAAAATTTATACAAAACCCAAGCAGTATTTGCTATTTTGTTCTTTAGTTACATTTTTATCTAATAGGGCCAAAAGAATGGAGGCATTAGAAGAAGAGAAAAAGGCTGATGAATTACTGAGTAGAATCTACGGCGGCATCTTCGTACTGTTTGAGGGCTTCAGCGATCTAGGAGTAATGAGGCAAAATTATTTAGGACGAATAATTACAATGTCTTTGTAGTCATCAGAAAAATCATCTTGTTGACTCGAAAGCATCTGAATAGTATTATATATTTCCCTAAAACAAATTGTAATTTTACTTCTTTGTCGTGTAATTCGAGAACTTTTGAGGTAAATTCTTCAAAATACGATTGGGTCTGAAAAGGATTGACAATGGTAAACGATGAATCCTTTGATAATATTTACCTCTTTTGCAATCTCGTCATAAGCATCCAAAGGATGCTGAGTTTTTTCAGAGGGAACGGTTTCATCAGCCTAAAGTTGCTAAGGAACGAGAGATGGCCACAATTACCCCGTTTGCTGTGATCAGAGTGGTTCTAGATTGTAACTCGGGTGATAGATTTGCTGATTGATGATTCAAGGCGGTGGTGCCTATGGGTTGCTCTCTCAAGAGGTCCAGCACAGAAAGCGTTAATTCGTTTATATAAGCTTGTGTCTAATAAAAGAGAGGATGAGATAATTGTCAATCATCACAGTGATTACTTGTTGCTGAGCGATTTCTATAGTGTTGCTACTTGAGTGCTTTTGAATTTGATGCTCCTTATATATTTGCGGAATTGTTCTTTCGAGGTTCTCAAGATATAGTTGAGTCTATTGAAAATACAGTGTTAGGTATCTCTAACTTAGCAATAAGTTACTTGTTTCTTGGATATTTCTTCGTAGTTTAGGGTAGTTGGCTTGTCAGAAGCACTCTTCAAAAGAGTGTGCGAAGAGAGTAAGGAATCAAGATATAATTTGGACTGAGCAGTTTGATCCGAAATCTTAGAGAGGCAGTTAATTTGAGTCATTTTTACCTCTCTCTCAGCAATTGCTAACAAAGTTGCTCTCTCATTGTCATACTTCTCATTCTGAGATTGTGTCAAGTTTGCCGCCATTCGAGGAAGTTGAGATGCCAAATCCTCTAAGTATAGTTTTGACTTTGCGATGATTCGTTAATTAAGTAATAATGCTCAAAGTTAGATACCTGTCGGCTAGCGACAGCCATTTTTTCTTCCAGCGAAGACAATTCATTCTGGTTTTCAGTTGTTTTACTATTGGTGTCTGGTTTTGTCGCGATGATTGGAATAGAAATAAGCAGATCTTCTACAAAGCTCTTGGTCTACATGAGAAGAGTTAAAGTGTTTCTGGTTCAAAATCATGAAGTTACTTGTTTTCTTGCGGATTCATGAATCTTATCATTTTGCTGTGACAAAGTGTCATAGGTATTTGCCTAAGCAATAGTCAAAATGTTTGCTTTGCTGGAAGATTTGGAGTATACCTGTTGATATATAACTGATGTAGAGGTTATCTGCTTCTTGAATTCCGTCAGGGATCGAGTAGTTAACTCTTCAAGATAACCCTTTGACTAAAACGATTAGAACATCGGAGAGAGATATGTCCTTTACTTGTCGTTTGGCAGCCTCTAATAATGTCAGATTATTCTCTGGGAGTGTGGAAGTCAATTGTATTGAAAGCTCATCTAGATATTCTCGAGCCTCCTTCAACAGCTCATCAGACTCCATGGGTTTAGATAGATTTTGAGATTGCTCCACTTTCTGTATGCATTCGATATTTTTGTCTGCAATAATAGTCTGTTCCAATTCAGTCTTAGTGCTTTCCTTTGGCTGTGAGAGGAAAAGTGAGATGAATTTGCTATTTTTCTGTTAAAAATCTCAACCTCTGTTTGGGCTGTGCAAATTTGTGAAACCAGTGCTGGAATCGAATCCAGAAGGCTATCGAGGTAAAGTTTTGACTAATCGCATCGATCATCACGCTGAGTTTTTTTTTAAAAAATATAATTTACTTGTCTCTCTGCAGAATGAGTCGGATTGGATTGCATCGCGATTGAAGGAAGTGTAGTTGCAAGGCTATTCAAGTAAATGAGGGACTAATTTGATTTCATTTGTGATAAGAAACATTGCCTTTGATAAGCAATTACCTGTCTTTTTGCAGATTCTTCGACTAACGTGTCTCTCTCGTTTGCTTGCGATATTAATTGGGTATCTTGTTCTAGAGGCTGTGAAAAGTAATGAGTACGAATTTATCAAATGTTAAACTACAACATTATCATCAGCTTGTATCGCAACCTCATCCTTCAATTGCCCAAGCACTACCTCTGTTAGATCATTCATATACATTTGCGACTTATCAAAAATAGAAATTTGAATATTTTTTGCAACTTCTATAGATACTTCAAGTTCAGCTTCTCTCAACACTGAGCTTTCAACTTCGGATTCCTTCTGTGGCATCTCATTATTCTAAGTTCAATAACGCTAAAGAATCTTTTCAATTTTAAAGGCTTTACTTTCGTGAGTCCTGTTGTGTTTTGGGCTAGACTCAATACTGAGTCCGTGAAAGTATCCAGATACATCTTTGACTAGTGTTCGTGGAGTAGGAATTGTTGAGATAATATGTATTAATTATACCTGTCTCTTTGCTATTTCTGTCAGGTCAACTTTGGCAGCCATTTGAGGAACAGTCAGAAGTAAACTATCCAGATAACTTTTTGTCTAATGAGTAGTAGATGTCATGGGCTCAAAATGGAAAGCATCAATATGAATACCTCTGCCCTTGCTGATGCCTCTTTCAAATTTAATTCAGCATTATTAACAATATTATTGTCAATTTCATGCTTGGTATCTTTTGGAGTCTAAGAAGTAATCAATTGTTAGGTCTGAATGGAGCATAGTGTAGTCTACCTTATCACTTCCACTCGCTGCTATGTGGGTTGAAGAGGCCAATGAAAGTAAACTCTCCAAGTATATTTTCGACTAAATTGAATTAATGATTTTAGAACTTTGAATTTTCTTTTTTTTTATCGGACCTGTCTCATAGCTGATCGAGTAGTGCTATCAATTGGGGAATTAGAACCGGCTGTCGAAGCCAGAGTTGGAATCAAACCTTCGAGGTAGTTTTTCGTCTAGAGAACGAAATTAGAGAATGAACTTCAACAGGTTATAAAACCAGTTTTTGGACAGATTCTGAAAGCAAAGCTTCATCTATTGAATTTTTAGCGTTTGAGGGTTTTCGCATCGTGTCCAAAATGGAGTCCGTCAGATTCTCTAAATATTGCTTTGACTGATTAAATGAGTTGAGCCACTCCGTTTGGATCCAAAATATATTGAGAGAATACCTGTCTTTGAATTGAGGCGTTTATCGGGAGATTTGTCGCGCTAAATGAAAGGTCTTCAAGTAATCCATTCAAGTATAATTTTGTCTAGATTCTGAGTAAAAAAACTGGAGAGATAACAATCAACAGTACCTGTCGAGTGGCGGATTGCTTTGGTGAATTCTCAGTCTCAAATGACTCGTTTAACGGTCTTGAAGTAACTAAATTAGCCATTTTTTCCTCAGTGTCACAGCGTTTGCTGTCTGTTTTCTCGCTTGTGCCTTCCTCCTATCGGAAAATTGATCAATATTGGTATTCAAGTTTCTGGAATACTTGTGCTAGATATACTTCGGTGGGTTTGAAAGAAAGGATAGGAATAGTTTTTGTGATATCTTCCAAGTAAAGTTTAGACTATTTCAGAAGGAACATTACGGCTTAAGATAATATTTTTTTCTAGTTTTACCTGTCGTTGGGCTGACAGCATCATAGTGCGTTGAGCTGCAACTTCAGATAGTTTCATAGCTAGAGCATCCAAGTATAATTTTGACTAACACATGCAGAAAATGAATTGTAAATATTTATCATTGATAAAATTTACTTGTCTTTGAGCAATCTCAAAAGGTAAAACCGTATTTGTGGTCTTCTCATTTGTTAGCCGTAGTACTGAGGAAGCAAGATCCTCTAAGTATTGCTTTGACTGAGTAATTTTTTCAAAGGGTGAGCTCAGAGAGTGTGGAATATTGCTACTTGTCTCGTTGCAACTTCAATTGATTGTTCTTGAATGCTCTCCTGTTGGGAAGTTTCATTCAGTGCTATGCTCTGATCTCCTTTTTGGGCACTTTGCATCAAAGCACCATATAGAACCGAAGAGGTCAGACTTTCTAGATACAGTTTTGACTAAATCGTATTATTACAAATTCATAACATGTGCTAGATTACATGTCTTTTCGCTGCCTCCGTTATGTCCATTTGAGCAGCTGCAGTTGATAACTTCGGCATTAATTCCTCAAGATAAGTTCGGGCCTGAGTTAGGGCGCTCTAAACGCAAGAATGTTGAAATTGCAAAACATATTATAAGGGCAATTACATCTTTGTCTTCGAGAAGTGATGCTGATGGTGCTTGAGTTCTGGAAAGAGTACCAGCAAGATTATCCAAATAAAGTTTTGACTTGTTCGTAAAGAGTAAATAAGTCTCAACACTGTTATAAAAGCAGGTAATACTTGTTCAACTGCGCTTTTCATCAAGAGATCCTTTTCCAATTGCTTATCAGCGGTGATTACTGCTTCTGTGAGATCACCGAAGTAGCTGCTAGTCTTAATCATTGATAATTGTGAATAAGTATATCGTGTGATGATGGAGCTACTAGTTGTCTAATCTCTTCTATGTCAGCTGCATGAGGAGCATCTTCTTCTAATTGCTTTGAGAGAGGTACTTGGCTGAGCGGTTTTACTGAATCGTTCACATTCGCTTCATTTTCATCAGGGTTGGCCGGCAGTTTGGTCAATAAATCTTCCAAATAGAATTTTGCCTACAATTCATGAGTTTGTGAAATAATATCAACAGTTGGGTTGACTCACCTCTCTGTTAGCTTCTTCAATCTCATTTTGAGTGATCTGTATCATTACATTTTCTGTGAGACTCTTCAAATATTCTTTTGACTAAAATTAATGAGAGATGAATTCAGGTTTTGAAAAGAATAATTACCATGTGAAGGAGGGTCATATTTTCAACATTCGTGACATTTTTGTTAATTTCTGTCTGCTCACTCGAGTTTCCCGTTAAATCCTGGAATATCGAGAATCGCACAAATATGAGACCTCATTTCATAGGTTGCAGTATTACCTTCTCTTGGCCTGATATAATTTCATTTTGTAATGTTTTCGATGATAACTCTTTAGATGAGAATGAAATGGCCAGGTTGTCTAAGTACAGTTTTGTCTTTTTCGAGAGAATTGAATCAAGAGTTGTCATAGATGAGCGTACCTGGCTTTTCGCTGATTCAACAACAAGGTCAATTTTGACTTCAACCGAAGGCACTTGTATTCTTGTAACCAACTCATCCAGATAGCACTTCGTCTGATTTTTATTAAAATTAACGAGATACAAATGTATTGAGCAGTACTTGTCGTTTTGCAGACTCTATGTTGTTAGTCACAGCAGAAGCATTCTTTGTTAAAATCTGACTTGCTAAATCTTCCAAATATTCCTTGGCTTCCTTCTGAGCAGACTCTCGAGCTCTAGCCTTATCATCCTGCAGTTCAAAACTTTCAGACTAAGATTTATCATAACATCAGCATGAAACTTTTCGGTGGTAAAACAAAATTACTGGAATGACAGAATTCTCCTCATTCACCTTTCGTAGTACCTCGTCTGTTAAGTGATCAAAATATAATTTTGACTAAGAGCGATTAAATTTCCTTTAGCTCGAAGAATTAAGAATGTACCTCTAGCTCAGCTTCTCTTATTAGTTGGGCATAATCATTTTCTTTGTTTTCTTCAATGTGATTTAACACTCCCCCTGTCTTTGTTTTGGCTTGAATGAGATTTAACACTGAATCAGTCATGCTCTCTAAGTATGTTTTAGTCTATGTTTTGAGGTTATTAATATCAAATATCGAATTCGTTTCATATCATTACCTGCTCTCGAGCTGACTCCTCAGCTTTATCCCCTTTTCCAATTGCTAGAGGTAATGTCGAGAGTAAATTGTCGAGATATTGTTTTGTCTAGAGTAAGATTATATTATCAAAGGAATAACTCGGAGCTAATTCACCTGTTGGGTAGCACTATCTAGAATTCTATCCTTCTGTGACTGCTCGCTAGTCGAGATCACTGTCTCTGTAAGTTCATCAAAATAATTGCTAGTCTTGAGTGATAGGCATTGTGTTAGCGAAATAAGTTATGATGGGCACTACCAATTGTCTTATTTCTTCGATATTAGACACAGCTGAAGCTTCTTCAAGTCGTGACTGGGACATTTGCTTGAGTGGTTCTTGAAGCAACTTTATATTAATATAAGTTATTTAAACGTCTTATAGTAAGTTACTTTTACCTGTTTTTCGATAATGGCCTTTGAAGCCAAGCTTGCAGCTGAATTTGCTAAATCGTCTAAGTATATTTTCGACTTAATTCAAGGAGGTTAGAAGAGGTTCATCTTTCATGGTTCAGCTTTACTTGACGTTTTGCTAAATCGATTTGGGTCTCATCGGAACCAGTCGGCAGTTTTGTCAGTAGATCTTCTAGATAGATTTTTGCCTACAATTCATTGAGGAAAAAGGATAATTCGTGCTAATTTGAGAAATAAATGTACTTCTTTATTCGCTTCTTCAATATCATTTTGAGAGATCTGCGCCATTACGTTATCAGTGAGGCTATTCAAATATTCTTTTGTCTATTATTTTTGTTGTGTTTTAGGAAATCATTCAAATGAACCAAAGAAACTAACCAAGAAAGTCATTTCTTCTGTATAGCAGGTTGCAGTTTTCTCAGCTACTTTATCCGTTGGGTGCGAAGACTTTTCAATCTACCAGCATGATTTCAGAAAATAAATATAAGGGCGGTGGTACCTTTACATCTTCTGACTTTAAGTTTGGAGCAGAGAATGAAATTGCCAAGTTTTCTAAGTATAGCTTCGACTGTTTATGATTCAATGAATTCAGTCAACCAATACCAAACAAATGAGCTATACCTGTCTTTGCGCTGAGGCTAAGGCTATTTCAGCCTTTGTATCCACAGCAGGCACTTGAATTTTTGTGAGCAACTCATCAAGGTAAGTTTTTGACTAGAATGCTATCATCACTTCGGAATACGCTATGAGATTACTTGACGGAGAGCTATTTCTTGAAGGCTTTTAGTATCTTCAATTGGCTGTAGGGAATGATATACTTTGTTGAATCTTACAATAAATGCTGTTATACCTGTCCCTTAGCAGAATCTGGATGAGTTATTTTTGCAGCAGCAATAGACATAGTATCAATCAATCCATTTAGGTATGACTTGGCCTTGAATTGCGGAGTGAGCTAAAACTGCAAATATAACTTTCTACTTGGATTTCTTCAGTTGATTGAGATGGCTTGGCCGGAGATTCAAGGAGATAACGGTTCGTAAGTTGAACTAAATATTCTCGAGCCTTTGAATAAAAAGAATCATATTTAAGATAGTTGGCAAAGAAATATACTAGTTGTTCTGCTAACTTGACCATATTGGCTTCATCCGTCTTAACTATTTCAGAGCTCTGTTCCGTTTCCTGAGGTGATAGAGTTAGCACAAACAACCAATAAACAGTTACCTTGGATGTGACATTCAATTCATTGGTCAGAGAGTCTGCAGCGATGCTTGGTAGCTTTAATACCAGCTCATCCAAATAGAACTTAGACTAAATAAATCAGCAAAGGATGAGATCGAATTGTCAAACTTGTCGAGTAGCAGCCTCTAAAGGAGAAATTTCTGGAGAGATATTTTGCAAAGCTTGGGTAACTTTGCAATCTTCTTCATTAACTGCGACAATTTGTGCAGAATCGAGATTAGACTCGTTTCCAACTTGAGAAGGCAGAGAGCGAATTAACTTTTCCAGATATGCTTTAGTCTATGTGTGCATGCTGTTAGAACAACAAACAAATGAATGCTTTCTTACTTGCGTTTCAGCTGCTGTTAATATTTGGACTTCTTCCTTGTGCTATTTAAAGTGTCCAGAGATCGGATCAATCATAATTAATAGATTACCATTTGAGAATCTGATAAGCTCTGCTGAATGGCAGCGACTGGTAAAGAAATGGTTAAGGTTTCGAGATATAACTTCGACTTAAGGAGAGAGATTCACTCAGCAAATTTTCAATCAAATAATCATCTATATTACCTGCTTTTTTGCTATTTCTAAGGGATCAACCTCGGTTACTTTAGTTAGTTGTTGTAAAACAACTTGTTCTAATCCTTCTAATATTTGTTTTGCCTATTTAGAAAATTAGCCTCTTATAAGCTTTATAGAGCTCTTTACTTGTGCCGTTTCTTCTTCGTGAGACATAGTCTGTTCTAACGTAGAATTTGCGATGGGGTTTGACGAATTTAATGTCAAACCTTCTGAATCTACTTGAATCTAATTATGCTTTAATGAGAAAAGAGAACAAAGAGCTCAGATACATTTCTGGTTGTAATATTCCCTACTAGAGAATCGGTTGCAGCGTTTCTTTCGATGTTCGCTTCAGCAACCGCCTTATCAGTAAGCTCGCTGAGATATTCCAGACACTTGATATGACTTATGAGAAATGCTGGGAAATTTGTAACTTACTTGAGTTTGGGCTAATTTTTCGAGTGATATCTCATTTTTCTTCAGAGTTTTGCTTTCAGACAGAATCTTTGGCATTAACTCAGCTAAGTAAGCTTGTGTCTAGTGCTTTTGATGAGCGAAATGTTAATTTTTTCAAGATTGTACCTGTCTTAAAGATGTGTTGAAAATTTCAGAGTTGTCTAAAGGTTGCTTTGAGTTCGGTTCTGACACCTCCACTTCTCCTTTAGGTTCCACGCAATCTTTCTGGAGTATAATAGTGCAAGAATCTGTTTTATTTTCAATTGTAACTGGAGTGTGTTTCTCATCATTTCCAACAATCATTTCAATTTTTTCATCAGCTATTTTAATTTTGCATGCTGCCTTCTGATATTTGAATTTCTTTCCTGAAGTATTGGATTTAACAACCAAGACTCGTGTCTCGGTTTTTAGATCTGTTGACATGGATTCTTCAGTTCTTGTTGATTCTTGGTCCTGGGTGTTTTCTATCTTTTTGTTCACTCCTTTCACATCAGTGATTACACTCTCTGCAGCTTTCTGAATAAAACTTTGCAATCCAAGATTCTGCTTGGCTTTACTCACAAAATTTGGGACTTTCACCAGAGTAGCAGGTCCTTCATTCAAACTAGATAAGGAAACTTCATCAATTTTATTTGTTTGTAGCAATGTTGGTTCCTTTGATATTAATGTTGGTCGTCTAAAACTTGCAGCTAGTTGAGATGGGGATGTATCTCTGCTGTCTTTTCCATCTTTTACTTCTTTCAAATCAATTATGCTCTCAGCTGCTTTCTGAATAAAACTTTGCAGGCCAACATTCTGCTTGGCTTTACTCACGAAATTTGGGGCCTTAATTAAAGTTGCTTGACCCTCTTTTGAAGAAGCATCATCAGCGGATTTGCTCACTTGTAGAATTAACTTTTCCTTTGACATTATCGTTGGCCTTCTGAAACTTGTAGTTGTTTTCGATGGAGATGAATCTTTATCCTCCTTTTTCTCTTGGACTTCTTTCAAATCGATTATACTTTCAGCGGCTTTTTGAATAAAACTCTGCAATCCGATATTTTGTTTGGCTTTACTAACAAAATTTGGAGCTTTAATCAAAGTGGCTGGGCCCTCTTTCAAACTATCATTGTCGTCAATTTTGTTTGCAAGTAAAGTTAGCTCTTCCTTCGATATTATTGTTGGCCGTCTAAAACTTGCCGTAGTTTGGGAAGGAGACGAATCTTTGCTGTCCTTTATCTCTTGCACTTCTTTTGTGCCAATTATGTTCTCAGCTGCTTTTTGAATAAAACTCTGCATTCCAATACTCTGTTTTGCCTTGCTGACGAAATTTGGAGCCTTTATCGAAGTAACCGGACCTTCTTTCAAATTTGAAGCGGAAGCGTCTTCGTCCATTTTGCGAGCCTGAAGTATATTTTCCTTTGATAATATAGTGGGTCTCCTAAAACTTGTAGACGGCTGGGTAGGTGATGAATCTTTCTCATCCTTTAGCTCTTTCACTTCTTTCAAATCAATTATGCTCTCAGTGGCTTTCTTAATAAATCCTTGCATTCCAGCGTTCTGTTTAGCTTTGCTAACGAAATTTGGCACCTTAACCAAGACTCCACTTTCTTTCAAATTGGATGACGAAGCATTATCATCACTAATTTTATTCGTTTGTATCATTATCTCTTCCTTTGACACCATAGTGGGTCTTCTAAAGCTTGTTGTCGATCGTGATGGGGATGAATCCCTACTGTCTTTCACTTCTTTGATATCACTCTCTGAACCTTGTAGAGTAACACTTTGAATCCCAATAGTCTGCTCAAGCTCACCAACGAAATCTTGAGGTTTGATATTTGAATTGTGGGTTTCCTCCACAATCTCGAATGCGACCTGATCTTTCTCTATCAGAGTAGGACTTGCGAATTCAACAAACGGTTTATCTTCAGTCAAGCTCTTATTATCTTGAATCTCCTTCGATTGATTTTCTCTACTTATTCCTACAATAATCGTATCAGGACTACTGACTTGATTCTTTTCTTCAATTGGATTCTCAATCCTTTCACTAGAACCCGCAGACTGGGACTTCTCTTTCTGAATCACCTCGAAGTTATCTGAACTTGCGCTAACAATCATAACAAAATCTGGAGCTTTGTCGTTGCTCGCTTTCGATAAATCACTTTCATTACTCACACCACTCTTCGCCATTAACACTTCATGGTCAATTATCTCTCGCGAAGGCACTTTTTTCAAGGTTAAAACCTCATAATTTGATTCAGTATGGGTTGGTTTCAACACTAGCAACGGACTTTCTTCGCTCGATTTCGTTAACGCTCTCTCACTAGACTCTTGCATTTCTCTCCCGGTCAATGATAAAATGCGACCTACATGCAGCATTTCTGGTTCAGTCCTTACATACTCATCTTCTTTCGAAGGTAATACTTTCCCCTCATTCCTTTCTGCATAGAAGTCAGCTGTGTGAAGTCTCTCATCCTGGGGTATAGACTTTAATACAGAGAATTTATTAGGATTTTTTTCAGCAAGCTTTCTTGTAAACTCGACCTGCTCATGAATAAACTCCATTCTCGGGATAGAAACCACAAACACATTGCGATGAGAAACTGACTTCGGTCGATATCGCGGGAACTTCCTCAACGGAACTGTGCCATGCCTTTGAGCCAGGATTTTTTCGTAGAAGCTCCCGGTCTGCCCCAATTGATCTGATGGTGTTATTGCTCTTTCTGGAGTCGGTGATCTCGATATACCTTTCTGATCGTCAACGAGCCGCTGAATCCTCTCTCTTTCGACGGAACTCGCCTGAGGCCTAACTTGCCGTGTTGATTTAGATCTCGCTAATGGGCTGCTTGTCTTAGAAGTAGCAACTGACCACCTTAAAGGACTGTTTGAAGGCGTCTCCTCCGAGGGTTTTCTCTCCTGAGAACCCGATCTCAAAGGAGATGATCTGCCTTCTTGAGATTTCATCGGAGATTCATACTGAGCTCTGCTTTTCAACAATTTCTCTTTCTCCAGACCTCTCTCTCTTTCTTCAATAAGCCTTTGCACGTATTCCGCCATTTTCTGTGGAGACCCGCCAGGTGTTATATCATTAATTGACTTCTGTGCTTTTGAAGGTGATGCTTTGATGGGTGTCTTATCTCTCTTTTTGCGCTCTTCTTTAGCAAGCTTGGCTTCCTCAATTCTGCTAAAAATTTTCTGTTTTAAGCTCTCACTAGGTGTTGTTTCCACAGGTTCTGTTTTGATATATGCGTAACTTCCCTTTGACATGGGCAATGATGTGGCCTTTGTCATTTTCTCAAGTGCAATGTCGCAGGTCATGCTCTTGGCATTTTTCTTATGTTCTGGTTGCATATTAGAGATTTTTATCGTTGTTTTCAATGGCTGAGAGGCTTCTTTTTGAGTAGGTTTCTTTAAACTTGCAGATTTCACTGATGGCTGCTCATATGATTTTACTGGCTGTTTCTTTATTGCACCTAGCTGGCCTTTGAAACTGCCTGTTTTACTCACTGTTGTTAAGCTTTTGTTAGCAGTTCGAGTATTGCCTTCAAGTTTCCTAACAGGAGAGTCAATTTCTGTGGACATTGGGTCAATATTGTCATAGGAAGCGATTGGTTTAGTAGCCGATTTTGTGAGAATTGTAGTGCTTGATTTTATTCGAGTGTGGACTGGTTTCGACGGGGTTGTTGTTGTTATCTTTTCGGTTTTTAGTGGTGTAGGTCGCAAAGTTGCTTTAGTCACTAAATTTGTAGGATTTGAGAGATTTGTCTTGGTTGTCTTCGTGAGATTTGAGCTGGGTGCAGAGGTCTTTGAAGGTAATGTCGACTTAGACACAGGAACCGTCGTCTTTGCTTTGGTAGGCGATTCTGATTTATTTGCTGGAATCGATTTCTTCATGGTCGATCTATTTATTTGAAATGATCAAACTTGGATAAATTTATTTTCTGCTAACTTACTCATTTTGGAAAAATAGATCAATAGCCTCATCGCTTGCGTTTTATGGCGGTCCTTTCAAAAAATTGATGACAATACCGTGCTGATTTTCAATGTTCTCTTGAAAAGCTACATATTTTTGAGATCATTCTGAGCCCGTGAATATCTTCATTAAGACTATCTATTCAGCATTGATCTAAGCATTTACGAAGAAAAGATGAAAATATGGTCTTATAATCGAATCTGCTTCAACTTAACCCTATTTTCAGTTTAAACAGAGCATTAATCGACGCTAACTTCAGTTTTCGTCCAGAATGTGCATGAATGAACACCAATTCAATATTTAAAAGTTATTTAGTAGATGAGTACATGATGAGTTAATTTTTATAACGTTCGCGTTGTTAAACCTATAGCTATTACCAAAACTCTCATGATGCCAACTACCGTGGCGAGCCAAGGTTTGGATCGGATAGAAATGCTTATCTTACCTTTGAAGAAGTCTATGAAATCATACACCTAATATCAAATTGCTGTTGGTTGGTAACCAAAGAGTTCGGTTCTCAGGCGGATAGATTGATTTGAGTTTTTTCGGCAATTCATGATAGGAATTCTGCGATAAATATTAAATGTATTACAGAATTTTTTTTGTTAACAGAAAATATGTCGGCTTCTGCAACTTCCATTTAGAGAGCAAGGCCGCCTTAAGCATATGCTTTGTTTCAGGAGAAAGCTGCTGAAATTTGGCTCAAAAATCAGGGCTAATTATATTTAAAGTGGGAAAAACGGGTTGGATTCGTTGCATCCTTTTGGATAAAATTTAGTTCAGGACACTAGTACTTCTGATTGAGCTGAATCTCACTTAAAATTTGTCAGAGGCAGAGATCCATACCGTATTGCTCCGTACTATATCCTATTTGTTGTGAAAGAGCATTTCTTAATGTTTAAATTGAAAATGAATTTCAACATAAAATGAGTCGCGACTTTTGAAGTCGGCTCATAATTTAGCTAAACCATTTTTTCTCAAATTGTAGCAATTGCATGCATTGACTTTAGCTGAATGATATTCCAGTTTTATACCATGACAATCATAGACATTGAAAATATTGCCCCTTCTAGGAAAATATAGACATGAAAACCAACAAACTCCCAACCACCCAAGGTATCAGCAACACAATAGATAGAGACAAATACCTCAAGAATATATAGAAGCTGAAGGAGAAACAAAAACTGGAATAATTGAGAGCGACTTAATAGTAGACCAAAAAAACCTATAAAAAGAATACCTCAAGTATACATTGAAAATGAAAGCGAACCTGTAACAAAACTCACCCAATTAAACTGAGAAAATTCGACCCAACCAATCGCATTGGCAACTCTCTTATCAAGAATTGAGCAGAATTTAAACATACATCAGTTCTGGAAGGCCGTCTCCTAGTATTTGAGGTCCGAAAAAACATACAAATTGCGATTTCTTTAAATTGCTTTTAGCATTGATAAAGAAACTTCTAGCGAAGGGCATGTATCATTCCATTCAATCAATATGAAAATGGAAGAGATTCTAATATAAAGGAGTTCTCTTACAATAGTACCAGCATTTTTTGAAAATCACAATCACATAAGCAACATTGTGCTATCCAATAGATAAATAGTATTTTTCGAGTATATTTCTTCAAGCACGAGGATATTATTATTTATATGAAAAGATTCCCATAAAGCAGGCTACACTTTGGTGTTTTTACCGAGAATTCATATTTTTTTAATGTAGAAAGCAAACAGAGTAAGCACCACCTATTTTACAAGCCAGTTAGCAAAGATCGTAACGAAATTACTTACAATCATCCTGAGATTTCGTCTCGTGAAGTACCTTTTCAGACCCGAAATCCGTAATTTTTACGCTTGTATCTAGCGAACACGTCGCTAGCATTTTCCCGTTCTGATCCCATCTCACACAATTCACTTGGCCTTTGAGATTTATCAAAGAGAGAAAGTTTATTCTTGAATCATCATGTACCTTCATGAAGTTTGCCATCCAAAATGACCCTGGCGATCGATCCAGTGCGTTGATCGAATATCTTGAGACTTTTGGTATATCCGACATAAGCCAAGAGATTGGGATCTGTGGGGCAAGGATCTAACCAAAGCACATAGGCTTACAATAAAATATGTCTGGATATGATCGGTTATCAAAAGTTTACTTGTCGGACCCTCTTCGAGTGAAATATTTGAAAACACAGTATTCTGCTTTTCAACATCCAATAAATTGAGGCTCCGGTATGCATGCTTAGTGTATATAAGAGGAGAGCCGCTTAGAGGGACCCATCTGCATCGACAGCAATATTCTATTAGAAAGATGACTTGTTATTGCTATGAGTTGACGCGCTACCTGTGGTATCACCAAAGCTTTTATGGTAAAGGAAATTCTGAGTATCAATCTCAGAAAACACACAATTTCCTCCATTATCCATGGTAGCAATTATACGTCCTTCTTGGTTGATATCAAAAGAGCTCGAAAAACCTTGATAAAATGTTAATTTCGTCAGATATGAATTTATAGATCTTTATAACAATGATTCATATCACGTGAATCTTGCTGTTGATGCCACTCAGCTTTCCTTACGAGAGAAAGACCTGGTTGGCCACTGTCTTCTGTAAGTTCAAAAAGATGGTACGACACCTTTCCTATAACAGGTATCATTGCCACTAGATTCCGCCGGGTGTTATAGGCAATATCCCCGTATCCGACCTCTAGCGATGAAAACACATCAGAGTTTCAAAATGATTCTCATTTTACTTCCAGAAACCTCTTCAAATGTAAAGACTCTCTTGAATTTCCCCCTGGACCAATCAATCAATTCGAAATTGGCACCTGAAAGCATGCACTGATAGAGAGAAATCATCAACTTTGTTCCTAAAACTTCTCTGACATGAGTCCAGGCTTCAATTCACAGTAAAAAAGTTATTTCAGCCGATAAAATGAAGAAATTACATCCCTGTTCAGTGCTGTTGATCTTTACTCCAGGGCTAGAATCTACAATTCCTTTCTGGAGATCATATAGCCCGAGAGTGTGCTTCTCAAAGGAACAGAAAGCTAGTGAAGTTGGAGAACTTGACATCATTGGTATTTCTTTTAATAAAATAATCCCGTATGATAATTTGTAGAAGATCTCAAGATTCTCAGAAATTGTATTATCTTCTCGAGTTACATATTTAAACGTGCTGATTCATTTATACACCTTTGAGTTTTGGGCCTTATTCAATCTCCTTTTTTGTAGACCTTGAGGAGTATTCAAAATATGCTGGCACAGTGATTCTTTCTCTTTCTGACTTGTTTTCGTCTGCGTAGTAGGATTTTCCCATCTCTAGGTCTCTCATCACGCATCCAAGTTCAATTGATTTAATATTTTGCATCTTTGATTGAAAATTCCTTTGGCATTTGTCGTTGGTTATCCGCATTACAATTGAAATTCAGCTATTTCTTTCTTGAGATGAAAACAATTATTTTTTCTACTATTTGGTTATATCACTGGGAATTCATTGTTTGGAGGCAACGAATTGGATGAATACAGTACTCAAAACTAAAAATAATTACTCTTTCTAATATGCTAACTAAATCGCATTCTCTCCTAGCATATGCAGTTATTATGTTTTCTGCGAAAGGTCTGCACTCCTTTTTTCTATAATCACAGTTTTTATAATCTCTTTTCATGAGTTCGTTCACGAGATTTTTGATAACCTCTTTCGAGCGATTTGTGTGAGATTGCATAAAACCGAGGCTGACCTTTTCACAAGCTCTGACCCTCTATCGCTACGGTTACTCAAGATTCAGCACAGCAAATACTGGTATGTTATTTGCTTTTCAAGTCCAAAAGAATCCAAATGTCTATTAGATTCAGAAATTCTATGAATCTTCTAACTGACGGCTGAAAGAGCATTGAAAAGTCAGTTATAAAGATGAAACCATTTTGCTCGCCGTTGAAAGACGTTTTGGTTTAGAATATTTAATGTTTAGTGTATGCTGACAATGTCATTTTTCTTTTCGATTTAGTTATATTTATAAAAATTTAGTTTTAATATCGCTCTTAAGAGATATTGATATATTTTTGATTTTTCTAAGTTTCTATATATAAATGATATGCAGATCAATCAAAACAGTTGCTTCGAGTTTAGCTGCAAATTAAACTCAATATAGGTTGTGAAATGATCTCTTTCAATTAGGTTCCTCTCTCAAGATGGTAGAATTTCCCTTGAGCGTGAATAAGTTCATCATAATTTCCTTTTTCAACTATTTCTCCACCCTCAAATACCAAGATTTGCTTCGAATCTCTGATTGTCGAGATTCTGTGGGCAATGGCGACGGAAGTTTTGTCTTTCATGATCGCGTCAAGTGACTCCTGGACGACTTGTTCACTCTGTGTGTCTAGCGCACTAGTCGTTTCATCAAGGAGAAGAATCGTTGGTTTCTTCAACAAGGCTCTAGCAATGGCAATATGCTGCTTCTAACCTCCTGAGAGCTGACTACCTTTAGGTCCAACCACTCTTTTGAATTTTTCTCCAAAGTTCTTGTCCTTCTCGTTAC
>ENA-UOTZ01000038-UOTZ01000038.1-compost-metagenome-genome-assembly--contig:-NODE-38-length-84118-cov-11.928344_pt1 | contig 84118 bp, 59 predicted proteins | sample MGYA00238144_ERZ746983 | MGnify/ENA primary metagenome ERZ746983 (study PRJEB28759, sample SAMN06268863) | compost metagenome | isolation source: single cell | place: USA: California, Emeryville, Joint...
TGGCCCTGACGCTTCATTAATAGATGAGTCCACAGTAATCTTTTTCGTAACATGCAACTGATTTCAAATTAGTATGCGGAAACTTGCCAAAGACTCTCTAACATTCTCGCAGAGTTCCCTCAGAACATAAAGCCAGACGAATCATTGCTCAAAGTCTTTGTGAATGAACTCAGAACTTGCAATCCATTTTTTGCGAAGTTGTCACTATTAGGATCAGTGGAAATTTTTAAAATGTTTAATATTCTCGTTATTAAAAATGAAACTGTGTACCAGCAACATGATCTTACTGAAAGCGCTTTTTTGGTGCTATATGGACGTATCTACTTGACGAGCAAGGAACTTGGAGTTTATAAAGAATGTATTATGGGAGAAACACTTGCAGAGGAAGCCGTGTCAGAGTCGTAGGAAGAGGAACATCACGACTACTGCGATTGTTCAAAGGTTCCAATATTGAATAGGAATGTTGGTTGTTCGAGGAAGGAGTAGGCGAAACACCCACCATCCGAAGCGGTTTAGTCTTCATGTTGGTAGGTGGGTTGAGAGAGTTTCCTCTATGAGGTCTTTTTTGGCGACCATCATTTACTGACCGATTGAGAGGACTTAGTTGATTCCTTTGAGGGCTGCCGCTATCAACTTGTCGTCGGCCAATAACCAACCTTTTCGGAGATATGCTTCTTGCATCCATTGAGCTCTTTTCTTGATTTCTTGAATTGAGAGCGGGTAGTTTCTCTCTTTGATTATTTGATACGAAAACGGACGGCCTCTGTCCTCTAGGCGAGGATTCATTCCTCCCTTTCAGCATGACATTGGGGGTTTTAATAAATGCATCATCATCATTTGCTGCTGCAAAAAAGCTCTTGGGGTCAAAATCCGTTATACCTTTTGCAAAACCATTGTCATCCATGTTATCTTGGAGCAAATTGAAGAAATTTTTGTATTGGTCGAGCTTATACAAGAATAGGTCTCGTTCTGATGCGGTATTAGGAGGAGCTCCCAAATTAAGTGCAGTTTTTTGTGTTGAATTTGTCATAGGAAATCCGTTTACTTGAGAAGTATTTTGAAATTGCCTAGGGCCAAGATCATTACTTGGCAATGAATTTATATCCCTATCTCTAATTAGTGATGGAATAAAGGGAATTAGTACCGAGACTCTTCGAAAGATTCTTTATTTGTATTGGAGGGCTGTATCCTGAGAAATGAATTTTGCATTAAGGCTTGATTCTCTTTTTCGGCAAGGTATTGCTGGTATATCATCCACACAGTGTTTGGATAGAGGTCTCGATCTATTAGATTAACATTGCAGTAGTTGCTGTTTAAAAAATCAGGATCATATACATAGCTCATCTATTAGAAATAAAAATTACGCAAAAACTTCACATAGAAGAAATCAACACAAAGACCAACCCGGAATGAGGAGCAAATTTTATACTCTTTTTTTAAAATTATATAGGATTATGATTTACATTCTTATAACGATATGGAGTAATCATACTTTTGGAGTCGGACGGTTCCTTTGATCACATTTCAGAAACGTACATTTTTGAATGTGAAGGGTGGAAAAAAAAAAATTAAATCGTTTCATGATGTAATAACTTAATCTCACTCTGCACTAAATTAAGAACAATAAATGATTACGTGTTACTTTCTTATGAGAAAAGAGAGAGCAAAGTATGCTCGAAGGTTCTATCTGACGGGTTGAATATTCAGGGTTAATTATTTGATCGGAGATAAGCTTATTTAATCTTGTTTGTTCCTCTCTGTCCAGCCGGATTCATTGATGAATAACTTCAAAATACATGCAAACTACAAATTTATATAGGCTTACAAAATATCTGACCCTCACAAAGTATTTTTCTCGAATACCATTGAAAAATGATTTGATAAATTTTACTAAAGAAAAGCCAAGTATAGATTGCTTTCATTTTCAATTTCTGGCTGCTGATAATTTGTAATGTTTCTCATGGAGGGTGACTTATTCTTATTATCACTCCTATTTTGTTTCCTCTTCATTTATTTGAGCTTATGTAACAGGTACTATAGCAGTTTTACGTTCATAAGCCCATCTAGACCGTTTTAGGCATTTTTTGGCCCTGAATCAATGCTCTAATCTTTACATCATCCACTCAGTAATACAGCTCTTGTTTTAAAAGATATCGATATAAGTAATTAAGCTGATTAAATGGAGCAATACCCTTTGCAGTACGCAAAAAGCCTTCCCAAACTTGTTCACATTGTCGGTAATTCTCTCTCTAAGTCACCACCCTCCTAAAAATAAACTCCAAGGGAATCTAAACCTCTCGCAGCAGGCTATCAAATGCCTCAAAGAATCAAAATCCTTTGATGATGCCAAGTAGCCTTGATTTTTTGCAAACTCAACCTATTAACTGACATCAAGCTTCACTTTCATGCCTGTTGGGAACGAAATGACTTTACCTCCGAGGAAAGATAAGCGTCTCAATTCTAAAGGCCATTCTGAAGGCATTCTCAGATCTAATTGGTTGGATAAGCGTCTCTACCAGGTACTGCTCTCACCAATCGCTCTGAAGACTGATACAAACTGCTCTCTTAGATACCTTCTTTGGTTATTTTCATTTATGACTGGAGTGGCGACTCTATGAGTAAAACTCAAGTGAATTATATTCTCACGTGATTACATTTCAGTCGATTGGAAAGACCGAGAAGCCAGCTTAGTGAACGACTTTAACAAATATAAGTATGAATGTTGGCCTGCCTTTCAGAAGCCTTAATCTATTGTCATCGTTAAATAGGGAGAATCTCAGAGCTAGACAGATTGATGTGATCGTAATTGTTCTGCTGGGTAAATCACTCAGCTATTCGATGGGAATGGAAGAGGGCACACTCAAAAAGCAGTTAGAAATTGACTCGAAGTGTCTTCTAACGAGTCAAGGAGGAGCTGAGCAGCTTCCTGCACTTATTAAAAAGTTAGCATCTTTTCTCACGCATCAGATTGAAATACATCTCTCTTTTTTTTTAGAGCTGATAAAATGATCCAGGACCTTTCAAAAGAGCATTACAAAAATCTCTTCAAAAAGCATGAGAAAAGAATGAAAACTGGTACAGATCAATTTATTGACCTGGAGTTCAAACTTCGAATCACACTGAAAAAGAGCTTTCTCCTAGAATTCATGTAAATAAAGACTTTATCATTGAAAAATTCAGCGATACACATTTTTCAGGGGAAAGAATGATAAAAGTTTGGTTGAGTATAATATGGCATACACTCAGATTCAGTACTCTCTACTGGATCACTATACTTCAATTATCGAACAAAAAATCAAAAACCTTTCGAACTATCTCGCACAGAACTACGAATATTATGAGAAGTTAGAAGAACTGAGATATGTAATTCGAAATTGTTACCTTCAACGAATGCATCGATTTCTAATAATCACAGCTGACAGATATCATCATAATCAGACAGATTTACTTCCATGTCCAGAAGGAAGATTACAAGACCGCTTATCTCCTCTTCGGGAAGCACATCCAGACTTTCAAGCATAAGATAAACTATTATGACCCTCGCTTTGAATTTGAAGTAAATGGATTCCGTTCACTACAGTATTGATCATATTATGCATATAGGAGTTCAAATGGAGGTCAAGATTCTATAATTTGGTTGCATTTATTATGATGAATGCTTTTCAAACCACAAAGAAAGTTCCACCTGAAGAATATCTCACAATTCACTCCACATTATTCGTACTCATTATAATAAAAGTATATAGTTAGTGTGAAAATTCATTTTAGGGCTATGTCGATGCGAATATGAAAAGAAGAGCCAGTTTCCTGAAGCAGAACCAGGCAATCCTTGCCGATACCACAAAACCAAATGTAGTGGCAGATCCTCACTATCTTGGATATGATCAATACAAAACACCCCATAGCGATACGTTTCATCCTCATATGGTAAATTAATCGTTATGAATATTCTCTTGAGTTTCAATTATGATGATAATAGTATGGCGACCTCAAATTCACAAATGAAATTCTCAAATACCGTCTTATGAAAGAAAAATCTATCGATCTCATTGAACTCAATCTCAAAGCACTAGAAAAGCTTCAAGAGGTGATATAATTCTATCATATCTGAATATTTTTTCCTCATAAAAAATAATCGTTTAGTATTCAGTGAAATTTGGAAGACCTGATTTTATGATTCAAGCTACTCTTGCTGAAAATTACTTCATCAAAGGTATAACTGATCTCTGGATACCAGCTCAACTCAATATCCGCTTCAAAGGCAACGAAGATGCATTTTTGAATCTTTCTGCACCCATTGTGAAAGCCCTTGACGACAAAAGATGGGTCGATCCTCTTCAGAGTAAAAATCCAGAGAAGACTTTTTTGAGAGCAAAATTCTAATTTAACCTAGAATTTTTGAATATGAGAGAACAAATTCTCCTGAAAAGAAAAGAATCGCTTTCTTTGCTCGAAAACACTATTCGTATGCTGCTCGTCAGCGAATATACTGAAGAAAGATCAAAGTAAGAACCTTACTCGGAGTTTTTGTTGCTCAAGCATGAATTGATAGAACCATCGATCGATGCCTCGAAAATTTCCAAAGCAGCTCAAATATGACGTTCCTAATTCAAAAAAGGAACATCTTGAATGCTCGTGCATCTTTTTCAAGGAGACTTGTAGGATTATTCGAAGATTTTGATACTTCTTTCGAAATCACAATTCCAGAATGGCTGCAAAAGATAGTTTCAAAGTTGAACGTTTGCTTTAACGATAAATCCTACAATAAAGTAAAGCTCCCTCAAGAATTTGTATTTTGATTATTTACACTAAAGGCCGTGACATTGGACAAGCTCGAGAAGGTATCAGAAACAAAATTTAAAGGGAAGGTGTCAAACTTTATCAACCACAATGCAAAATTGGCGAATCTTTTTGTTGACAAAATCATCCTTGAAGGAACGAAAGAGTAAAAAGCGTTGCTCTTGTTAACAGTAGTTTTATCAAAAAATCAATAGGATGGAGGGCCACAAGCTCAGTTTAACTTTTGAATTGCATAAGAGTTATTTCCGGGACAGTATGTGGAACTGAAAAATACATTTTAGCCTAAACTAACTATTGCAGATGAAGCTAATCAGGCTCTGATAGAATTTCCTGAAGATTTGGCTGTTGATTTCAAATTTAGAAACCCTGGATATATTGGAGAGCCAATCCCTATTGAGATGAGCTTGAAAAAAAAGTAAAATATTGTGTGCGTGTGTGATTAGTACTCATTCATCTCTAATAGGAAAGGGTTAAGCTGCGATATTAACAATATAACGATGGGTATTACTCTATTATCAAACAATACCATCTGGCAAGGTAAAACTCAAAGTTAACTCTGAAAAAAAACCTAATGGATTGCATCTGCTCTTAGAAATCGAAGAGTCTAAAAATCCTCTTGCAGAGCGTGGCTTGTAATTTAAGAATTCTTCTTTAGTTGATTAACCACAATTTTTTACCAAGCTCTTTGGCCTACTTTGATGCAGAGGATGCGATGCACGAGTACTCGAAAAATATCAGTCTGAAAATTTTGGAGTTTGGACAGGGTCAAGACGAGATAAAAATGAAATTTCTCTATAAGTATCGCAATTGCATCCACATAGAGATTTTGATTACACCAAATCTAGGTCCACAGAAGAACTGAAAAGAGACTTTTCATTCAAAATTCGTTACTTTGTAGCCAAAGAAATCAAAGGAGAGAGTGTGAAAATTTCTTTGGAGACTAATAAAAAACTCACCATTCAGACCGTTTTCCCACTCACCGTCGAACTAAAGTTTCTAATTCTAGATAGAAGACTCATATACTGATTAATTGTTTCTCGTAGATGGAAGCTTGATCTGGGAAGCGGTACTAACCGTGAAGAAGTTAATTCGAACGTCGCAAATCTTCCCTTGGGAACGAACAATTTAGCTCTGGCAAACATCACTCCCATCAGTACCCCACAGCTCTCTCAGAAAATGTGCTTTAGCAATTCTTTATAGATGATGCCGTGATAATCAAGAGTATTAAATCTAATCTGAGTCTTCATAGCGGTTTCATCCAACTCTTACAAGAACCGGAAGCTAAGTATGGTAATTCGAGCAATTCTCAACGTTTTTTGATAAATTATTATCAAATTTTATCAATAGAAATGGAACTTAATAAAGGAGAGCGCTATTGCTCGAATCTCATTGTTCGAACTCTGAAGCCATGTGAAAACATGAAGATTGGTGATCTTGACGTCTACATTAAGAGAATGGATGAGAAAGACATGCCCGAGATAGGTAATTCTCAGCCGTCCATATCGATTATTTTATATATATAAACATAGAACCTCTACGAGTGAGTATAAGTCTTCAAGCAATTTCGATCAGACCAAGTGATTTCACCGTGAAATATATCTGTGGCACAGATTGTGTCCTCGGAGACACGATTAAAGCAACCTTGAGAATAAAAAATAACACAAATCTCCACCATAAATTAGACCTCACTGTCGTTGAGAACGATCAATTCTTGTCCCAAGGCCACACGCGCAAGATTGCAGATATTTTCTCTGGAGACGTCGAAGAATTCACTTTTATCTTCTTACCCGTATCTGTGGGAAAATTGAAGTTGCCGCTCGTGATAGTCAAATGTCTTACAATTGAAAATCTCTATCTCCTAACAGAGCAAGATGCAAAAGTCGTGATCGTTACTCCAGCTCCCCAGCTTGCTTAGTACAACTTTTTGAGTGCATGAACAGTGAATCAAATAAAGGGTAGGGTAGCTTGATGAGATTGGATGAATTAATATAAACAATAATATATAAATTGCGATCTACACTTCCATGCGTACAAAAAATCCAAACCTTTTTAGTGATTGAATTCAAAAATACAAAAAAAGATATCCTCTCAAATGCTTTGAAATTCATTCCACTAAAACACAACAATATTTTGATGCTTTCAAATTTGGAAATATAGATTGAAATCCTTTTAATAAAATTATCAAGGGCTGTAACAGCAGAATAGTTTATCAATGTCCTTATTGCTCAACCTTTATTCGTTGACTGGCAACGATAAATATATAGAACATCCAGTGTTGGGAGGACTATCATGCGAAGGCACTTATAAAGCATACAGGAAATGTTATGACCTTTTAGGCAAAGATTCATCTGGAATCCCAGTGCATTGCAGAGCGCTCTATGATATCAGTAAGAAAGAATGAGATTTTAACTCTCAACTCATGGATGAAACATAGGTAAAGCATGCTATAAGGCAAGAAATACTCAAGAGTTTGAGGACTGGCTAACAAATAAAATTGCAGAGAGAAAGAAGATCCGAGACGTAATTTTCTGTTTTAGGTTTGTTGCTAAGGTGTTCGCTTAGTTCCTTGTTCAAAACGAATCTGTAATTCCAGAAAAGCAGAAAAAATTCATGGTATATGATATCTACCTGACAGAGGAAGAAGACAGCGCGAAACAAATCCAGAATGAAAAGACGCAAGAATTTTTGCAAAATGAAGGAAAAAAGAATCGCACCTTCTTTTAGCTTGTCATGTCCAGGCTAATTTGGACTTCAGATTTTAATCCTTTGATTGATGCCAAGAAATAGATCGACAGGAAAAAGTTCAATATAATGTCTATAGATATATTAGATGTGTTATTCTGAATATTAGTAATGAGGGAGATTATGTTCTCTTGCAACGGAACAAATAGCAAAAAAACTAAAAAAACAAAGATGATATAATTGAAGTCGTTCAAACATTTCTGATTTTGTAATTTTTATCAATAAGTGGTAACAAAATGGAGATAGATGCTCATTGGAAGGTTTTCAGTGCAGTAAATGTCTTTTAATTGAACCAAAGAGCTCTTTATTTATCTCAATTTGGAAAGGATTTTTTGCACCAGTTATGTTCAACATTCACAACTATTTTCCTTGTGTAACTGCGGAAACTCAAAACGATACTCGATTATATTTGCTCTCTTTGGCTGTGCCTATGTTTTTACTTATTGTGCTTCTGCCGGATAGATTGTAGCCAAAAGCTACAAATAGTCAGGTCTGAAAACAAACGATCTGAAACTGGGAAAGATACCTAAAAACACTTTTCGAAAAAAATTAATTTTATTCTTTCGCAAAATGAAAAAATGGAAGAGACCAAGCCTACAAGCTCTGTTATTGATTGTCAATCCTTTGCTGATTCCCAAATTATGTGACTCACTCAGTATTAATGGATACTGAATTTTAAATAAAATAAATTTGTTATGTTCAGCAACAAGAAAAAATTATTCCAAATCCATCAGAAAAAGTTTCCTTTGTGTTTATAATTGTATGATTCTGAGCTTTCCAAGAACCATTAAGAGAAAAAGAGTGAATTCAGCATTTCAAAGATGAAGAGGGGGCGATCCTTGCTGTTTAATTGCGTTTTGGCCTGATTGCTTTTTATTGTCCTCACTCGTAAGCTTTTTGTATACCCAATTTGCAAATGAATGAAGAAATATATTAAAAGGTTTAGGTAAATCGCAATTCCATCCTATTCTGTGGCTCATTCGCCTAGAATACAAAGAAAGCTGAATAAATAGAATAAATCTTTTCAGAGAATTTGGTTGTAGATAAGTCAATGAGTAAAACTTCTCATCATCATCTACGTTTATGATCGATCTAATTTGCATAGAGGAAGCTATTTACATCCATACATATACATGAGTTATAAAACAACTTGCAAGAAAAAGACAAACGAAAAGTGGATAGCAAGTAACAATTTCAAAAAAAAATGACAACCTGAGGTAGGTTATAGATAAATCCTGGGGAAGCATTATTTGAATCAATCATGAATAATTTTACGTCTATCAAGCGAACGGGGGAGTCTACAAGTAATGGGTATTCATTTACTGGAATCTAAATAGCGTAATCGAACACGGAATCAGAAACAAAATTTATAATCAATTAATACACAAATTTGAATTTGAATAACTTGGAATAAAGAAATGAGCACGAACGATACAAATACTACGACTACGGACCCCACTACCTATGGGATTAATCCAAACGTCGGAACTTATATGGCTTATCATAAGGCCATGGTGGGAGAGCTTTTCATCGTTTTCTTACTTTATCTCGTATTTTCATTCAAATTCCCAAAAAAATATGGTAAGGATCACTATTTCTTTGTCGAAAAATAATTCTTTGCTTCTTCTCAGTTAATGCCGAAGAATCAGGCGAAGGTCAGCAAGGTCAAGGTCCAGACAATCGAGCTCCAGCAGATCCTGTAATATCATTCAGTCATTTTTCTCATCATCAATGAAATGCTAGGTCCCATCCTCTAATAATGATCTCAGCAGCATGACAAACCAATTGCTTATACTGTTCGCACATCACACCATCGGCGTCGGAAGTGCATTTTTCTCTCCATACACGTTTCAACTCGTCATTACTTGGCTGCATCTTCCGTTCGTGATCTTATACGTTCTCCTCAGTAATAAGGACAAAGTGACGCTGTCAAATATCATGCTCATCATTATCTTCTTCATTGACCTTGCTTTAATACTGAGTGGACTTATTGAAAGAGGTGGCGGGACCATGTTTTTCCAAGGCCAAGTCTACAATCCTTATGATGACTAGCTTGAGGAATTTTTTGCACACTGTATAATTTGAGTAAAGAAAAAAAAATAAAAATATACAATATATCTATCTACATACATATTGGTATGATGAAATGACTGCACCTCAAGTCAATAATTCAGATTTCGAATTCTCAACAAATTATATCTTTGAGCAATGGATCTTTTATCAAAAGTCCAATAATATAGTTATGTAATTCGTTTTTCAGTGTGCCGGAATTTTACAGGGCAACAAACTACAAGTTGATGTGAAGCAATTTATAAATCATGTGAGTGAGGGTTTCAGTTTAGAACTTTCTTTCTCCAGAACCAATTGTATGTCGCTTAGTAGCAGCAAAACAAAAAGGGTTTTTCGAAATTTCTCGACTGAGATGATCGTAAATTTCTTCTACCAGAATTTTAAGAAAGTTACAAAATTTCAATGTGAATCTATCAATAGTCTAAAAACTCTTTATACGTTTGATCAATCCCGAGTCTTGTGAGTAACTAACTAATTTCGAAATGAAGCACTTTGCTCAAAGTTCACATATTTTGTCTTTTGATAATTTTTTACAAATACAATCTTGATTTCCAATTTATTTGATTGGTAAACTAGAAGCGCCTCAAAGTATCATCAAAAGCATTTCTCACACTTGGTAATCTCAAGTATTTCTTCACTCAACTAGATTCAGAACTAAATGGAATTAACGTTGATTCTTACTGTTGATTCTAAAAACTAGTTTTAAAGAAGTCAGCCTGCACTCTTGCAGAATAAAAAATAAAATCCAGAAAGCATTCAGGATTATGAATAGGTTTTTTCTATTTTTGACCCTTAGTCAAAATGAATGTGATCCCAAGATCTTTAAAGATAACACAACCACCAAGGAGAAGATTTCTTTCTACGTCTTAATTACCTTCAATCTCCTGCTCCTTGGATTTTCTTGCAAAAATGTCGTGGTTTTATTGAAGAGATTCAGTTTCAGCAAAGCTTCCAGGTTACTATTTTTTAACATTGGAATTATGACTACCATACTCTGTAACTTGATCATGAATTTATCTCAACCCTCTCTTCTCAATAATAGGTCGGCTCGCCTATCAGTTCGATGCAGTTTTTGAGAACTATCTCTCGGTTCCAAACTATGTGTTTTTTGGAGTAAGCTCCGTCGTTTTGTTTGACTCCGTCCTCCTTTCATGTGCTTTCTATTGGTAAGCCTGGGAGAAACAACAGACATAGTTTAACGGTGTATCTTAGGTATTATTCCATGCTATTCATTCGGTCAAGTATGGGCGACTTAATACAGCACCTTCCTTTGATATCATGTGGATACAGGTCTCTTCTCTGCCTGAACGTCATCGGGTTTCTCACGATCTTGTGGATGAAAGTAATAGAGCAAGACTGTTACAAATCATCAAGCATTACGGCTATTACTTCGATGGTTGATGGAATTATCTTTGTCATCAGTGCATTTTATCTCTGGAATTTCATCAGAGACTTTCCTGAAATTGATGGCAAATTCAAAGAAAATGTATTACTATTGATTTAACAATCAATTAAATAATATTTCGAATAGATAAAGAGAGGACTTTATGTGGGTTACTGTGCTATTTACCGTTTCGCCATAGACCTCACCTTTTTATTCGATTTCAGCGAGAAATTCAAAACTAATAGCCAAGATCAGGATGATTTCTATTGGCCTTTGTTCATATTCATTTATCTCTTTATTGGAGACATCATTCCGACCTTCTTCCTGCTGAGAGTCTTTGTTGCTCAATCAAAATCATCCAGGCCTGGTACCGTCATGAACACCACGCTCGTAGATACAGGACTTGGACGACAATTGCTCGAGCAGCCTGATCCTAATGATAGTCAGTATAGTATCCACCCCCTATCATTACCGCATTCACAGCAATTGGTTCACAGAACAATGTCGCTACTTCGGTTATCCTCTCGCATTTTAAAAGGAAAACAACAATTTCAGTGGGATGAGTTCAAAAAGTTCCAAGTGGTTTCGTTGTTTTTTGCGGCCGGTAGCACTACAACCAGATTTGAATTCATTTCAAAGCTGAAGGATGTGTATCAAGAAATAAATAGCATGACTGAGAACGCCCTAGAAATTATTTTTGTTAGCTGCGATCCTGATGTCAAGCAATTCGAAGAGTTTTATGGAATGATGCCTTGGGCTGCTCTTCCATTTGAAGAAAAGGATTTAAGGGATCAACTGTTGGAGCACTATCCTTCGAAAGAGTTTCCTGAATTGGTAATTCTGAAAAAAAATGGGGGAATTGGGACAAAGAATGGTAGAGCAGATATCGAGAAATATGGCGCCAAAGCATTCTATAAATGGGTGTCTTTAGCTGATTAATTTTTTATTTTTTTGATAGCAGGGAGAGTAAAAAAATCTGCATAACAGATGATTAGAAAAATTTCCAAAGTTATTTTATGATTTAATTTGGTGTACCAACATCATCAGTCAATCAGAATAGAAACGCTACTTATTTAATAAAAATCTTGTTAGATTCTGAGCATAGTTAGAGAAGTTGTTAATTCAGAAAAATGAGGAACGTTATAAAAAAAATTGTATGGCCAGCATAGTCTGCATTGCATTATCATTGAGTTAGAGTTAAATATAATCAGCTTATTTAAGCACCTATGGAAACTAATATCGCTTCATCTCTTCAGGTTGTTAGTGTTAATAGATAAAGCTTCAATGCCTATTTCTAGATGCAATAAATAATTTAAATCATACAATTTGAAGCCCAAAATGGCAATAATATTTTGTTCCTACTTTTCTTCAAGGCGGTTTTATATATTCCTCAACTGTTACACCAAAAATAAAGATTTGATATTAATTACATTGAGTTGCTTATTCCCTCTAACGTGACCATAAGTTAAGCTTACAAACTAATTTCCATCATTAGTCGTATCCAATTAAATCACTGGACGCTCAGACCTCAAGAATAACGACAAACAAATCCTTGTATCAAACTCTCATCTCGCATTTTAGTCCTATCCTTCAATGAAGCAAGTCGAATAAGCGTATTCTATGTTTTAGAAAATTCTCTAAGATAAGCTTGCGTCTAGCATCGGATACCTTTGTCAGAGGTTTCACCCGAATAGCATATGTTGCCTGTTTTAAAGTCCGTTACCTTTGCTGTCCTGTCGTCGGAGGAAGTCACTATGAGGGTATCATCCGCACTCCATCGGATGCATCTAACCCAGTCTAACAAATATTTATGAGTCGGTATCAGAATAGCTAGTCCGAAATTCATCATCTCATTACTTTTGTGGAGGGGAAATGCTTTTATGAGTTTATCCGGAGTTCTTATATCGTAAATGTTCACAGATCCATTCTGTTGAGCTGACCCCAGTAAGTTTCCTTGCTTATTCCATTCTATCCAATTAGAAGCTAGAACATGATTAGAAAAATAAATTGATTGAAATTTCTGCATCTATATACTTCCTTCCAATTTAAGAGAACCTCCCCAGACTGAAGATTGCTTCTCAGCATCAATAATGTCAAGAAATTTATCTGAATACTTCACAGCGATCCATGGGTTACTAGCAATTGGGTTCCAACGACATCGACTTTTAACTGCTGAACCTCCTTTATAGGCAAATATGTCATAAGTATTGGATTCGCTGCATTATGAATTTATTTGAACCTTCACTCATTTCCCGAGTAAACTGGTGATCATTTCTATCGATAGTAGATACAACAAGCAGTCCTTCATAATCTATCGTCGCCATGCACTTACCTTCAGAATCTAATCCTAAACCAGTCACGTGGCCTACAGCAAGAATTATATTGCTGCTGCAGATAATAGACTAGAAAAAACGGAATTGTACTTTGATGAGACGGCTGCCATCTGGCCTTTTTGACAATGTTACAATCAGAGGGAGAGGCAAACGAGAGTAAATGGTATTCGAAGGAGTCTTTGACAGATAAAAAAGCAACTAGTGATCTTCTGGAATTGACTGCCAGATCTCCTTCTCCGATGGAATTCTCTTCAATTTTGAGAATGTGAAGAGAAATGAGTACTTGATTTGTTACTATACTGATGACATGCGAGATCAAACACGATTTTGTTTTCTTTTCCTGTCGAGATCAGTTGCAAGCTTGCAGTTCGACCAGTATCGTATTGATGGAGCGAAACAATAAAATCTGTGCCAGGGCAATGATCCAAATAAGTACTCCAACCCTATAACAGATAATTTCGATTGAATTTTCTTCATAGTTACGGAGCCTGTAAGCTGAGGGCCTCGGAATGGAGTTGATAACCTCTTTTCATGAAGGTCATAAATATGTATCCAGTTGGTTTTCATTGAACACCAAGCAACTTTTGGTAGAAGCGAAGTAGTATCTTGTAAATTTTAAGAAGTGGGTCAGCGTTCATTGAAAATTTATATATTTGGAAAGAATGTCATGATTGTTCGACACAAGAGAGAACATGAAAATGATTATTACCAGGATTATCTTTGTCTCCTGAATAAACCTGCTCTCTGATATCATTTTCTTGTGAAGATATCATCAGATTGAATTTATTCTCTTTAAAATAATCGATTCAATATCAATAATACAACGAAACCTCATCAGAACAAATAAAATACATGCCACAAATGTAATTAATTCATCAAGCATGAAGAACTTAAAACATCTAATCACATGGCACATTCGATGCTGAAATTATCTCATAAGAAAGGTTTGAGACCAACCGGCTGTCAGATCAAACGAATTTTCAACGTTTAAGTTGAGTACAATGTGTAATGTTTCCTGGAGCAATGCTTTGATAACAGTTTTCGATCTAATTCAAATTTAGTTGCATTCAAAGGTTGGGTGTGTCATCAGGAACCGTATTATTTAAGTAGATCATAAGCTGGTCATTGAGAAACTCAATAAATACATGAAATGATTAGTATCATCCCAAAATTTTAGGGATTTAATAATATCGAGCGTAATTATACACTTTGCACCGTGACTGAAAGAATCCTTGAGTTCTTTAATTAGAATATTTTTCCACGTTGATCTGACAAGGAAAACTCGGGATACAATTTCGTCTCATTAAAGCGATAATTTTGCAAGCGAGCACAGTTTATTTACAAATAATAAAAGAACGCAGATTTAAGAGAACTCAACATCAATGGAAAGCTTGAAGAAATTCCCACAGGTTGACATGGATATCTTAATCGACGTTGACCAAAAAGAGAAACTCAAGTTGAATGAACTTTTGATCTTCCCTCACGGAATGGATGGGTTGCACATTTGGGAGGCTGGCATAGTACTCGCTCGCTACTTATACAAGAATCTCAGCCTCTTTGAAGGAAGGTCAGTCCATGAACTTGGCACTGGTGTTGGAATCGCCGGTTTAACCTTACTAAAATACTCAAAATGCAAAGAGATCTGCCTATCCGATTATAAAGAGGAGATTCTTGCTAATGCCAAGTTGAATATTAAAAAGAATGGCTTCGAAAAGGACAAAAGAGTCCGAACTCTGAAATTGGATTGGAAAGATTACGCTACAGTCAAGGAGACTGTTGATTTTATTGTCGGAAGTGATATCATCTACATCGGATCGCCAGTTAAGGAGCTTGCACTCTTGCTACAGAAGATGCTCGTAGTAGGAGGAATGGCTATTATCAACATTCCTGATAGAAAGTCATACGCTACAGAGTTTCTCGAACAGATTGATCTTTTGGGGTGTTTTGAAATCACGACTGAAGAGCTTACAGATAGTTTTTACGTCGCAAACCCTTTAGAAGATAAAAAAGAAGGTGCCAAACATTTTGTCGGACTGCAAGAATTAGGATTTATAATTTACAAGTTTAAAAAAATCAAGTAGTTCCATGTTGTACGGCATTCATCCCATATTCAATATAAAATTTTGAAATACAAATGTTCAACTCTACAATTTCTTGGGCTTTTAGATACGTTCTGATTAATTTGACCAAGAATATCTTTGCAATCAGAAGTTTTTGATTACAAAGTTGAGGCTGTGAGGTGGTTTCATAGTGAGTGGTGCTTTAAAGTTTAAAGTGAGAGTTAAAATAAAAAGGAGACAGGTTAATATATATTTAAGTCCATATTAAAACCTTTATCATCGTTATAAGAGCAATTCCAAACTATTTATATTGATTGTGCTACAATAAATCTATGCTCAGATTGCCGATAGAGGTAAGTAAATAAGACTCTTATGATGTGAAAACTGTTAATTTAATGAGCAACACTATTGCTGGTCAACAGATCAGATACTTGTTGAGGCTTTATCAATGATTTGTTTCGTTCATGTTGCAACAACTCGGCGAGAGGAGGACGTGATCTTCTTGCTTGTGTTCATATATATATAGATTAATGTTTTAATGTTTCTTTTGTTTTTTATGTGTTATGTTCCAAGTTTGTTTCTTTATTTTTGTTTGTTTTTGGCACCGTTTTATTGAAGATGTGAGCTTTATGAGATTCTGTCTTACAATTGCAGAGTCGAAGGACTCAATTAGGCCGTCGGTTAATATGATTTATAGGAAATTCGGCAGAGAAATTGCCTGCGGACATGGACCTAGGAACTTAGTTGCTGATGCAAACTTTAACCTTTCTTTATCAATGATTGCCGAGGCCGTTTCGGTAGGAGAGAAAAGACTGTCGGAGTCTGACGATTGGCTATCGATAATGGTTTTACCGCTTTGAACGATCTTGAAGCCTGCTATTTCAGTCTCTAAATCAGCTTCAGAAGCCATAGTTGAATAGGGAGAGTTATAGCCCTTTCTAATATTGTTTTGTTTTTTCCAATGGACCTCTTTAGCATCGAATTGGTGATCTCTTTTCTCATTCACTTGATAACCATAGTCATTGTTCTCGTTGAGCCTTAGGGGCTTGCAATAATATTGACGGTACGTGTTTTTCCCTTGAGGAGTCGTTGAATTGCTTCCATAATATTTATCATCGTAATTATTATTTCTTCGGTTTCCATAATTTTGGAAATTTCTGTCCCCATATGCTTTATTGCGAGGATAGGATGTAGTGTACTCCATCTTAGAAAAATGTGATGGGGATTGCCCGCGTGAGGGAGAATTCTGTTCTCGTTTTTTTTTTTTGGTTTTATTTCTTTATTTCTAATTACAGTCACCGCCTTGAATTCAATGAGAGAAAAAATTGAACTGATGACGTATTCACTATCTCTTAATTATCGATTTCTGAACTCCAGACAGTAACTCTTCCGAAAAACTAATTCCTAAATCTCTGTTCTTTTTTGCGAACACTATTCAAACATATTAAATATGTCTCTCAGAATTTTCTATAACCGTAAACTATTCTTTTTTTCACCGATTAAGGTTCGTGTACGAATCAAGTTGTTTTTGCCTCATAGAAGCAGATTGGGTGTTGAATTCTTGAATATGCACAAATACACTAGCAACTTGGAGTAAATGATTGAAAAAACCAACAAGTCTACTCTTCGTAGGGAACTTTTTAGATTAATAGTAATGGATGCAATTTTTTAATAATAATACGAGAAACGACTTGTGAATGGTTATTTAAATTAGGTAGGTCCATAAATATGAAGAGAGTTGCCCAAGTCCTATAGCAAGGCCTCTGCATTAGTAATGAATTCTGACCTAAACTAAAAAAAAAAAATTCTCAACTTTTGAAAATCATTCCTTAACTGTAGACAGTTTTATCTCAGATTTGATTTTATTCAGGTGAAATGGTCTCCAAACGCTGTGAGTGATGCTATGAATTAAATCTTACATTTTGTTATTCATAAATGAATAGCAAACCCCAATATCGGATGCTTTTGAAGTGCCCTTCTCACTCGGGCAATCGAGTAATAAGAATTCATTATTACAAGCAGGACAATATAATCTCAAGATAAACAATAATAGAGTCACAAAAAAAGTTGAGGCAGGTTTGGTTTATCTCTAAACATTGAGAACTGAGAACTTTCAGCAAATAATAGATTGTTTTCTAGAGGTATTTTATTATTGTGCTCGCTACTATTTCCAGTTATGTTTCTATTCCTGTTTCATCCTTTAGAGTATTGCACCGCATTCAAAAATATGCCGAATTATACGTTTTGGGTGTTAGAAATCAAACAAAGTTAAAACGAAAAATAAAACGTCGAGTTGCGAATTAAAATTTGCCTACAGATGAAACGCATGCTTCTTCTTTTTTTTTTGAAAAATTCTATAGAAGTATTCAGTAACAGTATCGTAGTACAGATGCTCATATAGAAGTCAAAAGAAAACGACATAGTTTGCTGAATTAAAAAGAGGTTATCTACCTTCAAAAATGTTCTAGAAAATCATTGACGGATCAATTCAGTGGTTGTAAAGGTAAAATCAATACTCTCAATGTCTTCCGGTTGTTACACATATCAAATCAAAACAGTCTTTTTTCTCTCTTTATCCACAGGATCAAGAAAGCTATAAACATCTCTCCTGAGGATAGAAATTCAACCTATTGACCGAAATTAAGGACTGGTTCTTTTGTGGGAAGAAGTTTGGAGATAGTAATCTCATAGTTCCTATTAAATCTAATTCAACTGTCATGAGTTACGTTCAGAGATGCCAAGATCGTCTTTTCGTAAAGCAATAGAATTTTTGATATAAATCCACACTCTAAACATTAAAAAGCTATTCATGAAGTATAACAATTCTCAATCCAAAATATAATATTAGCTAATGATTCAATACACATCATATTATTACCCTAAATCTTTGAAAATATTTACTGCCTCACACAATTATGCTTATCATTAGTATTATATTATTTCCTTTCTTACCTGAAAGACATTTTCGTGCACAGTTTTAGTCTTCATGCAGTAAATTTACTCATTGTTATTAGCCATATCCTGAGAGTAGACCATATTGGGAGCACTTCTCCTATTACTCGGTTGCTCTGAAGGATTTAAAACATTGTCTTGATCAAATTGGCTTTGAAAAATATCAAAGGTTAATTGATTTGAACTAGAAGATTAATATTTTACTTCTTTTTTACAATTTGAGTCAAGTGAGCCGTATTACGCTTTTTAAATTTCCGCAATGGATTAAACTCCAAGGCGCCATCGGATTCCTCTCCGCTAGTGTTATTTTCTTTCTCTCTTAATCCTATATTTTCTTTGTAGGTTTTAATCTGTTCTTCAATCTCTCGCTGCACCTCATCTCTGATTAACAAAATTGAAATTTAGGAATGTATATTAATCATGGAGGCTGCATTACTTCATTTCTTCGGCTCTTTTCTGATTATTCTCGTCTAATATATCGAATCTATGAGATTCAAAACCACTAGCTTCATCTTTCTTGAGCTGTTTGAGTATTTTCGACCATTCTTCATTGGACATTTTCGGACATTCTTCATTTAGGTCGCTCATTGCGTTTAAAATATTGCCTACTGTAGCCTTATGTGTCGCTGATTGTGGTTGATTGCTTTCGGGAATGATTGGTGCTGGCATCTTCCTTAGATTATCCCAGTCTATTCCTTTGAACCAGGGATGCTTTTTGATCTCAGCTGCTCCATTTGCTCCCAACCGTTTTTCAGGGTCAATCACCAGAAGTTTCGCCATGAGATCAGCTGCTTCTGGGTGAATTTCCCCTTCGCCAGTACCTATAGTAAGCTGGTCCCATGGGATCTTCAGATTGAGAATGTTGCTAAAGATTTGCTCAACGGTTTCGTCATTGAATGGCGGAATTCCTGTCAGCATTTCAAACATCATCACACCAAGACTCCACCAATCCAACTCAGGATTTTTTATAGAGGCTCCCTGGATAATTTCCGGAGCCATATAATCTGGAGTTCCAATTAACCGGGCTTTCTTTTTGTCGTTTTTCCCTTCGCATCCCTCCTCTTCAATTGACTTCGACTTTGACATACTTTTTATTAGAGGATTTGAAGGAGAAGCGCTTTTTGGAGTTGCATCTTCATTTTGTAGGGGTTCACTGATGGATTCTTTAGCCTGAGAATTCTTTTGAGGTGGGATAATTGAAGCAAATTTAGATTGCAGTCCTGAATCAGATAAACCGAAGTCGGTCAACTTTAGATGTCCCTGGCTGTCTAGCAATAAATTGTCGGGCTTCAAATCTCTATGAATTATTCCCACACTGTGCAGATACTCTAGTGCAAGAACAACTTCTGCGATATAGAATTTAGCTTGCTCATTGTCCAAGTATCCATGTTCTTCGATTACGTGAGCAAAATCACCGCCCATCATGTATTCCAAGATAAAGCAGATAAACTGCTCATGGAGGAAGGTAAACACTGCCTTTACAACAAAATCTCCCCTTAACATATCTAGAACTTTCTTCTCTTTCTTCAAATTTTCAATGTTTTGGAACTTTTTGTTTTGCTATGCGAGGAAAAAAAATGGAGTAAGTTTATCAATCTAGTTAGCTTTTGTTGATACCTTCTCAGCCACATTGATAACTTTCATAGCGAATGTATCACCAGTGCTTATTCTTCTGACGAGAAAAACTCTTGCGAAGCCCCCTTTCCCGATTTGCTTGATGATCTCAAAATCTTTTAGAGAAATAAACTTCTTAGACCTTTGAAGAGTGTTCAAAACATATTATGGGGAAAAAATTATTTTACTCTTTTTTGTTATCGGTTTCCCAAGAATGACGCTTTGCTTGAGAATCACTATAGTATCCTTTTTCGAAATCGCTAGTCGCTTGTAGTAACAAAGGGTCCTCTAACGGTTCTTCCTTTTCTTCTCCTTCTAATATGAATGCGGGACTCATTTTGCTCGGGCGTGTTTCGCGCTGTTTCATCATTTGGATTTGCTCCTCCTTGAGAGTTTCGTCTTCGATTTGATTTTGACCATAGGAATTTCTCAGCTGATCCAGACTTCCAATAGTGGAGGAAGTCACGTTGTTGCTGCTACTTGGCTTATCTTTGGCTTTCTCGTTAGGTCCATGCGAACTCTCAAATGCCAGTTCGGCCAGACTTTTCACGGTTGAGGGCTCCGTAGACATTAAGCTTGGGTACCCTATGTTCTTTTCTATTGCGGGCAAAACTATACTTCCGACATTCTCTTTGACTACTTCTTGTTGGACTGGCAAGGGATCAATGTTGGTGAGTGTGCCAGTGGTGGCTTGGTGCTTAGATTCAAGGTCAGTGAGTTGATTGCTAGGCGATGTTGCTTCAAGGGTCTCATCTACAACGCAAGGAGATTCTTTATAATTGTCGCCTTCCAAGTTAGAGCTTTGTTCATTTTGGGTAGTGTCTAATATATGTTCGTCTGCATCCAATAATACAGAAGCCTTTCTTCGATCATCTCGTCGAAACCAAGACGGTTTGGTAACGTTATTACAAGACTTATATAATCCAGGGCTGCTCTCAACTGGGCCCTGAACGTTTTCAACTTCGTCTTTGCTTTCCTCATTGAAATTTTTCATCGTATATACGACAGGGCAATTCATTTTTGAATGTGATTTTGCTGCCCCAGGTTTCGCTTCCCCCGTATCTTCCAAGAGTGGGGAGTTTTCATCAGATCCTTTACTTCTATTAGAATAAGGAGATTCGCTAAACCGCTTTTTCTGAATGCTCTTCAGAAGAGGGGATTCAAGGTAGGAAGAATGAGGATTTTTGATACTGGGAGAGCAATTAAGTAAAGGAGAACCTTGAACAAGTTCAGTTGGAGTATCGCTATCTTCTGCAATCGTTTTAAAAGGGCTATGAGGATGTCTGAGGCTCGGAGAATGTGTCATGGCAGGATCATTCAGTTTCTTCCTCACAGCTTCAATATCAATTTTTGGGTTCTTCATGCCAGGTTTTACTCGAAAAGAGAGCGATTTGATGTCTTTTAGTAAGGTTGGATGAGTAGGCTTCTTTGTAGGCAGTTCACTTTGGTCCATTTTTTTCTGAATCTCAGCGAGCTCTTTCGATTTTGCAATCATTTCCTATATATTTAAAAAAATGAAAATATAATAACTTCAATAACTTTCTTTTGTTGTGAAATTCCTACCTCAGCATGAGCTAAAAATTGACCCGCTTCTTTCACATCATCAAGGTTTGACTTGGTGTATCTGGTCGGAATTTCATTAAATTTCTCCATTACCTCCTTATAAGACATTTCCATCTCTGTTACAAAAATAAGACGCCTAGGTCAAGAATATTTTTTTGTTACTGATATTATTAGTTCCTTCTTGAGAGACGAAGTCTTTGCCAATTGATTTGATAGCATCCAGTACTTCCATTTTAAGATATATTTCGGCCAAAGAGCTTCGAAGTTCTTTCATTCGCTGGATAATATCTTTTCTCCGATCATTTTTCGGAGTTTTGTGTTTCTGTCCCTTAGAGTCCAAATTCTGAGTCGTACTCAAATGGTCTGACTCTTCAGATTTGTTAGGTTCGTGGCTAAAGTGCTTTGGACTGCTCAGGGTGAAGGTACTGGCCCTTGGAAGCTGCTTTTTCTTCTCCACATAAAACCTCGATTTTGGTAAATTCTTCTTGGGTCCAGTTGAATGACTTGCTGAGATCTGAGGATCATCCAAAAAGGTCAGATCTTCTGAAAGGTTTCTTGTGAGGCCTGACGGCGGTGGCAGTTCGTTTTTGTGTTCTAAACTATCTTCATCAGTATCTTTGTTAATGTTACTATCTGAATAGAACACTGTGCCTTTCTCATTTTCTGATTTGACCAGAGCTAACTTGTGCATTGAAATAGGCTCCTTTTTATAGCTTCCACGACGGAGAGCATGACTTCCAAGTTTCCGTAGGCTTTCAACGGACTGGTCATCATTTTCATCATCCTCGCCCTCTTCATTTTCACTTTCATCACCCTCTAATTGTTTTGGAACTGTCGTTGTAGGTTTACGTGGGTTTGATTTTTCTTTGTTGAGACTGCATTTTAATTCTACAACATCTTCCTGTGTAATTGCAGTCACCAGCTCCATATATTGAAGCGAGCCACAAGACAAACCTCCTTGTAGAGGACTAGAATTTTCATCTTCCTCTCTGATCAATGCATATTTTTGATCTGTAATATCTGTGTTTGCTTTGGTCAGAACTTTTTTGCTTTTGGAGAATTTTGAAACCCTCTTCTTTTCAGGACTTTGCCCCGAAACTCTGCTACTATTATCCTTCAGATTTCCAGAGCCTATCTGGCATAGATTGATGAGCAAAGGGGTTGTTGAATCCAATTTTTGGATGGGTTGATCCATGTGGTCAGGTTCATCATCCTCAACATCTAACGCATTCTCATTACTCGGAATTTTATATCTTTTCTTTGGAGAAAATGTAAGTTCAAGCTTTTTTTCGAGTTTCTGGTATTCCTTTCTAGAAATAAAGTGAGACTTGAGAAGCCAGGAGATCAGATTACTTGATTACTAAGCTCTTTGTGTTCATTTCGCGGAAATTTTGCACAGCAGTAAAGATATCATTACCAATCACAGTAGACAAGTTGCTAATTTCTTTTTTCAATTCCATTCTTTTTCTGCAGTTTGTCGAATGGTCTGCAAGTTTTTCAGCGGGGACGTTCATCGCACAGATACAACAGGTGACTTGCTGATTCTTTAATTTCTTGTTGGCTGACTCGACGAGCTCCTTCCTCTTTTGATCCAAGATCATCCTAAGAATAATTAATTCACTTTTCATAACAAGAGTTCGCTACTTCTTATGGAGTGAGATCCATTTCTTTATCTTAGCGCTAAGATATCCTTGTAAAGTTTTTATTTTCTGATGTTGAGCTTGCTCCGAATGAACTTCTCGGTAAGCATTGAATCTCTCATCCAAGAATGCAGTTATCCTTGAAAACTGTGTTAGCGCCCCAATCTCTGTAACGGCCTCATTTTTGTCTTGAATTTATACAAGAATTAGGTATTTGTAGCGGCTGTGTAGGAGTACTTGGAATTAGTCCTTTTTCTTTGTCTTTTTCAAAGGAAGCTATTCGTTTTGTACTAAATTTGACGGGAGACAGGCTATCTGTTTGGATTAATGACTCACGAGTGAGCCTCTCAAATTCTTTTTGATGAGGTCCGTAAATCTCATTGTCTAATCATATTATTAGTGATCAATAAATGAATTGCTAGTTACTCATTTGGATATAGTTAACAGTTTGTCCGAATTTGCATAAGACATATTGTGCCTTGAGAAAGATTTTCCTGTAGGGTCTACGTGTAACGATATATTTTTTCATAATCCCGATCAAATGATTTACTTGAGGTTCGATTTGGAAAAGCCTTTGGAGTCTTCAGGTTTTGATTGCAGTCGTGAAAAGTTTGGAGTTGATTTATCCCTCTCTACAATTTGACAGTCATCATCGAGTTTGTCACGAGGCAAGTGATAATGTTGGCTGTGGGATCGATTTAAAAACACTGAAGATTGTTGTTTCTGAGATTCCTCGTAATAAAACTGTGCTTCAAGTTTATCAAGTCTGTCCAAAAGTGTTTTGCATCTGCTATACTTCAAGTCTGAGATCTTAGAGATCATGAAGGTAACGATCAAACGACCCAAGCACTGCAACAATCCTCTCTGCATAAAATTAATAATTGAGAGTAGCAAATGAAATACCATCATCTCTTGTAATTCTTGGCAATATAATTCGTGCATTTCTTCAAGGATAACATCAAAGTTATGATCAGCCTAAATATAATTTTAACAATTCAATGCGCTTTGTCTCTCTTATCCATTTCTTCTCTTCAGCAAGAAGTTTACTCATCGCCCGCGTGTCAACATAGTCTTTAAATTCGTATCTCGTTAGCGATGGATGGCGAAGGGATCGATTATTTGTGTATTTTGGACGTTCTGCTTCAAAATACTCTTCGACGAAACTATTAACGATATTTGCGCTTGGTTTCTTTTTGAGAAAGTTCGTCCATGCTTCTTCATTAGAAATGCGACAGTTCTTGGTTTTATTAGCTGAATTTTTTGTCGAATGTCCTAAGTTTTGAGGTTCTGTTGGATGTATGAATAGAGTCGGGCACTCTTCATCGCTGCTGATATGACAGAAATGTGAGTCTCTGAGGTCTTCCCAGAAAGCTTGTAGGGCACTTTTCTTTCTCATTGATGATTTTAGTAGAGTTAGAACTTACTGTTCAGTGAATTATCCTCGACGATTAAATTAAATTAAATTGACTGAATCGTATCGGAAAAACCAGTCAACGCAAGATAATTTTATTACTTGTTTGTTTGTCAATGAGAGAGCTCATACTGCTTTTACTGGAAGCAATCGTTGATACCCTAATTGACCAATCAAATTCTCCTGGGAATTTTTTTATGAGGGGAACAAACACGAAGTAGAGAATGCAGCGTTTACTTACTGAAGAAGTGATTAATAAAAAAAAAAATTAAAAAATTGAGAATTCGTCTAATCTTGGACTGTAAATGTGCCAGTCGAATAAAAATTTTTTTTGCTTCCCAGAATCAGATCCGCTTTACACGTAGCTTCCTAATTATACAGTGTTGAGAACTGAATATAAGGTTCATCTCTTTCCGGAATTTGTAGAAGTCTCTTTTTGAATAGCATTTAGCAGGAACAAATGTTTTTAACAGTGTGAATTTTTGATCGTATTTTTCTCCTCTTCCTTAAGGACGGTCCAAAGATTTGCTTTCTTAGCGCATAAATCCAAATAATTTCTTATTGAAACTAATTCGAAGCCAGTCTCCAGCCGCCGCGAAGAATGCGGCAGTATTTCAGTAATTAGATTATGTAGATAATTGTCACAATTGGTATCTTTTAATTTAGAATGATTAATAATTCAAGGAACACTGTTTTTTTTTGCCTCGAGACAAGAATTATCCAATGTTTCGAAGGAAGAAATGTTTTCCTATGGATACCCGTCTACATATGATTTTCATGATACCGATCAATATAACACGTTTCCTTCTCTAGTTTTCCGCTGATACTACCGCTACACAAGGAGTTAGGTATTTTAGTTGCTCATACACAAGAATAGAATTATTTTTTGGACGTTGTCTCATTCCCAAAAGAAAAATCGAGAGAGTGCATAAGAGTTTCTTCAAAAAAATTTAATTTAATTTTCAAATTATAAAAAACCGAAATACAATGATTTAATTGTAGGAATGACTGTTTCGATTAAAGATCAATGTGCATACTTAGCCGTAGTAGAAGTGTAGTAATTTATTTGCTAAAAGATTAATCAAGATAGAAGAGGGTTTTGTTGCTAGCTGACTACTGCCTTTTTGCAGACCAGTTGTTTCAATCATCGAGTAGAGCAGAAAAACTCTGAGAGAGTGGAAAAACTCTGAGAGAGTGGAAAAACTCTGAGAGAGTGGAAAAGCTCTGAATCCACGTTAGAATAAGTTAGTAAAGCTCAGTATACGACGCCGAGATTTATATTATCAGTCTTATTGGATTGAAAACAATAGCACCAAGAATTTGTTGTTAGATTCAACTTGTTCGTACAATCATGGCTAAGCAATGTCTCATTGGTGAAAAATTACATATACTTCATTTGCTGTGTTATTCATATTCCAGCTGCTGACTAAGCGATTGAAACTCGGGAAAATAATGCCATGGAGTATTTCGACTTCCTGATTCCAATCCTTTCTCTTAAAAGGGGAGGAATGGCTGATGAGTCTCAAATAATCTCTCTCAATTGCTGGGAAAAAATGTAGTTGATGATCTTAGTACATAATCTTCTGTATCAGCAGCAGAATAGAGTTTGCTGTGTGAAGCATACAGATCTAAAATTTTGGCTCAGGAGCTGAACTTGAATGCTTGCTGACCAAAGCGAATTCAGAGTATCTATCAGCCATTGAGCTCAACAATACATAAGTTCTGATGGTGAACAGTTTGTGCATATGCAAAATAAACGACCCAATCATTTAAACGGCAACACAGAGTTTTTGTACTTGGAAGCAATTGCTTCTTAGCATGGAAATTGCGTTGCAGCCTTTGGATTTAATAAAACCACAGAACATATTGTGGTTCCTATTGTGTTGCAGATAGGGAAGTAGTCTGCATACTTAGAGTTCCTTAGTAATCAAGAAACTCCATCTATAATCCACAAATAACTCTTTTTTTTATTTCAAGATGCTCCGAATTTTACAAAAAACACTTCCAACGGAATGGGCAAAAATACCATCAGATTGAAAATAGTTAATTGTTCACCATCTGTACAAGTAAATATGAATCTTCTCAGAAAATATGAATTTATTTCAAACAATGAAACATTCTATTAAGGATGAATCATTTTTCGACAATTATAGAGTAGAAAATGGAAGCGAAAGGTGCCTTGATATTAGGATCCATAAAATGTTTACACGTTTATTCCACAGCAACAGATAATTCGGAAAACTTTGGCTAATCAAGGTAAGGACTTTGATTCAGCCAGAGTTTAAGTTAAAGTCGTTAATCGGTCTGTTCGTTAAAAACGCAGAGAATATACTTTTTTGATATAACTCCAAAGCATAGAAGTATGGGAGTTCTAAGACGATTTTATTTCAAAATTTGTAGACCGATCCTCTGAATATAGCCACAGAAAGCCAAGAAAGTATGTGAGAGTCACTAATCACTCCCTGACTCTCTATTTTTGCTGGCTTGGTTTGGTCAAATCAGGAGATATTACTGTTTATTTCTTCCAGATATTAGAACTTTGTGAAGAAATATTAGAACTAAGCGAGAAATTTAAGGATAAAGATAGGACCTTACACATTTCCACTTTGCTGAATTCAATCACAACTATGGATAATTAAATTTGAATTTGTGAAAGAAGCTAACAGATAAGTTCTATTCCTTGATTTCTTAGTTAGTCTACACTCAATACAGTCTCCTACACAATCAGAATTGGACTACACGCGACCTTTTTTTTTAGTTGTTTGTTTTTGTATTCTTACACTGGAGTTATTAATTTTGTAGTTGCATTCTGGTAGTCGCAGCACCATTCTGTATTCACCTCCAAACACATTTATAGGTCTAATTCTACTTCTAAACCCTTTATGACCTTAGTCATTGACTACATCTTTATTACTCTTTGTTAAACTTTCTAATAAGAAACTGAATTACTCATTGAAAGAATTGTAATACATGAAGAGTTTGCTCTTTCAAAAAAACCAGTTCAAGAGTTCCTAATTATGTACTCATTTTCGCTTTGGAATTGAATCATTACACTATGAAACACAATGATTTATTTCTTTCCCTTATGTTTCTTATGTTTGATATTTAAGTGAGAAAATATCCATCTTAAAATGCTACCATGTTCGATCACCTAACTTTGAACTTTGATGTGTTTTGATTGAGTTGTTGCCGTTTCCAGCAAATCATCCAGTGGGCCAATCGATTTTCCTCCGGAGTCTCAAAAAGTTAACCGTTGAGGTATTAGCTAGCGTTAATTTTGTATGTGGGTTTTAGAGATAATCAACATCGGCTAGCTCAAAATATAATCATTAATTTCCAAAAAACGAACTAACTAACTCTGCCATGACACGCCACTTTTTACTGTGTCTTCTGTGCATTGTCTCAACTTCATTGATTGTTGGGATCTCTGCCGATAGGCCAGCAACAAAGCTCAGAGGGACAAATAATGTCTCATCTGACAATGTCAATTTCTGCTTCCAAGCAGAGCTACTACAAGAAAAGTACAAGCAATGCAGTGACGACGATTGCAGATCGCTTTATAGATCTGTTATCCAAGGCGTGATCGAGCAAGCCAAGACAGCTGGTCAAAAATGCGATATTGTTCGGGAAAACGAGCAAGTATGCCCCAAATTAGAGAGATACGTCCAGCAATACTCCACAGTTCTCAATAGCAGTCCTCAAGACCTCTGGTTTTTGATCGAAAAAATCAACTCCCTCAAACTACAGACATCTCAGAAAGGTACAATTTGCAGCGTTGAAATTCCAAATTTCGATTTATGTGCACAAGTAAAGGAAGATATCGACTCAATCAGCTCTGAATGTTCTGATAACACGATCTGCAAAGCTTATTACAAAAAACGAGCAGAGACTATCCTCTCTCAATTCACAAAACACAATCGCAAGTGTTCAGTAAAAATTCCCGAAATTGATGATCATTATGATCAGGAAATTGATGAAGAACAAGCCGAAGGAATGGAAATCGTCCACCCTATAAACACCATTAAAGCGAGTTTATGCAAACGTGCGGAAAACGAACTCAAAAATTATGCACACTGCGAAGACTTGGATTGCCAACTGAATAGCTTGGAAGAAATCAAAGGAAGTATTCAAAACGCTGAGGACCATGGAGAAATTTGCGATATAGAAGTGCCACAAATCAATTTTTGTGCTAAGGCAGCTCCATTGCTTCGTTCTTTCCACCAATGCGGTGAAAATGCGATATGTAAAACGCAATACCAAGGACTGTTACAGGAAATTTTGGAGTATGCGGAACGAGATGGACAAGAATGTGACATCAAGGTTCCAATGATAAAACCGGCATCTCGATTGAATTCCAGCACAGGAATTAAGATTTCAAATCTCAACGAAAACATTGATACCGAAGAGAGAATGAACAGAGATAAAACAGGAGATTTGAAGGTCGGATATGGATACTCACTTTCTGTCGAACTTTAAATTTGGTACTTTTTTATGTTTTCAAATTGAGGGATAGTTGGCATTTTTACATGTAGCTATCATATATATAGGTTGTATTATTATTGTTTCCTTTCTTTTCATCAAGTTTGGAACTCCAAAAAAAGAGTTACATTTGAAAATTTCTGTAAATCTTAAGATTTTAAAAAGGGAAAATCTAAGTACTCTAAAAATAGGAATGGAGTAATTTAAATGAACATCTACTTGATGAGTGCAGGAAAGAGCCTAATTTATCGTTTCTACAATTCACAGAGGAGAGATTAAGAAAATTTTAAGGAAGCTGAAATTGTATTTTTAAGATATTACATACATATCTTCCTGTAGCATTTAAATCCTGGGTTTTTCAGAAGAGGCTTAAGGAATGAAATTAACATTATGTAAGGGTTTTTCAAATCAAACAACAAAGCCATAGACTCAGATATCAGAAAGCTGTATCTTTCAAATAATTTTGGCCTATAAGCCCTCCTTTTTGTATGATTCAGTGCAAAGGAGAATTTGGATTTGGAAAAACGATTAAATCAGCAGTAATTTGAATTAAGAAAGTTCCGGCAAAAAAAAAATTATTCGTCCTTTCCTGTAGTATATTGTATGGCCAATTGCTTTTCGAAGTGGTTTATTTCCGTCAGCTCTTTAGGGATTGAAACAACAAAACCTAGCAGAGTCTCAATTGTGGTTCTAACTAAATGTATATGTGATAATAAGCAGATACTTTGGGAGGAAATCAGGAAAACTTTACTTTGAGAGCAATTGGACGGTAAACTGACGCGAGACTAAAATAACAAAAGAGAACTCCAAAGAAATTTATTCATCGTTTTCTTTTTCAGTTAGCGAGTCGTAATAATTTATTTATTTATTTTTTTAAATAATCCTTTTTTTTCAAATTTTTAAGAAATAATTCAGTAAAGGTAGCACAGTTAAGACTCAGTTTTGTATCTGGTATCTAATGAATTGTCTAAGGTAGATAGGTAATGTGAACACCTATAAATCATATAACTTTTGCTAAAGATACTTCTTCTTAATCTGAGGTAGTGGTCTTGAATGATCTACACAATGCAATCCTTCAGAGTAACTGTATTCTAATAATTATGTCCTTTAAAAATAATTTTGATTTAATTTACCACTGACGAGGGAGATAGATGCCTAATACATGTGGTAACTAAAATCTGGATTCGAACTTGTGTTATGAATTTCCATAGAGTATCATAAGAAAACCTTATGTCTCAATTGATGATAGGATGTTTAGTTCTCAATAATTCCTCGAAAGTGAGATTAACTCTCATTTGTAACAATCCCAGTTGATAAATGAGACACTCATCAGTTTGCTTGATAGCAATAGTAAGCACTTTGAATTAGATGCCGCAACCCGCTAAATACTTAGTCTACATCGATTTAGTGCCTCGTTTCAGCGTTTCAAAGAGATGAAACTCTTGGATCCAATTTATTTCTGCCCCAAAGTACGAAGTATTTTCTCTGACTTTTTGTTGCGATTACATACATGACTCCTTAATAAAAAATATCCTCATTCACTATTCATGCATTCTATTAGTATAGTAACTCATAGCAATAATTAATAGCTTATCAATAGTATATTTATTGTGTCTTCTAAAATTTACAACAGAAACCCTTAAATTTTTGGAAGATACTTATCTTGAGTATATCTCTGAAAAGAAGACCTAGCGGTCGACTGAGGAGAGTTTTCTGTGTTATTTTTTATAACCAGTTGCCGATTTTGAGATTGCACTTGGAAACCCATTTGCGCCTTTAACTGAGCCTCTTCATCTTTGGTATGATTATTCAATGAGCCCATTCTTATCCTCATTTGCTTCTGCTTAGAAAATATCCTTTTTCTCAATTCTCCAGCTGCTCTTACTCCTGACTCCCCCAATAGATAATTGTGCAAATTACCAGTTTTTAATGAACACCCCAAAGGTTTATTTAAATAATTCACCTTTTTGTTCTCTCCAACGTCTGGACAAGTCATGATTTCATTTCTTGATGCTTCGGTGTGAAGATAACTACTTTCGAGCAAGAATGAAGTTTGCCAAGTAGTAGGTCTTGATCTGGATAGTGATCGGTTTCTGGAAGGACATTCAATTTTTTCTTCATTTCTTCGGTCAAGCTGATGATACTTCTGAAATTTCGGAGTTACAAAATATGGATTTGAGGCCAGCGGCATATTTAGGAATTTTTTCGACTGTTCAGATCTTTCTGAAGGAAGAGTGTGGCCTCTCTCATCAGACAATGTGTTGATAATATTCTGTGATAGATGGCTCTCGCTCTCAGATTGCTGGTCTAGTTTGCTCCAACAGAAATCGTTGGAAGTTGTATTTGGGTTGTAGTGTTTTGAAGATTCATTGTCAAACAGATCATTAGGGGTCAGGTTGCTTCCTTCGCTTTTCTCCCAAGGAGTTGTTAATTGAGTCGCTTGATCCTTGGTCCTCTGTACCGAGTTATGAGATCTTGGAGCAGATCTACATCTGTAACTTTTCTCAACTTTTTTGTTAGTTTGCGGTTCCAGCCCTCTTATCGCAATCACTGTATCATGGGCTTTATACAATGCCAGTCCATTGGGATAAGCCTTATCACAATTTACAGGAAATTCCTGTTGATAATTTGTTGAATTCTGAAGCGGTGATCTTTGAATTGCTGATAGGCGAGAAGTGGTGTCCCTTGATTGAATTTCTCGGCCCTCAATCTTCTTTTGGTTTTCATCATTTTTAATTCTCAAGAATTTTACTCCTCTGAAATTTCCTATCTCTTTTTGAAAAGTTTCAAATTAATTGCATAACTTTTGAGGATTACGAGTAGGAGCTTTGATCTCTTCTCGGATTGTCCTTTGTAAGATCCCTCTACCATTAATTTCCATACTTGTGAAATAAAAATTAAAACAAATTTTAACGGATTTTTATTTGTTTTGGCAGATATTCGACAAAGCCATGATTATTAATACAACAACTCTTAAAAAGATCCTAAAGGTGGAAACTCATCTTCTCATTTTTCATGCATAAATTTCGAGAAATATCAGCTAATCTGGTCTTAATTGCCATTCGAAATGAAGTTTATATCTATCTATTCAAATATGTCAAACTTGGAATCTCATTTTTTAATCCTTCCTTGTTTGAGAGCAAGAGAGTCCAATAATATCCGAACACGAGGTCTGAGCCTGAATTCAATCATTTCTGGTTTATTGCGGTTTTAAGTCAAACTACTAAGTCTTTCTGCATATCTCATCCAAGCGACTATACAAAAAGAGTTACTTCTCCTATTAATTTCTTGCTCATCTACATGAATATATATCAGTTAAGTGAGGCAAGCAATGAGATTGCCAGTAGTGTAATTATTTTTTCATCTTTCTTAAAGTTGATTCTCAATCAAGAACTATATAACTATATACCTGACGGATATTCATTTAGAAGAAAGGTAGGTTTCCAATTATCTCTATACAAAAGAATGTTGTTCCTTCTTACTGGATACTTGTTTAAAGATATTCAAAATTATTGAATTTTCGCCAGACCACTCAGCGAAAACAATGTAGAGCGCTTCTTGAATATGATATGTAAGTAGTTACTGCCACTCAGAAGCTTTGTCTAGCGCATAAGAACACACTTTTCTATGGTGAACATTATTATTTTAGATATCTCTGTTGCTAAATTTTTCCATTTGGTTCCAAAAATAATTTTTGGAGGGTCAATCGAGTTTCAGAATGATATGAAGCACTCAATAGATAGTCTGAACGAAAGATTTTCATTGCATATGAGGAATAAAAATGAACAATTATTAACTTGTTTAATTAATGGTTGACCGACATATTCAGTATTTAAATACTGTCTGAGGCTTATTATACTCGATAAGCGCGATCTTCGAATTAGAATAAACAAAAATACCATGATAAAAAAATTTTCCAAAATCGTAAGGGGAGTTACCTCAACCCTCTCAGTAACAACTGGGCTATTGCACAAGACACCATCATGGAAATTTGCCACTGCTGCAGCTTCACTCAAAAGCAATAGCAATGAGCTTGTCGAGATTCTTAATGAACAACTAAAGCAAGAAGAAGAACTCTATAACCCTGATCATTCGTCAAGGGTATCGCGTTTCAGAACAACTTTTTGTTGAATTTACCTTCTCAGGAATACATTATTAACCAAGGGTTCAGCATTAAAGATATTGCGAGTGAACTTCAAACAGTTCTTCATAAGAAGGTCGACAACATTGACATTCAGATACGGTTTTTTCCGAAGACATTGAACATAAAGAATACCGAAGAGGAGCATCTTGAGGGCAAAATACTCATTTTCCGTGATCAATGCTCAATTTATTGATTCATTAGGCTTCGAAAAGTGGTTTGACGAGTACTTCGATTTCACTGTCTTTCTCACTCGGCCTGATCACTTAACTCTTGCAATCGAATGTTCGAACACAAAAGATGATGTATATTTATTTAGTTTTTCACGGCAGCTCTAACTATTTGTTAAAGATTTATATTGATTACATCAGAGTGGTGTATGATCTGGAAACTTATATGCAAAGATCAAGATCATCCAGAGACTTTTTTGAATACGGTCCTGACACGCACACGCTAGATGAGGTACTCTGCTTTTACAAAGGAGGAAAAAACTAAAACTTAAAATAAAATCAGGGATTACAAGCCGATTTTAAAGATTATCTCAAGACGCTTGGAATCACAAAACAGCTTGCAACGAAGTTAGAAATTTTTGCGACTGAGAGAGAGCGGAGACTCCACATACAGTGGCTGAGGACGATGAGTGAGTTTATTGGCGCCAAAGATTAGTTAATTAACATACTTTTATCTGTATAATCTAAGAATTATCCTTCGTTTAACTACTTCAATTCATTAATGGCCATATATGTTTTAGTGGAATTCAATTACTGAGTTTTTATGACAAAACAAAAAATTATAACAACTGAAATTCCTTCCTAATGGAATTTCGACGAATTTGTTGAAGATCACTTGAATTCTTAAGTAAAGTATTAGCCAAGATAAGAGTTCTATTTGTGTGTAGCAGGGAAGATGAGTACTTAAAAAACTCAAATAAATGCAAGCGATCTTGAAAAGAAGCAGTGCTAGATATATAGATGCTTTCCTTCTTTTGCAAAATATGTAAGATCTTTTTGCTGAAAAGTCCTTGTATCTTTACATTTTACTACTCCTACCTATTGTTACACAGATTCTGCATGTGTAATTATAAATATATAGAAAATTTTTGGGGATGGCACACTGAAGAGAAGAGAGTGAGACCTACTCCAAAAGTAAATCATAGGATTTTTTCGATAAGCAAGCCATTTCTGATCAAGGGCTGTTAAGATAATCCAAGGTTTTTCCAGTTCACAAGAATGTACCGGATATACACTCGCAAAATTCCAGAAATTGCCATGCCAACTCCTACAGGCGGAGGATCATTGATGAGTGCGCTGAATAGAATTCCGCCGCAAGCGAAATATATAGATCAAGGCGGCCTAAAGAAACCTATTTTCGATTCATTCATTGAACCAAAACTTATTGTTAGACACAATTAGACACTAAGTGGGCCAGAGCGGTATGATGAATCTCCGGAGCTAGAAGTGAGATTTCATTGCATAAAAGTCTTTTTCTCCAAAATGCCACAAGATGACAGCATAGGGAGTCAGCAACGACAGTGGGGCTGTCTTGATACCGCGAGGAGTACCTCCAATCGCTAAAGCCACAATGAACATAACAAAATCTATCAATGTTATTATAACTATAAAACACATAGGCCTCAGCGTTAAACAGCAGTTGCATTTTGCAATTATCAAAAACTGGCTCTCTGCGAAAATATCCAGAGCCATAGATGCGACCTAAAAGGCCAGGAAAAATGGATTAAAACTCGAGAATTTTCATTGCAAGATAATCATACTGAAAAATGAAAAAGACGTTGACATTTTCTCAATATTTTTGTAGTTCCTATTATTTTCTTGATCTTCAAACCCATGGCCGTTGCTCATTCTGGATGACTAAGAAGAACAAAATGCCTTCTATTAGTTTTACTGAAGGGAGTGAAGAAATAAAATCAATATTTATCGAGTAGAATTTAGAATTTACAAATCCGTTAGAATCAGACTGTGCAAATCATTAAAAAAAAGCGAATGAACGCATTCTTGTCTCAATTTGAAAAATATTAGTGATAAAGCCATCGTGAAATAGCGGAAGTTCATATCTTTACCTATCGTACATGAAGCAGCCTTATATAAATTTAAAATGATCAAATGTAGCACTTCAAGTAAAATTATCAACTTACAACCAATATTATCATTTCAAATATTGATATATAGTACAGCTCAAAAACAAAATTATTTTTTGATTTATTAGAATTGATCTACATTTCATATGCCATTTGCCTATCGTAAATCAGGCTCTGTCTTCAATACAAGATCTGGGGGAAGAATATTGTTTGTTGACGAAGAATCTTGCTTGGACATTCTTCTGAACAAATTTTTAATAGAACTCGAAACGCCCCCGATAATCGTATTATTGAGTTTGGATGTCTCTGTTTCGGATTTCCCAAAGGAAAAAGACTTGCCATTCGCTCGCGGCGAATAGAAGACTACTGCATTTCTCTTCGCTGATATTTTGTCATTATCAGGCAGGGTTTCCATGTGCTCGGTCTGCAATGTTTCAATTTTGATAGATTTGGAGTGTTTTTTTCTTAAGCTAACTGCTCCTTTTTGACTCAGCTGAGAAATATTGTCTCGAGACGCTTTTACCTTCGATTCCAGCTCATTAAGGAGCTTCTTCTTTGTCTAAAGTTCGAGTTTAGGCCATGAAGCAAGAAATGATGATTTTACTTGAATAAGTTCTTTGATTTCTACAAGATCATCTTGAGCATATTGCAAATCCACCCTTTGTTTCCTCAAGAGAGTTTTTTTTTCATTTACTAGCAACATATATTTTTTAATTTCTTGCTTTCGTGTCTCTTCAAGTTCTTTGAGGTCTTCCAAGGGATCACAAGCCGTACTTTGAGAAACGAAAGAGGATAAGTACGAATTTCCAATTCTTGGACTGATCAGTTGCGGACTCACAAATTTTGCATACCCTGCATTATGAAGTTTATAACACTCTGATGAAACAGTATAAGTTATTTTACTTTTTTCAAATACATTTGGTTGTGAAGCTAAATGTCTCTGAGCGATCATTCTCAGCGTTTCAGTTATCTCTAGCGGAGCACGTTTTTTGGGGTCAATTTTCTCCTCACGGAATCCCAATACATGATATTTCAAGGATAAAGAATTTAGCGTTTGCAGCTTTTGCATCTCAATCAATTTTTCTCTGTGATTTTGAATCTGATATTAGAACTAGTGAGGCTAAAATTACTACCTCAGAGAACACATGAGCGCTAGTTTAGCTTTAAGCGGAAGGTTGGATTCGTGAACGAGAAGAAACTTCCTTTTTATTAGGGCGATAGTGCTTGAGAGTTGATTGTGGGAATGGATAGCTAATTCTAAAGGCACAACTGCTGACTGGAGGAATGTCATTGGAAGGTGCTGAGGAGAAATTACCTTGTGTTCGAAGATTGAGCTTTGTCGACTATGATGAGGAGAATCCCATGGAGTTGAGCGTATGGAAAGGACTTCCATGAACTCGGTGTCATTGGCTTGGATCTCAGGAATCGTTTCCAAACGATTTGGCTGTTCTATTCTCGGAGTTCCACTCATTGGACGTGGTGGAGGTTCCAAATTGCCTTTCCTATTTATTTGACTTTAATTAAGAGCCCTACCGAATTCGCTGACCAATTTGCTCATGAGCGTTTAATTGGAAGCAACTGTAATTTTTTTGATCAGGTCTATTAGCTTAAGTAACATTCTGTCCTTTGTTAAGAGAACTATTCCAAATAAGTTGTATCTTTTAGTGTGTATGCATAAGTGAAGAGAATTTTGAGAGGCGGCATCAAATGGAGTAAGTTTTTTGTTGAAGATAATCTTATCAGAGAAGACTGGTCGTCACATCAGAAGTTATTAATAAAAGAGATTCTTTGCCAAAGCTCCTTTCTTTCAAAGAACTAACTGAGTAGTTTACCGAAACTACTTTTATACGCGAACAAAATGAGGGCCGTAAAGTTAATGTTCTCTAAATGGAATCCTGGATCACTGACTTATAAAGCCTCAGCTGATACTTCATTGGAAAAGAGAAATAGCAAACTTCAATAAAGTTATGTCAGCCAAGATAATCGCTACAATAAGAGCAATCAGAATGACACCTCAGCCAAAGTTAATAAATACCCATGTGGTTAATAGCGTTTACTGATATTCAAAATATTGTTGATAAAGGATCTGCTAATAGTGACTGTGATTTCTGCGATCAAACTTAAACTTATCCTATATCATGAAATTTCATTGTTGGCAAATATTTCTTGAATGTATTATTTCACTAATTTCTTCTATTAGCAACAGTTTGCAGCACGTGTTAGCGAAAGTTAATTTCTGCCTTCTTTGTGAAGGTACTGCAGTTTTTTATTTGCAAAAGATACTACTGCAATATATTCCTTTTATGAAAAAGTTACTGTAAAAAATTAGACTCCTTCTTAATTTCAATAAAAATCAGTGAGTCAGCAAAAACCATAAAAAAATTATTCTAGCACAAGCTTTTGACAAAACGCATGTTGTCTAACGATTTGTTGAACGAGTTCTCTGAATTTGACAGCGACCAATACTTACCAGCAGAAGAGCACTTCAAGGAGAATGAATGCTATTGGGATTTTGAAGATCCAGACTATAAAGTCCTAAGTATTGAACTGAAAAATCACTATGGCGAATATGAGAGCGAACAAGAGGACATTGAAGACTCTGAAACCTGGAAAATAATTCATACTAAAGTGTCTGCTACAAAGAAGATCAAGAAGCCAAAGGCGCCTCCTGTTGAAATTGTGAAAAGGCGACGTTTGTCTATAGAACGACCTGATACTATGGCACATTTGTTGAAAAAACTCACTATACATGAGCATCAAAAGATCATGGTGGAAGATGAGAAAGAATTATTTGATGGTTTCAAGCGGTTTAGTATAAATAACTAAACAGGATTTTCGATCGTGATGGAGACATTATTTCATCATGAGGGTGCTAAATTAATGTGTATGATTACTATAATAATCATTTTTCTTCGTTTATAACTATTGAAGAGGGTGCTCTGAGAAAGAAAACCCAGTAGTATTTCAAATTTTCATGCATTATTGTTCAATTTTGATAATAGCTTGTCTTTTTTTTTGGTTGATTCTTGTGGCATTATCTAAAATTCATTAATATTGTCATTCCTTTTTCTTACAACGAAATCTCTGATATTCTTATTCATTTTGAGAACGATACCGACTTTTTTCAAACTCATCTTATTCATTCGAGTGTCGCACGGATTCAGTTTTACCTTTTCCAGCTGCCGTGGAAAATGACTGACAAAATTTCGATTCTCATAAACAACTTACCGTTAGAAGGATTTCTGATGACTCACTCCAAAGAAAATGATTTGAATCTTTTTTCGTATTATTTTAATCAGATTCGATGAACTGGCAGCTTGAATCTCCAAAATAACAGCAAATCTTCTCATAAATGTTGAGTTTTTAAAAAAAATAGATTGAATTATTAGAAAAGATTTCTTCTCGCATAACCGAAGACGCACTATTGAGTTGGGTATTATTGAGGTGAGTTGAAGCTGAAAAAGTTTAATTAATTAACTCCATAATCGCAGAAAATAATTTTATCTAAAAATCAGGCACAATACTAAGCGTAAATAATCGCAAGAATTAACAAATGAATCGAGATTCACAGCAATCGCTAAACGAAATCCCTTTCCAGCCTCCAAGCAACCGTTCATCTAACTTTCGATTTCAAGAGAATGTTCACGACAATGCCCAAGATGTTCCTTCTTTCAATAGCTTAAGGAGCATTACTAAACAGAGTCGAAACAGGCTTTCTCAGGATAGTACTAAACCACCTGTTTGCGTCCGTCTCTCATATTCAAAAAGATGCTACAATAATTTCAAGAACCTCCAGAAGATTGTCTACACGATTCTTGAGGATCCAACTTCTTTCATTGTTGCCCGCATCTTTTTCTACATCATTATCATCGCAATTGTATTTTCAACAATCGATTCAATTGTCTGGACTACTTTATCTGCACCACCTCCAAGTGAATTAGTTACGATTGAGAATGCAATTTCGGGTCTGTTCCTGTTCGAGTACACTTGCCGGCTTTTTTCTGCAACTGCATTTAACCAAAATTTTTTCTTGGTAATGGCGAGCCCCTTCAATCTAATCGACTTGGCTGTATTGATCCCATTTTTCATCGAGCTTGGACTTGAAAGTGACTCTCAGACTCAAATAATGCTCAAAACTCTCAGAGTCGCTCGGTTACTAAAAATGTTTCGCTTTGCGAAGATTGGTCGACATATGAGAGGTGTTGAAGTATTTTTTCAAGGAGTTAAATCGAGCGTTCATTCTTTTGGATTTCTCCTCTTGCTGCTTATTGTGGGTGATTTGGTTTTCGCGACAACTTTCTTCTATGCGGAAAATGCCAATCTCTCACAAGAGCAGTTGGATAGTCCTACTAGAGTCAGTTCCCTGCTTAGTAGCATGTGGTGGGCAATTGCGACTATTACGACAGTGGGTTATGGCGATTACGCTCCGAATACATGGCTTGGAAAAGTTATTGGGAGTCTAATTGGCGTAAGCGGCATGCTAATGCTCGCGCTGCCGGTTGCGATTCTGGGCGTCAACTTCCAACATACGTTTGCACAACATCTAGAAAAAGAGAATATCGAGAAGTATAAGGAAGCGACGTTCAAAGAGCACGAAAAAATGGATGATTCTCAAAAAGAGATACATTTCATGAATGAAAGAATAAACCTAATTGAAAGCAAAAACAAAAGGATCATTAGTCTCTTAACTAACAGTGAGTCACTATACAAAAGTGTTGCAAGGGATTTGAGACATATGTACAAATCAATCTACGCTGACGAAAAGAAAGGGGAGAAAATAACCAAAGCAGAAGGAACTCTGCAGGAAACAAAAGTCTCTCCAATGTTAGGAACGAAGCTCGAGATGCGGATCAAACTCTATGAAAAACTCAACCGGGTTAAAAAGAAAATATCAGCTGCAAATGTTTTTCAAAAGGTTGCTAGAACCAGAGGGCTGATGAGTCGGACGGAACTTGGAACCACGACAGAGAATGATCGTCAAGTGACTGAGCGTGATCGTCAAGGAACTGAGCGTGATCGACAAGGAAGTGAGCAATCACTTTTGCTGGTAACAAGCCCAAGGAAAGACACTGTGGAGGAAGTGAACGAAAATCCTGGAGATTTGAAACTGATTAGGGCGACAATGAAAGGATCTCCAATAAAAATACCTTATTTGAGCACGAATATAAGCAAAACCGTGAATGGTCAAGAAGAATGTGACCTCGAGACTTCTAGCGCGGAGATCTCTATTGATATCCCTGTGCTAGAAACTGAAGTCAACATTAGCCATGCAAACACTTATAAACACATGTTTGACAATTATCGTGAGCGAATGAGAGTACAAATAAATTCCCCGAGAGAGTCTGAAGAGCATTATCATCGATTTGGGATCAAATGCCACACTGAGAGAGGAGAAAACGATTTTTTGAGATATTATCTGGAAAATTTACAATTTATTTCTCAAACGCTCTTAGATGACCTCCTCTCAGCACCTACTGAAGGTATCAAAGACTCTTCTGATGACGAGAAAGATTCTGAGGAAAGCAAAGAAGAGCGAAGCGATAAAGATGCTCCTGACGCTCTACCACAGGACAAACCTGTAACTTACAACCGCCAATCAAGAGTATGGAGACAAAAGCGAAAAAGAAGAAGATCTTGGTCGAACAAAGCAAGTTACAACCAATTCGGTATAGGCAACATTCACCATCCAGTAAATTCCAAGTTTGAGAATTGGAGGGCCTCCAATAATTTTGACCCGACCACATGGCAGCTGACCGAAAAGATCGTCACTTTCATTGAAAAGAAAAAAAATCCGGCAGATGTTCAAAGGATTGAAAATGATCTTATTCAAGGAAACAATAATCCTATGAACATTATAAAGAAAGCTTATACACAACCTAAGAGTGATTCCCAAAAAATGAAAGAGTATTTAAGGGCTGAGAGACAAAGTAAATTCGAGGAGTGGGTCAAGGAATACAAACAAAACCAAGGTCGGATTACTGCCAAAGATCTGCAACCTCCGAGTATCCTGAAACCGAAGAAGAAACCACAGAATTTGCCTCCTTTGTTTAGCAAAGAAGGGAAAAAAGCATTTGAAGAAAAGGAACTCCCACCCATACAAGAAGACGAAGCCGATGAACTCACAACTCCATTTTCTGATCATAAAACTGGAAGTTTTAGGTCTCGATTCTTGTATTCTTCAACTATTGTGCCAGAATAACTATTTTTTTAACGATCTATTCTTTTAACTTTTTTGTTAGCCAGTTTATTTCAAATCATAACCAATTGCCTCTAAATTCATGCACCTTCCAGACATAAATTTATTGAAGCAGCCTTAATAAAAAGAAAGAAACCATTGGAAAATTCGTATCCAAAAACTGAAGGAAGAGGCCTTGATAATTACTGAGTATGAAAAATTCAAAAAATTAAATGAATTAAAGAAATAAATTCAAATGGATATTCAATTTGATAGACTGATACTGAGTCTGCCCCAAAAGAAACTGGCCAGTGTGCTAGCAGCGTATATCCTTGATCAATGTTGGATCATCTTCTCATTGTGGTCAGTACCAATACAAATTCCAGAGCGCAGTTACATGCTCATTGTGCCACCAATTGTGCTAATCGAAATACGGAAATTTTGCGGACGCACTGAACGACTTTGCCCCTACCTCAAACGCAGAATTATTAACTTATTTATGCCGAATATCGTCGGTGTTTCATTTTTCGTTATCATCTCAATCATGGGATATCAAGACGTGAAACTTTTCAAGCCTCCAGAAATGTTCAAATCTCAGCCGGTGGTGGATTTTGGCATTTGGATGTGCAATGCGATACATTGGTATGCAAAGATTGGATTCCTTAGCTTTTTGCTAATTGACTATTTTATTTCAAAATCTGGGATATATGACAACAACTTTGGATTAAATCTAATCGCTGGATATATCTTTGCACAGGCTCTATGTGGACTACTATTACTCCCAGGCTTCCTCACAGGAATGTGGATTGCTGCTTTGAGGCAGCTGATAATGCAGAATTACTCAACAGAGAATTGGGTCATTGTCACAATGCCGCTGATTTTTATCGCGGTAATTATTAGAAATAGAAGAAATTTTCGCATCGTGGAACTTGGACCTGATGAGGATCAGATCATCGAAGCCCCACAAAACCATCAAATAAATCTTATTCTTTAGAAAATGACTGGGTCCAAATGAATTTTATTCATAGAATGTAAGAAGATCATTATATATCTCTCTCTCCCTCCCTCTCTTTCTACATTTTTTTCAATCGTGTAGCTTAATTAGATTCTGCGAAATATTTCTGTTGTTGCGTGTAGCGATTTCATCAAAAATTAAAAAGAAGCAATAGTATATTCAAATAATGGATAGCCGCTGTAAATCAGAAGAAAAATAGCTATTGAGTTCCAAGACCTTGGGTTCCAATTGCTAAACAAAGGAAATTCATGGTGTTTTTTTTTGAAGAAATTTAGGTTCAAGCCATTAAATTTATTAAATCATTTGCAGCTTTCAAAACTATTATACATACTCGAGCCCATAAAGATGGCGCGAGCATAAATCCTCATATGGTTATGAGCAGTCAAAAAAAACGAATAAATTTAGTGTTTTTAGACCATTTTTGCTATTGCTGTGAATCCATATTGACATAAGAGCAGTCTTCATCCTCCTCAACTCTTTTCATATTTTTTTTCATATTTTGGATTCGCCTCAGTTTCAACATTGTTGTGGGATCCAGCTTGATTGCTTGAAGAGTATCATCAATGCAGTCTTCATCTTTTGAAGTTGCGTAAAAATTTGCCTGAAAGTTCATCTGGTTTGGTGAAGAGAGGTTGCTTCTTTTACAGTGCACGAACAAAAGAATCAGGGCCACGATCACCAGAACTATAAATATCACGACACAAACGATTGTTTCTCCAGGAGTTAAGCAGCCTCCGAGCATAGATGTGGAAGACGTGAGTGTTACATTAGTCTTATTGAGCTGAAAGTTTGAACTTTCGACATTTGTTCCTCGCAGCCAGCTGAACGCGTTAACAGCATAGAGCCACCCAAAGATCGCGATGAATTTGAATAACATAGCTTTGATAAAATTAATCATTCCTGAAATGCATGATAAATAGATTGCTTAGATTTATTTAAGTGACGATTTGAAGTTGCTCAAGAAATCGTATATTTTTTGAATAAGCTGTAGAATCTATGTCTTACAAATTGAAACTAATAATCTGGCTTTTTGATCCAATCGATATCTATAAAAATACTAGATAGTCAGATACTTGTAACAGCAAATTTATAACAATTTCAAGCTCAAACTTGGAATATATATAATATCGTATTGCAGCTTCGACCACTTCTATGTGATAATTTATGAGAAGTGCATTCTCAACATGTAAGAAGATGTCTGATTTGAGCAACCAAACCTATTCTAAGTTATCCCCAGGCATTCAAGGCGTTTTATATTTCTACAGTCAGGTTGAATTTTTCCAAACTTTATTTATTTAGGGAGTATTTTTCTTTGCTGACGCTCTCATTGATGCTTTAAGAAAACTATCAGGGTGCATTTCACATTGCTCTCTTGTAAATGAGCAGTTGAAATTTTCCTTTGAAAAAACCTACTGCAGCATTCCTGGAAAAATTACTAATTGGGAACAAGTTAGATCTTGAAGATCAACAGGAAGTCGCCAGATCAGTCGCTCGTGAGTATGCTAAGGGTATAAAAGCTCTTTTCACGTTATATGGGCTTTTGCTGCTTTTCTCTAATGAAAAGATCATTTTCCCTCTCTTCCACAACGTTTTTTGATCAGTCAGGAAATTCTGCAAAGTCTCTTTAGAATTAACTCATAAACATCAGAATATATGCCGCCCAGCGTATCTCACAACTTCTGTTCTAGCTTTTCTAATTGCCTCTGCTTCATGCTTATAGTGCGAAAAAGCTTTTCAACTGGCTCTTTTTTTTTTTATTTGATCATCTTAACTACGATTCCAATTACAGCAGCTGGCTCATCCTTGAATTATTAATTATTTGAAGCAGATGCAGAAGGAAGATACAAATTTTTTGCGCTATGGTGACAAGGTCATCATTCGCTGCCTCATCAAAGAGACACTCGAAACCGTCATCGGCTCGGACGGGTTTTCGCGGAATGGTATTCAAATATTACCTCAAAAGTTCCAAGACACGATGGACATCAGCGACAAATTGTTTGTTATCTGGCCTGAGATAGAAGTGAAAATTGAAAAGAGCATGATAGATGCATATGATTTTGCTGCTGAGAGGAGTAAATTCATTGAGACCCGAATCCTCAGAGCTTACCTCATAAATTAGATTTCTCAGCGGATAGCATCTTCCCTGACATGGTCGAGTCTCTCAAAGATGAGATCTTGAAAAACAAAAATACTGCAGAGAAGATGAAAGGGAAACTGGTCTCGTTTGGAGAGAAGATCATGTTTCGACATCTAAAGTCCGGTCGCTTTATCACCGGAGTTGTGGCATTCGATAATCAATGTGTCTAGTACGCTTTTTTTCAAGTTTTAGAAAATTAATCGCTGCCTGTAGTGCTTCTCTTGAAGATACACCAACCCAGGAGTCATTCTTTTGCATTCAGAACAGCTATCAATATCAAATCGAGAAAGCGAAAACTATCGCTTACGATGGGCTATATTATGTTCATTTAGCCCCCAAAGCTGAAGGAAATCAGTCTGAGAAAAACTATTTCGATTTCGAGCTATCGAAAAATTTCAATTTTTCTGACGATTCGACTCCTGGAGGCTGTCTTTTGGTCCTTTCGTTGAAAACTCAGCTCCAAATCAGGTACATTTATTGGTGAATTGGCCTCATTCCTCCTGTAAAGATTTCAGAAATATGCCTCTGCTATTGAAACACGTGATGATAGCGCTCTTAAAGCTGGAGAGTTAGTGTGGTTCGTGTTCCATGAAGATGAACTCTGCCTTAACACTTTGCAAGATCCTAAAAAACTAGGAAAAGATGCTGCAGTAGGTAAGCTAATGCCAGCTTTCGTCTGTAGAGTAATGTTGAATATGTGCACCAAGGTACCCCTAATATTACATTGGACCCTTTCGACGAAAATAAGCGAGACTATGGTGCTTTATGGAGAATTGAGCATGTAACGGAAGAGCAAGGAGGGATTGTAGAATTCTCGGAGCCAATTCGTCTTCGTCATGTGATGTAATGCGTTTAATGCCAAGGCCGTTTCGAACTATTATTCTTTTTCGGTTTACGTTCAGGTCACATCATTATTTGACTTACAATGAAAGAACTGGGCTTCATACACAGCCTTTTAAAACGGAGGACACCTTCTTCTTATTGCAACCGTTTAATGCAGATCAGGCTGGCATTGATTTTATCGCCAGTGAGAATGATATGATCACGATTCAGCACTACAATACGAAAAAATGGCTTTCAAAAGGGCTTTCCTCTATCGAAGCGTAATTTCAAATTAATACTTAATCGCAGAAACTGATAAACTTTAATCTACCTTAGATTTACTACTGATCAGCAGATAGGTCAGACAGGAAGACTCTGCGATATGCAAGAGAAACGTAATCCATCAGTATATTCGGATTTTGGCTCACTACCATTGCACAGTGCAAAGATTCAACTACTTCATTCCAGTCAAAGCTAACTCTAAGGAAGTTCAATTCATTTACTTCTTGCGATTCTGTGCAAACCGTCTCGAGGACAGTCTTAAAGGCGCCCGCTTTGTTCTCAACGTAAATAGAAAACAGAAATTGGAGAGGATTCGTTAATATTTGCAAATAGGGAGTTTACTATACAAAAGCATACCAGAAAGGCACCATTCATATCGATAAAGCAGTTTTCAACAAGCTGAGAATGTCGATTGAGTCCATGAGAAGTATCCTTTACTTCTTGTTCAGCGGGAAGGATATCCTCGTCGAGAACCTTGGAGCAATCAAACCTAATCCCCTCAAGCAAAACCTCATTCGAGATTATGGAATAATCCCTCGTCTCGTTGAATTCATAAAAATGACTCCGTCTTCAGCTGTAAATTTACTAGCATAAAATCCAAAGCACTAATTCAACGAAAGTTTATGGACAAAAACATCTGCGATATTGACCTTGGAAGGATATTCAGAGTCACTCGAACGAAAGCTGATGATCCTAACCTCAGTAAAATTAATGCTTCAGGAATTAGCCCTTATATGTTTGATTCCTTCCAAATAGTCGAACTAACCAGCGAGCAGTGCCATCGAATTTTCTTTGAACTTTGCAATATTTCGTATATTATTCTGACAAACGCCTGCGTGAACAATTCAGATAACGAATTCGAATGCTTCAAATATGTTGAAATCTTTTTGAGACACGTATGACCTCCTGCTGTTCCTAATCCCCTTTTAACTCATCAAAAATATAGATTGGAACACCATTGAGAGCTTCTGAATGCTTGACTACAATTCTGAGGAATAACGAGCAGCTACTCTATCTGATTCATTCTCCTGAAGCGCTTGAGAAGAAATATAAAGTTCGCTTTGGAGGCGGAGAAGGAGAAGGAACGAACGATAGTCTTATCAAGGCTTTTGTTGACCAACTTATCGTATATGATTCGGATTTGCAGGCGTGCTTACTTGTTTAATTCACATAAAATAGAAAGACTCTGCTGGCGAAAATAAGGCCCATTTCCGCTTTCTGGCTGAAATCTGCTCATTTAGAGACAAAGGAATAACGATCAATCAAATTATGATTCATGATATGATCTTTACGCAGAAAGACAAAATGAACGTGAAACTTCTTAACATTAAGACGTATATATGGACTGATGAGGACTCTGAATGAATGACAATAATATATCATTGCATAGTGAGAATAACGACGAGTCGCTTTGGATTGATACAAACTACAAAAAAGATCCAAATATCAATTTTGAGAACTTGGAAGAATTATATAGGTAACGACGATTTTTTCCCTTTTTTAATCTTATTTCATATTCTTAGCACTGGAAGGAATCAAGACCCTGAGATAGCTACCATCATTGAAACACTACATGAGCAGATATATCTTTACAGCGCACTTTGCTTTGGCCGAAACCAAATCAGTAAGGATACGATTCAAACGAAAATTACAGCAAAATATCTCCTGAAAAATATTTGGAATGCAGGATACCCGAAAAGTACAAAGGTTCATTTCACAATTTATAATTCTTTTTGTTGATAGGCCTGCGATCGAGGCTGATTGAAGCTTTAACTCACATCTACGTAGACTCTCAGCCACGTGACGAAAAAAATTTAGGCGATACTACATATCTCGTGATTTTTGACAAGAAGAAACAATACGGAAAGGGATCAGTTTTCCAGCACGCTGCAACTTTTCGGGGCGACACACTTCCAGCGAGTGATGGAGAGGACGATGAGGAGCAGAAGAGTGCAATTCTGAATACAAGCATGAGTAATTGGCCACTAAAAGGATCGAAGGGGCCATCATCACAAAATAATATGCTCAAAAACGCTCTTAAGCTCAATCTTCTTCAGAACCAAAAACCAGATCGAGACTCAGACGAAGATTCTGATGGAAATAGTTCCAGAAATAGTCCGAGGCAGCCGGGAACTGCCCGAGAAGGCGCTGTTAAGGAATCCGATTTCGCTCACAAACCTGCACATAACGAGGATCCTTTCATTATTTTGCTAGGGAACGATATTGTGGGCCACTTTTACGAAATAGTAATAATATATTATCCTGAAAAGCATCATCCTCACAATTCGATAGTTCAATAAAAAAAGCAAGGGCTCAAATAAATCGAAGAAGAAGGGAACCTTCACTCGAGCAAAATACGACAATTTCAATCTTGCTCTGATCAATTTATTCAAGAAGCTTGTCACTTTCGATTTTTACCCTTTCCACATCGAAAAAAGTGAGTGTTTTTCCTTGCTCTTCGTGGCGTTATAAAGTTTTCCTTCATATAATAGATGACAAAAGCACGCAAATGTTTAACCTCTTTGACGTCGTGACAGCGCTGTCAGGGTTCTTGGACTCGAAAGAATGGCAAAAGGACATCAACATGAAGAGTGAAGATGCTGAAAAGCTTATGGATGACACAAAGGGAGACGGCACGAAGGAACAGAACCTTGAAAAATACTTTGATCAGACTAAGCGATCTAAGAGACGTGAACACAGCAATGCGACCAGAATTTCTCAAAATCCTAGATTATCGATAAACACGCTGTCCAAGAAGAAAAAATTCAAGTATGTTTTTATCTGGCCTGAAGTTTTTCAAATTATATCTTCTTAGACTGGCAGAATATGCTAATATCCTTCAAGGATTACTCGAGAAAGACTCCATAAAGAAGCGACTTCTCAAAGACTCTGACTTAAAAAAGGGTCTTACTTTCATCGATGATGATCTTACGATGAATGAGGTAGTGACTTTTGATTAAACGAGTTCAGATAGATGTCACTTCTTTAGGCAAAACTGAAAAAAGAGGTTTTAAAAATGCTTGAATTCGTTCTTGATCGAATGAATCGAAATTACGTCGACGATTTCGTAGCATTTTTCAAGAAGAAAATCCTTGTGAAGGCAAAGCACAATAGAAGGTATCAATTTTCTGGCATTATTTCCTCTAATCAGTGCTGAGTAGCAACGATGATGTCGTCTCGACGTTTGTGAAAAAGCATTTTAAATTACCAATCATTTTCAACTACAAAAAAAAGAAGGTTCTCAAAGAAGGGGATAAGAAAATCACGAACGTGCAGAGATACAAACCTTACTACAAAGCTCTCAAGGAAATCATGTTTCCTGATTTGATGAATCTGTTCGCCTATTTCAAAGATGATGACTTAGAGAACGAGATAATTGACTTCATTTACAAATGCTTCACACAGAGAAGACGCTTCATTAAGAGTTTGACAAATGTCGTTCTGCTCACAAATGAACGAGAGACAGGCATGTACACTCTTTTGCATGACAAAGTGAAAGATTTCAAGACTCTATGCGAAAATTCTGAGCAATGGTTCTACTTGACCACCAGCAAAGACAATTCGAAGGAACTGGAGCAAGTTCAAGCAGATCTGATCTTATTCATCCGTTGCCTGTCACCAGCGGCGTACGTTACTCCAGATGGAAAAGTTGAAGAAGGTGAGCAGCTAAGTGCGTACTTCAAAGATATTAAAGTGAGCTACGAGAGACAGCAGGTCCTCTGCAATTTGAATTTCCATACGGTTCTTATAAACCTGTTGAAAGACGGAGATCACGTTCTTAAGGAGATCAAGACGATCAACTCCGACAACCAACAATATGTGATGATTTTCAAGCTTGTGTTCCAGTTCTTAGCGACTTTTTGCAGCGCAAATAACAAGAGGAATAAAAAACTGCTATCAAAAGAGATAGACTTTTTCATTTCGCAGCTTAACTCAATTGAACTCGGACAGATTGAGCTTCTTACTGAGATGTATCGAAACAACTATCAGCTGGTAAAGAACTTCGATCTCTCAGTTCTAGAGTCAATCTTGAATATCATTGCAACGAACGGTTGCAATCCAAAATACTACGATTTCTTGAAAGTGCTGATCGAATGTAACGGGGAACCTATCAAAGACAATCAAATTAGAGTTCTCGAAAAGATTCTCTCTCACAAACACAAAGACAAGATATTAAATCTTGAATTCAGTCCTCAATACAACCATGAAATCTTCAGTTTTAATCGATCGGAACTCCGAGAAGGCGAGTATTTGTATATGTACACAGCCAGAGTTATCGAGTTTTTGACGATTTATTCTCGCAATGAGTCTCAAGACAGCGTTCTGAACTTCATGTGTCGAAAAATCCTACCTTATGACTACGTTCTAGATCTGCTGTCTTTACCGGATATCTTCTCCTATAAGCTCATTAAATTCGATCCGGAACGTCATCTGAAAACGTGCATCGTGAAGATCCCTCTCCTAGCGTTCTTCACAGGCGTATGGCTTCGAGACCAGAAGCTTTTCCAGGACCTTGTTCTTGATGTGAAGCCCTTGACGGCTTTGCTCATTTTTGAAAGAGATAAACTCGAGAACCTACAAACAAAAGATTTCGAAAACATAGCGCTTGGAAGTTTCGAGGATTTCACAGAAGAGTACAATGAAGAGTTCAACGTGTATGTCGCCGATAACAGGGTAGATTATCTGAACTACTTCCTGAAAGGACTGTATCCAATGCTGCTCGCCATTAAAGAAAAACTTATTCAGGGCGATGTGCTTAATGTCATTGATGAAAGACATATCAAATTCCAGAAGGCATTCCAGAGCCTGTTGAATACTTTGGAGTTGAACTATCCCAAATTTATAAAATTTGTCAGAGAAGAAGAGGCATTCGACGAGCTAATAAACGCTTTCCGTCAACTTGGTGTTGTTGTAGATGCTGTTGCGGTAAAACAGTACATGAATTCAGAAAATTCGGACTCAGAAGAAGAGAAAAAAGAGATTCCGATTGAGACTGCTGAGAAACCCCAAACCACAGCAGAACCTCAAAAAATATTTTTTGATTACACAAGCATGAAGACGTTCTTGCCGACAATCCCACCAAACTCGACGGTACGGGATGAAAGGCAATCGATTTGGAGGAATTTCATTCTGACGATCCTCTCGAACACCTCGATTAGGGAAAAAGTACAGAAGGAAAGCCGCAATATCGCCTGGATGTTCCAAAACGTAGAAAGTGTTGAGCTCGAGCCTGGAAAGAGTGTCGCCAAGTTTGCTGTAATCAGCAAAAGACTCCTCAACCTGATGGAAAAGAATGCCAACCATCCCACGCCGAAGGTCAAACAGATCAATCGTATTGGTGAGCTGCTTACTGCTATCTTCAAGTTCTCAAATCCGGAAGATAAACGCAAACTGCAGTATATTTTCCATAAAAACGCTGCTGCACAGCACATCTTATCCATAATGTGCGCGCCACAATTGGATCCATCTAATTTCAAATGCATGCTCGAACTCAGCGTAGAATACCTCAACGGCGGATTCCTTGAAGGTCAAAACGCTTTCTACGAATTTTTCGTATCGAACCCTGAGTCAGAAGTTATTTTTGAGCGTCTTTATAAAATGATTGACAATGAGGTAGCGTTACACGAAAACGAACTGTCATACACTGAATATATCGACAGAATCCTCGAGGAAGCGCCATTGTCTCACCGAAAGCCCAAATTCGAATTCAGCACGCTCCTAAACTTCCTCCAACTGCTAACAGAAAATCACAATTCGAGACTGCAGGACTACTTACGAAGACAAACAAACTCACGCACGAGCTATGACCTTGTAGATGCCTGCATTAATCTTTGCAGATCCCTCATCAAACGACTCACTCCTGTTAACTACGAAACACTTCAGAGATGTATGGCAACCTTAGCTGAGTTTATTCAAGGACCTTGTTTAACAAACCAGCAAGTGCTTGTGGATAAAAAATTCATTGAAACTGGCTGCTCGATAATGAACAAATGTCTGTATGATGGTGATGTCATCATGGAGATGTACACTGGGCACCAGATCGCAAGAATGAAAGAGCGATACAATACAGTGAATTCTATTTTTATCAATCAATTGCATCACGTTAGTCCTGTTTGCGCCAAAAAGATTGAAGAGTCTCACAAGCGCTTATCTCCACTTCATTTCCAGAAATGGATGCTCAACAGACTCAAATATAAGACTGTGATTATCTTAGAGAGTTTGCTGGAGGGCCAGAACGACGGAAAGACTCTCAAGATTATGACGCAGGAATGCCCAGCTTCTGTCTTGTTGCAAAATTTGAAGATTATTTTCAAGAACCAGCACAACTACTACGGCAGAAAAATGAATGCAGAAAGCTTGAATCATTTCGAAATTGATCCAAACTCTTTAAAAGATAAAGATGACACTCTGGCTCTCGAACTGATCATTGAAACTGGTTTCAAGATTTACGGGTTGCTTAGTATCTATGCGGAATCCAAACTTGAAGGCGAGGATATAAATGCTTTTAGAGAGGCTCTTGAGAACTATTCATCTAATGAGCGCAGTATCGTTAATGAGAGAGAAGGGCTTATCCGAGAGGTCTTCTTCTTCGTTTGGGATATCATCAAGTTCCTGTTCACCATCTATAAAGTCATTTTATTGGCAGTCAGCCGTCGAAACGTCTCCACCCTTCGGCACGCATCTATTAAGCAGATCTCTCTGACCTCCAGACATCTTGTGCCGCGAATGATCAAGTTCTTTTCCAGATTTAGCGCGTCGATTGAGATCATCCGAGACGACAATATCGAGAAAACCTTCTTTTTCTTGGTCCCACATTGCACATTTATCACCGACACAATTCGCAAAAGAGTCCGAAAGGGACTTTCGCTTAGGGATCCAACGACTAAAGTCCGATGCCTGATGTCGCAGTTCAACGAAATGAACTTTTTGCTGAAACATGAGCAGTCTTTGTATCATAAGACTCGTGAAAGTTTCTGGCTTAGAATCATCCTTCGAAACGGCAAGTTCTGGAGAGACGTCGCCTTCCTCATCTCAGTGTTCCAAAATTATCATTTCTTCCAGAATTTGCGGTATTTCGACGATGCTGGTGAGATTCATTATGGTCAATGCCTGAACGCTAAAGGCTCAGCATCCACGTGGGCGATTACACTTCAAATGGTAGCAGTAATCTTGATGCTGCTCACAGAAATCATTTCGAAAGGTCCGATTATCTTCCATGACTCTTGGATAGATCAGTTCGACCCATACGATACAGTCTTCCAGAGAGTGGTCAAAACCATCAAAAACTTCTGCAGAGGTATTTGGAGGATTGTTTCTGATTTCAAATTGCTGTACACAATGATCTATACGTCGATTGCGATCGTAGCCGGATCGTTTGCATTGAATGGGTCTGGAGATTGTGTACAGGCTATCCTCAATGGATTCCTGCTGGTAGATGTCATCGTGAGATATCCTACTCTGCAGAACTTCTTAAAGTCTATTTGGAAACCAAAAGTTCAGATTTTCTTCGCGTTGCTTTTGTTTGTGCTGCTTGAGTACCTATTTACAATGATTGGGTACTATTTCATCCGTGGTGACCTTCAGCAGCTGCAAGAGGCTTGTCCTAACTTTAAAAAGTGCTTCTTATCCATTTTTGATCTTGGATTCAAATACACCGGAGGTGTTGGAGCTGGTATGCCCGACTGGATATCAAAGATTGATTGTAAGGCACCTTATATTTAACTTCAACTAACAAATTTTCTTCCCCATAGCTGATAATCCTATGGAAGTCAACACCATCTTTTGGACAAGGCTGTTTTATGATAATCTCTATTTCTTCATTCTCTTTATCTTGCTCATTGAAATCATTTCAGGTAATAAAATCCGTCAATTTCACTCTCGGTTAAATCGTGAAACCTAATCCATAGCTATCATTATTGACACGTTCCAAGTGCTGAGAGAGGAAGAGGAGGACAACCAAAACGAGCTCAACAACTTCTGTTTCATCTGTGGTATTGAGAAAGAAAAATTCGAAAAGGAAAGCGATTATAAACTTGGTTTCGTCCATCACTATCAGGTTGCTGATTAATAATCCTTACCTCGTGTTCTAATTATAATCATTACAACTTTCTAGTATGAACATAATATGTGGAACTACCTGTTCTACATGGCATATTTGCAAGCTAAGCCAACGACAGAGTATTCAGGGCTTGAGAGCTATGTAGCAGAGAAGATCGAGCAGAACGACCATTCATGGTTCCCGATTTATAGGTACAATTTGATTTGAAACATTGTGCTCACTCTGGTAAAAAAAACAACAATAGGTCGCTCACTCTAAAGCAGAAGCTCAATGAGGAAGAGGCTCAGGTGAAAGAATGCGCCGCGATGATTGAGCAACTGAGAAATAGAGTAAGCATCTTAATTTGTTTTGAAAAGACTTAATAATGAATATTAGCTGATAAATCTCGAAAAAATTGTGGATTCTGATATCAACTTGGTTCAGAAGACCAGTCGCAAGAATAAGATTAAAGGATTGTTCTCAAAAATGTCTACCTTCCAGAGGTTTGTTCACAAAGTTCAGCAACCAACAAAAGATGAGAAGGCCAGTTAAGTTGGCCTGATCTCATGATTCTTTAAATATTCGTATTAAGGAATAGACGACTTATTAAAATCGTGCTTTATAAGATTGATTGATAAATTCATCATTTCATAAAAGTAATTACATAGATTACGAATGGCCTCATAATTGCCTAAGTAGTGAAAGCACTCGTTCTGTATGGTTCTTTATGATTGTAAGATCAACTAACTCAATCAATTTAGGTGACAAAGTGTAACTTTGTTTGGGTTTTAGGTCCTCATGGTGTGCTGTCAAAAAAGCTGCTTTATATTTTAATTGTAAATAATTTTTAAATATGATGGAGAATGTTGATGCGAGAGATCCTCCGAGGAATGGAGGCACCAGTACCAGACAATGCGGCCAAGGACTTAAACTGCATTTAATTTCTGGATACCCTAACATCATTCAAGTAGAATTTCATCATCATCTCTACATGTTGATTGAAATTTTCAGAATAGTGCCAAAGATGACGAAGTTAGTGATGTCGAACCTGAGGAAATGATCGAAAACAAACAAGAAATCCTTCCTCAACCAGATAAAAATAGATCGCGATCAAATTCAGCAGTTAGATACAAAGAGCATAAGGTGCACAAAGCGCAAAATAACGTCCCCATTAACAGTCAAGTTCATCCTGATGATCCTTATTTAAACGCGCCTCTGAGCATGATTCCCATACAGCACGAGCAGGACTCCTCTCAAAGAGCTCCTCAGAAAATGCAAGAAGAGATTGGTGTCGACGAGGAGATGCTTTCTGCTTTAGCAAAACGAATTGAAACTTGTTTAAACAGCAGCAAAAACACTTATGACAAGTCAATAAAAATTCTTTCACATCAAATCCACTCTTTAGCTGTCGATATTCAATCTCAACCGAAGCACCCAAATGCGATGGAAGACGAAAAAACATCAGAAAGTTATATAATTGAGAAAATTCAGAACCCTCAGCACCTCAAGCCTGCTTTAGATCTGGATAGAGACTGCTCCAAATCAGAACAACCAAATGAAAACTTAAAAGAGAGCAGATATATGGAATCGAATGATGATCAAGGGCAGATTAGTCACACAGAGCCTCACGAAACAACGCAAGCGATCAATGATTGGAGTCTGAATGTTCGTCCAAAAATTGATTTAAGAGTAAACTCGTATGATGTCAGAGCAAATGCCGGTGGATTATATTCCGAACCGCAAAACGAAGATTATTCTCGTTCAGTTTCTGCTCCTGTAGCAGAGACTATGAATATCATTCAAAAAAATGGTCAGCATGGAACCGGAATTCTCAAAGCAGCAGAAAGCCAACTGGAATATCCACCTAAAGGGCTTGAGACGTCTTCAAACGATTATGTTAATGAACGTCCTCATAATACGACTCCTTTGCAAAACCAAATACCCGAACAGTTGAGTACGAACCAAGAAAATAAAAAAAGTAGTGCTACTAAGAAGGAACAAACTTATTTTAGAGAAAAGCGATCTCTCGAAAGCGGGCGACGATTCAATGCAAGAAAGCCTGAAAAAACCCAAAAGGTTGGCTCAATCGAAACTACTAAAAGTTCAATTCGGACACTGATGGCCAACCCATCAAATACAAAAAAGAAAAACTCTCCCCAACGAGCTGAGAAGCTGCTATCGAGAAGTCCAAGAGAAAAATTGAGCGCCAAAGCTAAAGAAGAATTAACCATTAAAGATAGCCAACAAAAAAACCCCGAACAATTGGAACCTTGCGAGCTGAACAGTCAAAACACCCAGGAAATGAGCAAAGGCTTTGAATCAGTAGATCCGAAAGAAGTTGAGTACGTGCTCTCGATTTCGACAATTTATTCTATTTTACATATTATAGGTACGAAAAGTATTTAAACCAAAAGAAATCCAGTCTATCACCAGAAAAATCAGAAAATCTCTATGGAAAAATCATAGACGATATAAAAGAGTTGTATTTGCTCAATATATTTCAACTTCTAATCTGTGGTTGTAGAACTCATTTTGAGAAAGAGAAATTAGAAAATAGCAAGATCAAGGAGCCATCTCCGTTACTGAAATCCTCGAATGTTGAAGCGAACAGAGAAATTTGGATCAATCGTATTGATAAAGATGTGAAAGTCCGGATACTTGAGAAAATTGAAAGAGAGTTGAAAAAAGAGTTCGGAGAGCGTTGGAATGAGCAAGAAGCACCGACAAATCAATGTAAAACAGCTCATGCTTATCCTTGTGGTTGACCTGTATTTACAGTGACAACCAAATTAGAGCAAGGTTTGAGAGTTAAGACGGAGACAGAGGGTAGGAGGAAGAAATCGACGTCAAGAGACAGAAATCGTACCTCAAAAATTGAGCAAGAACTCAAAGCAGTAAGCATCACCTTAACACATTTTTCCCTCAGCATTTTCAATAAAGGCGAGAGAGATAGTGAGCAGAGTTTCTCGTTCTCGATCACCGCAGCAAAAAAGTAAAAGCAAAGTATCAACCAACACTGCCATGAAATACAAACATTTCGAGACTGAAGAAAACAACTCACAGGAGAAAGCTTCGAATAGAATCAGTTCCAATGAAGCTCAACTAGGCAATATGCAAGTCCTTTTGAATTCTTCTCGAACTCCAAGAAAGTTCCAAACATCAGTGACGTTTCGCTCTCCAGAGACTGGAAAAATATCTAACAGGGCTCAAGAAGTCCAGCAGCCCGAGACAAATCAAAATTTGTATTCTCAAAAAAAGAGTCCTTCCCAGCACCAGCGGACGCCCTCATCTGATGAAAAACTGAGAAAAGCGTTAGCCAAAAAATCAAGGGAAACTCAAGTAAAAACATCTGCTGGGAAAACTTCGGGGCAAGATAAAAAAAGCAAGTAATGATGAGAAGGTATCTGAGGAAAGTTATTTAGAGAAACTTCTGAGGCGATTTTTCATTAGAGCTTAATTTTGAAAATTGAAAGAGCTACTTTAAATTTTGTAGCTGAGTCTATATTGATAGAAATATGTATCGGTATATCTATATGGAGTGAATTGTATTACCAAACCTCAAAGTTAAAATTCATGTTGCAATCGCATTTTTCACACAGGAGAACCTGATTTTGAAGTATTTGGTTTTTATAGTCATGTATTATTATAGTCATAATTATTTATTTAACAGCCCTAATTAGCTAAGTATAAATTGTCCTGCAGATGAGCACTTACAAGAATAGAAAGTAAGTAGATGGGTTCACTAAAACATACACATCGACCCTTAATATATAGACAAGCATGAAAAGCGAATTAATCCTCTTTTTCCTTCATTGTTTGCATGACTGTTTCTCTTAAACCCCTCTCCCTTAGCTGGGGTGTTGAAATCAGCTTATGCTTGCTCGTCGCATTCCTCATCGTGTACAAATTAACTACGAAGAACAACGAAAAGAGAGCTCCCAAAGCGCTTAGAAGAATCTTGAAAATATTGACTGTCTTTCTATAATTGTTGATTTCGTCCGTATCTATGTAGTCAATGAACGAGAAATGGACTATCTTGCCGTCTGGAATGAACGAATCACTGTTGTCTACTTCGCCAGCAATTTCCACGAAAGTTTTGAAGCTCTGATCTCCTTTTAAATCAGGCATTTCTAGACTAACCGTGAAGTGATGATTATTTTTGAAGGCTGCCAGGTGTGTGACATCATGTTGATGTAGCGAAGGAAACTCGTAGAAATAAACTTTTGGCATTATGACTATCTTTTCTACTGGGACACCATCTGCGTTTTTGAACATAAACTGTCTTGAATAGTTAAGGTAACTGTTTTCAAAAGAGTAATGCTCATCTAATTGCTGATTGATCTTCGCAAGTCTCACGAGCGAAGAATTATGACCTTTATGAGGGATTAAGACAGCGTTTTTATTTCGGATGAATATCCTCATGGGGCTATCAGAAACGATTGTGGCACCTTGGTTGGAATCTTTGGTGGAGTTAATGGTTGTATTCAGTGCTCCAGAGTAGAAGACATGTATCAGAGTCCCTTGAATGTCAAAATCATTATAAAGGTACCCAGGGGGGAATTCCTTGCAATCTTTGGTATTAAAATCTATCTTTCCTGTGAAGATGTTGATCTCTTGTTGATCAGCGGAGATTGAATAATTAAGAATTGATGGGTCAAGGTTGTGCACTCTGAATTTGCATAGATAAGAAGCATTTTTGGCTTCCTGAGGGCTTTGAAGGAAATTAAGGTAAACCATATTGGGATCTTGAATAGCGAGGTTATCATGAAGATAAGGGAAGATTATCACCGCAAGCATGAGCAGACTTGCGATAATAAAACTTATTCCAGTCTTTACTTGACCAAGTTCAACTTCAATTTTCAATGGACTCGTCACGAGGTAATAAAAGAGCCGGTAGACGTCTTTTATAGTGCGAATGAAAGCGCTAGTGAGTAGCATACAAACTTGTTACTATGACTGCTATTGGTGTCGCAAAGATTTGCGATTGTATTATTAGCCCTGTCAAGTAAATAGCGAATTGAATAAATTTTGGAATGTTCGGTACCCACACTGATTTTTCTGAATTCGAATCTATATGCATCTCGTACTGAAAATATTAAGGCGATAACTTGTCGTAAAAATCAAAGCAGTTAGTCATAGGATTGTGCAGTGCCACTCTTTTCGACGCCAGTAATGAAATTTGACAACAAAATAATATCTCTCTATTGACTTTAAGAGCGCAGATTTTGGATACTAGTATCATCGAACAAGTTTGCAAAGACTAATGAAGATGACATGAAAATGTGCACTGTTGAGAGTAATTTTTTAATTTTCTAAGAGATAGAGGAGTTTCTTTATCGAAGGCAGTTTGTGACCGAATTTGGAACACCCTTTGCAAATATAAATATTTGATTTTGTAAAAACAAAAATAAAAAAGCGCGTGATTCTTCTGTATAGTTGAAATTCGGGAGCCTATTCCCTTTTCGTATTGTAGCGCTGTTTTACCTCCTTTGTTTCCATTTCTAACTCCTCAAAAGATTAAATTTATGGTAGCACTCAAAATTACGATCTGCGGTATTTTTCCATTCAGAGTAGCAAGTATATTTGGCAGTCCTCTAAAAGATTTTCATGATTTCGGCAAAGATGGTCTCTTGCAAACAGCATTTAACGTTATTGGGAAGATATAAATTTGCGCTCAGACTGCTGCTCATTCTTATTTATTTTTTATTTGGTCATTAGATTTATTGAGTCTAAATGGAATCTACAAAAGATATTCCCAGCATCGTTTCCAGGAAATACACTAATCTCCAGCCGATTGCAACGGGAGAGAGTACTCAGGTTTATCAAGGGAAACCGGAGGAAGGGCAAAATGTACTGGCAGTCAAGTATATCCAACCAAAGAAAGAAGGGTTTAAGAGTCGTCTTGACCAGATCGTGAATCTGAAACAACTCACACACAAGAATATTCTAACTCCAGAAGCCTATGATTTTGACCTTGATACATTTGAGTTGACATTTTCCATGCAGCTTGGTGTATCACTACGAGAAGAACTGAACAATAAAAAAACTTTCAGCAGTGAAGAATGTGTTCTTGTTCTCAGAGATGTCTTGGAAGGCTTGGAATATGCCAAGACAAAGTTTAAAGTTGCTCATTTGAATCTAAAGCCTGAAAATATAATCAAAGTAGGAGATAACTACAAGCTTTCTGATTGGAGCTTTGCGAGTCTTGGTAAAGAGACAAACAGCTATTTCCCTATGTCTCCTACAAAAAAAGACAGTTCAAATCCATCAGCAGTTTATATTTCACCTGAGAAAACCAGCCAAGGAGAGCTCAGTGGATCACAAATTTACAAGGCGGATATATTTTCTTTAGGAGTCATACTTGCTGAGATGAATGGAATTGCGACGAAGGAGCTCGAGAGTCTTGTGAAGGAACACAATGAAGAAGCCTTTGAGCGAAAACTCAGCGGTTTGAAACATAAAATACATGATTCAGTCAAAGATGATAAGATCGTGCATTTAGTTGGTGTTATGCTGCAGAAAAGACCAGAGAAAAGAGCTGATAGCACTGAAGTTTTGAATTATATTGAGCGCAGCTTTGGAAATTCAGGTCCGAAGCAGCAAGAGGCGAAGGAATATGAAATTTCAAATGCGTCCGCTCTTCAATACTATTTTTCTCTTGAAAGCGCGATCCAAGCGAAAGACAAAGCAACGAATCAAGGGCATTATGGTAAATATTCACAAAGCAGGCGCGAAAACTAAAGGGCTTTTCTATAGATTATATAAACAGTGTAAGCGTATCAAAGAATGGCAACTTACTGGCATCAGGGTCTTCAGATTTTACTGTGAAATTGTACGATTTACAGCAACAAACTTTGGTTTATACATTCGACAAGCTACACCAGAGTAAAGGCTAATATTTTAACTGGCTTAATAAAATTACATTGCAGATGTGGTCTTTGCAGTCACACTATCTGATGACGACAAGCTGTTAGTAACTGGCTCTGCTGATTGCACTGTAAAGGTATTGGATGTCCCAGATCGCAAATTAAGATCGATATTTAGCAATATCCATACAGGTATATTACCTTACATTGAGCCACTAAATCTTTGGAACTTCGTCATTAGATGTGATACAAGCTGTGGCGATTTCCCAAGATAACAAGTTCGTGTTGGCTGGCTCGAAAGATTGCACTGTATCGTACTACGACATTAATGATAAGAAGCATCTCCATACTTTCAGTAAACTTCATCAAGGTAAGCTTCTTATTTCTCGCTGCTGAACTTAAGTTAATTTACTGTTAAGATGCGGTTCTTTGTGTCGCATTCGCTAAGAAAGGAGAATTGCTCGTATCGGGAGGTTACGACGGTTTGATTAACATTGTTTCGCTTCAGGACAAAAACGTTATAACGGCCTTCAATAGCCTACACCAAGGTGAACAGATACTGCATCTCTTTTTTTTTTTCTAATACGCATATGTAACCTGAAATTAGGTGCTGTTTTTTCTTTAAGTGTATCTATTGATGGGATGTGGCTTGGTAGCGGCTCAGAGGACAAGTCAATCGCTCTGATAAACTTAACGAACAACGAAGTTGCTCATCATTTTGAGGATCTTCATTCAGGTAAACTTTCGTTCTAGCGAGCAACAGTAGAACTTACTCAATTAGGAGCAGTGACTTCTGTTGCATTTTCGCAGGACGGAAGATATCTCTACAGCGCTGGCATCGACGGAGATATTCACTGTACTGATATAATCAAAAAGAAAAATGAATTTTCATGGCTTAGCGCACATTCAGGTGGGAGTTATTTGCAGCTCACACCTTCATGATTGATCATAATTTTTAGAATTAATCACTTCTCTCGGTGTTAACTCGAACTACGTAGTCAGTGCTTCAGCTGACAATACGATAAAGGTGTTTGAATTAGAAGAGAGGAAGCTTCTCAAAACTTTTGCTAATCCGAAGCAATGTATTTTTCCCTGATGATTTAGAGCTCGATATATGATTCAATTTTCGTACAGATTGGATAAACGCTTTAACAACGACTGGTGACAACCGACACATTGTCTATGGGGCAGCAGATGGTTCGATTGGTATCATTGATATAGCCAAGAAAAAAGAGGAGGTGACAATCTCCGATGCTCATGAAGGTAAGAATGAAAATTACTCTTTAAGAACTTAAACTCATGGTGATACAGCGGCCGTTAATGCAGTCATCGTCACATTTGATGACAGATATCTCATAACTGCTGGAACTGATCGCAGGGTAGTTGTGCATGACTTCGTTTCAAAGAATGTTTTTCACATATTTGACGAAGTTCATAAAGGTATATATCATACTGCCCTCCCTAATCACTCATGAAATTAACCTCCAACAGAGGCGATCCTCTGCCTTTCTCTCGCGAACGATGGGAATACAATTATTTCAGGAGCTGCAGACGGATCAATTCGTTTGCTAGATCTAAAAAAGAAAGCACCAATTGCAAGTCTCTCCGGTGCTCATGAAGGTTACTACTGCTTCCATTCGTGATTTGATTCTTCTTTCCTTAGATGAAATTCTTGACATTGTGAGTTTGAGACTAGACCCCTGCTTTGTTACTTGCTCAGCCGATCGATCAATAAAGATGTTTCACTTGTGGAATAAGTCCCTAATCCATGAATTCGAGCTTCCGCATGAAGGTATTAACGCAGAAAATATTTTTCTTAATTAGCTTAACATTGACTGTAGATATCATTACCTGCTTGGCAATCACCTCAGACGACAAATATTTGATATCTGGATCAGCAGACAAAGGAATTGTCATCTTTGATCTTGAGGAGAAAACCATATTTTCAAGAATTCGAGAGGCACATAAAAGTATAGCAACATTTTGATACCCCCTTCATCAATGAAATGAACCATATTTAACAGATTGGGTGCTTTCGATGGCTGTTTCTCCAGATAATGAGACGATCTATTCGACGTCGGCTGATTCCTCGATACAAGTGTTTGACATTAAAACAGGCAAATTGCTCCATAATCAAGAGTCTCTGCACAGAGGTAGTTAGATATCACAAGACCATGACTAGTTAATGCCAATTTTTTTTTAAGGGTGGATTCAAGGCATCTCAATCGCATCAAATAATCTGTTCCTTGCCACCTGTGGAAGAGATGGCATGATTAAAATCAGTCTAATTGCACCGATATTGGGATAATTGATTTTCTGCAAAGAGAGAGTTGAGAAAATATTGTTAAAATCTAAAGTTTTGAATTCTTCATCAGCCAAATGCCTCTAGAAAACATATTAGAGAGACAAAATGGCTTAGTTCATAACAAATTTAAATGAAAATGAAATCAGCAAACATGAAATCAAGGCGATCTAATTATTTGCCTCCTGAAAGATATACTCAGTTTAAGATTTGGTTTTCAGGTCTCAATTACTCTTGCAAGTAAGTTCGCTCCTGAAAAATCCTACCTACGGTGATGGATACGTTCTTAAGCCTAGATCAAAAATCATTTTCTGGCAATATCACCAGTTATGCTAAGTTTATTTTTATTTTTTTTTTGTATGTGTTCGTTAATCAGTGCGCTAACTTAAATTTTTCTTATCAAGATAAATGGCAGATAGAGTCAACACGAATGCTCTTTATTGGGATAATGATGTTAACTTATCTCAACTCTCGTTCTCCAACAAAGCGGCATTAATGAGACACATTCAGGCCTCTGAGGAAAGCCAGGAGTTCACGAAAGAATTCGATGCAGTGATGGCTCAACATAAAGAAAATTTCGATCCTTATTTCGAGATAATCGAAGGCCACAAAGAGAACTACGAACCGCCAGAGCGTCTATTCAAATGGCCAGAAGCTAGTCAGAAAGAGCTAGTGGTTGATACAGATAGAAAAGAATCTAAAGAATCTTCTCTTTCATCGCAAAAAGATTCGAAAACTAGCAGGAGTGAAGAAAAAAGTTGTGAGGAGGCGAAGTTCCTCTTGAAAAATAGTGAAACAAATCGCCAAGCTTCAAATCTTGCAAGTAAAAAGCATTCTGATATGTTTACAGATATTTTCGAGAGAACTGCTAAGTTAATCAGTGAGATGAAAAGCCAAATAAAGAGTAGCAGTTCCTCAAAAACTTCCAATTTTTGTACAAACAACCAGCAACGAAACTTAATCGAAACAATTTCTAAAAGTAGCTCCACAAACGCCTTCAGCAAATATAAGGAAATAAAACACGAGCCAGTTCAGGAGAATCCCAGTCCTAAATCAGTAGTTGTGACAGAAAAACCGATGAAGTCAACACATCTCAGATGTCTCTCAGCTGATACGATGACACGCTTTCAGAACCGTAGAGATAGTTTTGGCGTTCCGCAGCATGTGCTTTTAACGCAGAATAATTCTAAGGAATCTAGTTTTCATGTTGAGATAAATCAGCCAAAAAGAAATCTTTCGAGTGACCAGATGCTACAATCACTTAGAACTATGAACCATGCGCAAGGAGAAAGAGTTGCTTCAGTACTCAATCGGATATTTGCGGAAAATGGCGAAATTGGTAGAATTAACCAGCAGCTCATTCCTCAATGCTATGAAGAATATAACGAGCCTGATACTCCAACCCTAAAGGGTCAAAATTCCTCATTGAATTTTGAGCAGGTCAGCCTAGAAAAAATGAATAAACGAAAGGACTCGATTGAGCAGGAGATTACTGAATATGGGAATTCAACTAAACCACAGAGCTCAGGAACTTTCAAAAGTTTACCAAAAATCAACAGTTACAGTCAGGCGACAATTGAAGACCCAGATTGCAACCCTACTTCAATTAAATCCCCAACTGAACAGATTCGAACACAGAAGAGTGATATAATGCTAAAATTTAATGAAAAAATAAGAGAAGTAGCTGCCGCTCAGAACCTTGATCTTGAGTCACCCAAGCATCGTTTGATATCACATTATTGTCCGACGAGCACTCCAGAAGGAGGAACCAATAGCAATGGATCGGCCAGCCATAATTCCGTTCAGTCCATTGTGCAAGCTCAGCTGAGACTTCAAGAAATAACTAATCATTCGCTCAGAATGTCACAGAAAGATAATTCTAGTAGAAGAAGCTACGATTCGAATCGAGAATCAAGCAGCGAAATAAGACTAGAGGTGAGGGAAATTGAGGACAAATTATCTGATGAGAGTGAAATAAAGAGAATGGTCACACCAGAATTTAAAGAGAATGCAGGTGTAATAAATCTTATTGCTGTAAGCTCGGAGACAAGTGCCTTAAAACCTTGCCCAAAAATAAGTCCTCGAGCTCCAGTTAGCAGTGAGCCACACACAGACCGCAGCAAATCCCCAAAGAGAAAAGCGAGGTTCTTAAATTTTGAAATATTGTACACCGGAACTGATGAAACAGATGCTTATGATTGCAACACCTCCAGTGTTGACTTGCAGCATCTCGAACCTCAAACTTTGAAAGAGGTTCAGAGACAAGAAGCTCCAACTGTCACTGTTGAAGAGGTAGTGCAGGAAACCCCTCAAGAGAGTAAAAAAGAGCAAAAAGGTTTGCTCAGATCTCAACGAAGTAAAGAGCACGCTCCAATAAAGACAAGGCCAATCAATAGTAAAGAAACGAACAGCAGACTCTCAGTTCAAACGAGTAGACACACGCATCGTGTGACCACAAATAGCTCAAAAGAATTCTCAGCGAATAAAGCAAAGTGTAGTACTCCAATTAGCAGTAGATCTTTGATAACAATGAAACAGTCCACCACTCCTAATAAAAAACCGGAGCAATCCAGTCGAGCAACAACACCGTTCAATAGACAAAAAAACTATGAGCAAAGCGCCAGCAAGAGCAATCTAAGCTATTCGCCTTGTTCAAAAAATAATAAAACTATAGAATCGAAAAGAGATAGGTCAGGTGCTATGACAGATCGCCCGAGATCCCAACTGAAAAAAACGAGTAGCAATAATAAAGTGAAGGAAGTAGAGGTGTTTTTGGGAGGTCTTTCTGAGAATTCACAAAATGAAGCCATTATGCTAACTCCGAAAACTGACCGGCAGGATACCTCGAGTAAGATACAGCGTAAAAAAGTGCAAAGACACTCATCAGCAACCACGTTTATGACCTTAGATACGAATCGAGCCTCAGAATCCGTGCAAAAAATGAGATCTCCCACCGAAAAGAGCTTATTAACTGCAAGAACAATGGAGACCTGTGAAAGTCAGAGAAGTGTTCACCCTCAATCCGCTGTGAAACTAGAGCTGGTGTCCTATCCAACCCAACAACGGAAGAGCACTCCGATGAAGGAACCAAGAACGTCTCTTTCAGGCTGTAAAAATCCTCATGCTAATAGCACAGCCAAAAAAAATCGTCAAGAATTGCATCCTTCCTCCGATTCCAAAATTCGGGCAGAATATAAAATTGAACCTGCTCAGAAGGCCCGGGCCAGGCATGAAACCATTACTCAAGCATCAGAATCTACGTACAAAACAGAATCATTGATTACAGCGTGTTCTGAGTCAAAGTATTTTATTCAGCAATTTACGAACAAATTCACGGGAGAAAACCATACTACTCCGTATACCCCCCAGCAGCAACAACCGCAGATACACGGCTTGAGAGATAAGTACCAAAAAGACCTCTCATCGAAACTTTCGTCGTTGAAGACAAGTTGTCTAATTTCACCTCCACAGAATAACAACGAAAATATTTGCGATTCTAAGCCTCATGCATCACCTCCATTATCAATTCGGAATCTTGCTGCCTTGGGTAGAGAGATTAAAGCGAAATCGAAGGAATTAACGAAAAATTCTACATTGTTTGTTAGCAAGAGAAAATTTCCATAACTTCAAGCACGTAAAGTAGATGGAACTCTTTTCTTTTTTCAATGGGCAGTTTTGTATCATACATGGATGTAAATTCTTTTTTTTCATTTCCACACTGAATATAAACGTTAGTTGATTTATTTTTATATGATCAAAAAAAGTTTGAAAATTTTTCCAAATCACAGTTATCTTTAACTAGGCAAAAGAATTAAGCAAAATTTGGCAAGTAACTGAATCAACACAACTGCTGGGTGATGACATTTTCAGGTTTTGCTCTCCAGTGTTCTGCAACTTGTTGAAAATTTTCACACTTTGTTTTGCTTCTCACAGTATCTAACACCGACTTGAAACCCAACGAAATTTTGGGTAAATCAATTTCACAAACTGAAACTTATCGCTTTCTGTTTGCAATTGTACATCAATAACACCTGAAATCTGGAAATAGTTCTTGAATAAACCACAATATAACAAAAGCAACGAGAAATTTTAGAGATGATTGAATATTTAATCTGACTTTCCAAACAATTCAAGAACGTTTTTCAGCATTTTTGAAAACAAAAACAACAGATTTTTCAATAGCTATTCCTCACACTATTGACTAAATCTTACACCCTTATGTTAAATTATCACACACAATACCCTGTCCTATCAATCATAGAAAGATCGATTGAACTTTATTTGTTTCTCAAGTCTTGGGCTCTTCATGATTGATGTATTACTTTGGAAAGAATAATTGTTTGGTTCAACGAAACTTGTTGTTCGATTTTGCTGCTCTTGCTGCGTTTTTAGACTATAAGCAACCCAATCAAAGTTGTCGGCCTTGCTAAACGCTGTCATCGATGTCATCGGGAACGGCGAGAAAAGCATCAAGCCGCTATTTTCTTCATTGGAACCAACACCTGAGATACCTAATCGACTATTTGACCTCGGCTGATTTGCCATATCTCCCATAGTATTCGGATTCTCCTTTGATATAATACTTTGGTCAAGAACCGAATTATCTAATTTGCTGAGACTGAACCACGCTTCTTTCGTATTATTCTTGCTGATTTCCAGTTGAGACTGCTGAGACTGTGGATTTTGATGAGGAGAATCTAGCTTAGATACGTTTAGTAGAGTGCCAAATGAATTATGTCGTTCATTTGAGCGTAATTGGCGGAAATCAAGTGAGATATTATTCATGTTTGGATTGAAAACTAAACTTCTCGGAGTTTGCTCTAGAGCGCCATTAAAAGGAGTAGAGGAGTTCCTTTGTTGTTCTGGAGTGACAAATTGAGGATTTCTTTGGGGCTCTGGCTGGGTGAATTGCTCTTCTACTTGATTGGCAAATTGAGACCTTTGTGGTGCTTCTGAATTTACGAATTGAGTGACGTCTGTCGATTCTTGGTTAAAATCTCTTGAAACATCTTGGTTTCCGTAATAGGTAGGACGACTTTGGGCAGCAGTGCTTGGTATTCCAAATGAAGCAAACCGCTGTAACTGTGGTTGCTCGAAGCTGGGGGAACGTAAATGAGTAGGTTCGAAAGTAGGAGTACGCAGATGAGGATCAAAGCTGAGAGGAGTACTAAACATTTTTGTGGTCTCAGGGACTATGGAAAACGAGTTTCGTATCGTGAGTAGTCTTGGGTCTGCATATTCCATTTGGTAGTTTTGATATCTTGGCATGAAATTAGGGAACGCAGGTGCTGATATGAATTCTCGATTCAATTCTGGAGGTCTTTGCCCACTATGTCTTTCTCCAAAACCTCCGTTATTATCTTTGGGTGTTTTGTTTATCGGTGACATAGAAAATCTTTCCTTGAATTCGGGCTCTTCAAAAATAATGCTTCCAATACCCATTGGTGCGAACATTGAGTTTCTTCTGTCTGTGTGGTCAAGGTCCAACGTTGGAAGTTTTGCAAAGCTATTATTTCCCTGTGCCATAAAACTCGCATTAGTCCTATTACTGAGATCGTTAGCGGGTCCAACTGTTCTTCGTCGATTTCCACCTTGCATCATTTGTCGAGTGAATGGTTTTTCTAATAATGTAGTTTTATGCTGAGGACGTCTGAATTTTTCGATTGTATCTGAAACTGTATTCAGGAGCATCTTAGCTTCACTTGCATAAATTTCATTACCAGGAAGAGTCAACAGTGAGAGTCGTCTGCCAAAATCCTCGACAATCTCTAGTACTGAATTTTCTTCGGTTGAGCCATTCCTTCTTAGGGGTTTCTCTAAATGTTGCCCATTCTGGATTTCCAATTCCTCATTCGGCTCATTAGGAGAGTTTTCATCAATAGAAATGCCATCATCATCGTCATCGCTTTTCTCTTGTTCCTGGTCGATGGTGTCTCCTCCAGTTCGATTGCTCTCGCTCGATTCAGCTGGCTTTCTTTTTTTATACAACCTCGCGAAAAAATCAGGATAGTCATCAGCTGTCTTTGCTGTTGCTGAATACGAAGTCCACGACTCACGGAAATACTCCCGGGGCTCGAAGATTCCATGAGTTGAGTATTTAAAGACATCTCCGTTGAGATCTTCAAAAGCTAAAAGCATTTTTATGCCACAAAGCATAGAAAGTTCGGCAGCTTTCTTCACAAGTCCCACTTTTCTCTTGTGGAACGTATCGATTCGGTTCTTCTTGCCTTCAATGGCCTTCATTTCGATTTTTCTTCTTCCCATTAGTGCAGTGCTAGCGTCCTTTCCTGATTAGAGTGAAATAATAATAATTTGATAATATCGCATCAAGAGAGCAAATTAAACTTTGATTAAGCTACGAAACTAATAAAAGTATTTGTTTCTAATCGTTCATCAATAATGGATGAGAATTCTGAACTTTTCGATGAGCAACGCCGTATAATATCCTTCATAACGGTATTTATGGGGATTATTAATGAAAGTTAAAACTATCGCCCTGGAGGACTGAAAATTCCCATTATAATGGTTTGTTGTGTTCGTTTTTCCTATTACGTAGAGGTATTCCAGAGAAAAAGAGTCAAGCAGCGATTATATGGGTCGTCCATAAAAAAAGAGATTTACTCGAGAAATCTTAATCAAAAGTCTTATTAGGAAAAAGATTATCAGCTAAACTAAGGTGTTAGGCAGTGCTGGATAAATTTTTCGGGTACGAATGTGATACAGACATCAGGTCGGCCGCGCAATGTGTCGGAACGTCAAGCGCTTTTTGAATTAAATTTTACAAAGCTGCTTGAATTTTAAAAAACTAATTTCGGTTCATGATAGAAGTTTTAAGAATCATTGATTGCTTCTTCGAATCTGGTTCTGGAAAGTTGATTAAATATACTTCGATTCAGGATAATATTGCTATATGTTTGAAGTAACAACCTATGACCTAGCAAGAGAACTTATGAATCTCTGAGCCTTGGCTATATGAGGGAAATGTACCAGAAACAATTTAAAAAAGGCCTCTTTTGGGCCGAGAAGACTTATTCTTCGCTTTTGAGAGTCGCTTCAAATAAAGAGAGTCCAAAGTATTCTCGAGTAAATTTTATAAATTATAAGGCAGGCGATGAGGTATAAAGAATTGGTTCCAGTATAATGTCGCTTTTCATGGGAATCAAAATATTGTGTATGAAAGGAAGATATTTACAATCAAGAGATCTTGCGAAAAATGATTGCGCGCACTTAGGACCGGAATTCATTCAAAAAAACCTTTCTTTAAGTTTTCACGAGACTGATGGTATCCCAATCAGAGCGATTTAACAGCTGGCAGTATAAATATTTCAAAGAGGCGTCTGCTCGATTGAAAAGTAAACTAACTTTGGTCTGAACGTAAAGGAATAGATCTTAATTTCTATGGTACGAATACTCTTTTCTTTGTAGCGGAAAATAGAGCTATCCAGCTTCAAAGAAGTATTATCTAGTATAGATGAAAGAATAAGATCTCTACCACAAAACTACATGCGTGATATGGATAAATCTGTAAATTAGAATATGGAGCTTCGGTCGTGTGTGGGGTATCATGAATAGAACTGTGTAATTACTTTCAAAAGGAATTTTCATGGGGAGACCATCACTGGATTTGGTGAGTGTTCTCGAAAGACTCTAGACTTCATTGTATTCATTGATGAATTGATAATTGGAGCAAGGAGATTGCTCAAAGTAGGGGATACAGGGTCTAACCTTTGATTAAAAGCATGTATAATGCCAACAGCAGGAAGACACCTTGAAAAAAAACGGTGTTAGGTTTTTTTGACAAAATTCTGTCAACTTTCTCAGTGAATCAGCTCATTCGCTATTATTTATACTACGCAGCAAACTCCGTCTGATCAGATCAAAATACGTAAATTCAAGTCGTGATCTCGAGTATTTAAGAGGACACGAATATGAAATTATCTCCAATTTTTTATTCCGATTCCAACTTTTGAGCTCAAAGACCATATGGCCACTATCATGCAAAGTCAACAAATTCAAGCAATCATTGTTGGTGGCAGTCTTGACTCCTCTTCAGGATGCGTTTCAAGCACATCTTTTGGCACTAACGGCTATCCGAACCCTTGTTATTGTAATTCGAGAGAGATTGAATTACTTCGTGAACAATTACGGTAGTTTCTCATGCAAATTGAGATTAGTAACATATTTTTAGTGAGTTACAAACCAGAAACTCCATTATTGAATCTGAAAGAGAAGAACTTGTGGGCCAAGTATAAAAGATATTTGAACTAAAGCGAATAACTGTTATTCTAGGTGGCCGATCTCCGGCTTTTGCTTAAAAAAGTCACTTATGACAACCAGCTTAGCCTTCTTAAACTGGCAGAACGCGAAGTAATAATAATCGAAATATTAATTCTCATCGATCCTTAGGCGAAACTTAAACATCTTGTTAAAGAGTATGAAACTGTTCTGCAAGCCTACTCTGAGAACTCAAATCATTTTGATCAAATACTGCAATTCTGGGCAGATATGGAGTGATCAACGACGAAATGCAGGAAAAGGATGGAGCTTCTCTTGCATGCATTGTACATATTTCGCATTGTTATTGGAAGAAATCAACGGCAATATTGTAAATATAAATTATTTTCATACAAACTACTTCATAAGCATTTTATGTCTGAATGTGATGGAAATTCTCAAATTTACCACACAAAAAAAATGTTTCGAAACATTAGTTAGAATCTGCTAAATATCGTTCACCAGCAGGCAAACATTATTTATTATTGGATGTGAAGTATCGGCTGATGAGTTGTTTAATAGGGCAGGAGAAACTTGCTGAGATTTTAAGTGATTCCTTTGCCACGAATTAAAGACACCTTTGTTAAATGCTGCTGAGTTCCTTGATGAACTTAATTGCAGATGAAGCTACAATAGGTCTCAAGTAATTAAATGAAAAGGAGCAAAGTAATATACCAGTACTAGAAAAAAAATATTCGCGGCTATAGTTCTTTTTTTTAACAACCTCTCGGGATGTGATTTTGGAATTAAGTTAATAGTGCGAAAGTTCACCCTCGTGAAATATTTTTGCGGTAGCTGTAATTAGCGATATTAATACGATTCGCAGCTTAACTTGTTAATGAACCCTTTAAACATCCTTGTTTCTTTAGAGATAAGTAAAGATATTGTTGATAATTTCTGCAATAATATTGAAATATCTTCCACCAAGCAAGCGAACACCCATTAACAATAGAGAAAAGTGAAACTAAATAACTACTCAAATAAAGCAGACTGTGTCATTGATGAGAGTCAAGCTTCTAAAAGAATTAGCTGCGCTCGCACTTTAGAAATCATCCTCCCATTTCTCATCAATCACTTTGGATTGGCCATTAGAGGAATAGGACTTAAACTTACTACTGCCATTTGTTGGGGCTGGAGATACTTGGTAGTCTTTTTGAATTTGATCAGCAATAGGAATCGCATCTTCATTGATTTGTATCAATTCTTCATCAGTAATCGTGTCTTCCTTTTTCAGTGTATAAGGAGGTTTTAATTTTTTCTGATATAATTGGTCCTATCAACAAATTTATTAGCATGGAACTTCAAGAATAGAATTACCCAATCGAAGTCCTCGAACCACTCATGATTTTTCAGATTCTGGAACGACCCTCCTAGTCTGGCCTCTGGTTGTCTGCTGAGTAATTGTCGCAGCAAAGCCTGTGTTTCAAAGTCTAAATGAGTCGGAATTTTCAATTCTTTTTTCAGAATTTGTTCGTAAATTTCTTTAGGGTCGTCTGAGTCACTATAAAATGGGTATTTCCCGGTCAAAAACCGGTACATGCAGACTCCGATCGACCACAAATCAACGTTTTTATCATAGCCACCTCCTTGGATGATCTCCGGCGCTACAAACATAGGTGTCCCTAAGAATGTAAAAGTTCGATTGGCTTTATCCTTCATGATCTTCGCAACTCCCATGTCAATTAATTTCGGATAACCCTATCAAACGTTAGCTCACTCCCAAATCAGGAAAACTTTTTACGTTTTCTTCGACAATCGTGTTTTGAGGTTTGAGATCTCGATAAATGATGTTTTTCCGATGAAGGTATTCGATAGAGAGAATGTAGCAACCAATGTAAAATCGCGTTTGCTTTGGAGTGAGTATACCTGAAGGTAAATTAAGTTTATGCTGTGAATAAAGATGACTCACCAAGTTTGTGGATAACAGCTCCGAGTTCGAGCCCTTTCAAATACTCTTCGAGTAAATAAATGAAGTGACTGTCTTTGAATGTTCTCATGAACTGCACAATAAACGGATAGTTGACTGTTTCAAGAACCTCTTTCTCTTCCTGCATGATTGTAAAGATGTGAGATTAAATTCGCTTATATGACTGCTGTACTTGGACAAGGTCTTGGATTTGTTCCTTGTAAATGAGCTCTTTCGAGATGCATTTCAATGCGAAGAAATGTTTAAAATCCTTTTGGCGCACCAAATATACTTTGCCGAAATGTCCAGAACCGAGAGTCTTAATGTAATTGAAATCTTGAAGCTTGAAGTTTTCCAAATCTTTTTTTGCTATTTTATTGGATGCATTATCCTGAAGCCCTCTCTATAGTTTTGCATTTAGGTGTTGATGAATTATTCATTAATTCGACTTCTTACTTCGTGAGATCTCTCGTTCATAGCAGCTAGTTGCTCGATTGTGCCACCAAGTTTCAGCGTCAGCTCTGTTGTAAAAATTTCTGAGATAATTCCATCGCCCTCGATTACGTAATCATCTTCAGTACTGACAATAGCGAAATAACTGTTATTATAACTGATGAGAAAAGTTAATCACTGTTTGAACTCAGCCCCAGTCGCGCTGAGCAAGTAACCTGCCCCGAAAAGGGTCCCTCTATAAGCCACAATCTTCTCTGTTTTACTCTTGAAAAGGTAGTTAGAGGCAGGAACCCTAAATCAAGTATTACTGTCTGTACATGCTCTCCTTCTAGTAGAATAAATAGCTTCATGCCCAGCTTGGACCCTTTACGAAGAACGACTTCTCCATCGTGATATTTTTTGATTTCCATCAAGTCAGCAATCTTCTCGATCTGCAGCTCAGTTAATTTACTGCCGATTGCGCTCTTTCGAATCGCATTTCTTTGAATGTTTCGATAGATCATGAACTCCAAACTATCTCCAATTACGTTTTGAAGCCTCGCCTTAGGAATCTCGATGCATTTACACTAAATATTTAAATATCTGGCATAATCAAATGTGTATTCAGCTTACAGGACCCCCAAACGCTCTAGCCGTATGGTTTCTCATCGTTCTTGGATAAAGTGCCTCTTCTCCGAACCAATCACCTTTGAGTAACTTCTTGATCTCGTAGGACCCACTCATCAACACAACCACACCCTCAATGAGGATATAAAAATCCTGAGATTGTGTATTTTGTTTGAAAATCTCCATGCCCTTTTGATAAGTCTTGATTTCCGCGAAATTTGTGACTTCCTGTTTCTGCTCGGGTGTTAGTGCAGCTTTTCAAAAATTACTGAGAAGCAATTGAAAAACCTTTACCAAATATGTCCGCCTTCTGCACGAATTCAAGTTTGATATCGTACTCAGTCAGAATTTGCTTAGAGAGCGATTCACGGTACTTCTTTCGGTTAATCCTCCAAAAGCCACTGTGAGGCTTCGCAACGATTGTCTTAGTGCTCTTTTTGTTATATAGTAATGAAGTTTCACCAAACCCTCGTCCTGCAGTGAGTTCTCGTTTTTTCTCGCCATCAACAATGACGTCTGCTGTGCCCTTGTCTTTAAACAAGCAAATCAAGTTTGTAGCTGATAAATACTCATTTCTTACCAATAATATAAAAGCTATCTCCTTCTTCCCCTTGCGCACATACTTTCACATCAGATTCGGTCTTATTCTCCAAATATTCCATTTCCATTGCGAGCTGTCGACTAAAGCAACAACAAAAAAAAAACTGAGAAAAAGGGCGTTTTCTAAAGGTTTACAGCTGTCTTTCAGTGAGATTAATGAGGACGAAGTGGTTTTTTAATGATTGCTGCAAAAACTCAATTTGCTCGCTCGTTTGTTTCATTGGAACAAGAGTAAGTTCAGGCTTTGGCACTGTTGGCTGAACCTTACTTCTCACTCTGTTGATTTTCGGCAGCATCACAGTAGGGGAGAGCAGGGTTGTTATGTCATCATTAGGTAGTGTTGTTTCCTTTTTATCCAAATCCAATTTTATTTCTTCTTGAAAAAATTTCGATTGAGTGAGCTTTTTCGTATTTTTTCTCCTTGGCGTAGAGATCTGCACAGGGACATGAAGCTTTTGGACACCTCTTGGTGTGTTGAATCTTTCCACCTTTTTCTCAACTGTCGGCGATCTATGCGTAGTCGATGTATTGAGAGATTTGGGTGATTTGAATGAGGTGTCAGATTTAGCACCTAATTATTGAGTTGTTGTATTCAAATATCCTTTTTCTTTTTTACCTGTGAGGCGTGTGTTTACCAGAAGGAGTCCTTGCTTGGTTCGTATCATATGGCAGGCTTTTTCGAAGTATTTATCCAGTGTGAATAAGTTTTATTTGAATCAACAGCTTAAATTTGGAAATTTCAGTGGCCTGAAATTAATTTTAGGTAAAACGCACTCTACCCTCGAATGGTTTCCTCGAATGCTCAGATACCATCTCTAACTTTCCAATATAAGAGGAGGTGATTTCTCAAATTTTCGAATTGCTGCCATTTACCATAGAGAAATGATGGTAATTCCATGCTAATAGAAAGGGATATTGCTGTTAACACATTCGAAAACAAGTTCTAGTGACAGCTGTCTCGACAGAATTGCCTTCTGATGCATGCCAGTCCCATTTTATCAAAAGGAGAATAAATCTAAATACCAGAAAAATTAAAGCTGTAGTAGTTTTATTTGATTTTTTTTTTTGTAAAGGGTTTTTCCCTCATTATTCTCAATATTTTGTTAACATAAGATACAGTGAAGATGAGAGTGTGAATTGCTGCTGTTAGACATACGTTAGTGAAAAATATTACCAGCAAGCCAGAATGTTCGAATTGAAGAACAATAAAAGGTCTCACAAATTTACAACCCCTCTATAAAGCCATTAACTTCATCAATATCTTCACTACCCTTCTTGAATATCGTTAGATAGTTCACTTTTATTTCGAAAATCACATATTATTTCATTGTGATAAGCTGGTATCAGCAAAAAGAAAACATAGAAATTTCGTTTTGGTTTCTTTTTTTTTTTCACTCTTTTCAAAAATTACATTTTAAATACAGCGAATAACGGTGGAAAGACAGTAAGATGTAATGCTTGTGTGAGGGGATTGTAATTAGCTAAGCTCTTGTTCAGCGAAAGTTTTTGATTGACTTCCAAGAAAGATTCTCCACTAGAGAGTGACTCAGCTAACCCAGCAACATGTCAGTGGTGTTACTTTAACTAACCTATTTTCCAGCAAATTTCAAAAGTCAGTGCGTTTTATTTAAAGATATCATGCATACTCACATTAAATTAAAGATACTCCTAGGAACCAAGAAAAAAAAAAAATTAAAGTACTGTGGCAAAGCGTTGGGACTTTGGGTGCTTGAAAAATAGTGAGTAGAAAAATGAAGAAAATTAACTCAATGCATTGCTAAGAGCGAGTAAATTTCTGTGTATTGATTTTTTGACGATGATTATAAACGAGCGTTTTTTTTTTAAAAAAAAAAAATCTTGACTCGTTTATTTAAATTAAATACAAATTTAGTATTTTTTTGCAAGTTAGTTAGCGAAGATATTCTCTATGGGAGTTTGTTGCCCTGTTGCTAAGGCCCAAGATGATGGTATGACTGTGAAGCCATTGGAACAGCCTCTCCTTTACAATGAAAATGAAGGAATTCAATCCAGCTATCCTGCTGGCCAAAAAGAGATAGGATCAGAGTCCATCCCTCAAACCCAGCCTTATACTGAAACCAACCATACGGAAGAACAAAAACATCATGAAGAGGCAAAGTATCAACCAGAGCCTGAAAAGAAATCAAAATTCTCTGCCAAAGAGAACGCGAAAGTGAAAGAAGTGGCAAATGTTAAATTACCCAAATTCAAGGTCAGCACCGACCTGTTCTCCCCTATAAGAGACTCTGAGCTTAACAAAAATTACCAGATTGGAAGACAAATATCCAACGGTAAATGATTTATCGCTCCAGCCGTTTTGATTATCATTTTTTTTTTTAAATAAGGCGCTAACATTGTATTTGTGGTGGGCCACATCGACACTAAACTGAGCTATGCAATGAAAGTGATCCCTAAAACCAAAGCTGTCCTTACAGACGGTGGAAACTTCTTCGAAGAAGCAAAGATCCTAACAGGTGTGGATCATCCAAATATTATGAAAGTCTGCGAAGTTTACCAAGATGACCAGAGCTTCTACATGATCTCTGAGTAAAGCCTTCCTACTTCTCCTAGTTTACAAATTTTTCCCTTAAGATACTACACAGGTGGTGCCCTCTTTGACAGAATCAAAGCTCTCTCTCAGTTCTCTGAAAGCCAAGCCGCTGATTATATGAAACAAATCATTTCAGCTGTCAATTATCTCCATCAGAACGGAATCATGCACAGGTAAAGATCTGACAACACTTTTTTATATCAAAACGACTTTTTTTAGAGACATTAAGGCTGAAAACTTCCTTTTCGCCTCAGATGCCCCTGACGCTAGTATTAAATTAATTGATTTCGCTTCTGCTACTAAATTCACTCCTGGCGAAAAGCTCCAAAAACTCGTTGGAAATGTAACCCCAAAAACAATTGTAAATAGTGGGAGCTAATATTTTATGCCGGAAACTAGTACACCTATATCGCTCCTGAGATCTTGAAGAAGAACTATGATGAGAGAGCCGATGCCTGGTCAATTGGTGTGCTTCTCTACATCATGCTTGGTGGCAACCCTCCTTTCACTGGCAGCACCAACAAGGAAATCACAGCAAAAATCAAAGCTGCTAAATACAGTTTTGAAGGTATATTTCTTTATCAATCAGCCTTCACTAACCTCTCCCTGCTTGCGATAGGTGAAGAATGGAAGGACATTTCTGAGGGAGCAAAGGACCTCATCTCCAAGTTGCTCGTTGCTGACCCAGACCAAAGAATTTCACTTGCCGATGCCTACCAACACTCATGGATCCAAAGCAATGCCTCAACTCAGCCCATCGATGCCCGCGCTCTCAGCAATCTCTCTAACTTCAAGGTGCACTGTCGTATTGATGACTTTCAATTAATCTTGTTTTAGATTAAAAACAATCTTCAACATGCCATCTTTTATTTGATAACCACTCACCTCCTTCCATCAGCAAGCAAGGAGAAACTCCAGAAAGTTTTCGTTGAGCTTGATAAAAATGGAAACGGTACTCTTTCCAAGGAAGAAGTCCTTGAAGGCTGCAAACTCGCTTTCGGTTCTGAATTAACCCCAGAGGAAATCGAGAAGATATTCCAGGCTGTCGATTCTAATGAATCTGGAGAAATTGACTTTAATGGTATACAAATGACTCACTTACAGTTCTGGCTGACATAACCTGGATGATTAGAATTCGTTCTTGCTTGCTTTAGCAGAGAACAACTCCTCTCTCCTGAGTTGCTTCTCAAGGCCTATAAATACTTCGACTCGGACAACAATGGCTTTATTGCCATTGGTGAGTTCAAAGAAATTATGGCTGGAGCCAACCTGACCGAGAAGGAATGGAATGATTTATTCCTCCATCTTGACGTCGACAAGAGCGGAAAGGTACTGTTCATTCGATATCGTCAGTTACTTATCTCTCTTTATAGATTACCGATAAAGAATTCATGAAAATCGCTCAGGGATTTTAGAAGCAGATCCGCTGATCCAAAAGATCTAATCAATTTTAAATCGATATTCTCTCTTTAGCACAATAAGGGTTATTAGAGTGTGAAATCTTATAAAAGAGATTCATAAATATAGTGGGATCAAGTCCTTAGATTTACAAACCTGAATTAATAATAAATGGAATGAGATAAGAAGAGAAAAAATTGATCTCTATGAAATTGATCTTGTGTTGTGCTTATCCTTGAGAATTGTTTGGTGATGTAGGGCAGTATTGGCTTTTTTCAATTGCTTCAGTGAGTCGCAAGGATCAAAAAAGCACTAGAAAGCACAAAATGACCAAGATCTACCGATACTACTTTAACAATTGCCTAAAGACGAAGAGAGTCAAACTTAAATATCAACAGAATTTCATGTTTATTTTTCAAGATTACATCAGCAAATAGCTCGAATATCTGCTGTAATGAATATACTCGTTAGAGAGTACATTATTAGAATGTCAGGACTTTCAATGTATAGATAACCTATCAAAGAGAAATTTTCCTTTGCTAAATTTAGCTACTATTAACTGCGCTGTGAGAAATTCCTTGATCCATTGAACTCGGAGCATCTTCGAATTTGTATTCTCCTGAAAGTTTGATGCTTGGAAGATTCTTTGCAACATTTTTCGCATTGAGCAACTTTTTCGTGTCGAATAATGTGATCAAAACTCCAGAAACTATTGCACCAACTGCTCCGACGAGATAGCAGAAGACAGGCCAATAATATCCGTGCTCGTATTCTGAAGAGTCTTTCTGAACACCGCCTCCGATGAGAGGGTAGACTGCCTGGAAAATATTGATGACAATGTTAACGAAACCCATCGACGTTCCAACTACATTTGCTTTGGAGGCGAGAGTGATTGAAGGGAAGAGGCAAGCTGCCCAGAGGGCCAAAGTGACACCCAAAAGCAGCATTGGGAAGAGGAAAGTGGAGCATCCACTGCAGTCTGGAAGCAAAAGGAACATCGCAAAAGAAATTGTGGCAATGGAGCTTGCAATAGTAACACCATGGGCTCGGCGTCCAAAAATGTCGACTAACTTACCGAACACGAGTGACAAGGCCATGGAGAGAACGTAGAGGATACTGATATACTGACCAGCGGCTTCGCCTGAGAGCCCAGCGCGCTCTTGGAGATATTTGTTGGCGTTTCCGAGGAAGGTGTACAATGTACCGCAGATTAAGCCAGCATTTATGGCCATAACCAACAGGAGTGGCGTGAAAATTTTTTTAAGGCGCGCAGCATCCATGTTACCAGCATCAGATTCACGAATTGACGCAAGGTTGAGCTCTCGTTCTCTTGGAATGTTTTGGCTCTTATCGTAATCCTCTGCTTTCTTGTCAAGGACGATCCATAGCAACCCAGAGGTCAAAGAAATTGCAGCGAAAATAGCTCCAGCTGCTCCGGCCAATCCAATGCTCTCGCTAGTTTTATAAATAAACGGAGTCATCGAGCCTTGAAGTATGGACCCAGAACGGCAAGCAGCAAACATAATACCAGTAGCGAGACCTTGTTCGTGAGGTCGGAACCATCGTGCCACAATAGGCACTTTAATGACGACGATAGCCTCTCCGCCGATTCCGAGTATCATTCTACCGATAATAAGCATCGCGAAGCTTTTTGCGTAACAGCCAATCGTAAAGAAGAGCTGTCCGAATACCACAAATGACCCAAAGATAAGTACTGAAAGTCTGCAGCCGATTTTATCAATTGTTGCTCCAGCAAACAGTGGCCAGACAATATTGGGAACGGCATAAACAGTATAGAGCAAATTGTATTGAATCGGAGTGAGCTCAAGCTCTGCCTGCAAGGCTTTTTGAATACCTTGAGGGACATCGAAATTGTAGTATCTGGACACAATGAAGAAGCAGGTGAAGAAAAGGATGGCCCATCGAACAGGACGATCACGCATGGATTTTTGTGTTGTGTTAATCTTCGCTTCCAACGGCTCTGCAAGTGTGTTATCCATCGTTCAAAAAGCTAAATAGGTACTTTTGGTTGGCAATGAAACAAATTTTCGATTAAGGTAATTAAATCTAACCTAGCTTCAAATTTGATCAAGTTTTCCTGAGTCTGAGGGCATTCTTAATGATATGAATAGTCCCTTAAATTTTAAGACTTCTCACAATGGCAGCAGAAGGGTGCCTAAGGATCATTCTGAGAAAATTAATAGCTAATAGCTCCAACAGAGCTAAAACCCTCAACGTGCCATTTATTTTCTAAGTCATTAGATGCTATTTAAAGCTTACAGCAAAAGTATCTCCCTTCATTTTAAATCAATTGATTTTTTTGAAGTCATGCTATTAAGCAGCTATTTTGGAATTTTGCTGTGGGTAATCCCGCGTTCCATAATTGATCTAATAATAACTGTGATTCCCAAAAAAATAGGCACTACTCATTGTTTTTTTCAAATATTTGCGTCCATAGTAAGACTTCACATGCATAGGGGTGGGACAGCTTACTGCAGTCCAGGTTTAAATTTAGCTTTTCTTAAAAACGCATACTTATTCAAAACCTAATTAAGGCAAGAATTGAATCATTAATTTGCAATTAGCTAACTTAGATTCTTGTTACTGCCCGTTTATGGAGAGACTTCAAAATATCGGTGGTCAATTGTTGATACCTAACGAAACAGGTGTTGCGCCTATCCCTGAAAATGTAATCTATCTTTTGCCTTGAGTTACCGTGATCTCATCTCTAATACCTCCTTTCAGCGATCAATTCACAAACTCGATTGGTTTAAACACAATGGGTGGGGCTATAAAGACACCAAATTGCAGTTAGACAGCCAAGGCTTTGTCGAACTCACAGGAACTAGATACATGGCAAGTGGAAAGAGACTGCCAAAAGCCAGAGAATGGATGGAAAACACATTCCAGTTTAATTTCAAGAATACAACCCCTGCTCAAAAAGAGATGCCAGTTGACGAGCCAAATCTCAACCAAGAATTCCTCGAAGAGCTCAAAGGCAAAGTTCACGAAATTTCTCTGGATCCAAAGGTCAGAGTCCAGCACTCTCATGGTCACTCGCTCCAAGAAATCTGGGAGATTAGACATGGCAAGTTGAAACGCCTTGCGGATGCTGTGGTGTTCATTAACTCACACGAGCAAGCCGAGAAGCTCGTCGAGCTTGCAATGAAACATAATGTTGTCCTGATCCCTTACGGTGGTGGTACCAACGTCACCCAGGCTTTAATGCTGAATCCAGAAGAAAAAAGAATGATTGTGTCTGTGGATGTCACCAGAATGAATCACGTGAAATGGGTTGACAGAAAGAATATGACTGCTTGTGTTGAGGCTGGAATCATCGGAGTCGATCTTGAAAAGGAACTGGCACGATACGGCGTCACTTGTGGTCACGAGCCTGTAGCTCTCAACACTTATTTTCCTATTATTTAACTTTCTTTTTTTTTGTTTAGGATTCTGTTGAGTTTTCGTCTCTCGGTGGCTGGATCTCGACCAGAGCCTCAGGAATGAAGAAGAACGCTTACGGAAACATCGATGACATCGTTTTAAATATCAAGATTGTGACTCCTATTGGAACAGTTAACAAAGTCGCTGACCAACATCCAAGAGTTTCTTCAGGCCCTGATCTGAATCATTTCATTCTGGGCTCAGAGGGCAACTACGGAATCATCACCGAAGCCGTTATCAAAGTGAAGGAAATTCCATCCTGCGTCAAATACGGATCTCTGGTTTTTAAGAACTTTGATCTTGGATGCAAATTCATGCATGAAGTCGCACGATCTGGAATCTGGCCTGCCAGCTTGAGATTGATGGACAACACTCAATTCCAATTCGGTGCCGCATTGAAAACCGAAAAGCACGACAAGCATCAAGTTATGCTGGACAATCTGAAGAAATACTACCTCTTCAAAGTGAAGAAGTTCAACCAAGATGAGATCACCGCAGCCACCATCATGTTCGAAGGAACACCAGAGCTCGTTAAAACTCAAGAGCACACTGTTTACACCATTGCAGCCAAATACGGAGCCATTAAGGGAGGTAAAAGATAATTTTATGAAACTGCGTATAAACACATTTTTTATTTATAGGCTCAGAGAATGGTATGTCAGGCTACTTCATGACATTCATGATTGCTTACATCCGTGACTTCGTTATGGATTATGCCTTCTTCGGTGAGTCTTTCGAAACCTCGGTTCCTTGGAGCAAGGTCTACCCACTTTGCAAGGCCGTCGAGAAGAGAATTAAGGATGACTGCCAAAAGTTAGGTGTCAGAGGAAAGCCGATGATTGCCTACAGAGTAACCCAAGTCTACGACAGCGGTGCTGCAGTTTACATCTACTTCGGATTCGATTACTCAGGAATCAAGGACCCACTCCACGCTTACGAAATGATTGAAGAAAACGCTAGAGTGGAAATCCTGAAGAATGGAGGATCTATCTCTCACCATCACGGTATGGAAAACTTAAAAAGCATTCTGAAACTTATTTCTTTTTGTGTAGGTGTTGGAAAGCTGAGAAAGCAGTTCATGAAAGACAGCATCGGAGAAAACGGAATTAAAGTATTGAGAGGTCTCAAAGAGAAGATTGACCCTCAGAACATCTTCGCTGCTAATAACCATATTTAGTTTCTCTAAGATACTTTAGAAAACCTTTATCTAAAATAGTGAAAAATAGTAGTTGATTCACATGAGATTTAGCAAGTGAGAAGCTAGGTTCATCTCTTGAAAATAAATTTCTATCTTGCTAAATCATTCAACAATGGAATTTGAATCATCATATAAACTAAATAGTTTTGAGCTACTATCTCCATAGTGGAAGCTAATTGAGGTGTTTGAGCTCCCTCACTTCTTAGACAGGATAAAATGCAATAGCCAGGTATCAGCGAAAACATTATTAGTTGATTGGACAATGGAGTATCAACTACTATCTTAATCTTTATGGAGGCTCTCCGCAAGAATACCTATGAATATAGCTTGCAAGCATCTCTAAATGCAAACTAAATTTATGAGCATCATAGATTAACTGTCCGAGTTTAGAAACTAAATCCATGTGAATTCTTTTCAAATATAGCATGTCCTTATATTTACATATATTTGTTGTATACTTTACGCTGAATATCCACATCATTCAAAACGATCATCACTTCAATTGGGTGAGAAAAACTTTAGCAGAAGATACTAAAGCACCTCCATATATAAACCAAGAAATGTAATTTTTGTAATTTCGACAGGAGATATATTCACTCGTCAGCAAAGCTCGATCTTTCTCGCTTTCAGATTTTGGTTCTCTTTCAAGCTCATCAATCCTGTGATTCACAGTCGTAAATGCAAAAATTGCCAGAGCTGCTGCAGCTGGGAAGTGATATCCGAATATCATTGCTGAAGGAAATAGACGA